>Ga0187801_10000569_pt1 | contig 10383 bp, 8 predicted proteins | sample NC_wetland_sal_i_10_FD_132465 | JGI IMG/M metagenome (GOLD analysis project Ga0187801, IMG submission 132465) | Wetland sediment microbial communities from Neuse River Estuary, North Carolina, USA - Control_1 | ecosystem: Environmental > Aquatic > Freshwater > Wetlands > Sediment | place: USA...
GCGGCGACCGCGCGGGTCCTCGCCGCCGAGGGCTGCGACGTGCTTATCCCGCGGGGTCAGGGGTGCTGCGGCGCGCTGTCACTGCACTCGGGGCGGGAGGCCGAGGCGCAGGCCTTCGCGCAGCGCGCGATCGCCACCTTCGAGACCGAGGACGTGGACGCGATCGTGGTCAACTCGGCCGGGTGCGGCTCCGCGATGAAGGAGTACGAGCGGTTGCTGGCCGGGACGGGCTGGGCCGGGCGGGCGGCCGCGCTGAGCGCCAAGGTCCGGGACCTGTCGGAGTTCCTGGCCGAACTCGGGCCCGCGGCGCGGCGCCACCCGCTGCCGGTCACCGCCGCGTACCACGACGCCTGCCACCTGGCGCACGCGCAGCGGATCACCAGGCAGCCGCGCGAACTGCTTCGCGCGATCCCGGAGCTGACCCTGGTCGAGCTCCCCGACGCCGGGACCTGCTGCGGCTCGGCCGGCGTGTACAACCTGCTGCAGCCCGAGGCGGCCGCTGAACTCGGCGCGCGCAAGGCGCAGGCGGTGCTGGACGCGGGCGCACCGCTGCTCATCTCCGCCAACCCCGGCTGCTCGCTGCAGATCGCCGCCGCGCTCGGCGACCGCGGCACGCACATCGCCGTCGCGCACGTGGCCGAGGTCCTCGACGCGTCCATCAACCGCACCCCGCTCCCCCGTCCGGGCGGCAGGGCCTGACCGGCTGCGCCTACTTTCCGAGCCTGGCGCAGGACCAGGCCGACCAGGACAGCCGCCTCGGCGAGAACGACCGCGGCGGCTTGTGCACGTGGCCGGGAGTCGGGCCGTCTCACCCCTGACTTCAGCTTGCGCGCCAGCGTGGCCGGAGCCGGGTCACAGAGCGGCGGCCAGGGCGGCCCAGGTCTGGGGGCGCGCGCCCCGGCCGGCGCCGGTCTCCGGGTTCCAGTACTCGGACCAGCCGGACCGCACGATCCCGCGCCTGCCCCGCTCGGCGATCCGGTCGGCCAGGGCGTCGTCGCCCCAGCGGCGGCAGGCCTGGACCACGAGGAACTCCAGCTGCGGCCAGGCGGGCCCGCGCCAGTAACCGTCGGGCACGTACAACGGGTCGGCGGCGGGGAGGTACCGCAGGCCCCACGGCGCCGCGAACCTGGAGGGGTCGCGGAGCTGGTCCAGGCAGGCCAGGGCCCGGTCGCGGCGCACGCTGCCCAGCGCGGACAGGACGCCGTCGAGGGTCGGAACGCGATGACTGTCGCCGCCCCCGACGACGGGCCGGTCGACGTACAGGCCCTGGCTGTCGTCCCACAGCAGGTCGTCCATCGCCTCGCCGATCTCGAAGCTGGCCTGCCGCTGCGCGTCGTCCCCGGTCAGCTCGCTGGCCAGCAGGAACGCGTGCGACAAGATCCCGTTGAACAGGCTGGGCGCGCAGACGAATTCGGCGTTCCAGACCGCGTCGCCCTCCTCGCCGCTGAACTGCGTCGAGGCGACGAGCTCCTGATCGCGGACCAGCCAGTCCTTCGCGTTCCAGTCGCTGCCGCCGTACCACGAATCCCACCGCGGGGAATCGTCGCAGCCGGTCTCCCAGGGATGCACGACGAAGGCCAGGCCGTCACGGAACCGCCGGGTCGTGAAGTACGACAGGGCGCGGGAGACCTGGCCGGGCAGGTCATCGGGCACCGGGAGCCCCTGCCGCCTGGCCCAGGTCATCGCCAGAGCGTAAACGGGCGGCTGGGTAAAGCACGATACGTCCGATCGGGGGCCGCGATAGACGGAATTCGGGCCCGCGTAGACCATATGCGGGAGGAATCCGTTGGCGAATTGCATGCGCAGCGCGTGGCCGAGTTCTATCACGCTGCGTTCGTCGTGAAGTGACGCCCAGGCGATGCTGTGGAAGCACGAATCCCATAGCCACATATGCGGATAGACATCGGCATTGGGCAGGCAGTAACCCCGCTCGTCGCGCCAGGCTGACTCGAGAACGCCAAGCGCCGCGGACTTTACCTGGTCATCCTCCACATTCCCGGCCATGGCTGCTACGCTAGCACGCGACCTGCGTGGGGGGAGCCAGCCGTGAAAGCGCCACGGGCTAAATGGCGGTGGACCACTAGCTACATTAACGTCGCGCTGCACCCGGCCGCCTTGCTCAGCCTGGCCGCCCTCGTCGTCATGGGCGTGCTCGAATTCAAATCGCCAACCGCGCGCAGCTATTTCGCCAGATACCCGGTAACCTTCGGGCTTATCGCGGGCCTGCTCAACCTGATCTTCACCTTGAGCGTGGTTAACAGGATCATCGAGCGACGAGATGAACTCCGCTGGCGAGATATAAGGAATACCACGCTCAAAGGCCTGAACGATGAGTTGCGGGCGACCAGGGATATCCTGTGGGTCGCCCTCTTCGGCCACCCGCCGTTCGGCCCGGGCCAGCAAACCGAGGCCGCCTGTAAAACGGCTGAGGATTGCGGCGTGGAGTGGCCGAAGGATCCCTTCGGTCCCGCCCGTACCGAGACCGCCAACGCCAAGGCCCAGATCGAGGCCATGGAATCCGATGCCGACCGGACGCAGGCAGCGGCGAAAATCCTGCGCCTGGCGACCGAGCAGATCAGGGAGGGTCTCGTGCGGTGGGCGCCGATGATGACCCTGGCCCACGGCGACTACAAGGCGCTGGTACCTGTCACCACGCTGGCCGACGTGCTCGAGGTTATGGAGTTTCCGTTTGCCGAAAAGCGGATAGCCAAGGCGGACGGTCACGTCGAGGCGATGTTCCACGGCGCCCTTCGAGACCTCTGGCTGCACGCCATAACGACGTGCGTGTACGCGGAGGAGAATATCGTCAAGGCGCTGTACCCCAGGCGTGAATATCCGGAACGACCAAAAGAGCGCTGGGAATCCCCGGAACCGCGCAGCCTCATGCTGTCGCCAGATCAGCGGGACGAGCTTGACCTGTGGCTGGGGCATCCCCTCACGTACTCGCTAAGGCATCCGCTCAAAGTCCGGCTCGGCGGTGCGCGCAAGTTCAAGAAGGACACCCGCAACCTGAGCTACGCGGTAACCATCAACGTTGATTGGCCCTGGTAGCCGCTCGGCCTCGCCGGGCGGCCGGCCCCTCCGGGACCTTGGGGAAGGAAGGGCCGGCCGGTCACCGCGGCGCTAGCTGCCGGTGGTGCCGCTACCGGTCGGTGCGCCCGGCGTGCCCTGCCCGCCCTTCATGTTCGTGCAGTGGTGCGTGGGCTTCGGCGTGGATGACGCCGAGGGGGTCGCGGTGGCCGTGCTCGCAGACCCGGCGTTGGCCGCCGTCGTGCCCGACGTCGAGGACGAGGTCGTCGATGACGTCGTGGTGGCCGAGTGCGTGGTCGCGGCGCTCGCGACCGCCATGCTGGCGCCGAGTCCTACGCCGAGCGCGCCTGCGCCGACAGCCGCACCAATAATGATCTTGCCTAGTCTGGTCTTCAACGTGTCCGCCTCCTAGCGGTGAGGTGTTGGTCCTGGACCCAGGACACCCACGCCGGCTGCGGCCGCCCTGCAACGAGGCTCTGCCCGCGGTATGAGAGGGCGCCTAGAGGGGGCTCACAGCATGTACTGCAGCCCCTCCCCCTGGCGCGGGACTTGACTTCAAGCGCTTGAGGTTTGGTTTGCTGCAGGTATGACAGCTTTGACGATCCAGGATGTGTCGCGACGCAGCGGGCTGAGCGAGCCGACGTTGCGCTACTACGAAGAGGTTGGGCTGATCGGCCCGATCGACCGGGACGCCAGTAGCGGCCACCGCCGCTACCGCGACGAGGATCTCGATACGCTCCAGGCCCTGGCCTGCCTGCGCGCGATGGGCATGGGCATCGAGGACATGCGGACCTACCAGGCCAACCGGGCGCGTGGGCGCGCTGCGGCGGCCGAGCAGCGTGACCTGCTGCTGCGTCACGCCGAGCGGATCGAGGCGGAGATCGAGACGCTGCACACGCATCTGGATTACCTGCGGGAGAAGGCGGCCCTGTGGGATGCCCGCGACCGCGGCGACGCCGACGCCGAGGCGCAGGCCTGGAAGCGGGTACGAGTCGTGACCGAGCGCATGGAGGTGGCGCGATGAGCCCGGTACTGGTCACCGGTGGTTCTGGCTATCTGGGCACGCAGTTGATCGCCGCGCTCCTGCGGGGCGGGACCGGAGTGCGCACCACGGTCCGGTCGCTTGACCGTGAGGGCGCGGTGCGCACGGCGGTCCGTCGCGGCGACGCCGACGATGCTGGCCTTGAGGTCGTGGTCGCGGAGCTCACCTCGGACGACGGCTGGCCCGCCGCCCTTGACGGCTGCGCGGCGGTCTATCACGTCGCGTCGCCGATGATCCACCCGACCGATCCCGACGAGGTGCTCATCCCGGCGCGTGAGGGCACGGTCCGCGTGTTGCGAGCGGCCCGGGACGCCGGGGCTCGCCGAGTCGTGCTGACCTCGTCGTTCGCCGCGGTCGGCTACACACCCAAGCCGGGCGCCGAGTACACCGAGGATGACTGGACCGATCCCGATACACCCGGCCTGCCGCCTTACCCGCGTTCGAAGGCCATCGCGGAGCGCGCTGCCTGGGATTTCATGAAGCACGAGGGTGGCGATACGCAACTGGTGGTGATCAACCCGACGTTCATCCTCGGGCCGACCCTGACGACCGAGGTGCGGTCCTCGCTCCTGCTGACCAAGATGATGCTCGACGGGACGATGCCCGTCGTCCGCCGCCAGCGCTTCGGCGTCGCCGACGTGCGCGACGTGGCCGACGTGCACATCCGAGCCATGGCGACGCCGGAGGCGGCGGGCCAGCGGTTCCTGGTGCTCGCCGACGGCCCGACGATCAGCTTCCTGCAGATGGCCCAGATCCTGCGGGACCGGCTCGGGCCGCTCGGCGAGCGCGCGCCGACCGAGGAAGAGCCCGGAGCCGAACTGCCGAACCTGGTCATCCACAACGACCGGGCGAAGATCCTATTCGGCTGGAAGCCCCGTCCCCTGGAGACGACGGTCGTGGAAACGGCCGAGAGCCTGCGTGACCTCGGCCTGCTGGAGGCGCGTCACAGCATGTAGCTGCAGCCGTCCCAGTAGGCCTCGACGCGGGGGTGGCGCTTGCCCTTCATCGAGATCTCCAGGACGTCGGGCTCGCGGCCGCCCGGGGCACGGAACCAGATCTCCAGGCCGTTCGTGTCCACCGGGTCTACCGGGCTGAACGCGGACGGGGCGATGCGCGCCGGCGGGGTCGTGGCCGCGTTCATGTACGCCGGGGTGCCCCAGCAGCAGCCCCACGGCCGGGCCGCCCAGACCCACAAGCGCCCGCCGAGCCCGCGGACGACCGCCTCCGCTTCGGGGCTCAGATCCACTCGCACTGCTTCCTCCGCGCTCTACCAGCACCAGGCCGGTGCGGGGCCTTCATTTCATCGTGCCACGCGCCGGCCGGGCGCGCCAGATGCGGTGGGGCGGGCACACTGGGGGTTAGAACCGTTCGCTCATCGGGCGTGTTGTAGATAGCGAAATCACGTACTAGAAAGTATCCTGGTTGTATGGTCGTTTCCGAATATGTGTGCGCTGACCTGCGGGCCGTTGCGGGAGGCGGGGTGCGGCATTGGTGACTGCTCGCCTGCGCCCTGTTGCCGCGCCGTTCGTGGCGGCCGCGCCGGCCGGTGCGCGGGTGCGGGCCCGGTTGCGCCCCTCGGCGGAGGATGCGGCTGTGCTGCGGGCGGTGGGCGGCCATCTGGGGTCGCTGGCGGGCAGGGATCTTGCCGCCCGGTGCGCGCAGGGGCGGCTGGACGCGGCGGGCCGGGCGCGGTCCCGGGCGGTGCGCAAGCGGGCGCTGACCGCCGAATCATCGTCCCGGTGGGCCGGGGCCATTACCCGGACCAGTGAGGACGCCTGCCGGCTGGCCGGGCAGAACCTGCGCGCCGAGCGGTCGAGCCTGACCGCCCGGATCCGCCGGATCCAGGCCCGGCTGGCCGTCCCGGCCGGCCGGAAGGCGGGCCCGGCCCGCGGGTACCCGACCGCCGCCGAACGGCACGCCAAGACCGTCCGCGTCCAGGCGCTGCAGGCACGGCTGGACAGGGTGCAGCGGCAGCTGGACTGCGGCACCGTGTCCGTGGTGCGGGGCGGGAAGGCCCTGCTGCGCCAGCGGAATAACCTGGCCGCCGCCGGGCTCACCGCGGACCGGTGGCGGCGGGAGTGGGAAGCGGCCCGGCTGTTCCTGACCGCCGACGGGGAGAAAGACAAGGCCTGGGGCAACGAGACGATCCGCTGGCACCCCGATGAGGGGTGGCTGGAGGTCAAGCTGCCCGCCCCGCTGGCGCATCTGGCGAACCGGCCGCACGGCCGCTACCGGCTGTCCTGCCCGGTCGGGTTCTCCTACCGCGGCGACCAGGTCGCGGCCCAGGCCGCCAGCGGCGCGGTCCGCTATGACATCCGCTGCGACCCGGCGCGCGGCCGCTGGTACCTCGACGCCTCCTGGACAGCCGCGCCCGCCCCCGCGGTATCGCTGGACGGGCTGCGTCAGTACCCGGTGGTGGCCGTCGACGTCAACCACGGCCACCTGGCCGCCGCCGCCATCGCCCCGGACGGCAACCTCCTCGGCGCCCCGGCCACCCTCGGCCTGGACCTGGCCGGGCTGCCGTCCGCCACCCGCGACGGGCACCTGCGCGCCGCCATCAGCAGCCTGATCGCGACCGCGCGGGCCTGCGGTGCCCGCGCGCTGGTCATCGAGGACCTCGACTTCGCTGCGGCCCGCGCCGAGGGACGCGAGCGGCACGGCAGCCGGCCGTCCCGCGGCAGGCGGGGCCGGGCCTTCCGGCGCGCGGTCGCCGGGATCCCCACCGGCAAGCTCCGCGACCGGCTGGTCCAGATGGCCGGCAACGCGGGCCTGCACGTGATCGTCGTCGATGCTGCTTACACCTCCCGCTGGGCCGCCCAGTACTGGCTGCGGCCCCTGCGGGAACACCACCCCGAGGCGACCGGTCATCACGCGGCAGCGCTGGTGATCGGGCGACGCGGTCTGGGCCACCGGGCCAGGCGCCGCGCGACAGGGAACCAGCCCGCCCCGGCGGAGGCGGCACGGCCAGCCCAGGCGCGGCCCCGGACCACCCCGGCAGCCCCGGCCGCACCCAGGAAACCCGCCACCCCACGAGACCCCCGGCCGCCACCCGGCAGCAAGACCAGACGGCCTCACCGGACCACGGCAGGCAACCAGGCCGCCCACGACCGTCCGGGGCCGCCGCCGACACAGGACTATGTCCTGCTAGATCAATAGGAACGGTCATGGGCACGGACCTCATCGCGGTAGTCGGGGCGACCGCCACCGGCAAGTCCGGGCTGGCCATCGAACTGGCCCGGGCGCTGGGCGGCGAGGTCGTGAACGCGGACTCGATGCAGCTCTACCTGGGCATGGACATCGGGACCGCCAAGGAGCCCCCCGCGGCCTGGCAGGGGGTGCCGCACCACCTGCTCGATGTCTGGCCGGTGACCCGGACCGCGAACGTGGCCGACTACCAGCAGCTAGCGCGGGACGCGATCGACGACATCACCGCCCGCGGCCGGGTGCCCATCCTGGCCGGCGGCTCGGGCTTGTACATCCGGGCCGCCCTGGAGGACCTCCATTTCCCCGGAACGGACGACGGGACCCGGGCCCGGCTCGAGGCCGAGCTTGACCGGGTGGGACCGGCCGCGCTGCACGCCAGGCTGGCCGCGCTCGATCCGGCCGCGGCCGCCGCGATCCTGCCCGGCAACGGCCGCCGGATCGTGCGCGCCCTCGAGGTGATCGAGATATCGGGAGGCCCGTTCACCGCGACCATGCCCGGCTGGGACCAGGGCCGCCCCGCCATCCAGATCGGCCTCACGCTGCCCAGGCCCGAGCTGGACCGGCGGATCGCCGCCCGGGTCGATCGCATGTGGCAGGCGGGGTTCGAGGCGGAGGTCCGGGGCCTGGTCGGAGTCGGCCTGCGAGAGGGCAGGACCGCCAGCCGCGCCCTCGGCTACCAGCAGGTGCTGCGCTTCCTGGACGGCGACTGCACCCTGGACGAAGCCCGCGAGGAAACCGTGAAAGCCACCAGGCGTTTCGCCCGCCGACAGGAGTCGTGGTTCCGTCGCGATACGCGCGTCCGCTGGCTCGACGCGAGCATCACCGGAAACCGCCTGCTCGCCGAGGCGCTCGGGCAGGTAGAAGGCGCACCATGATCATGAAGAGACTGGTACCGGATACGCCAGCGAAATCGCCAGGCTGGCGAGAGCCAGATGCGTGTTCCATAGCGCCGCGAGCCGCATCGGCGATTTCCAGATTAAATTCGCCGGAACTCTGGGCGAAAAGCTTTCGGTGAATATCGAAACAGCCTGTTACGCGAAGCGGTTGAGTTGATCTTCCGTACCGTGACCGGGCCGGTCCAAGGCGCGTCGTCCGGTAGCCGGGATTGGCCACCAGTTGGCTCTTCCCTGACCCCACGCGATTGACGAGGGAAGACGGCAGGAGGACGATCGGCGCCAGGGTCGGCCACGCAATTACCTGATCGTTGTCGTGCGGAATTAACTGATCGTCACCGTCTAGGTCTTGCTTGATAGCCAGCAGAGTCGGGGAGCGGCGATGGCTAGGCTCTTCTCACCAGCTGCCCTGCGACGTGAGCCGCCGCAGGACCGCCGGGCGGCGCCCCGGCGACGCTGGCGGCACCGGGCTAGGCTCCTGGCCGGGGTCCTGGCCCTGCTGGGCGGGACGGCCCTGGCGGTCAGCGCCCTGCCCGGCGCGGCCCGGGCCGGCAGTGCCGGGTACGACCAGATAACCGGGTTCGGGCCGACCGCGTCCGCCGTCACCGTCCCCTGGACCCAGGGCCTGCTGGACAACACCAACACCCCCATCCCCAGCGCGAACGCCGACCGGACCAACCGGTCCAGCTCGTTGTGGTTCATGTACCAGGACTTCCAGACCCTTACGGTCACGGTCAGCCAGACCCAGGACATCGGGCACCAGTCCGTCACGGTCAGCTGGTCCGGTGCCCTGCCCACCGTCCGGTCCGGCGGCCAGGTTGATGCCGACTACCTGCAGATGATGGAGTGCTACGGCGACGCGTCCACGGGGCCGACCCCGGAGCAGTGCGAATACGGCACCACCGGCCTGCTGCCGAACGGAGCCCCCGCAGGCATCGCCTCGCGGACCGGTGACCTGTGTACCAGCAGCACTCCCAGCACGAGCAACCCGCCGGGCAGCCTGGACGGTACCGGCACGGCCTCGGGCTGTGACCCGGCGGAGCCGAGCGCCCCCAGCCACCTGGCGCCGTGCCCGGGCACCTTCTGCAACCCCGACAGCTTCGACATCCCCTTCGATCCGGTCACCGACACCAACCAAAGCGAGCTGGACTACGCCGAAGGCGACACCACGTACTACAGCAAGTCCAGCACCGACGAGGTGCAGGAGGCGGTCACCGGCGCCGCCGGCACCGGCCAGCAGCAGTTCGCGACGCTGACCAGCGTCCAAGCGCCCGGGCTAGGCTGCGGCCAGGCCGAAGCCGGCGGCTCGGCGCGGGGCTGCTGGCTGGTCATCGTGCCCCGAGGCGAGTACGAACCCAACGGGTACGACACGATCAACAAGACGACCGGCGCCGACGGCACCATCGTCAGCTCGCCGCTGAGCGCGACGAACTGGGCGCAGCGGATCCAGATCCACCTCGGCTTCGCCCCGGTGGCGTCCTCCTGCCCGCCCGGCACCCCGCAGACACAGACGGTCGGTACCCAGCTGGTCGCGCGCGCGATGCAGTCCTGGCAGCTCGCGCTGAACCAGGCCGCGAACTGCACCAAGACCTACGGCTATTCCGCCGCCCCGGAGGCGACGAGCACCCAGCTGCTGTCCACCCCGGGCAGCGACGTGGGGCTGGCCTTCACCACCATCCCGATCGGCAGCGAGGCCACCCGAGACGGCAACCCCGCTCCGACGAACTTGCCGACGATCCTGTACGCGCCGGTCGCGATAGCGGCCCTCGACTTCGGCTTCAACATCAACATCGGGACCACCGGCTACGTCACCACCCCGGTCAAACTCACTCCCCTGCTCCTGGCCAAGGCCCTGACCCAGTCCTACCGTCAGGACCTGCCCGACTATTACCCAGCCGGAGGCACCAACTCGGCCGGAGCCCTGAACTATCCCGGGCCGACCTGGGCTCAGGGCAATCCGCTGAACATCTCGGGCGATCCGACGTTCCAGACGCTGAACCCTGAGATCCCCTCGGACTCCGGCGGCCCGCTCGCCCCGCTGCTCACCCAGGACCACTCCGCGCTGAACCAGCAGATCTGGCAGTGGGTCCAGTCCAGCACCGCCGCCACCACCTGGCTGGGCGGCACCCCGGACGCCACCGACGGGAACATGCAGGTCGACCCGGCCTACCAGGCCCTCACCCTCGGCAACCCCCCGGCGATCGACTCGTTCCC
>Ga0187801_10000570_pt1 | contig 10372 bp, 10 predicted proteins | sample NC_wetland_sal_i_10_FD_132465 | JGI IMG/M metagenome (GOLD analysis project Ga0187801, IMG submission 132465) | Wetland sediment microbial communities from Neuse River Estuary, North Carolina, USA - Control_1 | ecosystem: Environmental > Aquatic > Freshwater > Wetlands > Sediment | place: USA...
AGCTGGTCGAAGGACTTTTGGGCGCGGATCTGGTGGGATTCCACATCCAAACGCACTGCAACAATTTCTTGCAGACGGTGGACCGGGCCCTGGAGGCATTGACAGATTGGGATCGCTTCGAGGTGAGCCGGAAGGGCCACGTCACGCGAGTTCGGCCGTATCCGATCAGCGTTGCCTTCCCCTCGGAACACCACAACGGTCAAGTCATCAGGATTACTGGCGAAGGCCGTGCGGGACTCTTCGCCGAGTTGGGCGTGGAGGCTTCTCTTCTCGGCGTGGGCGTGGACCGGCTGGACTACACGAAAGGCATCATCGAACGATTCCGCGGAATTGAGCGGTTCTTTGAGCTCTATCCCATCTACGAGCGGCGTTTCTGCTTCGTCCAGATCGGCGCCCCGAGCCGTACAGATATTCCCCGCTACCAGCAGTTTCTGGACGAAGTTACGGCGGAAGCCGAGCGCATCAATGCGCGATTTCAGTCCGGGCGTTGGAAGCCGATCGTATTGCTGAAGAGGCATCATTCTCATGAGGAGATCGATCGATATTTCCGGGCGGCCTCGGTGTGCTTGGTGACTTCGCTGCACGATGGCATGAATCTTGTGGCCAAGGAGTTCATCGCCGCGCGCGACGACACCCGCGGTGCGCTGATCCTGAGTACCTTTACCGGTGCGGCTCGGGAACTGACCGATGCGCTGCTTGTCAATCCCTACGACGTCGATCAACTCGCACACGCGATTTGCCAGGCCCTGGAATTCGATGACGAAGAACAATCCGCGCGCATGACCCGCATGCGTAAGACCGTTTACGAGCACAACGTCTACCGCTGGGCTGCGAACCTGCTTTCTGACCTCACGGATATTCGCGTGGAATCCGCGGAAAAGAGTGAAGTGGCGCGGGCTTCTTGAAGGACCGGATTCGTGAGAAATCTCCGCTTGAACTCGATCAAGCATCCACGAGGAGGTACAGCATTGAATATAGCGGATACCCCGTTTGAGTTCTTTACGGTCGCGCACCTGACGCGCATCGGTAATCTATCGGCTGGGACACTGGCTGAACTCTTGACTGGTCTGGAGCAGTGCAGCGATGCTTCTATTTTCCATCACACCTTTCAGACTTTGAGCAGCCACCACTACCTCACCGAAGGATTTTCGAACGACTTTGCGCAGTGGGCCCTGGCGGACGCGAATCGGGATGCCCTCGCCGAGCAACTGGCGGCCCTGGATATCCGCGATTACACGTCGATCGCAGCTCTGCGGGCGGATTTATGCCAGGTGGTGCGCGATTACACGGAACAACACCCCGAATTTGCCCATCAACAGGCCCTTGAACGGTTTTATTTTTGCGAGAGTTTGGAGGTCACCCTTCCTTTTGGCCTGACCGCGCGCACCCTCGAGGAATTTCACGCGGGCGTCAAGCACCTTAGCCACGCGGCCTTCTACTTCCACTTCATTTCTTCGCGCCTCCGCTTGCAATTGCGCACGAACGACTTCTCCCACTGGCTCGCCAATTCGCTCGGATTGAAAACGTTGGCTGAAAACATCGATCGCATCGATATCTACACGAATACCCTGGACAGCGCGCGGGCCAAGCTGCTGCGGCTGGTGGAGCGCGAAAGGAGGAAGCATGAGCCCAGTACAGTTAGCCAACCGCATCCCGCTGTCTGACTATGCGAAGGTGATTGGAGAAGGCGAAATCGAAGAGTTGCGGACCTTGGCTAAGCCTCTCGCCGGGCGCGGCGTGGAGATGGTCAACTCCACCGCCGTTGGCGGCGGCGTCGCGGAAATGCTCAATCGCTTGGTGCCTCTTGGTGGGGAACTCGGTCTCAACATTCGCTGGGAAGTGATGACCGGCGGCGATGACTTTTTTGAGGTCACCAAGGCATTCCACAATGCCCTTCACGGAGAGCCGTATCACCCCGATCCCGGCCATTTTGATGTCTATCGCGCTTACAACGAGCAAAACCTGAAACGCATTCCCCTGGATGCCGAATTTATCGTGATTCACGACCCTCAGCCTGCCGGTTTCATCCAGGCGAAGAAGAATGGTAAGAGCCACTGGATCTGGCGCTGCCATATCGACCTTTCTCATCCGAATCGCGCCGTGTGGGATTTTCTGGAACCGTACGTTTCCAAGTACGATGGCGCCATTTTTTCTTCCCCTGAGTTTGCACGCCAGTTGCATATTCCTCAGTACCTGTTTCATCCGGCCATCGATCCGCTTTCCGAGAAGAATCGCGAACTCGACCAGGAATTCGTCATGGAGGTTCTGGCACGGTATTCCATCGATCCCTTGCGCCCGATCCTGACCCAGATTTCGCGATTCGACCGGCTCAAAGATCCCGTCGGGGTAATTCGTGCATACCGTATCGTGCGGCGGTACTTCGATTGCCAGCTTGTTCTCGCCGGTGGGTCCGCCTCCGATGATCCGGAAGGCGCCGAAGTGCTCCGCGAGGTGAAGGGCGTTGCCGAGGGCGATCCTGATATCAAGGTTTTGGAGTTGCCGGCGTGGGCTCCGCTGGAGGTCAATGCTCTCCAGCGCGCCTCGACGATCGTCATCCAGAAGAGTTTGCGGGAAGGATTTGGTCTTACGGTTTCCGAGGCCTTGTGGAAGAAGAAGCCGGTCGTGGCCTCCGCCGTCGGCGGGATTCCCAATCAGGTCATTCACAAACACACCGGGCTGTTGGCCCACTCTGTCGAAGGGACGGCTTATCAGATCCGCTTCCTGCTTTCTCACCCCGAAATCGCCACGCGCCTCGGTGAACAGGGGCACGAGCATGTGAAAGAAAACTTCCTGATCACCCAAAACTTGAAGCGCTATTTGACGCTGTTTGTAATGCTCGACCAGGGAAAGATCAATTGAGGCTATTTTCATTCCCCAATCGTGAGGATCGCGGCGCGCAGGCAGGTATGGCTTGACGGAATCAGGCCGAGAGTTGCCGTAGGCCCTGCTCCAGGTCCGCAATGAGGTCGGCCGTCGCCTCGAGGCCAATATTCAAACGTACGATGCGATGATCGTACGTCGGCCGGCCCTGCGTGCCGATGATTTGGTACGCCACCGCAAGGCTGGCCACGCCACCCCAGCTGTATCCCACCTGGAAAAGCTTCAGGGCATCCACGAAAGCACAGACCTGTTTCTGCGTTGGACCAGGCTTGAAGACAATCGAAAATACGCCCGACGAGCCCAAAAAATCCCGCTTCCAGAATTCGTGGCCGGGACAGGATTCCAGCGCTGGATGCAGCACGCGCTCAATTTCCGGGCGAGTCGAGAGCCACTTGGCAATAGCAAGCGCGGAAGATTCAATCGCAGAAAGGCGCACCGCAAGGGTTTGCAGTCCGCGCAGGGCCAGACTGCAATCATCGGGAGAGACTGCACAGCCGATCACCTGCTGAGCGGCTCCCAGTCTCTGGTGCAACGAATCGTCACGTACCGTAACGGATCCTAGTAGCAGGTCGCTGTGGCCGCCGATGTATTTGGTCAATGCCTGCATCGTCACGTCCACGCCGTGCGCGAAGGCATCCAGAAGGACTCCTGCCGACCAGGTGTTATCCAATGCCACTCGGACGCCCTGCGCGTGCGCGGCAGCAACAATCGCCGGCAGATCCTGGACCTCCATGGTGATCGATCCCGGACTTTCGCACCAGATCAGACGCGTTTTCTCCTGGATGAGTGAGGAAATGCCCGCGCCGATGCACGGGTCGTAGAAATCTGTGGAGACGCCAAAGCGCGAAAGAAGACGCGTGGCAAGCTTGCGGCTAGGATAGTAGGCGCTGGCCGGCAACAGCATATGATCCCCTGATTGCAGGAGAGCCAGGTTGATAAGCGAAATCGCTGCTTGACCTCCCGGAGTGAGAATGGTGTGTGTGCCGGATTCCAGTTCGCAGATGCGCGCCCCAAGCTCGAGGACTGTGGGCGTGCCATACAATCCGTAGGTATAGCCCACCCTCGCCTGGTCCCAGGCATCGGTGATAACGGTGGCCGACGGAAACAAGGTCGTTGAGCCGCGGAAAGTGGGCGTGGCGAGCGAGCGATACCCTTGGGGGATTTTTGCGTCGGAGTGGATAAGTCTGGTTTTCCAGCTTTTGGTCATGGCGGGCTTCTCCAGCGCAACCACAAGCGTGCAGGCCGGGCGAGAAATGACAGAAGGATTATAGCCAGTTTTCGTGGATTTATCGGTCACGCCGCTGTCGTCTTCACTCCTCCTTCTCCGTTAGGATGGTTTGATCTGCGCCGCCAAGCGGGCCGCACGTTCCGAAGTTCCAGCGCTTAGTGCGTCAGCCTTGACACTCTCCGCTCTTGCTTCGTACGATGGAAAATTGTCTAGTGCCGGCGTAGCTCAGTGGTAGAGCGAGGGTCTCATAATCCCTAGGCCGTGGGTTCGATTCCCCCCGCCGGCACCACGCTTCCAAGCGAAATAGCTCCAACGATTTGACAGCCGAGAGCACCTCCGGCAGGATAGCGAACCTGTGGAGCCACCCGTTCACGCCGATCCTTTCACCACAGATTATCTGCTCGTCAACCCCGCGGCTGGCGGCGGCCGTGCCAAAGAAGCCCTTCCATCCCTGCGCACATTTGCTAGAGAACGAAGCTGGAAGGTAGAAATCTGTGTAACCGCGAATCCAGATGATCTCGCAGAAAGAGCGCGTTGCGCCGCGATTGCGGGCCATCGCCGGATTCTCGTCGTTGGCGGCGACGGCACCTTCCAGATATTGCTGAACGCGTTGGAGCACTTCCCGGACACAATCCTCGGCGTGATTCCTGCCGGAGGCGGAAACGATCTGGCAGCCTCTCTGGGCTTGCCAGAGGATCCTCTGCGTGCGGCTGCCCTCCTTTTGAAGGGCGAGACTTGCCGTTTAGATGCCGTCCGCGTGCGTACGGCCGAAGGACGCGAGCGGCTGTATGTGGGTGGCGGTGGGGTCGGTTTGGATGCAGAAGCGGCTCGCTATGCAAGCGGCGCATATCGTAACCTGCGCGGGCGTTTGCGCTATCTGCTGGCTGCGGTCCGTGCTTTATATAATTTCCACTCCATTCCGGTACGTATCTGCTCAGACATGAGTGAGCTACAGGATTTGCAAGCCTCCGCCTTGCTTGTGGGAGTTCTGAATACGTCGAGCTACGGTGCCGGGCTCTTCCTGGCCCCGCATGCGAAGACGGACGATGGCCGGCTTGACCTCGTCCTCGTGGACGAGTTGCGTTTGGCCGAGGTTCTGGCGTTACTCCCGTCCTTGTGGTTGACCGGAGAATTGAAAACGAAGCGGGTGCGGAGGTTTCAAGTGGAGCGCGTCCGCATAGAAACACAGGAACCGTATAGTTTTCATGGCGATGGGGAAATCTTGGGAACGACTCCCGTGGAGATTTCGGTGGTCCCGGGAGCGTTCCGGATCTTGCGCGCCCCCCGGAAAACAGTTGGCTAGTGCCGTTCCAACTAATCCAGCCAAACGAGAAATTAGGCGTGTCCAGATGTGCTCGGTGACAACTCAAGAAAACCCTGCGTCCTGTAAGTTGGAACGGTACTAGTCGTTTGCCGCGAGCGGTGAGCGGCTGTCCTGCACCCGAGTTCCCTTATTCTTCTTCGAATGCCGCTTGAGGAAAGCACCCAAGTCGGGTGTGAATTCCTTCAGTTGATTCCAGCCGATGTTGTAGCCCTGGTTGATCGTCCAGCCACTCAACACCCCGCCCACCTTGCGGTCTTGTTGCGGGTAATACAGCATCGATGTGCCGGCTTGGCCCAATTGACCAAAAACCTGGGAGGCGTTGAAGGTGGGCTCACCGGAATCGGTCCGCGCGATGATCACCCGTGACGCCGCGTACCCGATCCGCTTCCACGCCGAGCCACGTCCTCGGCGAAAGTATCTTGGGTCTTGGTGCAGCACATCGGGCAGCACTCCATAGATGAGCATGCTCCCCGTGAATTGATCGCCTTCTTGCGCCACATAGCGTTCGCCAAAAGCTCCCCAGCCTTGTCCGAAATGGGGCAGCCCATTGGCCGCTTGGGATATGCTCGCTTGGATGATATTCGCGACGTGCGCGCCCATATCCCAGAACTGATGCCAAGCAATATTGAATTTCTGCCGCGGCGTCAGCGGACCTTGGTTTTCCGGTTGATCGTTGGCCGTCATGAAGTTGGGAATGATCCAAAGGATGCGCTTGGGAACTTCGTCGTTGGCGTGTTTATCTTTCTCGTTGATGATGGGCTGGGCCGGCGGGTCGGCCGGATCCTTGGGAACGGGGCTATCGGGCTTCTCCTGTGCGAATGCAGACACCCCCCCAAACACTAGGGTGAGAAGTACCACCCGCCAAAGACAGCAATTCATTCGCAAAGCCATTCGTACGCCATGCCTCGATTCACCGGAGGAACGAAGAACTATGAACCTATGCGGGATATTTCCAGTGTACTCGATATGGATTCTAACCCCAAACTTCCGTGCCTGGTTGTGCTGTGCGGGATCCCACGGTCCAGCTAGCTTTTCTTGCGGTCAAGCTTCAGATTCAGCGTGATCTCCTTCCGGCTGTCGAGGGAAGTCACAGTGCGCGAAGCGGATTTCTCGTCCCCGGCCTCAGCATGAATTTCATAGTCGACATTGGGGTCAAGCCCTGTGAATCGGTAAGAGCCCTGTTCATCAGTGAAGTGGCTCAGCACCAGGTTTGTGCGCAGATTCTTCAGAAACACGGTGCTATTCTGGATCGGCTTGTCCGATTTGTCGGTCACCACGCCACGCACGCTCCGGAGCTGTGTTTCTTTCTTCCCACCCTGGGCGGCGGCCAGGCCAGCCACTAACAACAGCGCTATCGCCGCGACCGAAACGCCACGCTTCATGTTCATGGTTTTGCTCCCGTTTTGGGCTGGCCTAGCGGTTCAAGCTGAATGGACAGTCGTTGTTGCACATCGACCTTACTGTCCACGTTCCTGCTCTGATCTTGATAGTTCTTCACGTGCGTGATCACCTCGTACTCGTAGCCAGGTGGCACGCGCACCGCAAATTCGCCCCGGAAATTCGTGTAGGTTTCCCAGTGATATTTCTTTTCCCCTGCCTGCCGGATGCGCACCTGCACCCCCGGGAAAGAGAGCGCCTTTTCGTTAAAGATGGTGCCCAGAATGAGGAAACTTGGTACAGGCTTATCCTTGCCTTTTTTCGATGAGGAGGAGGAAGAGGACGACGAAGTCTGGTTGCCAGGTACACTCGAAGAAGAAGGAGTTGAGGGAGTAGGCGAAGGAGGCTCCTGGGCCCAGCAGGACGCGGCGAGAAATACCACCACTAGAACTGAGGCGCAGGGTTTCATCCGGTTGCAGTTGGTTCCCAAGGGTCCACGGCGGTTTCGATGAGCCAGGACCTCGCTGAGGATGCCCGGTGTGCAGAAGAGCGACTCACTCCTCCTCGTCTTCCTCGTCCTCTTCGTAGTCGTCTTCGTTAGGCAGGTCGCCGTCTTCGCCAAGCTCCTCTTCGTCTTCCTCTTCTTCTTCGAGGTCCTCTTCGTCTTCCAGGTCATCGGAGATGGGGTTCAAAGCCACCGGATGAGTTTGCGAGACCTCCAACTCGGTTTCGCACTCCGGACAGCTGAGGATCTCTCCCTCCTCAACCTCGTCTTCATCCACGTCAATCTCTGCGGAACATTCTGGGCAGCGGAGCACGGTGCCATCCTCCGAATTGGTCTTTAGGTGGCAAGCCCCATAGGCGAAGGAACTCACCATCCGGCGTATTATATACCTCGGCGAGGAAAGTCAACCTCGGCCGTTCTCGCCTGGATTCAGAATAACCTAACCGGTTGTGTGAGTGACAGTTTTAGCTATGGCGCGAGAATATCCAGAACGGCCCGTGGTCGGAATTGGCGGCGTGGTCATTGAGGACGGCCGCGCCCTATTGATCCGTCGCGGCAGCGAGCCCCTTCGCGGACGATGGTCCATTCCCGGCGGTACCCTGGAGATCGGAGAGTCCTTACAGGTTGGTGTGGCGCGCGAGCTGCTCGAAGAAACCGGCTTGGAAGTGCGCGTGCTCGATTTGATCGAGGTCTTCGATCGGATTTACGTCCAGGCAGATGATGGCGGAGGCGGCACTCCCGAGCGTCCGAAGTTTCACTATGTGATTATCGATTATTTGTGTGAACGCATTTCCGGCGAAGCGCGTGCCGGCAGTGATGTCACCGATGTTGCCTTTGCGCGGGAAGACGAACTGGAGAACTACCATCTGACGGAAGTCGCGACCCGTGTCCTGCGCAAAGCGTTTGAAATGGACCGCGAGCGGCGCAAGTCACTTTGAGCCTGAATTCCGAAGTTGCGTAGCTCTGTTGACATCCTCTGGAAAATCGCAAATGCGCAAAGCGAATCGGTCGCACTCCACCAAGCAAGCGCCGGAGGCGCGCCACAATTTAGCCCAGCCCGTCAGGGCTGGGTAAGCAAAACATATAAAGCTAAGCGCCGTAGGTGCGGCACTGAGCTTCGAAGAGTGCGGCACTGCTCATTGCTTGGGTTGAGCGCTTATTCGATCGCACACTTTTTTCTTGTCATTCCGAGCGCAGCGAGGACCTCTTCTCCATCGCACGGTTTCTGTGCGATGAATCTCTCTTCAGGAATTGCTCACTTTTCCGGTTGGAAACATCTCGTGGCCGTTCATTTTCCCAGCTTCAGGATTTCGATGTTGCCGTTGGAATTCGTAAGCGAAAGCGTGCAGCCGCCACTGCCAATTTTTCCGTTCAGGGAGTCTCCGCCGAGCACCCCGCTGGCCGTTACGGGCAATTCGCTCGTGATGTGCCCGAAAGAAGTCCGGGCGTTCACTTGATAGCCGGCGTCTTCCGGCAAGCGTACTTGCAATGGCGAAAACGACGTCTTCAGGGTGATATTTTTGCATCCCTGTGAATTCCGGGCCGCAGTCACGGACACCGCGCCATTCTGGTTCTCGACCGAGATCGAGCCCCCAATACTGTCCAACGACACGGCTCCGAAACTGGTCCTGGCCGAGGCATCGCCCTTCACCGCGTTGGCCGTCACCGGCCCGTTCGAGTTTTCGATGGTCAGATTGCCATTCACCCGCTGAATGTTTACGGAGCCAAAGCTCGTCTTGGCATAGGCATCGCCGCCGACATCGTTGAGATTAATCCGGCCGTTGCCGGTCGTGGCTCGCACTCCCTTGGGAAGGCCGCTGGCCTCGATGGAACCGAAGGAGGTATTTAACGTCGCCTTACCTCTAATCTCCCTCACGTTGATACTTCCGTTGGAATCTTCCACCTCTACCGGTCCGTTGATCTGCTCCAGCGAGACTTCTCCGAATGTGGTCTTCACGTAAACTTCGCTTCCCGAGGGCCCGCCCTTTACCCGTCCGTTGGAAGAGGTGCATTTCACGTATCCCGCCACATTCGAAAAATTGATGGAGCCAAAACTGGTGTTGAGCTGCACCCCGCCGCTCACCATGTTGACGTCAATTGCGCCGTTGTTGTTATTCACCGTTAGATCCCCGTGGATGTTTCGGGCATTCACTGAGCCGAAAGAATTGTCGATCTTCGCCGTTCCCGCATCGGTCAACTCTACGGAGCCATTGCCACCGGAGAGCGTAACCGCCCCTTGAACATTGCTCACGGTGATTGACGCAAACCTGTCCTTGACGTCCAATGTTTCCTTGACGCTCGAAGCGTTCACGGACCCGTTATTGTTCACGATAGTGACGCTGCCGTCGGCTCCCGTGAGTTCCACCGAACCAAACGAGTTCGTCAGTTTCGCCGAGCCGCCATCGCGAAAAGTTAGCCTCCCGTGGCCATTTTCCAGGTCGGCCCAGCCGTGAACACCGGCGACTTCCACATTGCCAAAGCTGTTTCTCATCCATAGCTTGGCATCTGTAGGCACAGCGATGTCGTAATCAACCGAGTACGATGGGCCTCCAATTCGGATCTTGAAGAAACCCGAGGCTTCGCTGGGATACACAGTCTGAATCCTTATGCCTTTCGAATCCTGGGAAACCTCGATTCGCACCTGGTCGGCAAACCGGTCGGCTTCCGCCTGGGTGTGCGCCTGCGCTCGGATGGTCGCCGAAATTTTCACTTCGCGGCCGCTCTCGGCGTGGATGCGGACATCACCGAACTTGTGTTCTATGCTGAGGGTCTGATTCTCCCCCAGTGTCAATGTTTTCTGGAACTCTTTGGTGGCGGTGTTCTGGCCCAGGCTGTTGCCCAAACTCGGCAGCGCTGCCATGCACACAAATAACAATAAAATCCCGGACCTCTGAACCTGAAATGACCTGGAATTTCCCATCATGGTTTCGTCTCCAAAACTTCGCGCAGTGTTTCCTGCTTCTCCTGATACATCGCCAGGAGTTCATATCGGAGATGGGCATTTGAAGGATTCCGGCCCGCTTCAACGCGCAACTCGTCGATAGCACTGTCCAACACC
>Ga0187801_10000572_pt1 | contig 10351 bp, 7 predicted proteins | sample NC_wetland_sal_i_10_FD_132465 | JGI IMG/M metagenome (GOLD analysis project Ga0187801, IMG submission 132465) | Wetland sediment microbial communities from Neuse River Estuary, North Carolina, USA - Control_1 | ecosystem: Environmental > Aquatic > Freshwater > Wetlands > Sediment | place: USA...
CCGGCGGGGGCGCGCAGGTTCATGGCCGCGACCCAGGATCACCTCGGGTACCTGCCCGCCGCGGTGGCCCGGATGGCGGCCTCTCCCCACCTGCTCGACGGCTTCGGGAGGCTCACGGCGATCTTCGAGGGGTCCACGCTGGACCCGGTGGCCCGCGAGGTCGTGGTGATGACGATCGCCACCAGGAACGGCTGCCACGTCTGCGTGGCGATGCACACCGCCGCCCTGACCGCGTTGGGCGCGGACGCGCAGCTCATCGACGCGCTGCGGAGCGCCGCGCCGCTCGCCGACGAACGCCTGGACGCCCTGCGGGTGTTCACGCTGCGCCTGCTCGACACGGCGGGCGAGGTCGGCGACGAGGCACTGCGGGCCTTCCTGGCCAGCGGCTACACGAGGCAGAACGCGCTCGAGGTGGTCCTCGGGATCGGCACCTACACGATGTCGACCCTGGCCAACCGGCTCACCGGCGCCCCGGTCGACGGCCCGCTGCGCGGCTTCGCCTGGTCGGCGTAGGGGCGGTAGTAGGCTGCGGGGTGCCAGATCGCAGCGCATCCGGGAGGCGACGATGCCGATATTTCCCAGCAAGTCGGACGGTACCGCGGCGGGGTGGGAGCCGCAGGCGGCCAGCAGCCGGCTGGCCAAGACCGCCGGCGCCGACGACTCCGGGGTGTTCACCTCGGACCTGTCGGTATCGGAGTACGTGCTGCTCGGAGAGGCCGGGTTCGAGCCACTGGGGTTCGTGGTCGGCTCGTCGATCTACCACGTCGGGCTGCAGATCGGCCGCTGGAACCAGAACCAGGAGCTGCAGGTCCTGACCCAGTCCATGTACAACGCCCGGGAGCTGGCCATGGCCCGGATGCGCGCCGAGGCCGACCACCTGGGCGCCGACGGGATCGTCGGGGTGGCGCTGCGGATGCAGATGTACTCCTGGGGCCAGAACTGCCTGGAGTTCGTCGCCACCGGCACCGCGGTCAGGCACCTGGCCGGGCAGGGCGCGCACCGTGCCCCCGACGGCCGGGCGTTCACCTCGGACCTGTCGGCGCAGGACTTCTTCCGGCTGCTGGCCGCCGGGGCGGTGCCGGTCGCGTTCGTCCTGGGCACCTGCGTGTACCACATCGCCCACCAGGGCGTGATGCAGTCGCTGCGCCAGGTCGGGCAGAACCAGGAGATGATGCAGTTCACCCAGGGCGTCTACGAGGCCCGCGAACTCGCCCTGACCCGGATGCAGGCCGAGGCCGCCGCGGCCCGGAGTTCCGGCATCGTCGGGGTCACCGTCGAGGTGAAGAACCACGTCTGGGGCGAGCACGCGACCGAGTTCCTGGCCACCGGCACCGCCGTACGCCGGCTCGCCGACGAGCACAAGCTCCCGGACACCTCCCCCAAGCCCATCTTCACCCTCGGCCTGGATCAGTGACAGCGGACCACGGCTGAACCACGGTCTCCTCAGGTTCCGTAGCAGGAAAATGGTTTGCCGCACGATGCGGGGTCCGGGGGATAGTGGGCCCCATGATCGAGGCTCCTGGGTTCTGGATCCGGTACCGAGAGGATGAGGCGACCCGGCAGCAGGTGCGGCCGGGGACGGTGCGGAGGATCTGGCCGTATCTGCGGCGGTACCGCGGGGCGATGGTGCTGCTGCTGGGAGTCACCGTGGTGGATTCGGCCATCCTGGTCGTGAGCCCGCTGATCTTGCGGGTGATCATCGACGACGGCATTCTGCGGCACCGGGAGGGCGTGGTCGTCACGCTGGCGCTGGCCGTCGCGGGGCTGGCGCTGGTGGACGCGGGCGCAAGGTACGTGAAGTCGTGGTATTCGCAGTGGATCGGCGAGAGCCTGGTGCTGGAGCTGCGGGCGAGCGTCTTCCGGCATATCCTGCGGCAGCCGCTGGCGTTCTTCACCCGGACCCAGACCGGGGCGCTGGTCTCCCGCCTGGACGATGACATCAACGAGGCCCAGCGAGTGGTCGGGACGCTGATGTCCGACTCGCTGTCGGTGCTGCTGAACCTGGTCCTGGTCGTGGCGGCGATGTTCTGGCTGTCGTGGCAGCTCAGCCTGGTCGCGCTGGTGGTGATTCCGCTATTCGTGCTGCCCGGCAAGGTGGCCGGGAAGCGGGCGCAGCGGGTGTTCCGGCAGGAGATGCAGCTGTACGGTGAGCTGGCCGCGATGACGGCCGAGCGGTGCGACGTGTCCGGGGCGCTGCTGGCCATGCTGTACGGGCGGCCGGAGGAGGACGCCGGGCTGTTCACCCGCAAGGCCAGCCGGATCCGCGATCTGGCCGTCGCCAACGCCGCTCGCATGGAGCTACTCATCGCGTTCATCACGCTGCTCGCGGCGCTGGTCACGGCCCTGGTGTACGGGCTGGGCGGGACGCTGGTCATTCACGGCGTGTTCGGTGTCGGCACCTTGGTGGCGTTCATCGCGCTGGTATCGCAGCTATACGGACCGCTGCACGACGTGTCCCGGGTGCCGCTGGAAATCCTCTGGGCGCTGGTCAGCTTTGACCGCGTCTTCGAGATCCTCGACCTGGAGCCGCTGATCACCGAACGGCCCGCCGCGTATCCGCTGACTCGGACGCGGGAAGCGCCGGGTATGGAGGTGGCGGGAGTGTGGTTCCGGTATCCGGAAGCGGACCAGGTGTCGCTGGCCTCGCTGGAGCCGGTTGCGCTGGCCGCGCCGGAACGTCCCGGTGATGCGTGGGTGCTCCGGGACGTGACCTTCCAGGTGCCGGCGGGACGGCTGACCGCGCTGGTCGGACCGTCGGGGGCGGGGAAGACGACGATCACCCACCTGGTCCCGCGGCTGTATGACCCGGTGCGCGGGGTGGTGCGGATCGGCGGGCACGACGTCCGCGACCTGACGCTGGAGTCGCTGCGGTCGGTGGTCGGAGTCGTGCCGCAGGACGCCTACCTGTTCCACGACACGATCCGGGCCAACCTGCTGTACGCGCGGCCGTCGGCGACCGAAAAGGAGCTGATCGAGGCCTGCGAGGCGGCCCGGATCTGGGAGCTGATCTCGTCGCTGCCGGGCGGGCTGGACACGATCGCGGGAGACCGGGGCTACCGGTTCTCCGGCGGGGAGAAACAGCGCCTGGCCCTGGCCCGGCTGCTGCTCAAGGCCCCGTCGGTGGTCGTGCTGGACGAGGCGACCGCGCACCTGGACTCCGAATCCGAGGCGGCGATCCAGCGCGCGCTGGCGACCGCGCTGGCCGGGCGGACATCGCTGGTCATCGCCCACCGGCTGTCCACGGTCCGGGCGGCGGACCAGATCCTCGTCGTCGACGGCGGGCAGATCGTCGAACGCGGGACACATGACGAGCTGCTCGCCGCGGGCGGGGTGTACGCGGGGCTGTACCGGACGCAGTTCGCACAGCAGGCAGCGTTACGGCCGATCCTGCAGGAAGGCAGCAACCCCCGCCAGCGCAGGCTTGGCCGGTGTCAGCCCACGTAGAAGATGCCGAGGCCGAGGGCCACGCAGATGCCCGCGACGATCCAGAAACGGACCACGATGGTCGTCTCGGCCCAGCCGGAGAGCTCGAAGTGGTGCTGCAGCGGCGCCATGCGGAACACCCGCTTGGCGGTCAGCTTGAACGTGCCGACCTGGATGACCACCGACAGCGTGATGAGTACGAACAGCCCGCCCAGCAGGAACAGCAGCAGCTCGGTCTGGGTGGTGATGGCCAGCCCGGCCAGCGCGCCGCCCAGCGCCAGCGAGCCGGTGTCGCCCATGAAGATCTTGGCGGGCGGCGCGTTCCACCACAAGAACCCGATGCACGCACCCATCACGGTGGCCGCCACGATGGCGAGGTCCTGCGGGTCACGCACGTCATAGCAGGCCTGAGCCAGGTAGACCGTGCAGTCGTTGCGGAGCTGCCAGATCCCGATGATCATGTAGGCGGCCAGCGCGAGGATCGCCGCGCCGGTGGCAAGGCCGTCCAGCCCGTCGGTGAGGTTCACGGCGTTGGACGTCCCGGCCACCATCAGGATGACCCAGACGACGAAGAACACCGTACCGATCGGCGGCCCGAACGTCGCGATGAACGACAGGTGCGTGGACGCCGGGGTGATGTCGTACCCGTCGGGGAACCTGATGGCCAGGAGCGCGAAGATCCCGCCGACGATCGCCTGGCCGGCCAGCTTGGCCCCGGCGCGCAGGCCCAGGCTGCGCTGCATGTAGAGCTTGATGAAGTCATCGGCGAAGCCGACCAGCCCGAGCCCGGTCATCAGGAACAGCACCAGCAGCCCGGACGGGGACATGGCGTCCCCGGTGGCCAGGTGACCGACGAGGTATCCCGCCAGCGAGGCCATGATGATGACCGTGCCGCCCATGGTGGGCGTGCCCCGCTTGGACATGTGGGCGGGGCCGTCCGACCTGATCTCCTGACCGAGGCCGCGCCGGGTGAACACCTTGATCGCGAACGGCGTCCCGAACAGCGCCAGGAACAGCGAGACGGCCGCCGACAGCAGTACGGTCTTCACCGGTCCACCTCCAGGAGCAGTTCGGCCGCGACGCCTTCCAGGCCCACCTCACGGGAAGCCTTCACGAGGACCACGTCGCCGGGCTTCAGCCGGTCGGCGAGCACGGCCAGCGCGGCCGGCCCGTCGGGCACGCCCAGCGCCTCACCGGGCCACGACGGGACCCGCCGGGCGCCGTCGAGCAACGGCGCCGCCTCGGGCCCGACGGCGATCAGCCCGGCCAGGGCGGGCCCGAGGAACCCTGCGGCGAATTCGCCGGCCTCGGCGTGACGGGCGGGCGAGGTGTCACCGAGTTCGGCCATGTGGCCGAGGACCGCGAAGGCGCGCCCGTCTTGCGCGAGGTGGCCGAGGGCTTCGAGCGCAGCCCGGACGGATTCGGGGTTCGCGTTGTACGCGTCGTTGATGACCGTCACTCCGTCCGCTCGCCGGTGGACTTCCATCCGCCACCGGCTGCGGGCCGCGGCGGCGGACAGCCCGTCCGCGATGTCGGCGAGGCCGAGGCCGAGCTCGCGCGCCAGGGCGGCCGCGGCCAGGGCATTCGGTACGTTATGCGCGCCGTGCAGCCGCAGGGTGACCGGCGCTGAACCTTCGGGCGTCAGCAGGGTGAAGCTCGCCCGGCCGAGGTCATCCAGGCGGATGCCGCTGGCCATGATCGTGGGCTGGGGCACGTGTGACGGGAGGGGCGAGGAAGGCGAGGACGGCGAGAGAGGCAAGGAAGGCGGGACAGGAGCTCCGGCGCTGAAGGTGACGACGCGGGCGGCGGTGCGGGAGGCCATGGCCAGGACGCGGGGGTCGTCGGCGTTCAGGATGGCGGCCCCGTCGGCGGGCAGGGCCTCGACGAGCTCGCCCTTGGCCCGGGCGATCTGATCCAGGCCGCCGAACTCGCCTTCGTGCGCGTGCCCGACGTTCAGCACCGCGCCGTAGCGGGGCGGGGCGATGCGGCACAGGTACGCGATGTGGCCCACCCCGCGCGCGGACAGCTCGAGGACCAGGTTCTGCGTCGCCGCGTCCGCGCGCAGCACGGTCAGCGGGTGACCGAGCTCGTTGTTGTACGAGCCGGCGGGCGCGACCGTGGGCCCGAGGCGCTCGGCCAGCTGGGCGGTGAGGTCCTTGGTCGAGGTCTTGCCCGAGGACCCGGTGATGCCCGCGATCCGCAGCGCGGGCAGCGCGTCCACCACGAAGGCGGCCAGCGCGGCCAGCGCGGCCGGGACGTCGGGCACCAGGACCGCGGGCGCCGCGACCGGGCGGGTGGCGAGCACCGCGACCGCGCCCGCGGCCACCGCGGCCGCCGCGAAGTCGTGCCCGTCGGACCGCTCCCCCGGCAGCGCCGCGAACAGCCCGCCCGGGCCGGCGCGGCGGGAGTCGATCACCACCTCGCCGGTGACGAGCGCTTGCGGCGGGCCGGTGAGCTGACCGCCGGTGATCTGCGCGATCTGCGCCAGCGAGAGCGGTATCACCGGTTCACCGCCCACGGGGCCTCGTCGGGGACCGGCCGCGGCCGCTGGGCATCGGCCTGCTGGTGCAGGGCCAGGGCCGTGACCTGCCGGTCGTCGAACGGGAGCACCGTGCCCGCCACGTACTGCCCGGTCTCGTGGCCCTTGCCGGCCACCACGATCACGTCGCCCGACGCGGCCAGCGCGACGGCCCGCCCGATCGCGGCGGCCCGGTCCGGCTCGATGATGACCCGCGCGCGCTCGTCCCGCGGCACGCTCAGCACCCCGTCCAGCATCGCCGCGAGGATCGCCAGCGGGTCCTCCGAGCGCGGGTTGTCGCTGGTCAGGATGGCCACGTCGGCCAGGGAGGCGGCGGCGGCGCCCATCATCGGGCGCTTGCCGCGGTCCCGGTCGCCGCCGCAGCCGAGCACGATGATCAGGTTCCCCTGGGTGACCGGGCGCAGGGAGCGCAGGACTGCTTCCACCGCGCCTGGCTTGTGCGAGTAGTCCACGAAGGCCGTCACCCCGAGGCCGGTGGCGGGCACGCGCTCCAGCCGGCCGGGCACGCCCTCGCAGGCCGCCACCCCGGCCACCGCATCCTCCAGGGCGATGCCCGCCTCGACCAGCGCGACCAGCGCGCCGAGCGCATTGGCCACGTTGAACACCCCGGCCAGCCCGACGGACACGTCCGCCTCGACCCCGCCGGGCCCGATGACGCGGAACGCGCTGCCGTCCGCGCCGGACCTGACGTCGGCCGCGCACCAGTCGGCGTCCTCCCGGCCCGAGGCGGAGAACGTGGTGATCGGAACCGGGGCCGACGAGGCCAGCCTGCGCCCGTACCTGTCGTCGAGGTTCACCACGCCGATCACCGGCGGGGCGAACAGCGAGGCCTTGACCCGGAAGTACTCCTCCATGTCGGCGTGGAAGTCCAGGTGATCCTGCGACAGGTTGGTGAACACCGCGACGTCGAAGCTGGTGCCCGCCACCCGGCCGAGGGTGAGCGAGTGGCTCGACACCTCCATCGCGGCGGCGGTCACCCCGCGTTCGGCCATGACCGCGAACAGCGCCTGCAGGTCGGGGGCCTCGGGGGTGGTCAGCGAACTGGCCAGGCGGTCCGCGCCGATCCGCGTCTCGACCCCGCCGATGAGGCCGGTCAGGTGGCCCGCCGCACGCAGCCCGGACTCGAGCAGGTAGGTCGTCGTCGTCTTGCCGCTGGTCCCGGTCACGCCGATGAGCCGCAGCCGCCGCGACGGGTTCCCGTACACCCAGCAGGCGACCTCACCGAGCCTGGCCCGCGGGTCGGCGACCACGAAGACGGGGACCCCGCTGGCCACGGCGCGGGCCCGGCCAGCCGGGTCGGTCAGCACGGCCACGGCGCCCGAGGCCACCGCGGCGGCGCAGAACTCGGCCCCGTGCACCTGGGCGCCGGGCAGCGCCACGTACAGGTCCCCCGCTCGCACCACGCGGGAGTCGAGGGTGATTCCGGAGGTCGAGCCAACGTCGTTCGGGGAAAATGACTTTCCTACGGGCGCGAGGCGGGTCCCCAGCAGCGGGCCGAGTTCGGACAGCGGCCGCGGCGGTAGGTGGGCCGGACGGATCGCCACGGGGTGAGGGTACCTCCTCTCACGACGCGTTGAGGCGTACGTACGGCGGCGTGGCCCCGTCCGGCGGGATCTGCAGCGTGGCCAGCGCGTCCTTCATCACCTGGTAGAAGACCGGGCCTGCGACTATGTCACCGAAATAGCCGCCCTTGCGCGGGTTCTGCACGTTCACTGCGACGACAAGCTGCGGGTCGTTACCGGGCGCCATGCCAATGTAGCTCGCTCCGTAGACGCACAGGGCGCAGGTTCCGTTGGATTCCTGCGACGTTCCGGTCTTGGCGGCGATCGCGTACCCGGGGATGATCCCCCAGGGCTGGCCGCCCCCCTCGTCGATGCCCGGTACCTGCTGCAGGATCTGGAGCAGCTCATGCGCGGTTCTCGGCTGGATGACGCGCCGGGAGGCCGGCGCCCTGGCCGGGGTGTAGGTGCCCGCGGAGTTCGTGGTGCCCTCGATCAGCGTCGGGCTGACCCGGACGCCGTCGTTCGCGATCGTCGCGTAGACCTCGGCCATCTGGAGCGCGGTCACCGCCACGCCCTGGCCGAACGCCAGGGTGTACCGGGTGTCCCCGGACCACTGCGAGACCGGGGGGAAGATGCCTGGGCTCTCCCCCGGCAGCCCGATGCCGGTCAGCTGGCCGAGGCCGAACGCCCGCAGGTAGTCGTACTGGACCTGCCTGGGGACGTGGGCCGCGACCTGGGAGATGCCGACGTTGGAGGAGTGCGCGATGATGCCGGCGATGGTGTACCGCTCGCCGGGGCCCCACTCCGCGTCCATGATGCGCTGGCCGCCCTCGTAGATCGAGTACGGGATGTTGTAGGCGCTCATGGGAGTCTGCCCGCCGCGCTCGAACGCGGCCGCGGCGGTCATGACCTTGGCGGTGGAGCCCGGCTGGAAGACGTTCTGCACCGCGATGTCGCTGGCCTGGCTGACATCCGTCACGTTCGTGGGGTCGTACGTCGGCCACTGCGCCATGGCCAGCACGTGCCCGGTGTGCGGGGCGATGATGACGACCGTGCAGTTGCTCGCGTCGCTCTTGGCGACCTGCGCGGCGCAGGCCTGCTCGGCCGCGTACTGGAGTGCAGGGACGATGGTCAGGCGCAGGTCGCTGCCGTTCACCACCGGCGTGTCGTTGCTGCCCGCGAGCGGGATCGGCTGGCCGTTGTTGCTGATCTGTACGTGCTCGGTGCCCGCGTGGCCGGACAGCAGGGCGTTGTCGGACTGCTCGAGGCCGGCGCCGCCGACCAGGAGTCCGTTGCTGGTGGTGCCGGTGAAACCGATGATGTTGGCGGTGACGGAACCGTCCGGGTAGGACCTGGCGTAGCTCGGGGTCAGGTCGATGCCCGGCAGGTGGAGGGCGGAGATCTGGTTGCCGACCTGCGCGGATACGCCCTTGGCCAGGACCACGTACTGCTGCGAGGTCGGGTGCTGAATCTCGCCGATCAGCAGGGCCGCGGCCGCGTTGAGGTAGGGCGCGAGCTTGGTGGCGACCTGGGCCTGATCGGCGACGGGGATCTCCAGCGGGTCGGCGTAGACCAGGTAGGTCTCCACCGTCATCGCCAGCACCTGCCCGTTCGCGGCGGTGATGCTGCCGCGCAGCGCCGGCAGGGGGATGGTCTTATCCCGCTGTGCGCTGGCCAGATGCTTGTACGTGGTGGACTCGAGGCCCTGGAGTTGCACGAGCCGCCCGGCGAACAGGGACAGCACGAAGATGACGGCCAGCAGCGTGACACCGAGGCGCCGCCGCGGGTTACCGCGCGGGACGTGCCGGCGCGGCCGCACGGGAACGACCCGTTCGTACTCGGGGACGGGTTGTTGGTGGCGGATAAACCCGTGTCCCTCCCGCAGGTCGGCGGGGCGGACGCGGGGCCGCTCATACCTTTGCTCCGAACGAGCGGTGGCAGGAGCCCCGCGCCGCCCGGGCGGCGGATGGGGAAAGTCCTGCGCGCTCCTGCGCCCAGGTGGTGCGTCGGGAGCGCCCCTGGTCCGGGCCGGCGGAAAGCTTCCGCGTGGGCGCGGGGTCGGGGGGGTCGTAGGGGTTCGGGGGGGCGGAGAGCCCCCCCGAGCGCGGGGGGTTCCGGGGGGTCGCCCCCCCGGGCCAGCACTTCCCCCCGGGCCAGCGCTTCCGCCGGGACCAGCACCTCTCACGGGGTGTACCCGGGGACGTTGATCTGGGAATCGGCCGCGGAAACCTGGCCCGCGACGATCTTTCCCGTCTTGAGGTTGACGAACCGGAGGTTCGGGTCTTGCTGCATGCCGAACTGCTCGGCCTCCTGCGCGATCTGGGCCGGCGATTCGGCCTGGGCGACCTGCTGGCTCAGGAGCTGTTCCTGCCGGGCCAGGTTGGTGTTCTGCTGCTGCAGGTTGCTGATCCTGAACGATCCCTCGGCGAGGGTCGTGCTGATCATGAGCAGCGAGATCAAGGCGCCGCCGAGCAGGCCGACGAGCAGCAGGATGAACGGGGCCTTCTTGTGGCGCGGCCGGGGCCGTGACGCGGCGGCGGCCCAGGCGGCGCGCTTGGACGACAGCTTGAAGGAGGGCCTGGTCCGGGGTGGTTTGGCCGGCCTAGTGTGACGCGGCGCGCTGAGCGGGCGCGTCCTGGGGTCCCTGGTGCCGGGTCGTAGGTTCGGGGCGTCCGGGTTCGGACGGCGGCGTTCGGCCTGGTCGGGGGGGGCGGCACGGCGCGGCGGCTTGGTGCGGGGGGGTGGCTTGGTGCGGCCGGGCGGCGGCGCGGCGCGGCCGGGTGGCATGGTGCGGCCGGGTGGCGGCGGAGTAGTGCGGCCGGACGGAGGTACGGCGCGGCCGGGTGGCATGGTCTGGCCGGGTGGCGTGGTGCGGCCCGAGGGGGCG
>Ga0187801_10000575_pt1 | contig 10325 bp, 11 predicted proteins | sample NC_wetland_sal_i_10_FD_132465 | JGI IMG/M metagenome (GOLD analysis project Ga0187801, IMG submission 132465) | Wetland sediment microbial communities from Neuse River Estuary, North Carolina, USA - Control_1 | ecosystem: Environmental > Aquatic > Freshwater > Wetlands > Sediment | place: USA...
AATTGCATGCCTTCCACCACTTCCAGCGTCGTTTCCATGGTCTTGGACTCTTCCACCGTGATGACGCCATCCTTGCCAACCTTTTTCATGGCTTCGGCAATAATGTTGCCAACCTGCCTGTCGGTGTTGGCACTGATTGTGCCGACCTGCGCGATCATGTCGCCCTTCACTTCGCGGGAGAGCCTCTTGATCTCTTCCACGGCGACTTCCACAGCCTTATCAATGCCGCGCTTGAGCGCCATTGGGTTCGCGCCTGCGGCAACCGTTCGTACACCCTCACGGAAGATTGCTTGGGCCAGCACGGTCGCGGTGGTGGTGCCGTCGCCAGCTACATCCGAGGTCTTGGACGCAACCTCGCGCACCATCTGTGCCCCCATGTTCTCGAGCGGGTCTTGCAGCTCGATCTCCTTTGCCACCGTCACGCCGTCCTTTGTGATGATGGGTGCGCCGAACTTCTTCTCGATCACCGCATTCCGCCCCTTGGGGCCGAGCGTGATCTTTACAGCATCAGCTAGAATGTTGACGCCGCGCAATACCGCCTGACGTGAGTTTTCACCAGTTACAATTTGTTTTGCCATAAGACCTCACCCTCCTGGGTGATCGAACTTCCCATTTCATCCAACGCTCTCGGGTAGGAGCTACTACTTCTTGCCGGATGCCGCTTTGGCGATTCCGCCAACCTTCGCCAAGATTTCATCCTCGCGGAGGATCAGGTATTCCTGGTCGTCGATCTTGATGTCGTTGCCGGTGTATTTGCCGAACAAGATCCGGTCACCCACCTTTACGTCGAGCGGGACACGATGGCCCTTTTCCATCTTGCCGGCACCAACAGCCATTACTTGACCCTCATGCGGCTTTTCCTTAGCCGTATCGGGGATAATGATCCCGCCCTTCGCGGTTTCCTTCTCTTCCAGCCTTCGTACGAGGACGCGGTCATGCAGAGGAGTGATATTCACAGTCATTTCCGTAACCTCCATTCGACCCATTTCAAAATCTCGAGCATTCAAATCTTTGCGACAACAAGCTGGCACTACGGGTGAAACGTTTTCTGGTTCTTCTGCCGCGTGGCTTCCAGGTCGTCCGCTTCCGCTTTCTTCTGGTTGGCTTCCTTTTCCGGGCGCTCCTGTTCCTCCAGTTTCACCGCTTCCGCAATGCCAAGCTCGGCTTCTGCATTAACCCGCTTCGAGTAAATGACGAGTCCAAAACGATCAGTCAACGAAGAACGGACAAGATCGAAGGAATATTGCGAATCTTGCCACGATGCGAGGGAACTTTGCTTCGTGTTATATAGCGTGTTCATGACGGGATCGATTTCCGACTCAACACTCGTCGCCGGGCCGTATTCCGCCGAAATGGACTTCACCATATCCCCCGCGGTAAGACCTTCCGTGGAACTGTGATCGTAGGTGACGGAAATTTTGTAAAGCTTACCGTCGCAGAAAGAGAAAAGCATTTGTTCGACGCTATCGGGCCGGGAGGGAGCCCTAGAGGAGCTCGGCGGCCACCAAGTAAGTTCCTGAATCAGCAGTGGTCGAGCGTGAATCGTTTTCACATCCACTAACTTCTGGTCATTAAGCTTCAAAACGCTAGCCAGGCTCGCCCCAAGTGTAAAACCCCGATACTTGGAATAATCCTGCGCGCGTAATAAGGGGGCCACAAGAAGCAAGGCGCCCAGGCAAAGAATCGAGTTGCGCATCTTTTTCATCTTTAATATCTCCCACAAATTCCTTAAAACTTGAAACCGCAGGCGCCAGCCGACCGTGGCGCTGCCCTACTCTTCTATGCCGTGGCTCTCAACCCTGGCGGGCGTAGATCATTCGGTCGGATGCGATATCTACAAGACTTGTTAGAAGCACTGCGCCAATCACGGCAAACAAGGATGTAACGATGGTTCCGCCGTAACCCGCGGAGCGCATCCACAATCCGCCCGCGACAGCGCCACCGACTCCCATAGTCAAATCCATGAAAGGACCATAACCATTAGCCTGAAGTCTTCTTCCGGCTCCCCACCCCACGACGGCTCCGACCAAAATCCATGCGAGTAAATGCATATATTCCTCATTTGTAAGCATTGGGGCAGGCGGGGCCTGTCCCGTGCACGAAACCGTATTCAGCTCTTATGCGGTTACGGCGACGGCCGTGTGGGTGGTCGAATGAAGGACCTCGTAAGTTTGCACTCGAGGCGTTCCTTCAATGCTAGACGCTAAAATCCTCGTCACTTCCGGGTACGCTTTGCGGTTGTAGGCTTCCGCGTGCTCCGCAGTCTCCCACAGACTGAATGCATGTACTTCTTTTCCGCTTGGATAGAGGAAGGTAATTTCGTCTAGGAATCCCGGCTGCTTGCGCAACAGGGGTAGAATCTCGCTCTCAATTTTCTGCTTAAATTCCGCAGCGCCGTTGGCCTTCAAATGTATGGATACTTTGCGTGCGAACATGGCACTCTCCTTAGTTTTACGACCAAGGGAGTGATTCAGGGTACCGCTCTCGGTCTCGAAGGACCTGAAGGCACCCTTGATCCGCTTTCAGAATGCCCCAGTTTACTTTCTTTGTCAAGTATCATTTGGTTTCTATACAACTGCTTAACTATATTAGTAAACCTCCAACGCCATTCACGGACATTGGCCGGGGTCTATCAGGAAGGGGCCGGAAACATTGAATCCATCTACCTTGCACAACTTGTAAGCGAAGCACGTCCTCCAGGATCTAGAAGAACGGGACGGCGAGATGAGGGATACCGTACGTCCTGCAAGACCGGCCGGTAGCACTCTGTCTTACCGTCTAATTCCACAGCTTATAGACTGTCAAGGATGCAAGCTGTCCTCTTTTGTACAGTCTTGCCAAGATTTTCCTAGTAGGGTGAACATTACCGCGCTTGAGAGCTTGAAAATAACCGAGATGGGCTTCGGCGTGCAATTTGAATAGGTGAAGACCCTGCGCAACCAAAGGGCAACTGTTCTCGAGGCTGTGCCAGTCAGAAGTTTGGCCTCCAACGAAAGGCAATGCCAGATGTCCCGCTGCGCGGCTCGCCTCACCCCACTGATCTACGCACTTCTTCTTTTGCTCCCTCATGGGCTATTCGGCCAGGGATTGCCTGCTGGCCCAGCCACATTTGTCATTGAAAGCGGCACTCCCGTGAAACTTCAACTTGCGCAAACTATTTCGTCTGCACACGTGCACAAAAGTGACCGTCTTGATTTTGTCGTCACAAAAGACGTGACGGTCGAAGGTTTCACGGTAATCCGGGCAGGAGCCCTGGCGGAGGGCTCGGTCGTTGCAGTGAAAGGAAAACGCCCCCTGGGAATGGGAGGTGACGTGATCATCAAACTCGATTCAGTAGAGCTCACTACCGGAGAGAGGGTCGCATTAGTTGCACGAAAAGAGTTCAAAGGAAGGTCGCACACCATCCGCATGGGAGTGGAGATGGCCATCGCCGGGGCGATCTATCTGCCCGCCGCGCCCGTGTTCCTGTTGTCGCGTGGCAGGGACAGCACGGTGTTGAAGGGCACGGAGATGACAGCGTACACGAAGAGTGAGACTTCGGTCGAGGCGGGAGATCTGCCTACCCCGAGGCAAACTGCTTCCGAACTAAGCGAGATGCTTAAACTGCTGCCGCCGCGAGTTCTGAATGGTGAAGGGCGCGAGGGCGACATGCTGAATCTGATCTTCATGGCAAAAGAAGATGATTTGCAAGAGACCTTTGCGCGCGCCGGGTGGCTAAGAGTGGAGAAATCCAAACCTCAAATCATTTGGCATCTGTTGTTGCAACGAAAACACTACGCAAAATTACCAATGGACAAGCTTTACGTATTTGGAAGAGCGGAGGACTATTCCTACGCGTTGCCTGACCCCAGGTCCATCGTAGCGCGGCGACATCACCTGCGAATCTGGAAAACAGATCGTAAAGTGGATGGGATCCCCCTGTGGGTGGCTGCGGCAACGCACGACGTCGCGATTGAATATGTAAAGCACAAGTTTCGGCTCTTTCACAGAATTGACCCCAATGTAGATGCGGAGCGCGACTTCATCGCAGGAAATCTGTCTGAGACACGGCCGCTTACCCGCGAGGAGTACTTGCCTTGCGCTGAGCCCGTATTCAGCGCGCAAACTGCCACCGGGCAGATCTATTACTCCGACAGCAGACTGCTTTTTCTGGAGTTGGATCGAGGAGCAGGCTCGATGACCGGAGCAACGGAAATTGCCAGAAAACTGCCATAGACCGGGTGTTCAATTTTGAACACTTTTCCTTAGAACCTTCTGCTAGGTTGACCATGGCGTGGAATGTCCACGGCCAGATGGTGTTTTATCTATATATGAAACCAGCAAAACTCAAGAAGAATGGAAATGGCAACTCTTTCAATGCGCAACTGTTTCTCGATACCGCAGGGGTGGCGCGAAAAGTGAGTGAATATCGGAGAAACGAAGCGATCTACTCTCAAGGTGATGCCGCGGAGACAGTCATGTACGTCCAGAAGGGCGGCGTGAAATTGTCCGTGGTGAATGGATCGGGGAGGGAAGCTGTCGTTGCGATGTTTGGTCCAACAGACTTTTTTGGTGAGGGATGCATGGCGGGCCAGACGATTCGCATGGGCACGGCTAGTGCCGTTACACCGACTACCCTTCTTGTCATACAAAAAGACGAGTTGCTACGCGTGCTGCACGCAGAGCACGAGTTATCCGATCACTTCATCGCGTATATGCTCGCACACAACATCCGGGTCGAAGAGGATCTGATTGATCAACTTTTTAACTCCAGTGAAAAGCGCCTGGCGCGCACACTCCTGCTTCTCGCGCGCTACGGACAACAAGAGCAACCTGACCGCATTCTGCCGAAAGTTTCCCAGGAGACCCTGGCGAGCATGGTCGGAACCACGCGTTCGCGCGTGAATTTCTTCATGAACAAATTCAGAAAATTGGGATTCATCGAATACAACGGCAAAATCAAGGTCAATAAATCACTGCTGACCGTCGTCCTGCACGAGTAAAGCATCATCCTACTCTATACGAAGGGTTTTCCTCGTGCGCGAGCATGGAGTATGCCAACGGACCAGCGGCGCACAGAAGCATGACGAGGAGGACTGCCATCACGCGGGTGCCCCATCGGCCCAAGCCGCCGGAAGTGGCACTTCGAGGGAGTCGTGCCCTAATCGGGTTTTCTGAGTTCAAAGATAAGCCTCTTCGCTTCCTTCATTCTCTCTTTGTAAAACGCGGGGCTAATCAGAACTTTTCTCTCTCCAACGCGGACATGTTCCTTGATCCCTTTCTTCGACAAAAATAGAGATAGGGCCATATACGTCTTGATTTCTTTCTCCAGAAACTTGACTACACGTCGTTTACAATCGCTCATCACCCGCCTCCGCCTCAGTAAACGAGGTCTTCCGCGCAAAATGCGCGGATGCGAACTCTAAAGACGCCCGAGAAGCACGAGAATAACAACGACGAGAAGCACTGTGCCTACGCCTCCCGTTGGAACGTAGCCCCACTCCCGGCTGTGCGACCACCGCGGCAATGCTCCCAAGAGTGCCAAGATCAGAATCACGATCAATACAGTTCCAAGCATGATTTGCTCCCTCTTAACCAAACTCCATACGGAACGTTTCGAGCCGTTCGGCCCAGCGGCTTTCCTGTCCTTCGAAAGCTGCCCCCACCGGGCCGGAGTGGTGTCCGATCAATGCGTGGCATCGCACACTAGATCACGACGGTGATTGCGAAGCGAGCGCCGGGATAGTACGGGTCATACATGTAGTAGCCACCATCCACGTAATCAATGTAGAAGTCATCGGTGTAGTACCAGCCAGCCGGCCACGGTTGAACGTATCCAAACCAATAGCCGCCGTACTGGAAGCGAGAATATCCGTCGACCATAACTGGGTTGCCCATGCGGAACCTGTGTCCACGCCCAAAGTTGGAACGGAAACGCTCGTCTGGAATTCGACCGCTGCCCCTGTCACTCAGGCGAAGCTCCGGCTGCGCGTGCTGCGTCGCCATTGCCTCCTGGGTGCGCTGGGGACCCTTTGAAGATGCATTCTGCTGACCGTGCTGCTGTTGCTGCCCCTTGGCTTGCTGCTGCGTATGCTGTTGCTGCTGTTTGTTCGTCTTGGCCTGTTCCTGCTGCTGTTCTTGCTGGCCCTTAGCCTGCTGCTGCTTGTCGGCCTGGGCTTGTTGTTGCTTTTGGTGCTGCTGTTTTTGTTGCTGATCCTGCTGACTCTTGGCCTGTTGCTGTTCATGCTGCTGTTGTGGCTTGGCTTGCTGCTGCGCATGTTGTTGCTGCTCGGGCTTCGCCTGCTGCTGTTTTTCAGGCTTAGCCTGTTGCTCCTGTTTGGGGGGCTGAGCCTTTTCTTCTTGTTTCTCCTGCCCTGCGTAAGCCGGAACAGTAAATCCGAGTAGCAGAAACACTGCTGTCGTACTGATTGCTCTAGTTGCTCTCATCCTGTTATCTCCATTACCGAGTATTCGAGTGCGCGCCACTCTGCGTATCTGACGCGATCCTTCTTGCTGATTGTTAATTCCGGTCCTTCGATCTCAATTCTGGTCTGCGACGTTCATCGCCGTCCGCCTACGTGCCGATACGGATGTGCGCGAGGGAATGAAATAGTCCAAAAACGTTTAGAAGCCATAGCACTACGGCAATGACTACGACCCCGTTCAGGATCGACTTAATACTGCCCTGCATAGGGATAAAGCTATTCACCAACCACAGCAGAACGCCCACAACGATCAGGGCTAATAGGATTTGCATCAGTGGCATATTTTTTCTTCCTTTCGGTTCATCTTGCGAGACACTTCCAGCCTGGACTGTTTCCTCCGCCAGACTGCCTGGTTAAATTGTCGTTCGATATCCTTGACGCTTGTGTAGGCCGTGGGGAACAAGCTCCGGGGATGGACTGCCCAACCAAACAGTCCTTTTACAACAAGTCGATCCTAGTCTCTGCCGGGGCCCATGTCTGTTCACTTGTATACAACTTCGCAAAAAAGATGTGTGCTGCCTGTGCGTTTCGCTTGCACTTCGCACTTCGCCAACAGTGATATAATTGCCGAGGTTACTGGAAATACTTGAATTGGTTAACCTAACTGGACTGATTCGGTCACGTCGGGTATCAAGTATGCCCAAAGCCCACGCCAAAAAGACCCAAACGACTCCCACAAAGAGTTCTCCCGCAAGCAACTCCACTTTCGATTTGCAGGCCTTTCTTGAGACCCCCGGCCTAGAAAGGCGAATTGTAAAGTTTCGGCGTTCAGAGAAGGTCTACTCTCAAGGGGATCCCGCCAAGGGTGTGAGGTACATTCAAAAAGGCGGGGTAAAACTCTCTGTTATCAATGTGGGAGGCAAAGAGGCGGTCGTGGCTATTCTAGGACCGGGCGATTTTTTTGGTGAGGGATGCCTGGCAGGCCAGCCTGTTTGCATGGGGACGGCCACCGCGATTGTACCCACGAACATACTGTTCATTGAAAAAAACGAGATGATGCGGGTGCTCCGAACAGAACATGCGCTCTCTGACCTGTTTATCTCTCATATGCTGACCAGGAACATCCGAATCGAGGAAGATCTCGTTGATCAGCTTTTTAACTCTAGCGAGAAACGTTTGGCTCGGGCTCTCTTGTTGCTGGCGCGTTACGGCAAGGAAGACCACCCCCACGGAGTTCTCCCTAAAGTATCGCAAGAGACTTTGGCAAAGATGGTCGGCACAACGCGCTCGCGCGTGAATTTTTTCATGAACAAGTTCAGGAAATTAGGCTTCATTAAGTACAACGGCGTTCTGCAGATCAACACTTCCCTCTTGAGTGTCGTGCTGCACGACTGACGAAAACTGCTAAATCCTTAATGCAGCTTGAGTGATGGAGCGACCATTTCTCGGAGACATCGATAATCGTCGATTGGGACTCTCTCTGCTGCACGGATGTGGTCACCTTTATGTCGTGAGAGTCTAGCATCTCCCCCGTCTTTGCAACCAGAACTTGCGCCTGCTTCGTTTCTTCTTCCTAATTTAGTTCAAGGGCTGGGTCATATCCACCCATGTCGCCCACGACAAGTGGCGAAGGTGGTTCTACGACATGCAGCATGCACACTTCTGTACCCGCCCTATGGTGCCGTTCGATTACGGCTTGTATGGCGGACTCGACTGTCCAATTTGAGACAGACAGATGCTTCCTTGAGCGCTAAATTGTTTTTGGTTGCAACCCGTCTGGCAGAATTTCACAGAATTCTGACTTAACAATGGGGCGGCTTTCAATCAGGCCGCCCTTTCCATTTACGAGGTTGCTGAACCTGCCCAATGGTGCCCTTTGTTGGCATCGCGACCGCGTCCGCAGCCTTCTCCGCCACGGCACCGACGCAAACCCAGCTCCAAACCTTGATTTTATAAAGAAACAGTCAATATGTGCGCATTGGGACAGTCACGCGCTGAGAATGTCCTTATCCTTGACTCAAGGGAGCACAGATAGCCGCGGTCGGGAAGCGAACCCTACGAGTTTCAGCCATGATGCCTGCACTTTATCAAATCTTCTCCCGTGTCCGTAGTTTGCTTGAGTTCATGTCTACTTTGGTGAAAAAGCTGCTAAGGATGAAACCACGCGCCGAGTTCGCACCACAGCGGATGTGCCCATTTTGCGGGCTCATAACCCCGCGCCGCAACCGGTTTTGCCTGGAATGCGGAAAGTCTCTCAAACCAGCATAGAAGTCGATGCGGAAAGGACAACTAAGATGCCATTCAGTGGAAATTGTCATTCGTTCGATCCCGCCGCCTTAAGGGTGCTAAATGAGGACGGGTCAGTCTATGGGCTGTAAGACTTAACGATTGCGGCGATCACATGGCTGTGTACAAAACGAGACAGACGTAAAGATCCTTTCAGCAGGAGATTGCCATGCAATTGGGATGCCGGTGCGCCATTAGGAGCTTCGCAATGATGACTTGCCCGCTGTGCCGCAGTGGATGCATCCACCAATCAAGGCGCAAGGGGATCTTCGAAAAAACAATTCTTGCCATGATTTTCGTCAGGCCGTTCCGCTGTGAAAGATGCGACTCCCGATTCTTCCGGTGGTCATTCAGCACTAATCCCAATGCGCCCCGGGCGGCAGCGACTCATTAATCTAGGTCGCGCCCTCCGGTTTGGACTTTTGGCCAGATTGATGCTGCCCAAAACTCCCTACAAACACTTGTTCCCCGCCCTGCTCGTTGGACTGGATTGCGCCTTTTTCTTATTTGGCAGTTCCCCTTTGCCTCCGGAGACACGCCCTACTATGAGGAACTCGCCCGCAATTGGCTTTATCACGGGGTTTATGGCTTTTTTTCGAATGGACATCTTTATCCATCCGACGTACGTATGCCCGGATATCCCGGATTTCTGGCGCTCATATACTCCCTGGCAGGTCCCGGGAGAAACGCAGTATTTTTGGCCCAAGCCTTCATTGATCTTGCAACGTGCATTCTGGCCGCATGTATAGCGGAACGGCTTGCCGCCGGGGCCAGCGAGCCGGTTCGTACTCGTATCACTATCGCCGCCCTTTGGCTGGCGGTACTGTGTCCTTTCACCGCGAACTATGCGGCTGTGCCCCTGACGGAAGTCCTCACGATATTCCTTACGACACTGGCGGTCTTAATCTTCCTGTTCCCTTCTGCCTATCAACTGGATCTCGTTCGAAAGGGCAGCGATCTTCTTCGCTCCGTTAGAACTTGGTTTCTCGGTGGGCTTGTTGTGGGCCTCGGTACGCTTGTTCGGCCCGAGACGCCATTGCTGCTCGTGGCTGTTGCGCTTGTGTATTGGCTGCGCTGGTGGCGGCCGGTGAATTGGGGAAAGCTGACGATTGCTACCCTTTGGATGACGGTTGGAGTCTTGGTGCCGTTGGCTCCCTGGGCGTCGCGCAATGCCCACACACTTGGACGAGTCCAGTTCCTCGCCCCGCGCTATGCGCAATCCTTCGGTGAAATGGTGCCCACGGGATTTTACGCGTGGACGCAGACTTGGATGTTTCTTTCCCGCGACGCCTATCTTTTCAGTTGGAAGCTACCTGTCGACCCAATCTCTCTAAACGATCTTCCTGCCTATGCCTTTGATTCGCCCGAAGAACGGAATCGCGTTGCTTCTCTACTCGACCGATACAATCGCGAGCGCGGCATGTCTCGTCCAATGGATATGGAGTTCGCAAAGTTAGCCCGGGAGCGCACGCGGAGACGACCATTTCAAAGCTACGTCTGGATTCCCATCGAACGCACTGCCGCCATGTGGTTCACCCCCAGAACTGCCCTGCTCCCCTATTCGGGACAAATGTGGCCGCGGAGTGATGGCTGGCACCAAAGTCCGAAAGGCTTCGCGATCACCCTTGGGCTCTC
>Ga0187801_10000579_pt1 | contig 10295 bp, 9 predicted proteins | sample NC_wetland_sal_i_10_FD_132465 | JGI IMG/M metagenome (GOLD analysis project Ga0187801, IMG submission 132465) | Wetland sediment microbial communities from Neuse River Estuary, North Carolina, USA - Control_1 | ecosystem: Environmental > Aquatic > Freshwater > Wetlands > Sediment | place: USA...
CGAGACATGGCCATGGGATTCAAGTCCACTCGGACCGATGGCTTTGCGCCGCCTCCACAGAAGGATTGACCGACGCCGCTGATCTGGGCGAGCTTTTGCGCCAGGATTGAGTCGCAAACGTCGTAGATTTGGCTGCGGGGGATCGTGTCGGAGGTCATCCCCAGGATCATGATGGGCGCGTCGGCGGGATTGGTCTTGCGATAGTTCGGCAGGCTCGGCAGGTTGGACGGCAATTGTCCGGCCGACGCATTGATGGCGGCTTGAACGTCGCGCGCGGCGGCATTGATGTCGCGATTTAAATCGAGCTGCAGCGTAACGTTGCTCGAACCAAGCTGGCTGCTCGAAGTCATTTCCGTGACGCCGGCGATGCGTCCGAATTGCCGCTCGAGAGGCGTGGCCACGGCCGAAGCCATCGTCTCGGGACTCGCCCCCGGCAGGTTGCCGCTGACGGAGATGGTGGGAAAGTCCACCTGCGGCAGCGGAGCGACGGGCAGGAAATTGTAGGACACTCCACCAGCGAGCAGCACAGCCAGGCTCAGCAGCGAAGTCGCCACCGGACGGTGAATGAATGGCTCCGAGATATTCATGCGTCAGTCCGCATGCGCGTCCGCCTCAAGCGGCAGACGCGCGGGGGAGCCGCGGAACTTTTGCGCGATGCGATCGAACCACAGATAGACCACGGGCGTGGTGAATAGCGTCAGCACCTGGCTGACCAGCAGGCCGCCGACGATGCTGATGCCAAGCGGACGGCGCAGCTCTGCGCCGGTGCCGCCGCCGAGCGCCAATGGCAGGCCGCCCAGCAGCGCGGCCATGGTCGTCATCATGATCGGACGGAAGCGCAATAGGCACGCCTGGTAAATCGCTTCCTCTGGGCTCTTCCCTTCTTTGCGTTCGGCTTCGAGAGCGAAGTCAATCATCATGATTGCGTTTTTCTTGACGATTCCGATGAGCAGGATGATTCCAATCAGCGCGATCACGCTCAAGTCGGTGCGGCAAATCTGCAGCGCGAGGATGGCGCCGACGCCCGCCGAAGGCAGAGTCGAAAGAATCGTGACCGGGTGAATGTAACTCTCGTACAGAACACCCAGCACGATGTAGACCGTGATCAGCGCGGCGAGGATCAAATAGGGCTCGTTCGCAAGCGACGCCTGGAAAGCCTGCGCCGTGCCCTGGAAGCTCGCATGAATGCTGAGCGGGAGATTGATTTCCTGCTCGACGCCTTGAATCGCCTTCACCGCATCGCCCAGCGAGGCGCCGGGCGCCAGGTTGAACGAAAGTGTAACGGCGGGAAACTGGCCCTGATGGTTGATCGCCAGCGGCGTCGTATCGGGCTCGTAGTGCGTGAACGCGCTAAGCGGAACTTGCAAGCCGCTCGATGATTTCACATAGATTTCTTTCAGCGCATCTGGATTCTGCTGGAATTGCGGCGCCACTTCGAGCACGACGTGATATTGATTGAGCTGCGTGAAGATCGTCGAGACGAGGCGCTGTCCGAACGCGTCGTAGAGCGTATCGTCGATGGCCTGCGGCAAAATGCCGAGACGCGAAGCCGTGTCGCGATCAATCACCAGGCGCGCCAGCAGCCCGCGATCCTCCTGGTCGCTGGCCACGTCGCGCAAAACGGGCACGGCGCGCAGCCGGTCCAGGAGCTTGGGAGCAAAATCGGCCAGTTCGTTGCCGTCCGCATCCTCGAGCGAGTATTGATACTGCGTGCGGCTGATGCGGTCTTCCACGGTCAGATCTTGCACCGGCTGCATGTAAAGCGTAATGCCTTCGACGGCGGCCAGCTTGGGTTGCAGACGGCGAATGATTTCTGAAGCATCGTCCTGGCGTTCGTCGCGCGGCTTCAGGTTGATCTGGATGCGGCCGTTATTCGGCATCATGTTCGTGCCGTCCACTCCAATGAATGAGGACAGGCTGACCACATCCGGGTCTTGCAGAATGATTTTGGCGAGTTGCTGCTGGCGTTCGCCCATGGCCAGGAAGGAAAGCGAGGCGGGCGCTTCGGAGATGCCCAGGATCACGCCGGTGTCCTGCACCGGGAAAAATCCTTTGGGGACGACGACGTAGAGCGCAAGTGTAAGCACGAGCGTCGAGGCCGTGACCAGCAGCGTGAAGGTCTGGTGCCGCAGGACCCAGCGCACGCCAACCGCATAGATTTCGATCGAGCGGTGCAGCACGCGCTCGGAGACGCGGTAAAACCATCCGCGTTCGGACTCCTTGGTGTGCTTGAGAATCTTGGCGCACATCATCGGCGTGAGCGTGAGCGAGACCACGGCCGACATGAGAATCGTCACGCTCAGCGTCACGGCGAATTCGCGGAAGAGCCTTCCCACGACGTCACCCATAAACAGCAGCGGGATCAGCACGGCAATCAGCGAGACCGTCAGCGAAACGATCGTGAATCCGATTTGTTCGGAGCCTTTGAGCGCGGCCTCCAGCGGCGAATCGCCCTCCTCGAGATATCGCGTGATGTTCTCGATCATGACGATGGCGTCGTCCACGACGAACCCGGTGGAAATCGTCAGCGCCATCAGCGAGAGATTGTCGAGGCTGTAGCCGAGCAGGTACATCACGCCAAACGTGCCGACGATTGACAACGGCACGGCGATGCTGGGAATGGCCGTCGCGGAAAGATTGCGCAGGAACAGGAAAATTACCAGGACCACCAGGCCGACGGTCAGCAGCAACTCGAATTGCACGTCAGCCACAGAGGCGCGAATCGTGATCGTCCGGTCGGTGAGCGTCTGCACGTCCACCGAAGCGGGCAGCGATGCCTGGAGCTGCGGCATCAGCTTCTTGATGCGGTCCACCACGGTGATGATGTTTGCGCCCGGCTGCCGCTGGATATTGACGATCACCGCGGGCTTGAGGTTTTCCCACGCCGCCAGCTTGACGTTCTCCGCGCTGTCCACCACGTTCGCGACATCCGACAAACGCACGGGCGCGCCGTTGCGATAAGCCACCACGATCGGCTTGTACACCGCGCTCGTCAAAAGCTGATCATCCGCGGCGATCGTGTAGGCCTGGCGCGGGCCGTCCAGATTTCCCTTGGCCTGATTCACGTTGGCCGCGGCCAGCGCCGCGCGAATGTCTTCGAGGCTCAGGCCGTAAGCGGCCAGCGCCATCGGATTGGCCTGCACGCGCACGGCCGGCTTTTGTCCGCCGCTGATGCTCACCAGGCCGACGCCGGAAACCTGCGCGATTTTCTGCGCGAGCATCGTGTCCGCAAGGTCTTCGAGCTTCGAAAGCGGCAGCGTGTCCGACGTCAGAGCCAGCGTGAGAATCGGCGTGTCGGCCGGATTAGTCTTGCTGTAAATGGGAGGGTTCGGCAGGTTCGTCGGCAGATAAGTGGACGCCGCGTTGATGGCCGCTTGCACTTCCTGCTCGGCGACGTCGATGTTCAAGTCCAGATTGAATTGCAAAGTAATCAGCGACGCGCCGAACGTGCTCGTGGACGTCATCTGATTTAGCCCAGGCACCTGGCCGAACTGGCGCTCCATCGGAGTCGTCACCGAGGATGCAACCACGTCGGGGCCTGCGCCCGGATAAAACGTGAGGATTTGAATTGTCGGATAATCCACCTGCGGGAGAGCGGAAACAGGAAGCTGCTTGTAGGCGGCAAATCCGGCCAGGAGGATGCCGGCCATCAGCAAAGATGTGGCTACCGGTCGAAGAATAAATGGCCGCGACGGACTCATTGCTTTGGCTTTTCCGGCCGATTTCCTCCCGTCTGCTTCGATGGAGACTTGCCCGCAGCAGATGAATTGGCCGGCTGGGGAGTTGCCCCGCTGCCGTTGCCGGTGTAGGCGCCGCTCGAGGTGTTCGTCTGCGTCGCGGCAGACAGCGGCACAATGCGCGTCTCGACGGTTGAGCCGGCCTGGAGCTTATCCTGCCCGTCCACGACCACCTGCTCGCCCTCTTGAAGTCCGCTGGAGATCAGGCTGATGTTCCCTTGGTTGAGGTCGACGGTGACGGGGCGGATCTGCGCTTGGCCGTTGCTGACGACGTAAACGTAAGAGCCTTGCACGCCTCGCTGAATCGCAGCCAGCGGCACCACGATTGCGTTCTTCCTCACATCCAGCATCAAATGAATGTTGACGAACTGATTCGGCCAAAGTTCATTGTGGTGATTATCGAAGACCGCCTTCAATCGCACCGTCCCGGTCGTGGGGTCAATTTGATTGTCCAAGGTCTCCAATTTTCCGGTCGCAATCTTGGCCTGCTCGTCGCGGCTATACGCTTCGACGGGAAGCGTTCCTTGCTGCATGCGCTTGAGCACTTGCGGCAGATTGTCTTCGGGAAGCGTGAAAATCACGGCAATCGGCTGCACCTGCGTAATCACCAGCATGCCATTGGCATCGGCGGCGTGGACGATGTTTCCGGCGTCCACCAGGCGCAGGCCGACGCGCCCGCTGATCGGCGCGGTGATCTTGCAATAGGTCAACTGGAGATTTTGATTATCGATCATGGCCTGATCGGCGCGAATGGCTCCGTCGAGCTGGCCGACCGTCGCCACCTGCGTGTCCGATTGCTGCTGCGCAATCACGCCTTCTTTGACCAGTTGTTTGTACCTCGCGTCGTCGAGGTGAGCGTCACGAAGCGCGGCCTGGTCCTTGGCAAGCTGACCTTGGGCCTGTGCGAGGGCCACCTGGAAGGGTCGCGGATCAATTTCCGCGAGCAATTCTCCGGCTTGAACGTCCTGCCCTTCCTTGAAGTAGATGGCCTGGAGCTGCCCGTCCACGCGGCTCTTCACCGTGACCGTGTTGTAGGCGGTCACCGAACCCAGCCCGGCCAGGTAGTAGGGAACGTCTTCGCGCTCCACCGGCGTAACCGCAACAGATACCGTAGCGCCACCGCGATCCAATTGCTTGCCGGCGGCAACGCTTTGATCTCGAGTGCGTGTGAGGTAATAGACGAACCCGCCTAGAATCAGCAGGAAAAGGAACAGCAGCCAGGGCCAGGTGCGATGGCGAGGAGGAGAAGGAACCTCGGACGAGGACTCGTGATCTTGCAAAGACGGGAATTCTTTCTGACTGGACGATTCCGGTGGCGCCATGAGGTTCCTCGCGCTTGCATATCGCGACCTCTATTTGTGACGTATCGGGAGCAACTCAGGTTTCACACACTCGATGCCACGCACCGACTGCGCACACCTCGAAATCTTACGCTCAAAACTCGGATGCGATTTTGACCGAATTCGTCGCCGCGCGAAAGCTGAAAGTAGCTCACGTCATTAGCATGCGGCCGAACTGCTCTGCGCGAAGCGGCATGCGCCGCTCGCAGCAAATCGTTTGCCGAAAATGCGAACCGCCCTCCTCGCTTGGCGCGGAGACGAGAGTCACAACGAGCCCGCAGAACGACATGGAGGACGCGATTCCCAAACTATGCAACAGATTGCAGTGTGAATCACTTCCCCAATCGAGACCATTCGTAATTCAAACGGTTTCAATCCATTGCAGCTCTTACCCGCGTTCAAACTTTGGGCATACAAGTGCTCAAAATCTCTCCGCCATGTTAGTAGAAGTCTGGGCCGAACCCTTCGGGAATCCTGCGTGCGATTGGGGGGATTATGAAGAGAGTGTACTTTTTGGCCGCTCTAGCACTCGCATCGTTCCTCTGTGTCCCTCAATTGGCCAAAGCAGATGACATTCCACAAACCATCGGCAATGCTTTAGCCATCACCCCCGGCGCGGTCTTGGGTGCCGCGACGTTCAATACGGATGTGGCGGGACAGCCTGCTCCCTTCGATAAGATTTATGGCGGCCCCAACTCGAATTTCTCCGAGAGCTGGACGTTCAATAGCTATATCATTCCGGCAGGCGACACTCTAACCGCAGCGACCATCACGATCGGCCTTTGGATGTCTCCTTTGTCGACGAACACCAGCCCAGCAGCGTCTTTTATTTTGGATGGGACGTATAATTTGACGGCACTCTTGAATACCGAGATTGGCACGGTCGGAAGCGGCAAGAATACCTACGAAGTGTACACAATTTCGCTCACCGACGGCGCCCTCGCAGCTCTTGCTTCAGGCTCAGCCATGTTTTCGCTGAGTCTCCAGGGTCCCGGAAATGGGGTTTTGGCGGGGGGCACACCCGACCTTGCGGGCGGGCTTGCCTTCTCTACTCTCGACATGACCGGGCAGTCCGGCTCCTCGAATGTGCCTGAACCTTCTACGCTCGCACTCTTGCTGATCGGAATCGCCGGACTCAGAAGTAAGCGGCTATCGCGGAATCAATCGTAGCACCTATAAAGGCCCTCTGCTCTGAGCGTGTGCCTTTCGTTGAAAACGATGTGGCCGTCTCTGCCTACTCCTGAATTATCTTCCCTAGAAAAACTGTCGGTGTCGTCTAGGCGGTTTCTGCCTGAGTTGATTCGCTGCCCGGCTTCCATTCCATGAACAGATAGACGCCTTTATCTTCAATCATCTTGAATCCGCGCCGTGTGTAAAGACGGAGCGCAGGGTTTTCCCGCTCCACGTGGATTCTTACAGGGACATTCCTTGCGGCGGCCTCGGACAGCAGCGTCCCAAGCAAGAAGCTTCCAATGCCCGCTCCGCGGTGCTGCGGCGCCAATGCAATATCGATGAGCAGCATCTCGTCCGGTTTGCGGTCCACATACAGCCGCCCGATCGGAACATCCTCGAGCAATATTAGATCGAAGGAAGCGTCAGGATAGTACGTGTGGTAATGGCTGGCCTGAAGTTGGAATTGCATTCGCAGAAAGGCTTCCTTCTGCGATTCGTCCCAAGGGACAAGCTTCATTTCTTCGGAGCGAGTGCTGGCGTACAGTTTGTAGAGAAACTCCAGGTCCTCCGGCAGCTCGGGCCGCAAGCTGGTCCGCGGGCCCATGCCTTCATCCGAACGCAAGACTTTCGCTTGTTGTCCCTTACCGATGCATGAAGAGACGAATGGTGTGGAATCCATTTAGTTCTGCGAAGGAAAGATTCCTTGCAACGCGATGCAAAAACTCAGAACGAGGAATGGAGATCTGTTCTCGTGCGGTTGGCTGCCTCCGGTTGGCGCGATGGCTCGAGCGGACATCGAGGAGCCGTCTCCTGCACTGTAGGGTATGTTGCCGTTGGGGTCTGCCGCCCAGATCGCTCCTTTTGGGCTGTATAGGGTTCCGCCGGCATTCGTGCAGTTCGCAGGGTGGGTGTGGACAGGGATTTCCGTGATGTTAAGAGTGTGATCCTCCTCCCCGGTCAGCTCCCCTAGAGTGTATCCGTTCCCCATATGCAAGGGGACGCGGCCCTGGAGATTTGGCAGAGCAAAGTTTACTCGGCCATCGCCTCCATAAGTCGTGCCAAGCAGCGAAAAGAGGGCTTGATTCTGGTTGATGGGCAACAATTGACCATCGCAGAGTGCCCACCCTTTCGGAGGGAAACCGAAACTCATCAATCTAATCTCGCTCAGAAATGGTTCGCTCATTTCTCTTCCTCCCCGCTCGGATCCAGGACGCGCGAAATTTCAAGAACGATGAAGCCGGGACTTAGCCCGCTTCCCCGATCAACTTCTCGGCGGGTAAACTCCCTGCAAAGCAATGCAAAAATTGAGCACCAGAGAAGGCATCACATTGTTATGCGGCTGGTTCCCGCCCTGTACGCCGAGCGCGCCAGGCGCCATTTGACCTGTGATTCCGGCTCCATACTCGTTGTTGCCCCCAGCGTCCTCCGCCCAAAAGTAACCGGGAGGGCTATACTGATCTCCCATCTTGGAATTACATGCTGTGGAGTGAGAGTGCGCCGGCATTTCGGTTTGCAGGAGCGTAACCGTATCCGTGCCGCCGCTCTGGCCAAGATCGTAAAGCGAAAGGCCCGGCCCCTGGCCAAAATGCATGGGGATATTGCCCTGCAAATTAGGCAGCGCGAAATTGCTCTTGCCGTCGCCACCGTAAGTGGTTCCCAGGAGAGAGAATAGCGCCGTATTCTGGGAGAGGGGCAGGATCTGACCGTCGCAGAACGCCCAGCCCTTGGGCGGGAAATTAAACGGGAAGATTCGGATTTCAGCTAAGAACGGATTTGACATCGGCCAATACCTCCACTCGCGGCAGCTTTGCTAAGTCTCCGACGGGAATATGCCAAACAGCGAAATGATGAAATTTATGGCCAGAAAGGGCTGCAAATTCGTGTGCGGTTGGCTTCCTCCGGTGGGTCCAATCGCGTTCGCCGCCATCTGGCTGCCGTCGTCGTTTTCGTTGTAAGCGGCTGTATTGCCCCCGGGGTCAGTCGCCCAAAAATTCCCCACCGGTCCCGCCGCATTTCCACTGAATGAGCACATGGCCGTGTGAAAATGCGCGGGGATTTGGCTGGCGGAGAGGGTGACGTTTTCCGCGCCGCCCGTTTCGGCTAGCGTATAGCCGTTCCCTTGGTGAATGGGAACCCGGCTCTGCAAGTTCGGCAATGCGAAAGTTGATTGCCCATCGCCGCCGTAGGTTGTTCCAATCAGGTTAAACAAGGTCTCATACTCAGAGATGGGAAGCAGACCTCCATTGCAGAACATCCAGCCTGCGGGCGCAAAATTCCCCGCGAACATTCTGATCTCTCCCACATACGGCTGAGACATAGTTCATGCCTCCTGCTACTTCGCTTTTCTTACCTGACTGATTACCCGAAGACGGCCTCGTAATACATCGTCGAATCGCGCTTAGACCCGCAAACTTGAGACAGAAGAAGCGGGGATGCCTCGAAATCGGGATGTTCGAGTTGATGCAGCCCCGGTCCCAAGGGATCCTCCCCGCGCAGCTCGAAGAGCAGCGAGAATGACTCGCGACGCCGCTTGCCGCGGATTGCCGGGATGCCGGACTCGATGCGCGAGATATTCTCGTGGCGCATCACGCTCGCCAGCTTCAAATTCACGCTACTGGCCGTGGAATTGCCCCCTTGAGCGGGACAGTGAAATGTGAATTTGCGCCCGACAAACGGAAGAAAAGATTCTGCCGTCACATCCTCAATGCGGAGTCGCGTTTGCTTCCAAAGGCGCAGGCCTCCAGGCAGCCGCGCAAGTCCTAACGCCGCGATTCCTTGCCAGCTCAACTGTAGAAGGGATCTCCGGCTAACGCGAGTTCCTTGGTAGGCCATATCGTACCCCCAAAAAAAATTGCCTGTCCCGAGGGCCCTAAGGATTCACTCAAACGCCGTATGAACTTGACATACCCGTGCGGCAAAATAATTCACAGTTTTGCCTGCAATTCTGAGACCGCGAAATGCTTCTTTTCCACAGTTTTCACTGATCTTTGTAAACTGCTACGACAGATTGAATTAGTGAAAATCTTCGCGCGGTTTTGAGTTTCCGAATTAGAACGCCGGCTCAGCGATGCGCAATCCGTTGCACATAATGGCTGCCCTCTTGGACGAACTTGGGTCGTTGCAGAACAGCGCGAGCTCAAGAATCGATTGAGATTTCGCACTCTGAAAACTTCCTTGCGTCGCGGCCGTGTCCACTTCACCGGCGAATTGGGTGCAGAAACGGCACTTAACCGAATATCGCTTCGTATTTCATTCCCAGCTCATCGGGGCCAATCGGCACAATGAAGATCTCCAATGTGCCGAGGTGGCTGGATTCGATCTTGTACGTACGCTGCGGCAACACAGGCGCTCCGGGCCCTCGGAAAACCAGGCAGAAAGGCTCTCGATGACCTTGTCCAGGCCTGCCTTGACCCTGGGCGCGACAATCGATCAGTTCAAAGTCGAGTGTCCCATCACCGTGATGGACCTGAAACATCCGATGCAAGTGCTTTTCGAAATCTTCGCGAGTGACTTTTTCGAGCACAGGATTTGGACCTTCATTCCCCCGCTCTGCGAACGCTCTCGGTGTTCAAGAGCCTGCGCACAATTGCGCCTATTCTACTTCAGCGGAGTCGTTATCGCCATGAGACCCCGAAGGATTATACAAATCACAGGTCAGACAAGCCGTATTTCCGGGATAGAAGAGCTCGAAGGTGGCACAAGTCTCGGCGCGATGGCAATGCTCGCCCGCCACATGGTCAGAAGAACTCGCCACGCTGCTCCGAGCTGCCCTGGTAGCGATACCGGGTGTAGTGCACCCCTCTAAAAGTGGACACCTCAATTAGGTAGAATCAGGGCCTCCAAAACGGGAGGCAACATGGGCAGGAAACCGCGTGTAGATCGATCCCCGGAAGAGAAGTGGCAGATCGTGCAGGAAGGTATCAAGAGCGGGAACGTCTCGGAGACGTGTCGGCGTCACGGGATCGCTGCGAATCTGTTCTATCGCTGGAAGGATGAAGCGGAACAGGGAGCGAAGGCAGCGCTTGGGGGGAGAAGCGCTGCCGCG
>Ga0187801_10000581_pt1 | contig 10263 bp, 8 predicted proteins | sample NC_wetland_sal_i_10_FD_132465 | JGI IMG/M metagenome (GOLD analysis project Ga0187801, IMG submission 132465) | Wetland sediment microbial communities from Neuse River Estuary, North Carolina, USA - Control_1 | ecosystem: Environmental > Aquatic > Freshwater > Wetlands > Sediment | place: USA...
CAGGGCGAGCAGGTCATGCGCGCCGGCAAGCATGTGCTGGTCGAGATTCCGGTTACCGACAGCGTCGAGGACGCCGAAGCGCTGGTGAAAATCGCCAAGGAGACCGGCGTTACCGCCATGGGCGGTCATGTGCGGCGCTTCAATCCCAGCCACCAATGGGTGCACAAGCGCATCGGGAAGGGCGAGTTGAAAGTCCAGCAGATGGACGTACAGACATATTTCTTCCGCCGCAAAAATATCAACGCCGCCGGCCAGCCGCGGAGCTGGACCGACCACCTGCTCTGGCACCATGCCGCGCACACCATCGACCTATTTCAATACCAGGCCGGTGAAACCATTTCCGACTGCTATGCGGTGCAGGGCCCGGTCCACCCGCAACTTCACATCGCCATGGACATGGGCATCGTAGCGAAGACGCCGTCCGGCGCGGTGCTGACCTTGTCGCTGTCGTTCAACAATGACGGTCCGCTCGGCTCGTTCTTCCGCTACATTTGCGACAACGGCACCTACAAGGCCTATTACGACGACCTGTCCGACGGCAAGGACAACAAGATCGATCTGTCCAAGGTCGACGTCTCGATGGACGGCATCGAGTTGGAAGACCGCGAATTCATCGCCGCGATCAAACAAAAACGCGAGCCGAACGGCAGCCTGGCCGAGCTCCTGCCGTGCATGCACGTGCTCAGCCGGCTGGAAAAGATCGTCGACCCGCAGCGCAAAGCGCACGCTTAAGCCGCGCGAACAAGCCGCCGCCTGGACAAGGCGGGCTTGGGGTGCTGGTATTCTGATCAGCTACGCCCGGATCCAGGGGAGGAAAACCATGCGACGTTGGTTTTTTGTCGCGGCAAGCTCCGCCGCGGTGTTGGCAATGGCCGGCGCGGCCCAGGCGCAAGACGTCAAGATCGGCTTCATCCTGCCGATGACCGGTCAGCAGCAATCGACCGGCAAGCAAGAGGCTGCCGCCGCCAAGCTCTACATGACGCAGCATGGCGACACCGTCGCCGGCAAGAAGGTCGAACTCATCATCAAGGACGACGGCGCGGTGCCGGACAACACCAAGCGCATCGCCCAGGATCTCATCGTCAACGACAAAGTCACCTTCCTCGCCGGCTTCGGCGTGACTCCCGCCGCGCTTGCGGTCGCGCCGCTCGCGAGCGAAGGGAAGACGCCGGAGATCGTCACCGCGGCCGGCACCTCGATCATCACCGAGAAGTCGCCTTATATCGCGCGCACCAGCTTCACGCTGGCGCAATCCACCGTGCCGATGGCGGATTGGGCGGCGGCGAACGGGGTGAAGAAAGTCGTGAGCATGGTGTCAGACTATGCGCCCGGCGCCGATGCCGAAAAGTCGTTCAAGGACGAATTCACCAAAAAGGGCGGCGAGGTGCTCGAGACCATCCGTTTCCCGCTGGCGAACCCCGATTTCGCGCCGTTCCTGCAGCGCGCCGCCGACCAGAAGCCGGACGCGATCTTCGTGTTCGTTCCGTCGGGGCAGGGCGGCATTTTCGTCAAGCAATTTGTGGAGCGCGGACTCGACAAGGCCGGCATCAAGATCATCGGGCCGGGCGACGTCACCGACGACGATCTGCTCAACGGCATGGGCGATGCGGTGGTCGGCACCATCACCGCGCATTTCTATTCTGCCGATCACGATTCGCCGGCCAACAAGGCGTTCGTTGCCGCGTTCAAGCAGGCCAATGGCGGCCTGCGGCCGAACTTCATGGCAGTTTCGGCCTATGACGGCATGAACCTGATTTATGAGACGTTGAAAAAGACCGGCGGCAAGACCGACGGCGATTCGCTGATCGCCGCCGCCAAGGGCATGGCCTGGGAAAGTCCGCGCGGCCCGGTTTCGATCGATCCGGATACGCGTGACATCGTGCAGAACGTTTACATCCGCAAGGTCGAGAAAAAGAACGGCGAACTTTACAACGTCGAATTTGCCACGTTCGCCAACGTCAAGGATCCGATCAAGGCAGCGGAGGCGAAGTAGTCTGTTACCTCTCCCCGCTGCGCGGGGAGAGGTCGAGTGAGCGAAGCGAGCGAGGGTGAGGGGGCTTTGGCCGTAATCTAAAGCCAAGCCGCAGCGCCCCCTCATCCCAACCTTCCCCCCGCAAGCGGGGAGAAGGAGACCTCGGTCCTAGGCACTGACTAAGCATGCTGACCATCCTCTATGACGGTATTGCCTACGGCATGCTGCTGTTCGTCTTGGCGTGCGGATTGTCGGTCACGCTCGGACTGATGAATTTCATCAATCTGGCGCATGGCGCTTTCGCCATGGCCGGCGGCTATTGCACCGTCATTGTGGTGAACCGTTTCGGCGTACCATTTGCGCTCGGCTTGCCGATCGCTTTTTTGGTCACGGCACTGCTCGGCGGCATTTTCGAACGCACGCTTTATGTCCACGTCTATGCGCGCAGCCATCTCGATCAGGTGCTGTTCACCATCGGGCTCGTCTTCATGGCGGTCGCGGCGGTCGATTACACGATGGGCTCGTCGCAGCAATTCGTGCAGATTCCTGAGGCGCTGCAGGGCCAGTTCGAGGTCGCCGGTGTCGGCATCGGCAAATATCGCCTGCTCATCATCGTGATCTGCGGCCTGCTGACCGTCGCCTTGCAATTGATCCTGGCCAAGACCCGGTTCGGCAGCCGGTTGCGCGCGGCGGTGGACGATCAGCGCGTCGCGCGCGGGCTTGGCATCAATGTCGGCGCGGTATTCGGCATCACCTTCGCGTTCGGCTCCGGGCTTGCCGGATTGGGCGGCGCGCTGGGCGCGGAGATCCTCGGCCTCGATCCGACTTTTCCGCTCAAATACATGATCTATTTTTTGATCGTAGTGACAGTCGGCGGCACCTCCAGCATTACCGGACCGTTTTTCGCTTCCATTCTGCTCGGCATCGGCGACGTCGCCGGCAAATATTACGTGCCGAAGCTCGGCGCCTTCGTCATCTATGCGATCATGATCATTGTTCTGATCTGGCGGCCGCAAGGGCTGTTCGCCCGCGGCGCGGTGAGCCGATGAGCGCGCGCGCCGACGAAGTCGCTCGTTATCTCAAGCGCCGCGCCCGCTGGTCGCCGCTCGAAATCGCGTTCTGGATTTTCGCTTTCGCGACGATCTGGCTGTTCCCGGGAAAGTACCTGATCCTCAAAGACACCGCGATCCTGGCGCTGTTCGCACTGTCGCTCGACCTCATCCTCGGTTACGCCGGCATCATCTCGCTCGGCCAAGCCGCTTTTTTCGGTCTGGCCGGATATTTTTCCGGCCTGGTCGCCAAATATGGATTCATCGATGAGCCGGTGATTGCGTTGGTTTGCTCCGGCGTGGTGGCCGCCGGCTTGGGTTTTGTCACCAGCTTTCTGGTGCTGCGCGGCTCCGATCTCACCCGGCTGATGGTGACGCTCGGCGTATCGCTGATGCTCGGCGAACTCGCCAACCGTTATTCCAACATCACCGGCGGCGCCGACGGCCTGCAAGGCGTCGAGATCGCGCCGGTCCTCGGCCTGTTCCGGTTCGATCTGTTTGGCCACAACGGCTATGTCTATTGCCTGATCGTGCTGTTTATCTGCTTTGTCATTGCGCGACGGATCATCTATTCGCCGTTCGGCCTGTCGCTGCGCTCGATCAAGGGCAACAATCTGCGCGCCGCGGCGATCGGCATTCCGGTCAAGTGGCGGCTGGTGGCGATCTACACGGTGGCGGCGGGCTTTGCCGGCATCGCCGGCGCGCTTCTCACCCAGACCACCGCCTTCTGCTCGCTCGACGTGTTCTCGTTCGAGCGCTCGGCCGATCTGTTGCTGGTGCTGATCATCGGCGGCACCGGCTATCTCTATGGCGGCCTGATCGGCGCGGTGATCTACAAATTCCTGCAGGACTGGATCGCGAACCTGACGCCGCAATACTGGCAGTTCTGGATCGGGCTGGTGCTGGTCGTCATCGTTCTGATCGGCCGCGAGCGCATGGCCGGCTGGATTGGCGCCGTGCGCACCTTCTTCAACAGGCTCGGCGCGCGCTTCGCGCCGCGTCTGCCGGCGCTCGGCGGCGCCGGATCCGAGGGACATTGAGTCGTGCCGATCCTGCAAACCTTTCAGCTGGAAAAGCGCTTCGGCGGCATCCTTGCCGCGCAGAACGTCAATCTCGCGGTCGAGCCCGGCGCGCGCCACGCTTTGATCGGGCCCAATGGCGCCGGCAAGACCACGGTGATCAATCTCCTCACCGGCGTGCTGCGGCCGAGCGGCGGACGCATTTTGCTGGAAGGGCGCGATATTACCGGGCTATTGCCGCACCAGCGGGTGCGGCTCGGCATGGCGCGCACCTTTCAGATCAACCAGTTGTTTCTCGATCTCACGCCGCTGGAATCGATCGGCTTGGTCGTTTCGGAACGGCTCGGCTCCGGCGCCGATTGGTGGCGGCTCGTTGGCACCAAAGCGGCGGTGACCGATGAGATCGTCGAAATCGCCGAGCGTTTTCATCTCGCCGATATCATGCACGAACGCACCGCGATCTTGCCTTACGGCAAGCAGCGGCTTCTTGAGATCGCGCTGGCCTTTGCCTGCCGCCCGCGCCTATTGCTGCTCGACGAGCCCGCTGCCGGCGTGCCTGAGGCGGAGCGGCATGAGCTTCTCGCCACCATCGAAGCGCTGCCCAAGGACGTCACGGTGTTGTTGATCGAGCACGACATGGACCTCGTGTTCTCGTTTGCCGATCGCATCTCGGTGCTGGTCAATGGCGCGATGTTCGTCGACGGCGCGCCGGATGAAGTGGCGCGCGATCCGCGGGTCAAAGCAGTCTATCTCGGCGAGGAGCTTAGTGCATGATCCCGAAAAGTGGGGACCGGTTTTCGGATAAGATCATGCGCAAACAAAATGTTGGGGACGCACAGTGATTAAACTTAATCGAATCGCGCTTAATGCCTGAACTCCTTGCCATCGACCGCCTTTGCGCCGGCTATGGTGAAGCCGTGGTGCTGTCGAACATTTCGCTGTCGCTCTCCGAAGGTCAGGCGCTGGCGCTGCTTGGCCGCAACGGCATGGGCAAGACGACGCTGATCAACACCATCGTCGGCGTGACCCGCTATTTCGGCGGCAGCATCGCGCTTGACGGCGTCGATATCACCAGGCTGCGGCCCGATCAGCGCGCGCATGCCGGGATCGGCTGGGTGCCGCAGGAGCGCAATATTTTCAAATCGCTCACGGTCGAGGAGAACCTCACCGCGGTGGCGCGGCCGGGCCGCTGGACCATCGAAAAAGTCTACGCCTTGTTCCCGCGGCTCGCCGAGCGGCGGCAAAATCTCGGCAATCAGCTGTCCGGCGGCGAGCAGCAAATGCTCGCGGTCGGGCGCGCGCTGGTGCTCAACCCGCGCGTCATGCTGCTCGACGAACCGCTGGAAGGGCTGGCGCCGATCATCGTCGAGGAATTGCTGGCGGCGCTGCGCCGGATCATCCGCGAGGAAGGCATGTCGGCGATTCTGGTCGAGCAAAACGCCAAGAAAATCCTCGGCGTCACCGATCGCGCCATCATCGTCGAACGCGGCGCCGTGGTTCACGCCGCCGACAGCGCCGCGCTTGCCGCCGACCGTGCGGCGCTCGAGACCCATCTCGGCGTCACCGATCAGGGCCCGCGCCGCGGCGGCCGAGCGAAAGGTTAGAGTGAATGCAAATCCCGTTCGTTACCGTCGACGTCTTTAGCGACCGCAAATTTGGCGGCAATCCGCTTGCGGTGATACCTGATGGCCGGGCGCTGACCGGCCCGCAGATGCAGGCCATCGCCGGCGAGTTCAACCTCGCCGAGACCACCTTCGTGCTGCCGCCGCAAGATCCTGCGCACACCGCGGAGGTTCGCATTTTCACGCCGCGCGCCGAATTGCCGTTCGCCGGACACCCCAATATCGGCACCGCCTATGTTCTGGCGGTGGAGGCAAACAGAGCCGGCAGCGCGCTTGCCGAGCCGCTCGTGTTCGAGGAGAAGGCCGGCCTCGTTGGGCTTGATTTGATCAAAGACGGACATTCCACGTCCGGCGCGCGCCTGGCGCCGCCGCAATCCCTTAACCGCGGCGATGATCTCGACGCCGAAATTATCGCCGCGGCGTGCTCACTGGCCCCGAGCGACATCGAAACCGCCAATCATCGGCCGTGCATCGCGTCTTGCGGCATCCCACTCGCTTTCGTGGAACTAAAAACGCGCGCGGCGCTGGCGACCGCGCGACCGCGGGCAGAAGTATTTACCCAGCATCTGCCGGCCGAGCGGATCACCGGCATCCTGCTTTATGTGCATGACCGGCGTGACGGGTTCGATCTTCAGGTCCGCATGTTCGCGCCGCTCTATGGCATTGCGGAAGATCCGGCGACCGGCAGCGGCAACGTCGCACTCGCAGGTCTCTTGGCAAGCCTGCGGTCCGAGCCCGATCTGAGCCTCGCCTTGCGCATCGGCCAGGGCATCGACATGGGCCGGCCGAGCCTGCTCGAAGCCAGCGCCGAAAAACGCGGCGGCAAAATCATCGGTATGTCGATCGGCGGGCGCTGCGTGCCGATGATGCGGGGCGTGCTGGAGGTTTAGGCGGCGCCATCGGAGGCGCAGCCAAGTCGGCTGTTGCCGACTTGGACAATAATTATCCGAAATCGGAAGGCCGATTTCGGTTGGCCGTGCATCCTTCGAGGCTCGCGGAGCCTGTCATCGGGCCGGCCACTTTGGGCCGGACCCGTTGGCTCGCACCTCAGGATGACGGTTGGTCAATCGACGCCGCCATCTCACTTTCCCGCCGCCGCGGCTTTGGCCTTGGCGACCACGTCGGGCGGGGTCGCGTAGACGTCCTTGATCAGCTTTTCGACGTCGGCGCCGGAAACTGGATTGATCTCCAGATCGATCTTGTCGGCTTCGGCGCGAAAGTCCTTGTCCGCCATGGTCGCCATGAAGCCGTCGCGCAGCGCCGCAACGCGGTCCGCCGGCACATTGGGCGGCGCCAGATAGGGTCGGCCCATGACATTGCGGGCGAAGGCCATCTTGAGGATCTGGCGCTGCTCGTCGGTCTTGGCAAAGTCCATCACCAGCGGCACGTCCGGCAGTTCCGGATGCTTGGCAAGCGACAGCTGGATGAGAACGATCATGCGCTTGTCGTCGATCCAGGATTTGTGCGTCGACTTCACACTCGACCACGACCAGCCGCATCGCCCGGCCACCTCGCCGCGCTCCATGGCGAGGACGACGTCGTTGCCGCCAGGATAGCCCTCGACGATCTTGAAATGGGTGCCGAGCACGCTGTTGAGCACGCGCGGGAATTGGTCGGTGTCGGCGCTGGTGCCGGTGCCGCCGACGGTCAAGTCCTTGGTGAAGAGATCTTCGAATTTTGTGATGCCGGATTGCCGCATTGCGACGCAGACGCTGACCTCGTTATTGGCGCTGCCGATCCAGTTGAATTTCTGCGCGTCGAAAGCGTCGCCTTGGCCGATCAACAGCGGATCGAAGGCAATGCCGCGGCCGATCGTGCCGATGGCGGAACCGTCGTGCGGCGCAACGCGGTAAAGATAATTGGCGAGGCGAAGGCTGCCCGCGCCTTCGAGGTTCTTCGGCACCAGCGTCGGATTGCCGGGAATATGCGCGCCGAGATGCCGGCCGATCACCCGCGCATAGAGGTCGTAAGCGCCGCCGACGCTGTAGCCGATATAAAGGTCGACGGCCCGGCCTTGGTAGAAATCGCTGACCGCGTCGGCCCAGGCGGCGCCGAGCGCAACAAGGCCCAGCGCAAGGCCCATGATTATTGCCAGCGCGGCGGCGCGTGCGCCGCTGGCCTTACTGATGCGTGCTGTGATCGTTGCGAACCGGTGATTGTGCTTGGACATTGTTCTCCCGGACGATACCGACAATTTACGATGCCGGTCTGATTAATGCGGCATATCGCCGACTGCGGCACCCTAACATGGGCTTGACGGCTTTGCAGGTTTCAGGCGCGATGCCGCGCGCAAGCAGGAGCGATAATCGATGCAGCCGGACATGATCACGAGCGCCATCCATGCGCTGCATCTCCTGCTTGAGCCGACGCGGCTCATGATCCTCTTTATCGGCGTGCTGATCGGGCTCGCGATCGGCGTGCTTCCCGGTCTCAACGGGATCGTCGGCATGGCGATGCTGATCCCGTTCACTTACAACCTCGACGAATATACCGCCTTCGCGCTGTTACTCGGCATGGCGGCGGTGATTACGTCGTCGGATTTCATCACCGCGGTGCTGTTCGGCGTGCCCGGCCATGTCGGCGCCGCGGCGACGGTGATCGACGGCCACGCCATGGCGCGCAAGGGCGAGGCCGGGCGCGCCTTCGGCGCCGGCTTCGCCGCCTCGCTCGCCGGCGGCCTTGTTGGCGCGGTCGTGCTCGCGGTGAGCATCCCGATCCTGCGCCCGGTGATGCTGTCGATCGGCTCGCCGGAGCTTCTGGCCTTCACTTTGTTCGGCATGTCGATGGTGGCGACGCTGTCCGGCCGTGCGCCGCTCAAGGGGCTGACCGCCGCCGGGCTCGGCCTGATGATCGCGATGATCGGCTCGCGGGCGCAGAGCGGCACGCTGCGCTGGACCTTCGGCTGGCTCTATCTGTGGGATGGCATGCCGCTCATTCCGGCGACGCTCGGCATTTTCGCTCTGCCGGAACTCGCTGAGCTTGCCGTATCGCGCAAGCGCATCGCCGGCGACAATGCGCCGAACATCAATATGTCGAGTCAATGGGAAGGCGTGCGCGATGTGGCGCGGCACTGGTGGCTGGTGCTGCGTTGCGGCGTGCTCGGCACCGGGCTTGGCGCCATCCCCGGCATCGGCTCGGCGGTGATCGACTGGATAGCTTATGGCTATGCGCAGCGCACCGAGAAAAATTCGGAAACATTCGGCACCGGCGATGTGCGCGGGGTGATCGCGCCGGAAAGCTCCAACAATTCCAAGGAGGGCGGTCATCTGGTGCCGACCATCGCGTTTGGGGTTCCCGCCGGCGCTTCGATGGCGATCCTGCTCGGCGCATTTCTGATGCATGGACTGACGCCGGGTCCGGAAATGCTGACCAAGCATCTCGATTTGACCTATCTGATCGTCTGGAGCCTGACGCTGGCGCATGTCATCGGCGCGATCATCTGTCTCGGCTGCAGCCGCTGGCTGGCGCAGATTTCGCGCATCCGTCCCGAAATTCTTCTCCCCGTCATTATCGCGCTGGTTTTCGTCGCCGCCTTCGAGGGCGAGCACGATTGGGGCGATCTCTATTCGCTGTTGTTCTTCGGCGTGGTCGGCTGGATCATGAAGCGGCTCGGCTGGCCGCGGCCGCCGATGGTGCTTGGCTTGGTGGTCGGCGCGATTTTCGAGCGCTATCTGTTCATCTCGACCCAGCTCTACGGCTGGGGCTGGCTGTTGCGGCCGGCGGTGCTGGCCATTCTCGCCGGCGTGGTCTGGGCGCTGTATCGCCCGCTGTCGCAGATTGCGATCACGTTGATTGGGCAATTTCGCGAAGTCGGCGGCCGCAAGGCGCGGTTCGGCGCGGCGCCGGCTTTCTCGCTTGCGATCATCGTGCTCATTGTCGCGGCGATGATCTCGTCAACGGAATGGCCGCACGACGCCAAGCTGGTGCCGCTCACCGCGTGCAGCATGGCGCTAACTGCCGCCGTGCTCAATCTCGTCAACGAGCTGTTCGGCCCCGAGCAAAAGGTCGTTGCGCACGCCGACTCTGGCATGAAAGTCAGCGCGTACGTTCCGGATCTCGGCGTTACCGACGACGTCGTGCGGCGGCGGGCAACGATTTTCTTCGTCTGGATGGCCGCCTTCATCGCGCTGGTCGCCTTGATCGGATTCATTCCGGCCATCGCCGTGTTCGTTTGCGCTTATATGCGCTTCGGCTTCGGCGAGCCGTGGCCGACCGCGCTCGGCTTTGCCGCGGCCACGACCCTGGTCTGCTATGTGGTGTTCCACTGGGCGCTCGCGGTCGCGTGGCCGCCGTCGCTCCTTGGCGAATTGTTTCCGGATTTGCGTTCGGCGACGCGGTTGTTTTGATCGAACTCTTTACCCCTCCCCCACCCGGGCCGCGCCTGCGCGCGCCCGAGTGCAAGCTTGTCGGGGAGGGGTTAGGGGTGGGGGTCCTGATCGGAACGCGAAGACGTCGCCCTACCACCCCCCTTCCTTACCCTCCCCCGCAAGGGGGGAGGGAACACGCAATCGCTTTTATGCACGCCTAATGCTCTACCGCACCGCCGTCGCGGCTTTTTTCGCGATCTCCGGCGGCGTCCGGTAAACGTCTTTCACCAGTGC
>Ga0187801_10000582_pt1 | contig 10259 bp, 8 predicted proteins | sample NC_wetland_sal_i_10_FD_132465 | JGI IMG/M metagenome (GOLD analysis project Ga0187801, IMG submission 132465) | Wetland sediment microbial communities from Neuse River Estuary, North Carolina, USA - Control_1 | ecosystem: Environmental > Aquatic > Freshwater > Wetlands > Sediment | place: USA...
CAGCGACGCCAGCGCACAGTCGCACGTGACGGACTACGTCCTGCTGATGCTATACCGCCACCGGCTCCACCGGGAGTGGATGTACCTGGAAATCAGCCCGCAGCTGCACTTTCCGCAGGAGAGAAGCTTCACTTCCAGCAGCATGCTTAGCGTCCGGCTGGAGATTTTGTTTGATAAATCGAGGTAAGTCCGACTGACTGGAACCTGGCAAGGTGGGGAACTGGATTGCAAGCGCGTTGTCAGTTGTATAATTATGCGCCTTCTCACCACTTTTGAACTTCATGACTACCACTCCGCGTATAGGCTTTGTATCTCTCGGCTGCCCCAAGGCCACCGCTGATTCCGAGCTTATCCTGACTCGGCTGCGTGCCGAAGGCTACGAAATCACCGGCAGCTATGAGGATGCCGGTCTCGTGGTGGTAAACACCTGCGGCTTTATAGACAGCGCGGTGGAAGAATCGCTGGATGCCATCGGCGAGGCGTTGAACGAGAACGGCAAGGTCATCGTCACCGGCTGCCTTGGGGCCAAGGGCGACATCGTGAAACAGGCGCATCCCAAAGTGCTGGCCGTCACCGGGCCGCATGCCACCGCCGAGGTGATGGATGCGGTGCACGCGCATTTGCCCAAGCCGCACGATCCCTACATCGAACTGGTGCCGCCGCAGGGCGTGCGCCTCACTCCCAGTCACTACGCCTACCTGAAAATCTCCGAGGGTTGCAACCATCGCTGCACCTTCTGCATCATCCCCAGCCTGCGCGGCGACTTGGTGAGCCGCCCGGTGGGCGAGGTGATGCTGGAAGCGGAAAAATTGGTGCAGGCGGGCGTGAAGGAACTTCTGGTGATTTCACAGGATACTTCGGCTTACGGCGTGGACGTGAAATACCGCACCGGCTTCTGGGCTGGCCGACCGCTCAAGACCCGCATGACGGAGTTGGCAAGCGCGTTGGGCAGCCTGCGCACGCCGGACGGCGACTCGCCATGGGTGCGGCTGCATTACGTTTATCCCTATCCGCACGTGGACGAGGTCATCCCGCTGATGGCCGAACGGAAGATACTGCCTTACCTGGATGTGCCGTTCCAGCATGCGAGCGAGCGCATCCTTAAATTGATGAAGCGGCCAGCCAGCAGCGAAAACGTGCTCGCGCGCATCAAGCGCTGGCGCGAAATTTGCCCGGACATCGCCTTGCGCAGCACTTTCATCGTCGGCTTCCCCGGCGAGACCGAGGAGGAATTCGAGGAGTTGCTGGATTTCCTGGAAGAAGCCCAGCTCGACCGCGTAGGCGCCTTCGCCTATTCCCCGGTGGAGGGAGCGGCGGCCAACGATTTGCCAGATCACATTCCCCCGGAAGAGCAGAACGAGCGCCTGGCGCGGTTGATGCAATTGCAGGAAGAGATCAGCACTGAGAAACTCGCGCGCAAGATCGGGCGCGAGATGACCGTATTGGTCGAGGAGGTGGACGAGGAGGGGGCGATAGCCCGTAGCGCCGCCGATGCGCCCGAGATTGACGGCATGGTGTACATAGACGACGGGCAGGAGCTGGAAGTTGGCGAATTCGTGAATGTGCGCATTACCGATTCCGATGTCCACGACCTCTGGGCCGAGATCATAGAAGGGACATGAGCAGTAGCCTCTGCATGTCCTGTGGCGCCTGCTGCGCGCACTTCCGCGTTTCGTTCTACTGGGGCGAGGCTGACGATATGCCGGGCGGCCTTGTTCCTGCAGGGCTTACCGAACAGGTGCATGCGCACCTGCGCTGCATGAAAGGAACCAATAGCAATCCGCTGCGCTGCGTGGCCCTGAGCGGCGAGGTTGGCAAGCAGGTGGCCTGCACCATCTACGAATTGCGCCCGTCCCCTTGCCGTGAATTCAATATGTTCGAGGAGGACGGCGCGCCGAATGAGCGCTGCCAACGCTTGCGGGCCGGCGTTTTAACGTGAAGCTCGTGCAGCGATTCGTTCGCCCTTTCTCCCGCTTGCGGGGGAAAGTTGGATAGGGGAGCGGGCATGGCAAGTTTTATTATCAAGGGTGGCTTCTTTGCCACGCCCGTTGGGTGTCTGAAGCAAGCCACACAGTTTCGCCAACCCCCTCCAATGCGGTAAAATAGCCAGCTATGGCTAATCCACTACTTTCCGTCGTCATCCCCGTTTATAACGAAGAACAAGGCTTGCAGGCCCTGTTCGACCGGCTTTATCCCGCGCTGGACCAGCTCGGCCTCGCGTATGAGATCGTTTTCATCAACGATGGCAGCCGCGACCGTTCCGCCGCGATCTTGCGCGAACAGTTCCAGAAGCGTCCGGACGTGACCCGGGTGGTGCTGTTCAACGGCAATTTCGGCCAGCACATGGCGATCATGGCGGGTTTCGAGCAGAGCCGCGGCCGGCGCGTGGTTACCCTGGACGCGGATTTGCAGAATCCCCCGGAAGATACCGGTCTGCTGCTGGCGAAGATGGACGAGGGGCATGATTATGTCGGCTCCATCCGCCGCCAGCGCAGCGACAGCCTGTGGCGCCACTTGGCATCGAGGGCGATGAACGGTCTGCGCGAGCGCATCACGCACATCAAGATGACCGATCAGGGCTGCATGTTCCGTGCATATGACCGGCACATCGTGGATGCGGTCAATAGTTGCAAGGAGGTCAACACCTTCATTCCCGCCCTGGCATACAGCTTTGCGCGCAATCCCGCCGAAGTGGTGGTGGGGCATGAGGAGCGCGCGGCGGGCGAATCCAAGTATTCGCTGTACAGCCTGATACGACTAAACTTTGACTTGATGACCGGATTTTCTCTGGTTCCGCTGCAGATGTTTTCCATGCTCGGCATCGCGATTTCCCTGCTGTCCGGTTTTTTTGTGATATTCCTGGCGGTGCGCCGCATCGTGCACGGGCCGGAAGCGGAAGGGGTGTTCACGCTGTTTGCGATCGCATTCTTCCTGATTGGCATCACTTTGTTCGGCATCGGTCTGCTGGGAGAATACATCGGGCGCATCTATCAGCAAGTGCGCCATCGTCCGCGCTACCTAGTGGAGGCAATACTGGAAAAACGCGATGAGTAGCGCGGTGGTATTTCCGTATCACAATGTCGGCGCCCGGCTCGCCGTGGGCGCAGTCTCGGTGCGGGCAGGACGCCGATGCCCTATTTCTGGGAAGTGACCGATGAGTAGCGCTGTCGTTTTTGCGTATCACAATGTCGGCGTCCGCTGTCTGAATGTGCTTCTGGCGCACGGCGTGGACGTAAAGCTGGTGGTCACGCACCGCGACAACCCTAAGGAAACCATCTGGTTCGAGAGCGTGCAGAAGCTCGCCGAATTGCACGGCATCCCGTTCATCACGCCGGACAACCCGAATCTGCCGGAAGTGGTCGAGCAGATACGCGCGCTGCAGCCGGATTTCTTCTTCTCGTTCTACTACCGCGAGATGCTGAAAGCGCCGTTGCTGACCATCCCCAAACAAGGCGGGATGAACATGCACGGTTCGCTGCTGCCGAAATACCGTGGCAGGGTGCCGGTGAATTGGGCGATAATTCAGGGCGAAACGGAGACCGGCGCCACCCTGCACTACATGACGGAAAAACCGGATAACGGCGACATCGTGGCGCAGCAGGCGGTGCCGATATTGCCCAACGATACCGCGCTTGAGGTATTCCAGAAGGTGACGGTGGCCGCCGAAATGGCGCTTAATGCCTGTCTGCCGGACTTGGTGGCGGGCAGGGCGCGCGCGGTAAAGCAGGATTTGAGCAAAGGCGCCTATTTCGGCGGGCGCAGGGCGGAAGACGGCATTATCGATTGGTCGCAGTCCGCACAGCAGATTCATAACCTGGTGCGCGCGGTGGCCCCGCCGTATCCGGGCGCCACCACGCAGTTGCTGGGAAAACCCATGCGCGTGTTGCAGACGCTGGTGGAGGCAGACGGGGCCGGAGGGAAGGCGGCCTTCTTTGTGCGGGACGGCAAGGCTTATGCCGCCTGCGGCAGCGGTTTGCTGCGCGTGGTGCGCTTCGAGCTGGACGGCGTCGAAATGAGCGCGACGCAGTTTGCCGCGAAACATGGCGCTGGTAAATTTGAATTCAATTGTTAAGGAAGAAGAAATGAAAAAAGTTTTGATCCTCGGTGTGAACGGCTTCATTGGTCATCACTTGTCCAATCGCATTCTGGCCACCACCGACTGGGAAGTCTATGGCATGGACATGAGCACCGACCGCATCCGCGACCTGATCGGCAAGCCGCGCTTCCATTTCTTTGAGGGCGACATCACCATCAACAGGGAATGGGTCGAGTATCACGTCAAGAAATGCGACGTGATCCTGCCGCTGGTTGCAATCGCCACGCCCTCCACTTATGTGCAGCAACCGTTGCGCGTATTTGAGCTGGATTTCGAGGCCAATTTGCCCATCGTGCGCGCTGCGGTCAAATACAACAAGCACTTGGTGTTCCCCTCGACCTCCGAAGTGTACGGCATGTGCCATGATGAGGAGTTTGATCCGGACAATTCGGAGCTGATCTGCGGCCCGATCAATAAGCCGCGCTGGATATATTCCTGCTCGAAGCAGTTGATGGATCGAGTGATCTGGGGCTACGGCATGCAGGAAAATCTCAATTTTACATTGTTCCGCCCGTTTAACTGGATAGGCGCCGGACTGGATTCAATACATACCGCGAAGGAAGGCAGCTCGCGCGTGGTGACGCAGTTTCTGGGCCACATCGTGCGCGGCGAGACCATTAGCCTGGTGGACGGCGGCCATCAAAAGCGCGCCTTCACTTACATCGACGACGGCATCTCCGCATTGATGAAAGTCATCGAGAATAAAAATGGCGTGGCTACAGGCAAGATATACAACATCGGCAACCCATCCAACAACTACGCCATCCGCGACCTGGCCGACATGATGCTCAAGCTGGCGAAGGAGTATCCGGAATATCGCGATTCCGCCGCGAAGGTGAAAATCGTGGAAACCACTTCAGCCGCATACTACGGCAAGGGCTACCAGGACGTGCAGAACCGCGTACCCAAGATCACCAATACCTGCGAGGAATTGGCGTGGAATCCGACCGTCAACATGGCAGACACACTGCGCAAGATTTTCGACGCCTATCGCGGTCAAGTGGCGGAAGCGCGCGGTTTGGTGGATTGATCCAGTTTTCTGCTTTCTGTTGCAGGAAACGGGGGACGTGGAACGATGACCAAACAGCTCGCCCTTAAAATAGACGTGGATACCTACCGCGGCACCTGCGAAGGCGTGCCGCGTCTGGTGGAGGCGCTCAAGAAGGCCGACGCGCAGGCCACATTTTTCTTTTCCTTGGGGCCGGATCACACAGGACGCGCCATCAAGCGTGTGTTCCGTCCCGGTTTCCTCGGCAAGGTCCAGCGCACGTCAGTGGTGGAGCATTACGGCATCAAAACGCTGTTGTATGGCACGCTCCTTCCCGGGCCGGACATCGGACGCAAATGCGCGGACATCATGCGTTCGGTGCGTGACGCCGGCTTCGAAGTCGGCATTCATTGCTATGACCACATCCGCTGGCAAGATTACGTGGCCGGCAAGGACGCCGAATGGACGCAGCGCGAGATGCGGCGCGCAGTGAGGCGTTTCACCGAAATTTTCGGCGAACCTCCGAAGGCGCATGCGGCCGCAGGCTGGCAGACCAACCGCCATGCGTTGCGCCTGCTTCAGCAAATGGGCTTTGACTACAGCTCGGATACGCGCGGCTCACATCCCTTCCTTCCCGCATGGAATGCGGAAATCATCGCCTGTCCGCAACTGCCCACCACGCTCCCCACCCTGGACGAACTGATCAACCGCGACGGTGCCAACCTTCAAGACGTGGCAATGCATTTGATGGGCCTGACCGGCAGCCCGTCCCCCGCCGGACATGTGTTCACGCTGCACGCCGAACTTGAAGGCGGCAAGTTCTTGTCCTTGTTTGAATTGCTGCTTTCAGGCTGGAAAGCACAGGGCTACGAGCTTGTGTCGATGCGCCAGTATTTCCACAGCCTCACCGGAACTCTGCCCATTCATGAAGTGGAAATGAGAGAAATCGAGGGCCGGTCAGGCACCTTGGCGGTGCAAGCGGAGTAGATTTACACTGTCTTCGCTCAGGGCGCTTGCGTCCGGCCGGGGCGGCCGCTTCAGGGATAGCTGAAAAAACAATGAATTGCCGACAATGTATGTTACTATGCATCGGGCATTGCTGGAGTAATGGCTGGAGGAGGCGCTGAATGGGTTCGGCATGGACCGCATGTCACTCCGGCGTTCCGGGGGAGTAGATTCCAGAGGATCTATGGGAGCCATAAGAATAAGTAGCAAGGTGGCGGGGGCTTGTGCGGTATTGTGGGTGGTTGTGTCCGGGCAGGCTTTGGCCGCAGATGAGCAGGATGTCACCAACCTGCCGATTGAGCGATTGCTTGATCTGGAGGTATCCACAGCTGCCCGCTATGACCAGAAGCAGAGCGAGGCGGCGGCTACCGTTTCCGTAGTCACCGCGGCTGAAATCAGGCAGTTCGGCTATCGTACCCTTTCCGACGTATTGCGCAGCCTGCCCGGTTTTTACATCTCGAACGACCGCAATTACGATTCCGTCGGTGTGCGTGGGTTTTCCAGAGCTGGAGATTACAACAACCGTGTGCTGCTGCTGGTGGATGGCTATCGTTTCAATGACGGCGTATATGGCAATGCACCCCTGGGGCAGGATTTTCCCATCAACCTTGACCTGATCGACCGCATCGAGGTGATCTCAGGTCCTGGTTCAGCTGTTTATGGCGACAACGCCATGCTGGGTGTGATCAATGTCATCACCAAAAAGGGTTCGGATCTTAACGGGGGCAAACTGACCGGTATGGTCGGGAATTTTGGGACCGATGAACTTGGCGTGTCATACGGCAAGCAGATCGACGATGGCACGGGAGTGCTGCTGAGTGCCAGCAAGTACCATAGCGACGGGGCGGACATTTATTTCCCGGCGTATGGCGGAGTGGCGCACGGGCTGGACTATGAAGATGCGAGCAAGGCCTTTGCCAAAGTAAGCACGGATCGCCTTACTATCGAGGGCACATTCGGCCAGCGCGACAAAGGCGTTCCCACCGCATCCTTCGGGCAGGTATTCGGGCTGGCCGGCTCCTACACGCGCGATACGTGGTGGAACACCAGTTTGCAATATGTCGCCCCTTTGTCCGAGGGGATAGAGTTGACCTCGCGTGTGTATTACGGCGGTTACCAGTATCAGGGGGGTTATATCAATCCCCTCAATCCCGCCCCTTCTGTCTCGCCCACGGTACTCAACCGCGATGAAACGGTGAATACCTCACTGGGCGGAGAAGTGCGTTTGCTGGTGACCGATCTCAGCGATCACAAACTGCTGTTCGGCGCGGATTTCCGAGATGATCCTACACTGAACCAGAAGAACTATGATGTTGCGCCTTACGCCCTTTACCTGGATGATCAACGCAAGAACGACACCAGGGGATTCTTTGCGCAGGACGACTATGCGCTGACAGAGCGACTGCTACTCAATCTTGGGCTGCGCCATGATTCTTCCAACCTGGGCGGTAGCGCGAATAGCCCCAGGGCGGGCGTCATTTATCAGCTTGATCCGAACGTCACAACTTTGAAACTGTTGTATGGCAGTGCGTTTCGGGCTCCCAACGCATTCGAGCAATTCTATTCCACGCCGGAGCACAATGTCGCCTTGGGCAGCCTGAGTCCAGAAACCGTCAGGACCTATGAGGTGGTTGCCGAGCACCAGCCGGACCAGCGGACAAAACTGGGCACGTCTGTGTTTCGTTACGAGATGAATAACCTGATCACTCCGACAGTTCAATTTCTCAACCAGCCCATCAGTGCGACGAACCCGATTTTTTATACCAACCTCAGCGCCACTGTTCGCGGTCTGGAAATTCGGGGAGAGCGTATGCAGGAAAACGGGGCACGCTGGAAGGCGAGCTACAGTTTTGCCGACGCCAGGGACAGGCTGACTTCTGCCTGGCTGCCCAATTCGCCTCGTAACCAGGTAAAGATCAATTATTCTACCCCGGTGCCTGGCAGGGACTGGAGTGCGGGTCTGGAAACACAGTATATGAGCAACCGCCAGAGCTTGAACGGACTCGATGCAGGCAGCGTGTGGCTGGTCAATGCGACTCTGGTGCCAACTCATCTTGGGAAGGGAATGGACGTTTCGTTCTCCATCTATAATTTGTTCAACAGGAATTATCAGGATCCCGCCACGCTGGAATATTTCAACAGCATGAACCAGCGTCTCGACTTCATCCCGCAGAACAATGGGCGCATGCTGATGGCCAAACTGAGCTATTCGTTCTAGCGTATGGATTTGCGCAACCATTTCCGAGCAAGCCTGACCCTGGCCATGCTGCTTGCGGCGGTGGCGGCCCATTCTGCGCCCATACCGGAATACCAGCTGAAGAGCGCCTTCATTTACAATTTTGCCACGTTCATAGACTGGCCCGGCGGCATGGGGAAATCGCTCACGCTTTGTGTGGCCGTGCCGCAGGACGCCATGAAGTATTTTGCCCAGCTTGAAGGGAAGCAAGTGGGCAATATGGCCGTCACCGTACGGCAGTTGACCCCGGATGATTCGGCGGAAGGCTGCCGCATTCTTTTCGTGGCGGAATCGGAAAGTGACAGCTTTGAGGATTGGCTATCGGAGGTCGGCGATGAACAAGTGCTGACCGTGGCGGAATCCGAGGCTTGGCTAAAAAAGGGCGTAATGATCGACCTGATGATCCAGGACAAAAGAGTGGTGTTCGATGTTAATATTGACGCGGCCCGGGGCGAGGGAATAACGATCAATTCCAGGCTGCTGCGCCTGGCGCGCAAGGTTTACGGATTAGGGTCAGACGATGAGCCAGCAGAAAAATAGATTCTTGCAGAATGTATCCATCAAGACCAAGATTTTCTGGATATTTCTGGGAAGCAACATTCTGGCTGTCCTCATCGTCTCGTCGCTGGTTATCAGGGATCAATATGGACAATTCAGAAAGATCCTGGAAGATGATCTGCTGATACAGGCAAACATCGTCAGCGACAACAGCGCTCCCGCCGTTGCGCTGAATGACCAGAAAATCGCCCAGGAAACCCTGTTTGCCTTGCACAGCTCGCCCAACGTCCGGCAAGCCGCCATTTACCTGCCCGATGGCAGCCCCTTTGCCGCCTACAAGCGTGACCAGGCACTGCCCGATTTGCCGATGCCGGAGAAGGAGGGATTCGCCTATACGGTCGACAGCCTGGATATTGCGCGCCCGATCAGCAGGTCTGGCCAGAAATGGGGCACGTTGTTCATCAGGCTGGATCTGGATGTGTTGTACCAGAGCATGTGGCGCGCGCTCGGCGCCATCGCGATTGCGGCCGCACTGGCCCTGATGCTGGCGTTTGCCATCATGGGCTGGCTCCAGCGCATCATCATCCGCCCGCTATCCAGGTTGAACGAGCTGATGCATGCCGTATCGGACGACAAGGATTATTCGGTGCGCAGCAACGATTCCGGCACGGATGAAATAGGTTTTCTCGCTGCCGGCTTCAATCAGATGCTGGAAAAAATCGACGCGCACGACAACAAGCTGCGGAAAATTGCCCATTACGACAATGTTACGGGCCTGCCCAACCGTCACTATTTCAACCAGCGGCTGGAAGATGCGATTGCTGATGCATCCCGGGAAAAAGAGCATGTCGGCGTGTTGTTCATAGACCTCGACAACTTCAAGGTGATCAACGATACGCTGGGCCATAACGTCGGCGATATGCTGCTCAAGAGCGTGTCGGACAGGATTTCGGGCTCCTTGCGCGGCAGCGATTGCGTGTGCCGCATCGGCGGAGACGAGTTCGCGGTGATCCTGCAGGAATTGCCGGGGCACGGCGAGGCAGCGGTGGTTGCCGGCAAAATCCTGAACGAAATGGCGCAGCCGATGTGGCTGGGCGACAGCGAAATCTATGTTGGCGCCAGCATTGGCATCAGCCTGTATCCGGACGACGCGCCGGACATGAACGCATTGCTGCGCTGCGCGGACGTGGCAATGTATTATGCCAAGAGCCGCGGCAAGAACAATTACCAATTGTTCCAGCAAGACATGGAAGGCAAGGCGCTCAAACGCCTTGCTCTGGAATCGGCGATGCGCAAGGCGCTTGAGTTGAAAGAGTTTGTCCTGCATTATCAGCCGCAAGTGGATCTCTTTACCGGCAAGATTATCGCGGTGGAGGCCTTGATACGCTGGCCGCGCCCTGATCTGGGCGTGGTGGGTCCTTCCGATTTCATTCCCG
>Ga0187801_10000585_pt1 | contig 10204 bp, 7 predicted proteins | sample NC_wetland_sal_i_10_FD_132465 | JGI IMG/M metagenome (GOLD analysis project Ga0187801, IMG submission 132465) | Wetland sediment microbial communities from Neuse River Estuary, North Carolina, USA - Control_1 | ecosystem: Environmental > Aquatic > Freshwater > Wetlands > Sediment | place: USA...
GATACATATTGATGATCTTTTGTCCGATTTGCTCGGCGCTGGCGAGGACTTTCGGCGATGACAGCACGCGCATTCTGCCAATCTTTCCGTAGAGATTTACTAGTCCGGCAATGTCCGGTTTTTCGTGTTGGAGCGCGTCGGCATAGCATTGCGTAGCGGCTTCAATGAATTCCTTATAGAGTTCTTGCCGCGGGACCTTGTCCTGCGCCAGCAACTGCACGCGTGACTGGGTCTTTTGAGCAAACCAAGACGCAACTCCCGATGTGAGCCCCCCCTATGGCCGCTCCTGTGGGACCCGCGAGAGCCGGGACAATTGATATGTCCATGAGACAATCTCCAAGCTTGAGCGCGTTCCACCAAAGGCCTGCGTGACAGGTAAGCCAGGCTCAGCTGATCAGCGGACCCCGATTGAACTGTTCATTACATTTTCTCCAGGACGAGCTGATCGGGATGCGCGAGCGCGAGCGGATCGGCTGACGCCGTCGTGCTGGCGAAGCGCCCTGCACTGACGAAAATGGCAGCGACGACTAAATGCCTGGACCGAGCAATAGCAGAATGCGACATGGCTCCACCTCCGCAGCTTCCGAGTTGCACGCTATCTTCGTAAGAAGGCGAGAAATGACGTCTGCCGGTGATTGGTCTGCGATATGATGCGGACCTTCCGCCGAGGACGGTTCGTCTTTGTCAGATCGCGCAGGCAGGCGTGGTGATAGTACGGCCAATCGCCACACGACGCTTCGATTGGTCGACTGTCTAGCCGATCGCCTTTTGCGTGCGATGCGCCCGCCAGAACGTCGGCTTGTGTTCCGACGACATGCAGTGCGCCCAAAAGGCCTGCGATCGCAATTCCAGAGGTTAAAAACTTGATCACGCCGGCCCCCTGGAACTTACAAAGCTTCTATGGCGCGAAGTTTCATTCGACCTTGTCGACCGCGCGCCCAAAAATCGAATGCCGAGCGTGAGATCGTCGTTAGTTGCGAATGAACTGATCAGACGCGCCGCCGGAAAACTGGTTGCGCCGGGTTTGCGGATCAAGGCGCAGCAAATGGTATTTGTCAGCTTTTCCGATCCACAATTTGCCGACGACACCGCCTTTGGGAAGCAACTCCTTCATTTGGTCGCTCGCTCCCTGCTCTTGCGAGACTGTGCATTCGTTCAGCTGAGTGTGCCATTCAGCGCCGGGTCCGAATCTATAAGCTTCAGCTTATCGAATTCGACCCACATCCAATGGATAGGGAACAGCGCAATCATCAAGATTAGCGCTGGGCATTTGCCCCAGTTACGGGCGGTGACCGCAGACGAGCGGAACGGCAATGTGGTTTTACATGGGAAATGACAGGAGTCCCGGGCCGGTGAAGCAAATCAGTCTCTGCATCGGCGAACTGCAGGAAGTGAATCCGTAGTCCTGAGGCTGGCAGGCAAGGAAAGGAAGCATCCATGACCCTGTTTGCGCTAATTACGTTACCAGACGTCGTGCCGATCGAAATTGCGGACTCGATCGATGCGGGTCTGAGCGCCAAGCAAGCGGGCGCTATCCGCAGGTCAGCATCGCTCCTACGAACAGTGAGCGCGACGGCAATTGCATTGCTGGTTAGAGCGGTGTCCTTGGCCTTCGTTACTTTGGCCACGTCCGCAACGGCACAGACGCTACCTTCCGGTCCCCCTCCGGTCGGTGTGGTCACGGTGCAACGACAGCCGATGACCGACAGCTATGAATTCAACGGCCGTATTCAGGCGATCAACGGCGTCAACATCGTGCCGCGCGTCAGCGCCTTCTTGGAGCAGCAGCTTTTCGCGGAAGGCACCGATGTTAAAAAGGGCGATCTTCTTTACGTACTGGAGCGGCCGCCGTATCAGGCGGCTGTCGACGTTCAGAAGGCGGCAATCGCGCAGGCCCAGGCGCAGCTCGACAACGACAAAGTCGAACTCTGGCGCAAGCAGCAGTTGGTCGAGAAGAGCGCGGGCACCCAGCAGGCCGTCGATACCGCGGAAGCAACCCAGCGGTCTCGGGCGGCGCAGGTCCAGGCGGCCCAGGCCCAGCTCGAGATCGCACAAATCAATCTGGACTATACGGAGATTCGTTCTCCGATCGACGGTCGGATCGGCCGCTCCTCAGTCACCGTTGGCAACGTGCTCGGCCCGAATTCCGGCGTCTTGACCACAGTGGTGAGCCAAGACCCGATGTACGTGCTCTTTCCCGTGCCGACGCGCCGCGCCATCGAGTTACGCCAAGAATATGCCGAAAACGGCGGATTCGATGCAGTGAAGGTCCGCCTTCGCCTTCCGGACGGAAGACTCTATGAGCAGATCGGGAAGTTGGACTTCATCAACAATGCGATCGCGCAAGACACTGACACGGTCACTGTCCGGGGGGTCATTCCGAATCCGGTCTTGGCGTCGCAGACGGCGGGCGGTGTCAACCTTCGCGAGCTGATCGCAGACGAGTTCGTCACGGTCCTCTTGGAATCCGTCAAGCCGAAAGAGGTGATCGCGGTGCCGCGCGCTGCGATCCTCTCCGATCAGGAGGGCAGCTACGTGTACGTGGTCGATGATCAGAATATCGCCCGCCAGCGCCGTGTGCGCCTCGGCGAATTGACTCCGGAAAAGGCCGGCATTGTCGACGGCCTGAAGGAGGGAGAGCAAGTCATCGTCGACGGAGTCCAGCGGGCGCGACCCAACGCGCCGGTGACGCCCGCGCCCGTCGCGTCCATCGCGAGCAGGAGCTGACAGCCATGATCTCCTCAGTCTTCATCGATCGGCCGCGCCTTGCCATCGTCATCGCGATCGTCATCGCGCTGGGCGGCTTCTTGGCGCTGACGCGGATTCCGGTCGCGCAACTCCCCGATATCGTGCCGCCCCAGGTCGAGGTCACGGCGATGTACTCGGGCGCGTCCGCCGAAGTGCTCGAGGCGACGGTGGCTCAGCCGCTGGAGTCGAAGATCATCGGCGTCGACAAGATGATCTATATGAAGAGCACGAGCGGAAATGACGGCACCTACACTCTCACGGTGAGCTTCGAGCTCGGCACCGATCCCGACATCGACACGGTCAACGTCAACAATCGCGTCCAGACGGCGATCGCGCAGCTGCCGCAGGAGGTCCAACTCCAAGGCATCAAGGTCCAGAAGAAGTCGTCATCGATATTGCAGTTCATTAATCTTTATGACGAAAGCGGGAAATACGACCCGCTGTTCATCACCAATTTCGCGATCATCAACGTCCTTGACGAGCTGTCGCGCACGGCCGGCGTTGGCGAGGCCAAGCTGTTCGGCGGGCTCAATTACTCGATGCGAATCTGGTTCGACATGGCCCGGTTGACAAACCTCAATCTTGCGCCATCCGACGTCATTAAGGCCATCCAAGGCCAGAACGTCCAGGCCTCGGTCGGCCGCGTCGGAGCCCGTCCGGTCCCCGAGAATCAGCAGTTCCAGGTGAATGTGCAGACACAGGGGCGGCTGGTCAGTGCCGAACAGTTCGGCGACATCGTGCTACGCGCCAACGCCGACGGGTCGACGTTGCGCATCAAGGACGTGGCGCGCGTGGAACTGGGCGCCATGAACGACGACAACTTCAGTCGGCTCAATGGCCGGCCGGCCGTCACGATCGGAATCTTCCTGTCGCCCGGCGCCAATGCCCTGGCGACCGCGAAGGCTGTGGAAGCAACCCTTGACAAGGTGCGCGCTCGCTTTCCGGAGGGATTGAAGGCGCGGGCGACCTACGACACGACCGTGTTCGTCAAGGACACCATGCATGAGGTGGTCAAGACGCTTTTTGAGGCGTTCGTCCTGGTCGCGCTCGTGGTCTTCGTGTTCCTCGGAAACATGCGCGCCACCATCATTCCGGTCATTGCCGTTCCGGTGAGTCTTATCGGCGCTTTCATGGTGCTGGTGGCGCTCGGCTATTCGGCCAACACGGTCTCGCTGCTGGCGATGGTGCTGGCGATCGGCATCGTGGTCGACGACGCGATTGTGGTAGTCGAGAACGTCGAGCGCGTGATGGAAGAGGAGCCGGATCTCTCTCCAGCGGCCGCTGCCAAGAAGGCGATGACACAAGTCACGGCGCCGATCATCGCTATCACGCTGGTGCTGCTCTCGGTGTTCGTTCCGGTCGCCTTCGTGGCCGGCATTTCCGGCACGTTGTTCCGGCAATTCGCGGTGACGATCATCGCCGCCATGCTGATCTCGGCATTCAACGCGCTCACGCTCTCGCCCGCCTTGTGCGCGCTCTTCCTGCGTCATTCCGGGCCGCGCCGCGGCCTCATGGGTGTGATCGGTCGCGGAATCGACGGGATGCGCGACCGATATGCTCTTGTCGTCCGCAAGTTGGTGCGGTTCTCGGTGCTCGCAGTCGTGCTCATCGCCGCCTTCGGGGTTGGCGTCGGCGGCATCGCGCGCGTGACGCCCACGAGCTTCCTGCCCGAGGAGGACCAGGGCGCCTTTTTCATTCAGGTTCAGCTGCCGGACAGTGCCTCGGTTGGCCGTACCAGCGAGGTCGTCGGGCAGGTCGAAGCGATCCTCAAGTCCATGCCGCAGGTCCGGGATATGGTCTCGATCATCGGCTACTCGTTCCTCGATTCATTCTCGTCCAGCAACACCGCCTTCATGGTGGCCGTGTTGCATCCGTTTGAAGACCGTAAGCAGGTCGCCGATTCGGTTCAGGCCCTGATCGCCAAGACATTCGGCGCCGGGATGCAGGTCCGCACCGCGATCGTCCTTCCGTTCAACCTCCCGCCGGTCATCGGCCTCGGCACCACCGGCGGCTTCGAATACCAGCTCGAGAGTTTCGAGGGCGCAGATCCCGCCACGCTCGGAAGCGTGGTCCAGGGATTGATCGATGCCACAAAGCAAGATCGCCGTTTCGCCCAGGTGTTCACGACCTATGGCGCTTCCGCGCCCTCGCTTTATCTCGACATCGACCGCGCCAAGGCCGAGTCGCTGGGGCTCACCATCAATGACGTATTCACCACCTTGCAGGCGACGCTCGGCAGTTACTACGTGAACAATTTCAATTTGTTCGGCCGAACCTGGCAGGTCAATCTGGAGGGCGAGGCGGCGAACCGGCGGGATATATCGGATCTGTGGCGGATCTACATCCGCAATAGCAAGGGCACCATGGTTCCGCTGCAAGCAATCGCGTCACTGCGCACCGTGACCGGTCCTCCGGTCATCACGCGCTACAACAATTATCGCTCGGTGACCGTCAACGGCATTCCCGCGCCGGGCGTCGCCTCCGGCACGGCGCTCGCCGCCATGGCTGATATCTCGGCCAAGACGCTGCCGCCCGGTTTCGGCTTTGAATGGACCGGCACGGCATTTCAGGAACACAGGGCGGGCGGGCAGACCGGCATCGTCCTCGGAATGGCCCTGCTGTTCGCCTTCCTGTTTCTTGTCGGCCTGTACGAGAGCTGGATGATTCCGGTCCCCGTTCTGTTGTCGGTGATGACCGGCGTGCTCGGAGCGTTCGCGGGCATTGTGGTGGCCAAATTGCCGCTCAACCTCTATGGCCAGATCGGGCTTGTCGTGCTGATCGCGATGGCGGCCAAGAACGCGATCCTGATCGTGGAGTTCGCCAAGGACCAGCGGGAGCGCGGCATGGACATCCGCGAAGCGGCGGAGCTCGGCGCAAAGCTGCGGTTCCGCGCCGTGATGATGACCTCGATCGCGTTCATCGCCGGCCTCGCGCCGCTGGTCTGGGCAGAGGGCGCTTCGGAGATTGCCCGCCGCAGCGTGAGCACCCCGGTGTTTTTCGGGATGCTGGCGGCGAGCACCGTCGGAATCTTCCTGATCCCCATGCTTTACGTCGTATTCCAATCGCTGCGGGAGAGAACGCAGAGCAAAACGAAGGCCGCACCGGCGCCCCACATGCAACCGGCCGAATGATCCGGTTGGATGTCCAGAATTAGGTCGCTCATTCGCAGCAGCGCGCATAAGCAGCAGAGCGAGCAGATTCCAACGAATCGGCTCGCTATATCAACGTACGCCTCAACAGTTTTTTCGTTCGAAAATAGCGTCGGGACGCATGATTTGAAAATATGCTAATCTTTTTGCTGTGGCTGCGGTTCTGCCTTGATTTTTCTGGGAGCCATCGCTCTGGGGCAAAAATTCACCGCAGACAGTGCCTGCGGCCAACCACGCTCAAGAGACCCACAGAATCAGGCGTTGACCGCGTCTTCGCAACTGTCGTGAGCGTTCGGAGTCTACTTGGCATGCAGATTGTGCACAAAGGGAGACGCCGATTACCGGTCGCAGCTACCCAGTTGCTGTTGGGTATCGCCGGCCTGGCATTGATCACCTTCGTCTGCTTCCGGCTTGGCCTTGGCGTTGCGAGGACGGGCTTTATTTTTGTCATTTTCGTCGCGCTGGTTTCGCTGCTGGGTAGTCTCAGCGCTTCGGTTGTTTTGTCGATCGTCGCCGCAGCCTGCCTGAACTACTTCTTTACGGAGCCGTTATTCGACTTCCGCATCGATCTTCCGGAGGACATTGAGAGGATCGCAGCCTTCTTGGCGACGTCGCTCGTCGTGAGCGTGCTAACGACCAGGGTGCGCGCGAGCGAGGTCCGCTTTCGCAGCGTCGTCGATCACGCAACGGATGGCTTCTTCCTGTTCGACGAGCACCAGGCCATTCTCGATGTCAACAAGCAGGCGTGCGAGAGCTTGGGTTACAGCCGCGAGAAGATGATCGGAATGCATCCGCGCGACTTCGATGCCAACCTGGACCAAGCATCGATCGCACGGATCGGAGAGCGAGTAAACGCCGGGGAAACGGTAACCTTCGAGACTCTTCATCGGCGCAAGGATGGAACCGTGTTTCCGGTCGAAGTTCGCGCTCGCCAGTTCCAGCATGGACCCCGTCGTTTCCGCGTCTCGCTGGCGCGTGACATCACGGAACGCAAGCGCGCGGAAGAAGCATTACGCGAGAGTGAAGCCAAGTTGCAGAAGGCGGAGCGGGTTGCACATTTCGGCTGGTGGGAGCGTGATTTCACGACCAATCGGGTATCGCTTTCGGAAGAAGTTTGCCGAACTTTCGGGGTCGAGCCGGTCGAGCTGCCTCAATGGCATAACCGCTGGCTCGACCTTATTCATCCGGAGGACCGGACGAGAGTAGCGAATGCGGCCGCCACCGCCCTGCTGCCAGGCGGCCCACGCTATGACGTCGAATACCGGGTGGTCCGCCCAGACGGGGGCGTACGAACAGTCCACAGCCAGGGCGACGTAACCTGGGACGGTTCGGGGCGACCACTACGTCAATTTGGGGTTCTGCACGACATTACGGAACGCAAAGAAGCGGAGCAACGGCTCGTGGTCGAACACGCTGTTGCCCAGATATTGGCAAACGCGGCCACCGTCGAGGAGGCCGCGCCAAAGATCCTGCAGACGATCTGCGAGTACCTGGGGTGGGACCTCGGCACGCTCTGGCGCATTGACGACCAAGCGGGCGTGTTACGCTGCGCGCTCCTGTGGCGGAAGCAGTCGGTCGAGGCCGCGCAATTCGAAGCCGCGACGCGAGCGAGCACATTCGCGCCTGGACACGGACTACCAGGTCAGGTCTGGGCCAGCCGTGTCGCCGCATGTATTCCGGATGTCACCCAAGACGGAACTTTTCTCCGCGCGAGTATCGCTGCGCGTGAGGGGTTACACGCGGCCTTTGCGTTTCCGATCCTGTTAGGCGGCGAGGTCGTCGGCGTTATCGACGTGGTCAGTCGCGAAGTTCGGCACGCTGAAAACAATTTGCTCGAAATGATGACTGCTCTCGGCAGCCAGATTGGCCAGTTCATTGAGCGCAAGCGAGTGGAAGTGGCCCTTCGCGAGAGCGAAGAGCGTTTTCGCACCCTCATTCAATTCTCTTTTGACGTGTACTGGGAATCCGATGCGCAGCATCGGTTTATCCGCCAGGAGTTTGCTGAGGGGCTATCCGACGCGCCGGCGGCCGGATCCGAAATTGGTAAGACGCGCTGGGATGTGCCTTACCTCGAGCCTGACGCAGACTCCTGGCGCAAGCACCGCGAGACCCTCGATGCCCACCTGCCATTTCGCGACTTCGAGCTTGCGCGACCTGGGCCTGATGGTGGTAAGCGCTATGTATCCGTGTCCGGGCTTCCGATATTTGACAAGTCGGGACATTTTGTCGGCTACCGCGGCGTGGGGCGCCACATCACCGAGCGAAAGAAGGCGGAAGAGGCACTTCGACGCAGCGAGGCCTATCTGGCGGAAGCACAGCGGCTCAGCCACACCGGCACGATTGTTTTTAACGCGGCCGGGCCCGTTTATTGGTCAAAGGAAAGTTACGAAATCTGGGATTTGGATCCGAAGCAGGGTCTTCCCCCCCTCGAAACTGTGCTGCAACGGATACACCCAGACGATCGCGAACCCTCAGAAAAAAAGGCTTTTGAGGCATTGCGGCAAGGTAGGGAGTACGCAGGCGAGTTCAGAATCGTTCTTCCTGACGGCACAACCAAATATCTCGAATCTAGCGGCTATCCTTTGGTGTCGATGGACGGAACGCCTGAGATGATCGTCACTCACATCGATGTGACGGAACGCAAACGTGCGGAAGCGGAGCATGAGAGACTTCGCCAATTGGAGTCAGAGCTCGCACACATGAACCGCCTGAGCATAATGGGAGAGTTGACCGCCTCTCTGGCCCACGAAATGTTGCATCCCATCGCTACAGCGCGCAACAACGCCCGTTCCGCGCTGCGGTTTTTGGACATGAACCCGGTGGATCTCGGCGAAGTCAGGGAAGCTCTCGAGTGTGTCGTCCGAGACGCCGATCGAGGCAAAGATATCGTTAGCCGCATCCGTGAACACGTCAAGAAAGCACCCCCGCGAAAGGAACGTTTTGATATCAACGAAGCGATTAGAGAGGTGATCGAAATGGTCCAAACCGCGATCGACAAAAATAAGGTCTCGGTTTCGACCCACTTCATGGATGGCTTGCTGCCCGTTGTAGGCGATCGCGTTCAAGTACAACAAGTCGTCCTAAATTTGGTCATGAACGCGGTTGAGGCAATGAGCTCGGTTGAGGGGGTACGAAAGTTATCTATCAACACCGACCAAAATAAAGCGGGCGGCATCCTGGTCGCAGTGCGCGATTCAGGATCTGGCATTGATCCCGACCAGTTCGATAGGGTTTTTGAGCCTTTCTACACAACAAAAGCGAGCGGCGTCGGAATGGGGCTGTCGATTTGCCGGTCCATCATCGGGGCGCATGGTGGACGCTTGTGGGTAGATGCCAATCAGGGCGGCACCGTATTCCAATTCACTCTGCCCACGGCTCAATAGACTCATGAATGCTCGTGCGGATCACCGCCGTTAAGTGCTGAACGAAGACAGCGCTCAAGTTGGTAATCGTCCACCGGCTTGCAGAGGTAACAGACGACTCCGTCGTTCACGGCGCGATCCCGGTCAATCTCATCCGGGTACGCAGTAACGAGGATCGTCGGGATCGCGTAACCCGCATCTACGAGGTGCCTGTGCAGTTCTAGTCCAGTCATTCCCGGCATGTTGACGTCGCTGACCAGGCAGTCGGTGTTAGCGAGAATCGGTGATCCCAGAAATTTGGTTGCCGAGGGGAATGATTCGACTGAATAGCCGAGCGCTCTCATGAGCTTTTGCATGGACTCGCGAAACGGTTCGTCATCCTCGATGAGCGAGATTAGTTTGCGTTTCGGCATTCGGCGTCCAAGTGGCAATAGCTGCGCGACACAATCGCCCGCAACCCTAATGTCGTGGAAGGCTTGCGACAAAGCAACGCCATCCCGCCTAAGCCATGGCTTACGTTGTCGTTTATTCGCTTAGGTCGAGGGACTATTCATATCCATTTCGTGTAAGTAGAATGAAGATCACTCAAATGATACAATACGCGCCTTAGCGCAGGATGCTTGACGCGAACCCCACAGTCTTGATCGTCGATGATGATGCCGAGTTTCGCGACTCGGTGGCACGGTTGTTGCGGACCGTCGGCCTGAAGACCCAGCAGTTTTCGTCTGTTGCCGATTTCTTCAAGGCCGTTCCGCCGGATGGCCCGACTTGCTTGGTGCTCGACGTGAGATTGCCGGGATTAAGCGGTCTCGAGCTTCAGCGCGAGCTTGCCACCGCGAACAGGCAAATCCCCATCGTCTTTATTACAGCCCACGGTGATATACCAATGACCGTGCAAGCTATGAAGGGGGGCGCTATCGAGTTCCTCACAAAACCATTTCGGGA
>Ga0187801_10000586_pt1 | contig 10197 bp, 7 predicted proteins | sample NC_wetland_sal_i_10_FD_132465 | JGI IMG/M metagenome (GOLD analysis project Ga0187801, IMG submission 132465) | Wetland sediment microbial communities from Neuse River Estuary, North Carolina, USA - Control_1 | ecosystem: Environmental > Aquatic > Freshwater > Wetlands > Sediment | place: USA...
CAGCCGGCGAAGCGGCACGCCTGGCTACAACGAGTACGCCAATCCGCGTTACGGATTCACCACGCTCTTGCCCTCGTCCTTCAGGGCGCAACCGCCGCCCGAAGACGGCGACGGTCAAGCATGGACCTCACCGGATAGTCAGGTTCTGCTGAGGGCTTACGGAACAAATAACTTCCTTAACTATTCACCCGAGCAGGACGAAGCAGCCGACGCCCGCCTCCTGTCTGTCGTCTATGTCAATATCAGCGGGGATATCGTCACCGTGAGCGGCTACGAGAATAACGGACAAACAATCGTATACCAGCGAGACGTGGTCGGCCCTGGCTCTATCGATACCCTCTACTGGAGCTACCCCGCAAATCAGAAGGCACAGTGGGATGCTGCAGTCACGCTGACAGCACTGACATTCCAGCCAGGAAATGTCACTACTTCACACTGAACAACCCGGTTCATAGCGGGCTCCGGGTGTCGCCCGAGTCGCCGTACTGGACTAGGTGTGAGCTGAGCAGGCGGGCGGGATTCCCCGGCCGCCGGGGGTGCCGGCGAACGGGGATCCTCGCCGCTCGATGCCGGAGTGCGGTGCTCAGCGGATGTAGAACTCGTCGGCGTCGTACTCGGTGAACTGCGAGTTCGACACCACGTCGGCCATGCCGAGCGCCTGGAACGCGGGGAAGAGCTGCTCGGCAGCCCACCGGTCCATGTGGGCCTTGGACTGCCACACGGTCACCACGTGGAGCCCGTTCTCGTCGGTGCCTGCCGCCCAGGCGAGCAAGCCGTCGATGTCTTGGGGCGGGTCGTGCTTGGCGGAGACCGCGCGGAAGCCTTCGATCGTTACCCCCGGTGTCGCTGAGATGTGGATGTATGTCATGTCCGTCCTGCCTTTCTGGGTTTGTGCTGGCAGGAAGGACGCTACGGGAAAGCCCGTATCGGGCCATCCGGGGAATCACTCACTGGAGTACTCATTCAAGGCCGACCTCGGTACTCATCGACGGCCCGCACCGTGCTCTCCGTGCTCTCCGCTGGCCCAGGCGGCGATCTGGCTGCGGTTGCGCAGCCCGAGCTTGGTCAGGATGTGCTGGACATGGTTCTCCGCTGTCCGTTCGGAGACGTACAGGTTCTGGCCGATCTCCTTGTTCGTCAGTCCCCGTCCGACCAGCCGGGCCACCTCGAGCTCGCGGGGGCTGAGGGGCGAGTCGCCGACCGCCGCGGTCGGCCGCTGGGCGCGCAGCTGTCCGATCCGCTCGGTGAACGGCACCATCCCCAGTAGTTCGGCCTCGCCCGCGGCGGCGCCCAGCAGGGCCAGCGCCTGGTCCCGGTCCCCCGGCGCCTGCCGGCGGGTGAGCGCGGCGGCGAGTTCCACGCGGGCTTGCACGGCGCACCCGCGGGCGCCGTTGGCGTCACAGATCGCGGCCGCCGTCCGCAAGTCTTCAACCGCCTGGTCGAGACGGCCCAGCGCAGCGGCCGCCTGGCCGAGCGGCAGCTCGACCGGGCCCATGTAGACCCCGGAGCCAGCCCCGTTGGCGACGTGCTGGCCGCGGAACGGCTCGAACCGCGCCGCCAGGAACTCGATGTCCTGCGTCCGGCCGAGGCCGATGGCTACCGGCAGCCCGTGCGCCCAGGCCGCCATGCGCATCGCCGACATCGGCGTCCAGGACTGGACTGGGCCGGCCTCGGCGTAGGCGGTCTCAGCGGCGGTGCGGTCGCCCTGGTGGAGGTGGATCAGCGCGAAGCTGAGCGCGGGGAAGATAGTGGCCGTGCCGCGGGTGGTGTCCACGGCATCCGGCCGCAGGTGCGCGGGGATCTGGTCGAATAGCTCGATAAAGCCTGATCGGTCCAACCCGATGTGCAGGCCCGCTTGGCCTAGGATCACCGCGCAGCTGCCGAACGCGGCAGGGTGTCCCATGTCGCTGAATACCTTGAACGCATCGGCGGCCAGCCGCGTCGCCTCGGTGAAGCGCCCAGTCGCCAGCGCGAGGGTGGCAGCGGTCATCAAGTAGTGCCATCGCCCGAGCGGGCCGGGAAGCCGCTCCACGCAGCCTTCGAGATCGGCGAGCTCACGCCGGACACTCCTCAGCTGACCCGTCTCGAACAGGGTGTCGATCCGCCACAGCCGGCCCCACATCTCGAGCCAGGCGCTGCCTGCGGCGTCGGCGGCCTCGAGCATCCGGCTCGCCAGCACAGCCCGTTCGGCGACTCCGTCGGGGGCGCAGCAAGCTAGCTGGCGGGCCTGGAGTGCGTCCACGAGCGCGACCGGATCCCCCGCCGATCCGGCGGCGGCCAGCGCGTCGCGGCTGACCTTCCCCGCCCGGTCGTACTCGCCGCGGTACACCAGCGCCTGCGCGTATCGCGAGGAGACCCGGGCCCGCAGATCATCGGGAAGGTCATCCCCGGCCAGGGCCTGCTCGCAGACGCGGCAGATCTCACCGTCCCACTCCGGTACCCCGGTGGCCTCCATGACCAGCGCTGTGCGGGCGAGCCAGAACCCGTCATGCCGGCGCTCGGCCCGTCGGCCGACCCGCGCCGCCGTCTCCTGCGATCCGGGCAGGTCGCCGCTGCGATGCTGGGCCCTGGCCAGGGCAAGTTCAAGGCGCGAGCGGTCGTGGTCGCCGATCTCCGAATCGCCCACTGACAGCGCCTGCCGGTACAGGCGCACGGCCTCCTCGAACGCCAGCGAGGCTGCCGCCACGTCGGCGGCAGCCTCGCAGGCCGCAACCGCCCCCGCCCGGTCACCGGGCAGCGACGCCGCCACCCGGTGCCGGGCGATCTCCGCCAGATGCAGATCCAACTGCCCTTCGTACAGCGCCTCGATCCCGTCCGCCGCGGCGGCGTGCAGCCGCCGCAGCTCCGCGGCGCTCAGCTGCTCGGCCACCGCCGAGCGGACCAGCGCGTGCGAGAACCGGTGATCGCCGGGACGGTCCCCGGCCACCAGGAAACCCGCAGCCCGGCACTCATCGAGCGGGCCGAGCAGGGTAAGCACCGGTACGTCCAGCATCTGGGCCACCACCCCGGCCGAGAAGCTGTTGCCGGCCACCGCGGCGGTCTGCACCAGCGCCCGGGCGGGACCTGACAGCTGCGCGAGCCGGTAGGCCGTCGCCTCGACCACTCGCCCCGGCACCGATCCCGCCCCGCTCTGCTGGACCAGCATGAGGGCCAGCTCCTTGACCAGGAACGGATTGCCTCCCGTTTCGGAGTGGACCTCACTCGCCTGGACCGCCGATGCCCCGAGCCCGGCGGCGCGCAACATGTCCCCGACCGCGGCGGCGGGCAGGGCGCGCAGATCCACCCGCTCGGTGTTGGCGTCCGCCGACAGGCCCTGCACGAGTCCGACGCTCACCTCGTCGGATGTCGCCGAGTCCCGATAGGTCGCGAACACCAGGATCGGCGTTCCGCGTATCTGCCGCACCACGTCGGTGAGCAGCGCCGCCGACGCCTCGTCCGCCCACTGCAGATCGTCGAGCACCAGGACCAGCCCGCTCGGCCGGGCCGCGGCCGCCAGCCGCCTGCGTACCTCGGCGAACAGCGCGAACCGCCGCGCGCTACCGGAGTCTGCCCCCTCGGCGGCCGCCGGCCGCCCGGCGTCGCCGAAGACGCCTGACCACCGGTCCGAACCGGACGCTTCGTCGTGGGCCGCCCGGACGGCCGGATCATCCAGCACCATCCGCCACAGGCCGTACGGCGGCGAGCCGCCCCGGTCGGCCGCCCGGGCCCACGCCACCGGCACGCCCCTCGCCGCGGCCAGCGCCGCGGCCTCTTCCGCCAGCCGGGTCTTCCCGATCCCCGCCTCACCCGTGCACAGCACGAGATGCCCGCGGCCCGTTACGGCATGATCAAGCAACCGCGTGACCCGGGCTAGCTCACGATCACGGCCCACCATGTGCATGGCGGCCTCGCCCTGCGCACCCCCCACCGGGCCACCATAAACGCCAGGAGCCACGGCTGCCTAGCCACGGCACAATGGGACTGGTGGACGCCGATGTGGTGGTGATCGGAGCCGGTGCGCTAGGACTGAGCACCGCACTGCACTGCGCCCTGGCCGGCCGGTCGGTCGCGGTGGTTGAGCGACACACCTCCGGATCGCAGGCCTCCGGCCGGGCGGCGGGCCTGTTCAAGTCAGTCCAGGCGGATGAGCTGCGCACCGCGCTCGCCCGGCGCAGCATCACCAGGGCCATGACCTTCGCCGACTGGGCCGGGGCGCCCCTGAAGACGGTCCGCCCGGGGAGCTTCCTGATCGCCCGGACCGACCAGCACCGCCAGTTCCTGTGCCGGGAACTGGACCAGTCACGACGCTGGGGCGCCGACGTCCGCGAGGCAACTCCGGCCGAACTCGCCGAACGCCTCACCTATTACCGTCCGGTCGGCGACTACTTCGCGCTCTCCTGCCCGGAAGACATCTACATCGAAGATCCGGCCAGCCTGATCCAGGCCTACCTCGCGGCCTGCCGGCGGCACGGGGCGGCGGTGATCGAGAACGAGCCGGTCATCGGGATTCCCGTGACGGCCGGCCGCGTTACCGGCGTCGAAACCGAACGCCGGTCGATCGCGGCGCCGGTGGTGGTGGACGCGGCCGGGGGTTGGGTCCGCCAGGTGGCCGGCCTGGCCGGAGCCTGGGTGCCGCTTGCCCCGGTCCGCCACCAGCTGCTGATCACCGAGCCCACGCCGCAGGTCGATCCGGCCGACCCGATCATCCGGGTGGTCGACGCCGCCCTGTACCTGCGCCCGGCCCGCGGCGGGCTCATGATCGGCGGGTTCGAGCCTGACCCACTGCCCGTCGACCCGCGTCACCAGCCACCCTCGTTCTCCACCGATGACGTGCCGCTGGACCTGGGCGTACTGCGGCAGCTAGCCGCCCAGGTCGCCCGCGAGGTGCCGCTGGCCAGCACCGCCCCGGTCGCCGAACACCGCGGCGGCCTGTTCACGATGAGCCCCGACGGCCGCTTCGTCACCGGGCCCGTCCCGGACCTGCCCGGCCTATGGGTGGCCAGCGGGTGCAACGGCTCCGGGTTCTCCTCCTCCCTCGGGATCGGCGAGGCCCTGGCCGCCTGGATCACCACCGGCACCCCGCCGCCCGGTCTGACCGCCCTCTCGCCCGCCCGGTTCGGCCCGCTGCCCGACCACGCCCTCGTGTCCCGCGGCCTTTGGCAGTACGCCCACTACTACGACCCCGCCGCCTAAGAACCAGCGTGTCATTACCGGAAGAGTCAGCTGCCACCCCGCCGCCCCAGAACCGGGCGTGTCATTACGGGAAAATGTCAGCAACAGCTGATAAACTCGAATACAAGATCAAATGATCTTTCCTGCCGAACGCTTCGGCCCGACTCTCCCCGGACACCGCGCCCGCCTGAATGGCGTGAGTAAGCCCACCCCCCACCCCCCGCGCACCCGATCGGAGGTGACCCCTCGATGAACACCACCCCCGCGTTCGCCAGCGCAAGCCAGGCCGTGGAGGTGGCGTGCGCGGCGCTGCGGTTCGCGGCCGCCGCCGACCTCGCGGCGATGCCGGATGCGATCAAGGCCGAGTGCCTGCACGGCTACGAGCAGGCGGCGGCCATGCTCACCGCGGGGCGGGCCTGGATCCTCGGGTCGTACACAGCCAGCCACGGGTATTCCGCGGACGCGGAGTACAGCGCATGCGCCTGGCTGAGGCACCGGACCAAGGTGACCAAGATCGCGGCTCGCGGGCACGTGGCCTGGGTTCGGCGGGCCGAGGCGCACCCGGCCGTGGTGGCCGCGCTGGCCGAGGGCACGGTGCTGACCGAGTCGGTGGCCCGGGCCATCTGCCGGTGGACCGACCGGCTCCCAGAGGACTGCCGACCGTCCGCGGACGCGATCCTGGTTGCTGCCGCACGGGCCGGAGTCGATGAGTGGGACCTGGCCGGGCTGGCCGCCGAGATCTACGCCCGCTCCCTGCCCACCGATGACGATGACCCGCAGGACGGGTTTGCGGACCGGTCGGTCCGGCTGGAGACCACCTTCGAAGGCGCCGGGGTCATCGCCGGGGACCTCACCCCAGAATGCGCGGCCGTGGTCGGCGCCGTCCTGGAAGCCCTGTCTGCCCCGATGGGTGCGCAGGACACCCGGACTCACGAGCAGCGCTACCATGACGCGCTGCAAGAAGCCATGCGGCGGCTAGCCGCCAGTGACCTGCTCCCGGAGCGGGCCGGGCAGCCGGTCAAGGCGCTGGTGCACGTGACGCTGGCCGAGCTGCGCGCGTTCGACGAAGACTCGGCCCTGGAAGACGAGTGGATCACCGCGGCCCGGGCCCGATGGGCCGCGGCCCGAGCTACCGCCTCCATCGGCGGGAACGACGGTGCAGCGTGGCTGGACGGCGACGCCGCCCGCGCGATCACCTGCGATGCCATGGTGGTCCCGGTCGTGACCGGCGAAATAGACCCCGGCGTGCTGGAGGACCTGGTCCGGCTGTGCGCGACTCTAGCCGGGCACCACGGGCTCGGCCCGGTCGGTGACCCTGCGCCGGAAGGCCAAGCCGGGCCACCGTGCTGCGACGGCACGGCGCCGCTGACCGCGCACGCCCGGGAGATGCTCGAACGGCAGATCATCGGCAAGGCCGTGGACCTGGTCTCCGGGCCCGGCGGCCTCGCCAGCTTCCTGCGTCGGCAGCTGCTCGGCGCCCGGCTCGCGGGGCCGAGCCTGCCGCTGGACATCGGCTACTCCGACACCATTCCGGCGGGCATCCGCACCGCGGTGATCCTGCGGGACCAGCACTGCCGGTGGCCCGGCGGGTGCACCCAGCCCGCCGCCGCGTGCGAGGTCCACCACGTCCGCCACAAGGCCGACGGCGGCCCGACCAGCGTCAAGGACTGCATTCTGCTGTGCTTCTTCCACCACCAGGTGGCGATTCACCGCTGGGGCTGGACGCTCGTCCTCCACCCGGACGGCACCACCACCGCCTGGAACCGCAACAAGACCAAGGTGCTCCGCAGCCACAGCCCTCCCGCCCGCCCCGGGTAACCGACCCCGGTCACTGGCCGACGCGGCCGTCAACCCTTTCCCGCAGCAGGTCGGCGTGGCCGTTGTGGCGAGCGTACTCCTCGATCATGTGGAGCAGCACCTCGCGCAGCGCGACGGTCGTGCCGTCCCGCATGGGAACCCTGAACGCCAGGTCCGGGGAGTCGGCGACGAACTTCTCCGCGAATGCGACCTCCTCGCGCCAGGCCCGCCAGGCGTCGTCCACGACCGCCGGGTCGGCCACCGCACCCAGCCAGTCTGCGTCCGGTACATCGTCGGACCAGTACAACGGCGGCGCGTCCGCCTGCGCCATCACCCTCCGGAACCAGTGGCGCTCCACGTCGGCCATGTGGCGCACGAGGCCGAGCAGGGACATCGTGGACGGCGGCACCGACCGGCGCGCGAGCTGGGCCGCGTCGAGGTCGGCGCACTTCATCTCCATCGTCAGCCGGTGGAAGCGCAGGTAGTCAAGCACCGTCGCGCGCTCGCCCTCCAGTTCCGCAGTCGCGAACCTGGGGTCCTGCGCCATCTCCGTCCACACGTCGGAGCCCGCCCCGACAGCATTCCAACGTTCCGGTACGACCTCGCGGGAGTCATCATCAGTCACGGGCACCACCCTGTCACACCGCCCGCGGCCGGTCGTCACGGCCGGTGCGAACGGTCCTCGCTCAGTCGAAGAAGTCGCGTCCCAGCGGCCAGGACAGGCTGAGCTTCCCGCCCGGCGGGACGGCCATCCAGCGTTGCTCGAGGTCGCGGACGCCCCGGATGGCCAGGGCGATCGTCTCGTCGTCCACCCGGGCCAGCAGGCCGGTCAGCGAGGGGTTGTCCTGCCGGGCGGCCCGCTCCCGGACCCCGGCCGGGGTATCGGGGCCATCACCCCAGCGGTTGGTCACGCAGTTCGTGACCGTCTTGGCCAGCCGGTGCCCGGGCGTGAGCCACTGGTCGGCCGGGACGCCGGACGCGGCCCCGGAGACGATCCGTCCCTGCTTGTGGCGCTTGGGGTCGCGAGCCGCGGCCGCCTGCCCGGCCTCCGCGTGCGACCCGGCGGCCAGTTCGCCCCACAGCCCGCCGTCGACACCGAACAGCGACTCGACCACGAGGTGCGGAAGGTCATGGACGACGTGAACCGGCCCGCGCCGGGTGACCCCGTCCACCTCCAGGTAGGCGCGATCCCTGTCGCCAGGCCCGGCCGCCTTCACCAGGGTGATCTCCATCCCTGGCAGCGTTCCACCATCCCCGAAGCCAAGGCAACCCGGTTGTCCCGCCATCGACGTGTTCCCGCCCTGGCTCATCCCCACGTTGGTCGGCGCCCGCCGCGAGAAGGCGCGCACCCGGACACGAGCCAGCGGGCTGCTCAGCCCGGGTTCACCTCCCTTTCCTGGCACGACGTGTATGGCATCATCAAGGCCGTGACCGCCACGACGTGAAGGGTGAGACCGTGGTCGAGTTCTTCAGTACCGCGCAGGGCCGTTTCGCCGTGTACGACACCGGGCCCCGGGAAGGACGGCCGGTCGTTCTCGTGGCCGGGCTGGGGGACGACCACTCGTCGTGGGAACCGGTCCTCCCTTACCTGGTCCCGGAGTACCGGTGCATCACCTTCGACAACCGCGGCATCGGCCTCAGCCCGATCACGCCCGGGCCGTACAGCGTGGCCGGCCTGGCGGACGACGTTCACGCGCTGCGCGAGGCCCTGCGACTCCCGCCGTGCATCGCCGTCGGGTCGTCCATGGGCGGCGCCATCTGCCAGGAATGGGCGCTCAAGTACCCCGCCGACGTCTCCGGCCTCGTCCTGTCCAACACCTGGGGCCGGACCGATCCGTTCCTGCGGGTCCTGTTCGAGCACTGGACGGCCCTAGCGAACGAGGCCAGCGTCGACCGGCTCCTGGACAGCCTGCTCCTGTTCTGCTTCTCGGCTGCCTACCTCGCGGACCATCCGGAGACGGTGGTCGAGTTCCGCGCCTCCCAAGCCCCCGAACTAGACGGGTTCAAGTCCGCCGCGGCGGCCTGCTGGGGTCACGACGCGCTGCCCAGGCTCAGTGCGGCGTCCCCGCCCGCGCTGGTGCTGGCGGGCCGCCATGACATCCTGACCAGGCCGGAGCTGTCGGAAGAGCTGGCCGACGCCCTGCCGGACGCCCAGCTGCAGCTCCTCGACGCCGGTCACATGACGTTCTGGGAAGCCCCCGGGGCCTGGGGCCATTCGGTGCGGCGCTGGCTGGAGGCACGCGAGCTGACCTGAGCCCCGGTCCAACCTAGATCCGGGCGAGGCGCTGCTGGAGCACGGCCTGCTCGGCCGGGTTGGCGGTCAGTTCGAGGGCCCGGCGATCCGCGGCGTGAGCCTGGTCAGGCTCGCCCAGCTCACGCAGGAGCTCGGCCCGGCTCGCGTGGTACAGGTAGTAGTCGTCGAGGGGACCGGCGAGGTCGTCCAGCTCAGCCATCGCGGCCCGCGCCCCCGCGACGTAGCGCACCGCGATGGCCCGGTGCAGGCGGGTGACCGGAGAGGGTGCCAGGTGCAGCAGCATGTCGTACAGCAGCACGATCTGCTCCCAGTCGGTATCCTCCCAGCGCTCCGCCTCGGCGTGGCAGGCGACGATCGCCGCCTGGAGCTGGTACGGGCCCGGGCGCTGGCGCCGGGCGGTACGGGTGAGGAGCCGGACCGCGTCCGCGATGGCCTCGCGATCCCACGCCGACCTGTCCTGGTCCGGCAGCGGTACGAGCGCGCCGTCGGCGCCGAAACGGCCCGCCGCGCGGGCGCGGTGCAGGCGGATCAGCGCGAGCAGCCCGGCCACCTCCGGCTCCATCGGCATGAGCTGGTGGAGCAGGCCGGCCAGGAATTCCGCGTCCTCGGCGAGATCCCGGGACCCGGGCGGACCGGCCGTGACCAGGTAGCCCTCGTTGAACAGCAGGTAGATCACCGCCAGCACCTCGGTCAGCCGGGCGGCCAGCTCGTCGTCGTCGGGCACCCGGTACGGGATTCCCGCGTCGGTGATCTTCCGCTTGGCCCGGGTGATCCGCTGGGCGATGGCCGTCTCGTGGACCAGGAACGCCCGCGCGATCTGCGCGGTGGTCAGGCCGCACACCACCCTCAGGGTGAGCGCGATCTGAGCCGGCCGGGGCAGCGCCGGGTGGCAGCAGGTAAAGATCAGCTGCAGCCGCTCGTCCTCCGCGGGTTGGACCGGCCACTGCAGCTGCGCCAGCTTGGCACGGTAATTGTCCGCCCGCCGGAACCCGTCC
>Ga0187801_10000587_pt1 | contig 10182 bp, 7 predicted proteins | sample NC_wetland_sal_i_10_FD_132465 | JGI IMG/M metagenome (GOLD analysis project Ga0187801, IMG submission 132465) | Wetland sediment microbial communities from Neuse River Estuary, North Carolina, USA - Control_1 | ecosystem: Environmental > Aquatic > Freshwater > Wetlands > Sediment | place: USA...
CTCTCAAGAGCAGCTCGACCAGGTCGAGCTGCTCTTGAATCAACGTCCCAGAAAAACCTTAGGCTTCGAGACTCCTGCGAGTAAACTCCAAGCAAGTGTTGCGTCGACCGTTTGAGCCGGCGGGGTTTTTCAGTCGAGCTTATAGTAGGCCAAAGACAGCGACGCTGCTGGAGGTGCCCACGTACACCTTGCCGTTCGCGACCATTGGGGTTATGAACTTATTGTTGCTGAAATGGTCTCGCCCGTTCGCAGCTTGGTTGGAGTTGTAGAGCTCCGTGGCCAGATTGGTGGCGTCATACGCATGCAGAGTCGCGGGGCTACTATTTTCCACCACCCACACAATCCCGTTGGTCGTGCCGCTCGCGGAAATGCTTGGAGTTGCACCAGGGTATCCGAAGCTATGGGCCGAATGTGACGATGGACTGGTGGCCAGTAATCCGTTCACAATGGGAAAAGCCTTGATCGTATCGTTGACGGCGCCGTAATAAACCGTTCCATTGAAGTAGCTGGGTTTGGACCACACACCACCAGCAAGCTGGCCATTAATCTGCTGATAGATGTTGTCCGCGTTCCCATTGAACTTGCCCATGTTATCCCGGTCGACCACGTAAATATTCGCGTCCTTTCCGGAGCCGACCCCCAGATGGCGCGTCTTGCCGTTGCCGTCGACCACATCGGGCAACAGCAGTTCACCGCCGGAACCAAAGTCGGTATCGGAGTTCGATTCGGACACCGTGTTGAGCGGTGTAAAGTAGTCGAGCAGCGTAAGCGGCACAGTCGACGTGATCTTGGCGAAGCAATTCCCGCAATCGCCGTTGGCCGGGAATCCGCTCGAATTCAATGTGGTGTCAAAGTCCCCGTTCCCCATGATGAAGTAAATGTTTCCAGACGCATCCGCGCCCGGCGCCGCACCGGCCATCCAAATGGCGCCCTCGCTGCCATTAGGGACGAGGTTCAGAACGCTGGTTTGCGCAAGTGTGTCCGCGCTATAAGAAATCACCCAACCCGTGTAAGGCCGGTCGTCGCAGTGCGACGACCACGTCGTATAGATCGTTCCGCCAACCTCGAGCAGCCCCGGGCGTTCCTTATATTGTTTAGGGTCGAAGACGACCACGCCATTGGAACTGTTGTCCCCGGTGCCGGGATAGGTGGCCTGAACCGCGATTGGCCCGCCGAACAACTCTTTTCCGGTGGTGAGGTCGAGCGCGTGAATCCTCTGGTAGTAATTCCCATTGGAATCTTTTGACATCGCCACGACATAGATGGCGTTCCGTCCCCGATCGATGACTGGCGTGGAGGTAATCCCAATTTGGGGCGAGACTTGCCCGCAACCGCGATTATCGCTGGCCGTTTCCCCCGCAAGCAGCGCGCTGCTTTGCCACAGCACTGTTCCTCCGCTCGAAGTGATGCTGTCGGCATCAAACGCATAGATGGAATCGTTTTCCGTAACCGCATAAAGTACGTTCTTGTTTCCCTTGCCCGGAATTGCCAAGTTGGAAACCAGCAGCGGCTGAGCATCCACCAGGCCGTCGACCGCGAACTCCCCCAGCTTTCCAAACGCAGTGGCGTTCACGTTTGCCGGCGTCAGCGTCATTTCGTTCACATTCTGGCCGGTGCGCAGATTGTCGTAATGATAGGTGATTACATCAATGCTGGAGCCGCCCGTCGAAGCATTAACGGTCAGTGTGGCCACGCTGCTCGTAATATTTCCAAATGCATTCGTGACCACCACGCGATACTGTTCCCCGCTGTCGGCGGTCGTTGCTACCGGTGTCGTGTATGTGCTCGATGTCGCTCCGGAAATGCTTACTCCATTCTTCTGCCATTGGTACGAAAGCGGCGCGGTCCCAGCCGCAACCACGATGAACGTGGCCGTCTGACCAGCCGTGACCGTCTGATTCGCTGGCTGCGTGCTGATTGTCGGCGCCACACCCGCAGCGTTGACCGTCAGTGTCGCCGTGTTGCTCGGTACGCTCCCCACCGCATTGCTGACCACCACATCGAACGTTGAGCCGTTGTCCGTAGAGGCTGTTGCTGGCGTTGTATAACTCGCGGCGGTTGCGCCCCCAATGTTCGTCCCATTCTTCTGCCATTGGTAGGACAGCGGGGCCGTGCCTGTGGCAACTACCGTGAACGTAGCCGTCTGCCCAACGATTACGGTCTGGTTCGAAGGTTGCGTTGTGATAGACGGAGTAGTGGGCGCAGCGTTCACTGTAAGTGTCACAGAATTGCTGGTTATACTGCCGGCGCCGTTACTGACCACGACGTCAAATTTGGACCCGGAGTCCGTGACCGCTGTCGCGCCGGTGATGTAACTTGGCCCATTCGCGCCGGCAATGTTCGTGCTGCCTTTCTGCCACTGGTAGGAAAGTGGAGCGGTTCCTGTGGCGACCACGCTAAAGGTCGCGCTCTGCCCGGCAGTCACTGTTTGACCCGTGGGCTGAGAGGTGATGGAGGGTAGCGTCGGCTTCGCGTTGCCGCCGGAGCTGGGATTTCCAACGGAAGCACATCCCGCCAGCATTGCCGCCAGGCAGAAATAGGCGAGAAATTCGGTGGTCAGGAGCGGCAGGCCATGTCTGCGCACGAGCTTCCCTCAAATTAAGTTGACATCACGAAGCTTGCGATCAGGCTGGGCGCCTAACCTGCTCAGGATACCCTTCCCCCATGGCAATTACAGCTGAACCAATGGCCAGTTCTCGAACGGGTAACCTTTGACCCGATCAAGCCCGTTCAGAGGTACTTAATGAGGACAACTTCATTGCGCGTCTCGTTGTAGACCAGCTCATCCACCAATTGCTGGGTCAGCATCAATCCCAGGCCTCCGGGTCGCAGGCCCTTTGCTTCCCTTTCCTGCATGTGGGCCATTGGATTGTCTTGGGGATTATTGATCGCGGCGTGCTTCAGTTCTTCCAGCTTAAAACCAGGGCCTGGATCATCCAGGCGATACATCAACATGCGCTTCGTCCGGATATATGAAATGCGCACTTTCTGATTTGGATCGAGATGGCCGCCCCATTCGATGGCATTGTTCAGGAGCTCGCGAAAGGCGTAGCCCACTTTTTCCAGCACGTCCGGGGGTAGGTCCATGTCCATGTGCATCAGGAAACTTTGTACCCGGCTGACAACGGAGCGCTCGCAAGGCACCATGAGTTCCACCCACTGCGAGTTAGCAGACAGCACTTCGATCGCGGGAACTTCAGGACTGGTGGAAAGGGCGCTTTCCACGATTGTCAGAAGGGTTGTGGCATCCAGCGGCTTCTTCAGGAACTGATAAACCCGCCCGCGCAAGGCAGCCAGGAGCGTATCCGAAGTCTGATCCGACGTCATAACCACGATCTTCGGGATGTGTTTTTCCTCGTGGAGATGGCCCAGAAGTCCGAGCCCGGTCATCTTCGGCATCCAAATGTCCAGAAGGAGCAGATCGAATTTCTCTTTCTGAATGGCACGCAGAGCCGCCACGCCGTCGGAGGCAGTGGCTACGGAGTACCCGGCTTTCTTCAGGATGCCGCGCAGCATTTGCCGCGTTGTGGCATCGTCATCGGTGACCAGGATACTCGGCATCTGCGCTCCGGCGGCATTGCGTTTGCTTCGGTGTCTGTTGCGGAAATCCTATGGCGCTTTTCGCTTGGGACTTGACCTGTGGCGCTTCTTCTTCCGTCTCGTTCCCAAGCTCGTAGAACTCTTCTGCCCCGCGTATCCTCTCAAATTTGCTTCTAATTCCGCAATCTCTTCCTTCAGTTGCTCGTAAACCCGAGCAAGTCCGCGGAAATCTTTGGCGCGGCCCATCTCTTGTAGCTTTTGGGAGTGGTCCCGAGCCTCTTGTGCGCCGAAAATGCTGACGGATCCCTTCAAAGCGTGCGCGAGCGACGCCAGGCTTTCGCCATCCGTTTGCTTCAAGGCCTTCTGGATACCCGTCATGCGTTTCGGCGTGTCCCGCAAAAATATGGAAATTGTCTCACGCGCCAGCTTTTCGTCTCCGCCCACGCGGTCAAGCAGAGTGGCCACGGGCGTCTGCGCCATCACGGAAACCGCCGCCTTTTCTTCCCCTGCAACCACATTCCCCGCAGCTTCCTTAAACAGAGCGTCCAATGCGTCCAGGCGAAATGGCTTCCCGATAACAGAGTCGAACCCTTCGTGCAATAGGCGTTCACGATCCGGCTCGGTGTTATAGCCGGTCAATGCAATCAGAACCATCCGGCTGTGTTCCTTCTCGCGCTCGCGGATAACGTGCAGCGCCTGAACGCCGGTCATGACCGGCATTTCCTCATCCATGAGGATGACGTCAAACGGCTCGCGCTGGAGCGCGTCAAGCACTTCTTGGCCATTGGCCACGGCAACGACATGATGTCCAGTTCGCTCGAGTTGCTGCGTGGTCAACAGGCGAATCTCTTTCTGGTCATCGGCAAGAAGAATGCGCATGGGATATCTCCTCACCGCCAAAGGTTTAGAGTCGCGGTTTGCCGGTGGCGCTTCTACCGTCTTCCCGGCAATTTCAAGTTTCGGCGTAACCTTGTGCAGCCGAAACCAAAACCGCGAACCCTTTTCCGGCAGGGACGTACAGCCGATTGTGCCACCCCATCGCTCCACCGTCAGCCGGCAAAAATACAATCCCAACCCTGCTTTGCCGCCGCTCTCCTTCCCTTTTGAGAACAGCGCAAAGATCTGGGCGGGAGACAAATCGGCTGGCAGGCCCGGCCCCTCGTCGTCTACGTAAGCCTTGCGGAACTCGCCGTCGCGCTCGAGCCCAATCGTAACGCTCGAGCCGGCCGGTGCATAGCGCAGCGCGTTCTCCAAGAGATTAGAGAAGATCCTTTTTATCCGGGTTGCTTCGCCATGCACACGCCAGTCGGCTTGCCGCTCAATCCGTTCATCGAGCTGCAAGCGAACACCCTTGGCGGCGTAGACGGGAGTAAACCCGCTCAGCACCGACTCAGCGCAGTGGAGGAGGTCGGGAGTCGACTCATCCTTGCCTTCCGACTCGAGCGAAGCCTTTAAGTCCGCCGAGAAGACCTGAAGAATGTCGCGAATCATCGATGACTGCTGGTCGCTGGCCTTCCTGCCGAGTTCCAGAAGCCCTTGCACGCGATCGCTTACGTGCTCGTCGGCCAGACAATCGAGGGCCACGCTCATCACACTCAGGGGCTGGGACAGATCATGGATGATGCAGTGCAGCAGAATTTCTTTCTTCTGGATTTCCCGCTGGAGCTTTTCGTGTTCCAGGACCGAATTGCGGGCGGCCTGAAGAAGCTGCCCGCGTTCCAGAAATTGCGGCTCCGGGCTGTGCAGCGCCAAAAACCGTTTCCCTTCCAAGTGCAAGGCCACCGCCTGTAGGGGAATCTCGCTACCAGACGGAGCTTTCTCAATCCAAGCTTCCGATTGGCAGAGTCCTTTTCCGTTGGAATTCCAGAATTCGTCCGCCTCGTAAAGAAAGTTTTCCAGGAAAGGAGATTTTTCGGCGATGGGAATCTCTGCGCGGTCGCTCTGCGGGGCTCCCCAAAGCTCTGTGAGCCAGGGGGGTGCAGGGGAAAGTAGTGCAAACACTCCCTGGCCCCGGTGCTCCAGAAGAACAAACCCAAGTTCCCGCAAAAACTGAGGGAGCAGCCCCGGCATGTTCAGCCCAGCATCTTTCGTGTCAGCTGCAAGAAAGCCTCTTCCACGCCTTCGCCCGTTTTGGCGCTGGAACGCAATACCGTCCAGTTCATCGCCTCGTGCCGCCCTTCCATCTCCGGATCTAGATCCCACTCGTCCACCAAGTCGCTCTTGTTAATGACCAAGACGAACGGGATAGGCCCCACTTCTTCGCGCGCCTTCTGTTCAAGTGCCACGGCCTTTTCCAGAGTGCCGCGGCGCGTGCCATCCGCGACGAGCAGATAGCCAGATGCCCCTTGAAAATGGGACCAACGCATTTTTTGGAAGTCGTCTTCCCCGTACAGGTCCCAAAGAACTAGCGTGATCTCCTTGCCGTCCACAGACACAACCTTCTTGTCGATCTTCACCCCGACGGTAGTCTGGTAGCTCTCTGAATAGATACTCTCGACGAAGCGCCGCACCAAGCTGGTCTTGCCCACCGCGAAGGATCCCAGCATGCAAATTTTCTTCTGGATCATGGCGCGGCGGCAGCACCTGTAATTACGCGAAGTGTGGCGCTTCGGTTGTACTGCCGGTTTTCTTCGCTGTCTTCGGGGCGCACTGGTTCCCCCGTGGCCACGCCCTTCGCGTGAAGGCTCGCATCCGGGATGCCCAGTTGGATGAGTTCCCACGCAACCCGATCCGCTCGCCGCTGGCTCAGATTCTGGTTCGTCTCTTCCGCACCGGTCGTGTCGCTATGCCCCACAACCTCGATTGAAACGGATCCGTGGGGCGCCACGGACGCGTTGAGCACTTCCTTCAGTTGCGGAAGCAGGTTCCGCAAACTTGCGCGTTCTGCAGAAGAGAGCGCAGCACTCGCCACGGAAAACCTGACCACAGCCACCTGAATTTTCCCTTTTGCCTCATCAAAAGCAATCTGCTCTGGCGTAAATCGCCCCAAATCAAGCGCTCGAATCCCGGGAATGAGTAGCCCGCGCGAGCGCAAATCGTTCAGCCATTTAGCTGGAGGCCGCCCCTCTACATGCAAAACGCCATCCTTCACCGAAAGGGACACGCCCGCCGGAGGCGCAAGCTCCGTGATCGCGCGCTGCTGCACCAACGCATCATCGAGCGCGTAGTAAGCGCCCCAGTGGAACTCCGCCTGTGTACGATTCAGATGGGCGTCTTCTACGAATTTCTCTGGATCGGCAGCCAGGGGATCGCGGAGACCGTGAATGACGAACCGTCCGCGCTCTCGGCCGAACGACGTAATCGTCAAACCTGGCTGATTACCGAGCGTTGCTGCCAACTCGCTCCAGCGATGATATTGCCACCACCGCCACCCGAGCCAACCTCCCACAAGCGCCAGCAACACCGCACCAGCCGCCCACGCGTAGCCATATCCGCGCGGCTTTGACTCCTCTTTGAATTTAGCCTCCAGGCACCGTGCGAGTTCTTTATGGATATTGGCAAAGGGCGCGGTGTCTCCATCGAAGCGATCCAGCCGCGCTGCGTACTCGGCATGAATGTTCTCCAGCGTTTCCGCCATCCGCTCCTGCAACGCCCGAGGTCCAACGCCGCGAATCACGGCGGCCAGAATGGCATAAGGACCGTTCTCGACCCATACATCCAGGTCGCCAACATTCATTCGATTCACACCCTGACCCTGACCTGTGTGGAACGAATCGTGCACAAAACTTTGAATCGCCGAGAGCATTCCCGATACCAGGCTCGGATCTTGCATCGCCACTGCGGGCGCAACCGCGTGCGCAATCGGAAGCCCGGTCTTCTTATGAATCAGGAAAACTTGCTCAACACGAAACACTAAGCTGTGCAGCAGGACTACTTCCGTGAAGGGCCGCCCTGTTCGCAGCGCTTCCACGCGCCATTTCAGGCCCTCCCAGGAAAGGCTTTGATCCATGATCTGGTTAAACGAGTCCAGGAAGGAGCGAAGTGTTTCGAGGATGGAACGCCGAATCGCCGGCCCCATTACCGGAAACAGAGCATTGGCCAGCGTCCCGGGATCTTTGCGCACCGACTCGCGTAACGCCGTCTCGATCGTGGGCGCGAGCGCTTCGCTGAGGGCATCGCTGCCTCCCTGTGTGCGGCGCCGCTGAATTGCTTCCGCAACGACGTTGCTGACATCTTCCGTACGCGATTCGGGATTTTCGATGCGTTGGTTAAGTCGCTCCAATGCTTCCTGCTCAGGCGCAAGAATCAGGTGTCGCAGTTCCTCCAACGGACGTGAGCCATTGGGGGAAGAATCGTCCCCAGACTCGTTCGCTGGTCGGCTTTTCGGCGTGTCTGCCATGGAGGAGCGAGTATCAAAAGGTTCCGGAGATCGTTGTGGGGCGGAGCCCATAAAGGAATATCCCGGCTATTTCTCCGGAAGCTCCAGTTCGTCCTTCAATCGCAACGCTAGCTCGTTAAAAAGATCAGCCAGCATGGCGCGATCCGTCTTATCCGTGCGCAGCGTTTCGGCCTCAGTCTCCAGCGCCGCTTCCAGCTCTTCCTTCGATTTCTGGATCTGATTGCTCAGCGTCTTGGACTGCTCCAGAATCCGCGAACGCAGATCGCCCTGCGCGCTGGCGAGTGTATCCTCAAGCTGCGAAAGCTTCTTCTCCAGCGCCTTGGAACTGTCACGCGACTCCCGCGTAAGCTCCTTCAGGGATTCTGTGCGCTCGCCCTTCTCGCTTTTCAGGCGCTGGCCGAGCGATTCAATCTCCTCGCGCACGTACGATTCCAGCGTGTCGAAGCGTTTTTTCAGATCGTCACGCAGCGCGTCGGAAGACTTCGTCAGGCGCTCTTCGAGCCGGGCGAAGCGCTTCTCGTACTCGCGCATGTTCGCGCCAAATAGGATGTCTCGGATTTTGTCTACATTTGCGCCTTCGCGCAGTTCGCCGTTGGCGGCGTTCTTTTCCTCATGATCGGCTGACATGGCAGTACGGTCCCCCCTCTTGTGTCTATGCGGCTTCTTGGCCATTCGGGCACACTACTACGCCCAAAAGGGCCTTGGCAACACACTCTTTTTTGAGCGCCTGGGGGACAGTGCGCGCCGGGAAATAACGGGCGGAAGCGACCTCTCAGGCGACGCCTCCGCCTCAATTCGTCCGCAATTTACCTACTTGGTCTCAAGTAGCTCGCGGTCATTCATCGGCTGGATGGGCCGCACATTCATCGGATAGAGCTTGGTGAAGGCGGCCACCTGATCGCCGGAGAGCGACACTTGGCTTTTGAGAACGTACCAGGTTACGCCTTCAGAGCAAGGCGGCGTGGTCAGTGAACCGGCAAAAGTGTAGTAGCCGAGATCGGCTGGCAGCAGGTCCTTCACGTTGAGAGTGACAGTCGAAACGTCCACGGCCTTACCCTTTTCCGCCGGAAAATTCTTCCACACCGTCTCGAGGAAGGCATTCGCCGAACCCTTTTTGAGAAGCACAGCAACGACAGCCAAGTGACCATCCGCATCGGCGTGTACCAGGTGAGCCACAAGCTCGTAGCCTTTACCGTTGATATGCTCCTCGCTGGGATGATGGAAGTGGAACTGTTTCAGAGTGTAGGTCTTGTCGCCAACCGTGAGTGTGCTGCCGGGTGCGTAATTGGCTTGTATGGTGTGGCCATTGTCGATGATGTTCAGAGGTACGGCGTTGTAATTGAACTTGAGCACTGGAAGGTCCGCCTTCTTGGCGCCCTTGATGTCGATGGGTGATTGCCTGCCACCTGTAGAACAGGCCGCAAAAGTGGGATCGAGCTTGCCTCAATCTTTAGGCCCCTCCTTGCCTTCATAAGCCCAGTGCGGCGGATGCGCTTCCTGGGCTCGCACAAGGGCGGGCAAAAGCGCAAAGCACAGAACCATTGCGTTGGAAAACATCTTCCTGAATGGACGCGTTTGCATTGTTGTTTTCTCCTAAGGTCAGTTTTCGAGGAAGCGATACCAGGGAAATCAGGGTGTCCAACGGGGGGCGTTCCCGGGCGGCTTTAGTAAACGACAGGAATGCTGGACTTGCCAAGTGAAAAATGGCTGCATAAGAGGGCAGGAACCGGAAAAGGTGATTGCCTCGGCTGCGCTTCTTGCGCAAAGTCCCAATCAGTGGAATTTCCACAACGCATGCTATAGTCTGACGCCTCATTCCGCTTCGCCAGGTATAACGGATGGAACTCACACAGGTCGACCCGTCTCTCTATAATCCAGATTTGGCCCCTATTCCCACGGAGAGACGCTCCTGGGGTACCTACAATTACGCATCCCTGTGGGTGGCCATGAGCGTCTGTATCCCCACGTATATGCTGGCGTCTGGCCTGATCGCGGGCGGCATGAACTGGATTCAAGCTGTGGTCACCATTCTCCTGGGAAATCTGATCGTGTTGATTCCCATGCTGCTGAACGCTCACGCCGGCACGCGCTACGGCATCCCCTTTCCTGTCTTTGTCCGCGCATCCTTTGGCGTCCGCGGCGCGAATGTTCCCGCGATTCTGCGCGCGCTCGTCGCTTGCGGCTGGTTCGGCATCCAGGCGTGGATTGGCGGGCAGGCTATCTATTCGATGTTGCGTATCCTCTGGCCTGGGGCCGCAAATCTCCCCGGCAGCAACTGGATCGCTTTCCTTCTGTTCTGGGCC
>Ga0187801_10000588_pt1 | contig 10179 bp, 8 predicted proteins | sample NC_wetland_sal_i_10_FD_132465 | JGI IMG/M metagenome (GOLD analysis project Ga0187801, IMG submission 132465) | Wetland sediment microbial communities from Neuse River Estuary, North Carolina, USA - Control_1 | ecosystem: Environmental > Aquatic > Freshwater > Wetlands > Sediment | place: USA...
ACGCGCGCGCCGCGCCGCGCGGCCGCATCCGCCAGCGCGTACCCCATTTTCCCCGACGAGCGATTGGTCAGGTATCGCACAGGATCGAGGTCTTCGCAGGTCGGTCCGGCCGTCACCAAAATATTTTCGCCGGCGAGGTCATGTCGGATGCCGAGCCGCTCGCACACGGCCTGCGCAATCGCTTCGACTCCCGCCAGCCGGCCCGCTCCGGTCATTCCGCAGGCGAGATATCCTTCCTCAGGCGCGACAATGTGAACGCCGCGCGCGCGCAGCATCTCAATATTCTCCTGCGTCGCCGCGTGTTCCCACATATTGACGTTCATGGCCGGCGCGACAACCACGGGCGCCGTCGTCGCGAGGTAGAGCGTGGTGAGGAAATCATCCGCGATGCCACGCGCCATTTTGGCCATGATGTTTGCCGTGGCCGGCGCGACGACCAGGAGGTCAATCCGCTGCGCCACCGCGATATGTTCAACTGCGCTTTCTACGTTCGCCGCTGCGGATTCGCCGCCGAACATGCCGGTGATGACTTTTTGCCCGGTAAGCGCTGCGAACGTCAGCGGTGTGACGAACTGCTGGGCGCTGTCCGTCATGATGACCTGTACTTCGAGCCGCTCCTGCTGGAGCCGGCGCACCAGCTCCGCAGCCTTGTAGGCAGCGACTCCTCCAGATACACCCAATGCGATGCGCATCGCTCGGCGGCGCGTTAATCCTTGCGCCGTTTTCCGTCCTTGTCCTCAGTTTCGCCGGGGATGACCGGCAATTGGTACTCCAGCACGCCGGCGCTCAATTCCTCCACGGCAATCCGCGTAGGCTTGTGCGAACGGGGATTTGCCACCAGCGGCGTGGCTCCCGCCATCAACTGCCGCGCGCGCCGTGCGGCCACCACCACGAATGCGAACTTGCTGTCCGGAGCTTGATTCTCAACAGCCATAAATGTTTCACCCTCCGAAGGATTCCAGAATTTTCCGCGCCCGACCTTCCGTCCGGCTGCGCCGGCAGCGCGAGCCGGTCACGATGGCCTTGACCTCGCATCCGGCCCGTTGGAGGTCATCATTGACCACCAGGAAGTCGTACTCCGGGTACCGCTGCATCTCCTGCCGCGCGCGCTCCAGCCGCCGTGCGATGGCTTCGTCCGAATCCTGGCCGCGCGCGCGAAGCCGCCGCTCGAGTTCCTGGCGCGACGGCGGAAGAATAAAAATCGCCAGCGCGGCGGGAAGTTTCGCCTTCACCTGCTCGGCGCCCTGCACGTCAATTTCGAGCACCAGGTCCAGGCCCTTCTCCCGCGCCTGGTCGAGCCAGCGGCGCGGCGTGCCGTACCAGTGCTTGCCGAAGACGCGCGCGTGCTCCAGGAACTCCCCCTGGGCGGCTCTGCGTTCGAATTCGGCTTCGGAAACAAAATCATACCATTTCCCGGGGCTCTCCGTGGCTCGCGGCGGGCGCGTGGTGCACGAGATGGAAAACATCGTGCCGGGCAGCTCCAGGATCTTTTCGACCAGCGTTGATTTTCCCGAGCCCGACGGCCCGGAAACGATGATCACAATTGGAGAGTCTGCGTTCGCCATCGCTATTCGACGTTTTGCGCCTGCTCGCGAAGTTTCTCTATCTCGGACTTGATCTCCAGTGCAATTTCCGTCATCTCGATGCCTTCGGCCTCGACGCCGGGCGTCTTGGAGAGCAGCGTATTGGCCTCACGCTGCATTTCCTGAAGCAGAAAATCGAGCTTCTTGCCGGTCTCCCCCGCCTGCGTGAGCAATTTCTCAAATTGGCCGAGATGGCTGCGCAGCCGAGCGATCTCTTCGCTGACGTCGCTGCGTTCGGCCAGCAGCGCGGCCTCCTGCGCCAGCCGCGCCGGCTCGAGCGTGGAATCGCCCAGCAATTCCGCCAGCCGAGTTTCGAGGCGCCGCGCAAAGGCGGGCCGGACGCGCTCGGCCAGATCCTCGATCCGCGCGGTCTTTTCGCCAATGAGCGCGAGAATGCCGGACATTTCCCGCGCCAGAGTGCGGCCTTCGGAGCAACGCATTTCGCGCAGCCGCGCGATGGCTTGCTCGAGGCTTGCGTCGACCTGCGCGCCCAGCCGCTCCTGCTCCTCTTCCGTCATCGCTTCGGAATTCGCGCCTGCCGCGGCAACGACGCCCGGCAGTCGGAACAGCGCGGCCAGATCGGGCTCGGCGTGCAAACCAAACTGTTTCCGCAGATCCTCCGCCGCTTTCAGATAGGCCTCGGCCACTCCCCGGTTCACCTGAACCGCGGCTGGTCCGACGGGATCGAAGTGAATGTACACATCCACATGCCCGCGGCGCAATCCGTGGCGCAGCGCCTGGCGAATCCGCGACTCAAACACCTCAAATCCCTCTGGCATGCGCAAGTGAAGGTCGAGGAAGCGGTGATTGACGCTGCGCAGGTTTATCCGCAGCGTCCAGCCGTCGCACTCAACGCGCGCCTGCGCGAAGCCGGTCATGGAGAGAATCGTCGCGGGCGCGGCGCCAGTCTTCATGACGGATCTCGCGGCGCCGGAGTCACGGTGTCCACATCGGCGAATTGCAATTCGTACAGCCGCGCGTACGTGCCCCCCTGCGCCAGCAATTCCTGATGCGTTCCCGTCTCGGCGATTGCGCCGTCTTCGAGCACGATGATTTTGTCCGCGCGGCGAATCGTCGAGAGCCGGTGCGCGATTACAAAGGACGTCCGGCCGACCATCAAATTCGAGAGCGCCTTCTGCACGAGCATTTCAGATTCGGAGTCGAGCTCCGATGTCGCTTCATCGAGGATCAGGATCGGAGAATCCTTCAGGATGGCGCGCGCGATGGCCAGGCGCTGGCGTTGCCCGCCGCTCAAGCGTTGTCCACGGTCGCCGAGCATGGTCTGGTAGCCCTGCGGCAGCTCGAGAATGAAGTCGTGCGCGAGCGCTGCCTTTGCCGCGCCTTCGACGCGCTCCTTGGGCAGCCCCGGCTGACCGTAGCAGATGTTGTTCCAGACGGTGTCGTTGAAGAGGATGGTTTCCTGCGTGACGATGGCCATCTGCTCGCGCAGCGAGCGCAACGTCGCTTGGCGAGTCTCCACGCCATCAAGTCGCACAGCGCCGGACGTGGCATCGTAAAACCTCGGCAAAAGATTCACCAGCGTCGTTTTTCCAGCACCGCTCGAGCCGACAATGGCGACAACTTCGCCGGCGCGCGCGGTGAGGGTGACCTCACGCAGGATCGGCGTGTCCTTGTCGTAGAAAAATCCCACGCTTTCGAATTCCACCAGCCGGGAAAACACAGGAATCGCGAGCAGCCCCTTTTCTTCCGCGGGCTCTTCCTTCAACGCGAGGTAAGTAAACACGCGTTCCGTGGCGCCGATCGCTTCTTCAAAATGCTGATAAACGCCTCCCAATCCTTTCACCGGCTCGTAGGATTTGAACAGTGCATAAACGAAAGTGGAGAACGTGCCGAGCGTCATCGCGCCGTGCTGGATCTCTTCGCGCGCGTAAAGCAGCACGAATACCAGCACGACCGCGCCCAGCAGGTCCATCAGCGGAGAGGTGACGGAAAGCGCGCGAATCCAGCGCATGTTCTCCCGAAACAGCCGCCGCGCAGCCTCCTTGAATTTGCGGATCTCAAATCCTTCCATGCCGAACGCCTTCACGACGCGGTTGCCGCTCACCGTCTCCTGCAAGATCTGGTTCAACTCGCCGATGCCGTCCTGAATTCTTCCGGACGAGCGCCGCACCTTCCGGCCTAGCGCTCGCACGGGCAAGACGACCATCGGCAGAAGAATCATCGAGCCCAATGCCATCCTCCAGTTCGCCAGGAACATAACCAGGACAAGCGAGAACAATGTGAATGCGTGGCGGAATCCGACCGAGAGCCATTCGGACATGGTGTTTCGCACGCGCTCGACGTCGCTGATCACCGCGGACATCAGCCGTCCGATCGGGTGATGTTGGAAAAAGCCGATGGGCTGCCGAATCAGCTTCTCGTACACGACGTTGCGCAGGTCCATCACGGCGGCCATCCCGGCGTACTGGATGAGAATATTGCCGACAAATTCGCCGATGCCTTTGGCCAGATAAACGGCCACAAACGCGATGGCAAACACGCTCCACACACTCCGAATTTCGTGAGGCAGGAATGAATTCAAATAGACCGGGTGGTGCGTGAACGGATTATTTTTCAGAAGTACCAGGTTCGAATCTGTGCTCCTGGGATTGAGCACAAGGTCCACGGTCGGGGCGATCAGCAAGGCGATCAGGCCTTCGGCTAAGCCGACCAGCACGAGGCAAACCACGCCAGCGACCAGCCGCACCAGGTACGGTTTGGCGTAACGCAACAGCCGTCCGATTTCTTCCCGCTGAGTCAAAAGAGAATTTCCCCTGGTGCAAGTCTTGCCGATCGAACGCTTGGTACGCTACGGAGCGCTCGCGGAATTGTCAAGCAGCCACCGGCGTTCCTACTTATCGATGTCGCGGTGCACAACCTTGGTTGTGGAGCCGCGGCGGTGCAGCGATTTGTGCAGCGCTTCGGCCAGCATCACCGAGCGGTGCCGCCCGCCGGTGCAGCCGAATGCAATCGTCAGATAGCTCTTCCCCTCGTGAATGTAGTGCGGGATCAGATAAACCAGCAACCCTTCAATCCGCCGCAGGAATTCGCCCGTCTGCGGGAACGACCGGATGTAGCGCGCGACGCGAGGGTCGCGGCCGGAAAATTTTCTCAACCGCGGAATGAAATGCGGGTTCGGCAGAAAGCGCACGTCGAACACGAGGTCTGCGTCTGAGGGAATTCCGTACCTGTAGCCGAAGCTTACCAGCGCGACCATCATCGGCCGCTGGCCCGATTCCTGAAACCGCCGCGTGATGAATTGCCGCAGCTCGTGCACGTTGAACTTCGTCGTGTCAATCACGACGTCGGCGAGCCCGCGGATCTGCGCCATCAAGGTGCGCTCGTGCCGCAGCCCTTCGCGAATGGTCCGCCCCTGGCCGAGCGGATGCGGCCGCCGCGTCTCGCTGAACCGCCGCAGCAGCGCGTCCTCGCTCGCTTCGATGAAGACCAGCGTCGCGGGCATCTCTCTCCGCAGACGGCGAAGAATGTCCGGCAAGCGGGCGATCTGTTCGCCTTCACGCGCATCCACCAGCAACGCCGCGCGCTGGATTTCCCCCCCGCCCTGCATGTGCAATTCGCTGAAGGTGGGAATCAGTTCCACGGGAAGGTTGTCCACGCAGTAGAAGCCGAGGTCTTCAAACGTCTTGAGGACCGTGCTTTTTCCCGAGCCGCTTAACCCGGTGAGGATGACCAATTGCCGTGCGTCGCGCGCGGGGTTTCGCTTCACGGCGGGCGCGCCTAGACCTTCACGCGCCGCTGATGAGTGCTGGGAATACGAAGGTCTTCGCGGTACTTGGCCACGGTTCGGCGGGTGACGTGAATGCCGGCTTCGTCGAGCTTCTTGGCGATCAGGTCGTCGGTCAGAGGGTGCGTGGCGTCTTCTTCCTCGATCATTTTCTTCACCAGGCGCTTGAGCGTCTGCAGCGACATGCTGCCGCCTTCGGGGCCGTTCACAGATTCGGAGAAAAACGAACGCAGCTCGAGCACGCCCTGCGGCGTGTGCGCATACTTGCTGGCCACCGCGCGGCTCACGGTCGAGGGATGCACGCCGACTTCTTCGGCCACTTCCTTGATCATCATCGGCTTCAAGTGATCGGCGCCGTGGTCGAGGAATTCGCGCTGGCGCTGGATGATCATCTGGCAGACGCGGAGGATCGTGTGTTTGCGCTGCTCGATACTTTTCATCAGTTGCAGCGCCGCGGTGAAGCGCTCCTTGACGTAGTTGCGCACTTCGCGGTCGGCGGCGTCCCGCGCCAGCAGTCGCCGGTACACGGGTGAAAGCCGAAGCTGCGGCACGTCATCTTCGTTCATCAAGACTTGCCACTCATCATCCACCTTGCGGAAATAAACGTCGGGCTCGACCAGCCGCGGCTCGGTCTTGTTGTAGCGCAGCCCGGGACGTGGATCGAGCTTCTTGATGACGTCCACAGCGCGCTTCACCAGCTCGACGGGCCGGTTGAGCGCGCGCGAAATCTCCTTCAGCTGGTTGGATTGCAGCAAGCGCGCCAGCGGCGTTTCCGGATCCTGCTGCTCGGCCTCGCTGGCCGCCAGCGGCCGTTTCGGCAGACATTCGGAAACGATTTGTTGCGCGAGCGTGTTCTGCGGATCGAGCGTGCGCAGCTGCGTGAGCAAACATTCGCGCAGATTGCGGGAAGCGACGCCCAGCGGGTCAAATTCCTGCACCACCGCCAGCGCCTCTTCGACATCCTCCATCGAGTACTTTCCGTTTTGCGAAATCTCCTCGAGCGACGCCGAAAGATAGCCGTTCTCGTCGAGATTTCCGATGATCGCGTCGGCGATCTCGCGCACCATATCGTTGCAGACGGTCACGCTCAATTGCCAGGTCAGGTGCTCGGAAAGGCCTTGCGGAGACGAGAGGAATTTGTCGAACGACGGCCGCTCGATGACTTCGCGCTCGCGGCGCTCGTCGCTGTTGCCGCCGCCACTGTCCAGATATTGATTGAAGAATGTGGCGACGTCGAATTCGTCGAACGGGTTGGCGGGTTCAGTCTCGGGAACCTTTTCGGTTTCCGCTTTCAAGAACGCTTCGTCGCTGTAATTTTCCTGCGCGACCGGCGAGTCCTCGGTCAGCTCTTCGAGCACCGGATTCGCCACCATCTCTTGGTTGATCATCTCGCGCAGTTCGAGCCGATTCAGCGCCAGCACGCTGACCATCTGCACCAGACCCGGCGTAAGGATCTGCTTCTGCGCGACCTTCAGATGGAGTTTGGGCTGGAGCCAGCTCATGGCAGTCAGTTTAACCGGAAATGATCGCCCAGGTAGACCCGGCGGACTTCGGAATCGCCGCTGAGCTCGGCGGGAGTACCGGCGCGGAATATGCGCCCGTTGTGAACGATGTAGGCGCGGTCGGTGACGCTCAACGTTTCGCGCACGTTGTGGTCGGTGACCAGCACGCCGATCCCCTCGATGCTCAAATCCTTGATGATTTTTTGGATGTCCACGATCGTTTTCGGGTCAATACCGGAGAATGGCTCGTCGAGAAGGATGAACGCAGGCTCCAGGACAAGCGATCTGGCGATTTCGAGCCGACGCCGTTCACCGCCCGAGAGCGTATAGGAGCCGTTCAGTCGCACCGTTTCCAGTTTCATCTGCGCCAAGAGTTCCTCGAGCCGGTCGCGCTGCTGCTCCGGCGTCAGGGGAAGAGTTTCCAGCACGGCCAGAAGGTTTTCTTCCACCGTCAGTTGCCGGAATACCGATGGTTCCTGCGGAAGATAGCTGATCCCACTGCGGGCCCGGAGGTACATGGGGAGGTCGGTGATGTCGTCTCCGCTCAGGAGCACGCGACCGGAGTCGGGCCGGGCTAGACCCACCAGGATATAAAACGTAGTGGTTTTTCCTGCACCGTTTGGCCCGAGCAATCCCACCACTTCGCCTTGCCCGATTTCCAGGTCGAGATCATCCACGACCTTCCGGCCACGGTATGACTTACTAAGGTCGACGGCTTGGAGCTTGAGCATGCCACTTCATTTCCCGACTCGGTGAAGCGTGACCGTCCGTGTGCCTTCGTCGGAATCCACGACAATCCTATCATCGGCAAAAAAGAAGGTCAATTGACGGCCGGTCGTGGAGTTTCCAAGATCATCAAAAATCTCAGGTTTGCCGCCGGAGAGAACAAATTTTCCGTCTGCCGGGGTGTATTCGGCCCGCTCGGACTTCCCGCGGCGACCGGGTTGGCTCACAGTCACTCCGTAAGTGGCTACGGCGCGGACCAATTGTCTGGTGGAGGCGGATTGGGGCGACGGCCCAAAGAAGAGATCCATCGTCGCGGCCTGAATGGAACCCTCCTTGGATTCGGCGAAGGCGTCCTTTTCCAGCCGCGCGCGCGCTTCCTTGTCCCAATAAGTCAGGCTCCCACCGCGCACGCGCCACAACTCCTGCGCGCTGGCCGGGGCCGCACTCGCCGGACGCAGAGCTGCCATATCGGGCCGCGGAGTCCAAGCCGCTTGCGGAAAGATGGCGCGCACGTGTCCAGTCGTCGTCAGGATGTGCACCTGGCTGTCCAGTTCGATTGTATCGCCTTCGATCACCGAATCGCCCTGCCAGAGCCGCGCGTTTCGCGAGTAGACAGCATGCCCGCCGGCTGTATCCGCGAGCAATTCATCGGCTGAAACGTGGGCCGGCGTCGGCGCCAAACTTGTCATCGCTCCAGTCCCTGCTCGAAGCTCGCTCGTAACGACATGTCCCTGCGCGCGCAATTCGTTCGCAACCTGCCAGAATGTAATGGTTTGCGCCGTCGTCTGCGAAGACGCATCGGCGAGCAGCGCGGACCCGGAAATGACCGCCGTATTCGTGGCGTGGTCCAGGTGGGCGCGGTCGCCTTGCGCCAGGCGCGCGCCCGCGCGAAACTTCACGTTTCCAGACTGGTCGAGCGTGTTCCAATCGCCGTCGCCGCCGAAGCTGGCCGACAGGTCGCTCGACGATGTCGTTTGGTCGGGCGCTCCGGCAACCTGACGCTTGACTTCGACGTTTCCTGAGGCCTTGAGCTCGCTCGGGTGTTCCGCAGCATCAAACGCAAGCGCCATGCGGTCACCGCGCATCTCTGTGGTCTGCTCGGCGCGTTTATCCGCAGGAGAACCGGGATCATGCGTCTGGACCGTTGCGGGGGAGAGCGTGTTCACATGTTCCATGCGCGCCGAGCGGCGTCTATTGCCAGCGGCAAAATGAATCTCGAGCGCGTGCGTTTCCAGGCGCCGCGAGGTTCCGCGCGATCCCAAATCGCGCGACGTCAGCGTTACGCCCTCGCTCACCGTTGCGAGCTGCGGCTGGTTGGTTTTCGCCGCATAATCCATTTCCACGCGGCCGGCATTCAATTCCTGCTCGATCGAACCGCTCTTTCGGATTCCGTGCACCTTGCCGGCGGCCGCGACGTTCTGCACCGCGCCTTCTGGCGACACCAACGCCGAAAAATTATCAGCCGTGAGCGTCACTTGCGATTCCGGCTTCTTGTCGGTGAGCTGCGGATTTCCGCTCGCCACGATGCGCCTCACGCGCAAATCCGCGTCCATATACAGAAACATTTCATCGGAGGAAAGCTCGCGTGTCCCTTGCCGCGCGTGCACATTATCGCGAAGGTGCACGGTTTGCTCATCATGTTGGAAGGTGAGCTTGTCGCAAGTCAGGGTCACCGGCGTGTGTCCGGGCTGCGCGATTTCGGCGGGCGGAGCGGCAGCAGTTGCGGCTGCAGGCACCGCCGCGGGCGGCGCGGCGTCAGTGGGAGTTCCAAGCGTCATCTCGACATTGCGCTCGAGCTCAAGCGTCCCCTTGTCTGTGTTATAGAGCGCGCCGACGGCCCGCCCTTCTCCGCGCGGCCAGCGGAAGGCGACGGGACGGCCGGTCGCAACATTGCCGTGGTCGCGGTCAAAGGTGACGTTCGACGTGGTCACTTGGATGATTTCCGCGCCCGGCGATGCGTTTCCATTGGCAAGCGAAGGATGCCACTTTGCGTCCGCGGCACTCTGCAGATCCATTTGCACGTTGCCGGCGCAGGTGATCCGCCCGGTCGAAGGGATGTACTCGCAGGCGTGCGTGTGCAGGTTGTCGTTGCGCAGGCCTTTCTGTCCGTAGATCGTAACCCACACGTCTTCGAGCAGATTGCGATTGCCTTCCTTGAATTCCGTTGTGTGCGAAGCACGGATGGTAAAAAGCGTCCGGTCTCCATTCGCCTTGGAGATGGAAAATGCCGACGAGCGTTCCTCGATGGAAGCTGGAACCGGAGGCGGAGCCGCCAGTTTGTCCAGCCGCGTCAAATAGGCGCGGCGGAAATACGTTCCGGCGACCATCGCGGCCAGAATCACAGCCATGGCCGCCGACCATCGCGCGTAACGATGTGCTTCGCTGGTGCGCACTCGCGTCGCCTCACAATCCTGCTATTTGAGTATAGGTGACGGTTCCGCGCCCGACAACTGACCAGCGGGGCAAATCTGCGGCAGAGGCAATGCGAACGGAATCGGGCTGTAGCAGCTACTTTGCCGTGGATGCGTCGGCTTCGACGAAGACTTCGTGCTCCATGCCGAGATCGCGCGCGGAAGGAGTGAGAATCGTCTTCGGGCCAATGAAGATTTTCTCGCTGCGCGTC
>Ga0187801_10000590_pt1 | contig 10164 bp, 7 predicted proteins | sample NC_wetland_sal_i_10_FD_132465 | JGI IMG/M metagenome (GOLD analysis project Ga0187801, IMG submission 132465) | Wetland sediment microbial communities from Neuse River Estuary, North Carolina, USA - Control_1 | ecosystem: Environmental > Aquatic > Freshwater > Wetlands > Sediment | place: USA...
CCCGTCGAATCGAGCCAATCAGGCGCTCGGCGAATGCGTTCTGCCAGGGACTCCGGGGTGCGGTGATGATCTCTTTCATCCCCAAGGATTGAAGTCGGCGCCGAAACTCGTTGCCGTAGATGGCGTCACGGTCGCGGATCAGGTACCGCGTAGCATCCCGATCGGCGAAGGCCTCGACCATCTGCGTTACCCATTCGGCGCTCGGATGTTCCGCGACTGCGAAATGAAGCACCTTCCTCCGCTGATGCTCCAGCAAGAGAAACACAAACAGAACCCGCAGGCGGATAGTCGGCTCGGTGAAGAAGTCGATAGCGACAATTTCCCCGATGTGATTCTGGAGGAACGTTGTCCAGGTCTGTGATGGCGGCCGTTTGACGGTCCGCAAGACTCGAGACACGGTCCGTTCTGAAACCTCGATCCCGAGTTTCAGCAACTCGCCGTGAATGCGCGGAGCGCGCCACAAGGGATTCGCCCGAGCCATGGTTTGAATCAGCTCACGAATCTCCTTGCCAATTGGCGGTCGACCTGACTTCCCACACTGATTCGAGAGTTCCGCCCAGTAGCCCCGGAACCGCTGGCGCTGCCAGCGCACAACCATGTCGGGGTGAACCACCAACAGTGCTCGTCGCCAGTCCTTCCAAATGGTGGCCAGTGCAATCCAGAACCAGCGGTCGCGCCGGATTTGGACGCTTGTTCTTGCGCTTGTAAATAGCCAACTGTTGGCGGAGGGTGAGGTTCTCCAGGGCTACCGCATCATGGCCTCTTCCGAATAGCCAAATGAGCCGAAACAAACCGAGCAGGATTGCGAGCATGTCGCCCGATTCTTCCTGCTAGGCTATTGAAAAGTCAATATAGTGTTGAGCGATTTAGTTTTGGCGAACGACACCACTTTGTTTCCTGGCTGCGGCTGTGTCCGGACAATCGCATCAGTGGCAACAAGGTCTTGGGCAAAGGTCGGCTGCCTACGAACAATCGGGCGAGTATTGCCTTGAGGATGGCAGCCAGCACTTTACGGGTAAGCAACACGTATCTGGGAGCGCAGTTTCGCCGATTCAGAATCAAGCTCGGCGCCCCCGTGGCGATCAAAGCCATGGCCGCCAAGCTAGCGCGATTGGTCTACCGCATGCTCCGCTACGGGATGAAATACGTGGACCAGGGCGCCAAATTCTACGAGACCCAACACCGCCAGCGACAGATCGGACAACTCAAATGGAACGCCGCCAAGTTGGGATTTCGCGTTGTTGAAGCTGCAGCCTAAAACACCCGACTTTCCGACTTTCCCTGAATTGGAGTTTCTGAGGAGACTTCTGGCCCGCGTCGTCAGGAGTCCGCAGAGATTCAATCTCGAATAGAGAATCCGCACCCTCTCCCTATTTACACAAGCACCTTGACGTCACCCAGTTTGGGTGTCCCCTTGACACGGCAGCCGGTCGTTCATAGTATGAGCTGCAGTTTATCTAGCTGCAGAAAGCCGGCTTTCTCATTGGGGTTAGAGTGAATCGGTTGCTCATCTTGCTGCTTCTGATATTTGCATTGCTGCCTCTTTCCGTCACGGCACAAGACGTCGGCGTGCTTACTCTTGGCGAGGGGGCGATGCGGGTCATCCGAGGGACCACGGTGCTGCAAGGGGTAGTCGGCATGCAACTACACCAAAGCGACATCATTGAGACCTCCGACGCGGGTTTCGTGCAATTGGAATTTTCCGGCGGCACTATCGTTTTGCTCGGTGCTTCCAGCCAGCTCTTCATTCTCAGCCACACTACGGGGGGCGCGGTTCACAAGACGACAGGCAAAGCCAGGGCGGAATTGGTTTTGCTGAGCGGATGGTTGAAAGGCGAAACCGCCTCTACCGGGATGTACAGCTACCTGAGCCCCTTGCTCGCAGCCACGACCCAGGACGGCACCATCCTCCTGCATGTAGCCGCGGGAGGGGCTGAAGTGTTTGTTGAATCCGGATCCGCTAAGGTCAGCGAAGTAAGCGCGCAAGGGAATCTGGGTGCCACCTCTAGCGCAAAGAGCGAACAGTTTTTCTCGCGTCGGGCGGGGAAGAACATCACGGTCAGTTCCCGTCCCGATTCTGCGTTCGTTGGAACAATGCCGATTCCGTTCCGGGACACGATTCCTTCTCGCCTGTCCCGTTTTTCCGGAGAGCCTCCCGAACCCAAGCGTGACCATGAAGTGTCCTATTCGGAAATCGAGCGGTGGCTGACGATTCCGCCGGCCTGGCGAAGGGGATTCGTGGAGCGCTTTCGGCCGCGTTTGAACGACGCCGCTTTCCATCATGCGGTGGAAGATCACCTCAACACTCTCCCCGACTGGGATCCGGTTTTGCACCCCGAAAAGTACAAGGCCGCGCCGTTGTCCCGAATGAGAAACTCGACTCTCCCCCTGGCAGGTACCTACGATGAAACTTATTGTGAAGTTTAACCTTGTTTTATTCCTGGTGTTCGCGGTGGGCTTCCTGGCAGCGGGATACGTCACCAACAGGCTGCTGCAGCGCAACGCGAAAGCTGAGATCCTGGAAAATGCGCGGATCATGATGGAAGCTGCGCTGGCCGTGCGCAGCTACACCAGTGCCCAGATCAATCCTCTTCTGAAGACGCAGTTGAAGTACTCGTTCTTGCCCCAGTCAGTGCCTGCCTACTCAGCGAACGAATACTTCAAACAATTGCGCAAAAAGTTTCCTGACTATTCGTACAAGGAAGCCACGCTGAATCCCACCAATCCGATCAATCGTGCAACCGACTGGGAAGCGGATATTGTCCACTTTTTCCGGCAGTACCCCGACCGGACCGAATTGATCGACGAGCGCGATACTCCTAACGGCCGCGCACTGTACATTGCGCGACCTCTGAGAGTCAAGGATGGCTCGTGCCTGGAGTGTCACGACACCGCGGAGAGCGCACCCCGGACTGTGGTCGAGCGCTATGGCAGTGACAATGGATTTGGGTGGAAGGTGAACGATATCGTGACCGCGCAGATAATAACCGCTCCGATGCAGTTGCCGATCCAGCGTGCGAAGAACGCCTTTGCCGGGTTTATGGCCTCTTTAGCAGCGGTGTTTGCTGTGATCTTCCTTGCTCTCAATGCGATGCTCATCCTGCTCGTTATCCGCCCCGTGACGCATCTGTCAAAGACAGCCAACGAGGTCAGTCTGGGCAACATGAGCGCGCCGGAGTTCCAAGTGTCCGGAAAAGATGAAATCGCAGCTTTATCGGAGTCTTTCAATCGCATGCGCAAGAGTCTGATTGAGGCGATCAAGATTCTGGAGAGCTGATCGGAATGGAGCGGCCGTCATCCAGCTCATACTGCTCGCAGTGCCTCGTGAGCCCTGTGAGGGTTGAGTTCCCGGGGGCTTTGGACCCCCCAAACCCGTCGAAAACCTCGCGCTCAGGTGTGACCACTCAAGCATCCGGAAAGCCAGCATCCCGCAGAAATCGGACGCGGCGGGCTCCTGCCTCTACGTGTTCAGCAAGCAGCAGGTAGAGACTGCGTAGGCTGTCCGCGCGCTTCGCAGCCTTTCTTACCAGGACAGCGGAGATAGGGCCTACATAAGGCGCTAGTACGCGTGCGGCTTGGTCGATGGCCGCCGGCGTAAGCTCAAGCGGAGACGAAGAGGTTAAGGGTGCTCCTTCGGCGGACAGCTGTGGGGACTCTATCCGCGGTTGGCCCTTCGCTTTATCAGGGGTTAGTTTCGCTTTGCCAGAAAGAAAAGCAAGCCGGTCAGCATCCCGCTCCAAACTTTCAGCAAGAAGCGCGTAAAGTTCGTCCGAATTTGTCGCCTTGGATGCAGCTCGCTTGACGAGGATTTTGGCCAAGGGTCCGATGAAGGTCGCGAGCTGCCTCTCTATGGTTTGCAGAGTGAAGTCCTGCAACGTATCCCACCGCTGGGTAGGTTCGATGTTTGCAGGTTCGACTGAACCAGAAGGCATCCCAGCAGCAGGTCGCTCTCCACGCGGTGGCGCGGGCTCGAGACTGTCTCTAGGAACCTCAATATTGGACGGACTTGCGTTATTCCCGTGAACGAATATGCGTGTGGCCAGTCCCTCCGATTGCGATCGACCCGTCTCACTCCGGCGCTGCTCCTGCTCGCGAGGCGGACGCTGCTCGTCCTCGCGCTTGCGCATCTGATTCTCAAGTTGCTGGCGACACTCCAAGAGCCTTAGCTCGCTTGGAAGCGCCGACAGGCCTCGGTCGAGAGCGCGAAGCGCACCTTGAGAATCGCCCGCCCGTTGGCAGCGCAGAGCATCGTTCAAGCACTGTTCGGTAAGGTGCTCGCGCTTCCGGTTCTCTATTCGGGTTTTGACAGGCCCCAGCAGAGGCGATTCCGGTTGTACCCGGATCGCCTGATCTACAAGCATCTCCGCCGATTGACAGTCGGACTGCAGCGCAGCGTCAGCAGCTTGCAGTAGCCCACGCAGCACTTGGTCGCGGATCAATGGGTCCGGCTTCGCTGTTTCAAAAGCAAGCTCGAAAGATTCCGCGGCCTTCTTCCATTTAGCCCTGTTGACAGCTTTTTCAGCGGCGCCGAGGATTTTCTGGGCTTTGACTCTGTGGTCGGCTGCCTTCCGAACTCTGTCCTCGAGATCCGCCAACTCGCGGTCGCTTGGGAAATCCCGCTTTGCTTGCCGCAAGACCTCTGCAGCCCGCTCGTAGTCGCCAGCTATCAATCCGGTTTGGATCATTTTAATCCAGTTGGCTCTTGCGTCAGTTCGTCCCTGCACTTGACGACGCTTGACCTGTTCCACGATGTGGTCCAGATCGGGGTAATCGCGGTAGACAGCGCGCAGGGCTTCCCATTTTCTGAGCGCCTGATCGTAGTTGTGCGCGTCCTCAAAGCTACGAGCGTCGTTCGCGATGGACGACACTAGCTTGCTTAGATCCTGAACACTTCTTAGCTGCTGTTGCAGCCTAGTCTCTTGAGGTTCCCTCTTGAGCGCCTCTTCTAGTATCTGGATGCGAAGGTCCAAGGCGGGTTCCTGCTGGGCGCGGGAAATGGTAGCTTGCACGAAGGCTTCTTTCCGCAGACGTGCTCGTTCCAACAGTTCTGTTTCCTGGGCGTGTCTGATCCGTTCTTGCAGGACGGTTTGCAATTCCCTCAAACTTGGGTCGTCCGGGTACGTCGAGAGGGCGTGGACCACTTCGGTGAGAGCTCCGTGAAAGTCGCCAGCCGACTGCATTCTTTTTGCAGCCGCGTAAGAGCTACCGACCAATTCCTTATGCTTTCGTGCGGCTATCCCGGACACCAGGTCCGAAGGTGTTATGCAGTCAGGCTGGATTTCCGGCAGCCGCTGGAGCATGACCTCCGCCGCACGCCAGTTCTTTTCGAGGGCGGCCTTGGACGCCTGTAACAATTCACTTGCTGCCTGTTCCCGAATGATCGGATCGTGGCTCGCAATTTGGCAGGCTCGAACCATGGTCTCGGCGCCCCGCTCCCATTGCTGGCTGGCGAGAAATGTCCGCGCGTCAGCGAGCTTTTCTTGCGCTTTTCCTCTGAGCCTCAGCCCGGCCTCGGCCCTTTCTTTTATTTCCATCAGATCCGCATCCCGTGGAAATTCCTGGATGGCCTGCCCAACAAGAGCAGATGCCCTCACGTAATCTGCGGATCGCAGAGCATTTTGGGATTTCTCGATCCAGGTCTTTCTGGCATCGGTGCGGGCCTGCTCCCGCAGTCTCCTAACGTTTTCGATGATGCGCTCGAGATCGCGATAGTGCCTGTAGGTGGAACGCAGAGCTTCCCACTTTACTAAAGCGTGATCGTACTGCTGAGCCTGCTCCAGACGGCGAGCCTCGTTCGCCAATGACGAGACCAGTTTCTCCAAATCGTGAACTCCGCGCAATTGTTCTTGAAGCTTGGCTTCCTGCGGACTCTTTCTGAGAGCCTCTTCGAGGATTTGTATGCGAAGGTCCAGGACCGACTGCTCCTGGGCGCGCCGGATTGTTTTCTGCACTGAGGCTTCTTGCTCTCCGCGGGCTCTTTCCAGTAAGTCGCGCGTCTCAACGTCGTCCGCTACCTCCTTTACGATTGCCTCCAGTGTGCGAATGGCGTCACCGTACTCCTGGTTGCGAAGGAAGTTCCGTGCTTTCTGGAGGCTCTCTGCCTTGCGCCGCTCGAGACGTTCGCGCTGCACATTTTCGCTCACGATCGTCAGCAGGGACTGCAGGCGAGGTTCTGCACCAACCTTGGCCAACGCCGCCTCCAGCAGTATTAGGAGCTCCTCGTTCCGGCCCTCCTGCAGCAGATTGCGCGCAACTGCAATTTGTTCATCGACGAACTGCTTACGCTCCTCGATCTGACGCTGCCTGTCTGCCAAGGACCTGAGTTTGAGTAGCCGCGGTTCCCCCGGAAAGCGGACAAGTCCATGGTCCGCCTTCTCGCAGGCTCTGCAATAGTCGTCGTGGTTTAGTGCATCCTCAACCTCGCGAGTAATGGTTTCCAGCTCTCTGCGACGGCGTTCCTGTTCACGGCCTGACACTGCCGATTCGACCAGGGCACGCACCTGCGGTGCCTCGGGTTCTAGCGCTTCAGCCTTTTTGAGAATGTCGAGCGCAGCGGAGAAATTTCGGGACGAAATCTCCTGGCGCGCCTGAAAGAGGAAACCCTCCATCTGGCGCTGACGCGAGCGCTCAACCCAATCCCGGTGGATCAAGCGGTAAAGAGATTTCGCCTCGGTGTCATCGGGCGCCAGCTCGAGAGCCTCCTCTGCCGCGCCCTTGGCCGTGTCAAGTTCGCCTTCCGCATGGGCGGACTCGGCGCGTTTTAGAGCGTCATGCAGTTTCTTTGCACGTGATGCGCCGGTGCGGATCTCCTCGCTAAGCTTGTGGAGATCGACATTGTTGCGGTCGAGGCTAATGGCGCGTTCCACACATTCCTGCGCGGTCTCAAACTGATGGTCGGCCAGGGCCTCTTCCGCTCGCTGACGCAACCCGCGTACCTGGCCGACGATCTCTTCTTTCTTGATCCGCTGCTGCACTTCCCGGATCAGCCGAGTTGCGTTGGTGTGGTGCTGGTCAATTTTCAGTACTCGGAGTAGTGAGTCCTGGGCCTTATAGATATCTCCCCGCTCTAATAACAGAGCAGCCGCCTGCATTTCCTGGCGAATCAATTCCTGTTTCAGCTGTGCCTGGAGTTGCGTAAGATCCAGGGCGAATTCATCGGCCGAGCTGTAACGCTCGTCGGGATCCTTTGCCAAGGCCCGAAGCAGGATATTCTCCAACTCGGCAGGATACGTCGAAAAAAAGTTCCGCAAGGGAGGCGGTGGATCATGAACGATCTTCAGGCGTGTTGCATGGATGCTTTCGCCCTCGAATGGAAGATGGTTCGTGTAAATCTGATACAAGACCACTCCCGCGGAGAAAATGTCGGTGCGCGCATCCACAGGTTTCGCATTCACCTGCTCCGGTGACATATAGCTCAAGGTGCCTATGATCTCTCCGGTTCTCGTAACATTCTGATCGCCCACGTGCGCAATGCCGAAGTCGAAAATCTTAACGCTTCCATCTCTCGCCAGCATGATATTTGCAGGCTTGATGTCGCGGTGCACGACACCGCGGTGGTGTGCGTAGCTCAGGCCCTGGCAAACCAGAATGGTAATGTTGATCTTTTCGAGAAGACTAAGTGGACGGCGATTCCGAAGCACTGAGTCGAGTGGTTCGCCCTCCAAGTATTGCATTACCAGGTATGGGTTTCCACCGTAGTCGCCCAAGTCATATACGGTTACGATGTTCGGATGTTGCAGGCCGCCGAGCGATTGCGCTTCTCGATAGAAACGTTTGAGGAAATCTGGATTATCACCAAAGGGACCGATCATCATCTTGATCGCAACCAGACGGTCCAGATGGGGATCGGTTGCCTTATAGACAATCCCCATACCTCCGCGGCCGATTACGTCGATGACATCGTATTTCCCGATCTTCGCGGGTACGTTTGAGGCCATTCTGATGCAGGTGCAAAACCTGGAGCCCTTACAAGTCGCCCAGCATCTCGCCGCATGCTGGCAAACCACCGAGCGCGGGGGGGGAAACGACGCGCACCGCTGACGGGGAATATTGTGCTACGAACTCGGTGCCGCTGCAACAGTTTCTTGCGGGAAAGGCTTAGTCTGACTGCCTCCCTCCGCGGAGCAGCAAGACCCGCGCTGTGGACAGACGGGATTTCTCATCTAGCCGAAACCTATGACGGGGCAAGAGGTTGGGCCTGTGATTACTGGCCCTAGTGAGCCCAAGAGGGGAATATAGGCGCCGCTGGCGTTTGTGCCATTGGCGCCGAGGTCTTCAGCCAAAAGGCGAGAACGACTATTTGCGTGGTGACTTCGCCCAACGGCTTCGTAGCCAGACTCAAAGGCGTTGATGCCATGAACGCACCTCCAAGAAATCAATATCGTTGATAGCGCAGATGCCCAGCGTGGAGGCCAGATCCGATGCAGTATACATTGGCAAAGCGTTGGACCCGGATCGAGTTCTTCAACGCGCCACCCTGGTGCGTACGTGCCCTTCAACGGTTGCTTCTCGGCAACAGTGCGGTTAGTCTTGGGTGGTCGGCCGACCGCAAGCTATCCAGAAACAGGTTATCGGAAGAGTCTTGACATGATTTGAATAATCTAGCAAGGAGACCACATATTGGGAACTAGCCCGGTTTGCGAGCAGCGCGCAACGCATTCAGCACATTAGGGTCTCCGCTTAATTGTTGAGCAATCTCCAGACCGTCTCGAATTCCGATCGGGCCACCGCCAACGTGTTTATTCTGATTGCGTTTTATCCCCACGCGATCCATAAGCCGCAGCCATATGTCATCCTGCTCGACCAGGCCAGCGGCATTCTCAGGCGCGTCGACCTGCAAGCGGCGAAGTAAGTATCTCAAATCACATATTTTCTTGTTACCGCCCAGTGCTAAGTACGTCTTGCTGAAGGCGCCGCAGCGGCCGCGGGCCCTGTGTGGTAGAGCAGGTCGCGCTCCTTCTGAATCCTCAGGATCTTCTCGTGCAGATTTACCAAACCCCGGCTGATATTCGCCCTCACGGAGTCCCTGGCATTTTTTAATGAGTCTTCAACGGTTTCGCCGTGGACCACCCGGAGGTAACAGTTCGCCACATTTGAAACCTTGACATAGTCCATCACCATATCGGCGACGTCCAGGAACGATGATCCCCCGACCACCTTCTGGAGCACAGGACCGAGTTTCTTCCGGCTCTGGAACCCCGAGACCGCCTTTACAGCTTTAGGAACTGTCTTGGTTGCGAACGTCGAACCCATCCTGACATGGTCGGCTTCATCGTCATCTGCCATCTTATTAGCCTGCCATCCCACCGTTCCGTCTATCGCTGACTTCCCCAGTTCCTTCTTGCTGACCGCCTCGGCCAGATCTTCCACGCTCTTTTTCAGTTGGATCTCCTTCGCGAACCGCTGCGCACCCTTGAGGAGCCCGGCCTCACGACGCAACTTGACCACATCCAGCGCCTTAACCCCAAGAGATCCCAAAAGCGTTGCCACATCTCCGGCAAAATCGAAGAGCACTGCCTCTGCCTTATATTGGTTTTCCAGACCTTCCAACTCGTACATTTGCCCTTCGCCGGAAGCGGCCAGTCCTTCTTTTAGTGCTGCGAGCTTTTTCAGTAACTTGTCATATCCTTCCTTGCTGCGAGGAATGAAAAGGTGCTGCCCCACCTCAAGCGAACCCGGGTCACCCTTGGGATCGAGCATGTGCTCCTTTTGGGTGTTGTAGATCCAGACGGGCTGCCAACTTTTGAATTTGTATTTTTCGGCGATTGCCGAAAGCGACTCGCCCCGCTTGACGGTATGAATGATTTCATAGTTTCCGTCGTAATAGCTCTTGTGAGGAGGCATATCTGAAATCTCCGCCCGCTATCAGACCCCGTTCCGACTTGCGGAACAAATATACCAGACGGCAAGTCCCCTAAAGACAAACCTCTGGGTCATACGCGTGAATCCGTGGCGAAGAAGTTCTAGCACCGATCTACTTTTTGACTCCGAAAACGGCGGCCATTATAAACCCATCTCGCCTGCTAGCGACAGGAGTGTGCAGGTTAAAACGGAATCTCCTTTAGGTGTGTCAACTCTTTTGTGTAAACGACCAGGTTTTGTTTTTGGGGATGGGTGCGCGAGGGAAGGGGTAGCATCCCTTCCCTCGCCCAGCGATGTAGAAGG
>Ga0187801_10000591_pt1 | contig 10157 bp, 6 predicted proteins | sample NC_wetland_sal_i_10_FD_132465 | JGI IMG/M metagenome (GOLD analysis project Ga0187801, IMG submission 132465) | Wetland sediment microbial communities from Neuse River Estuary, North Carolina, USA - Control_1 | ecosystem: Environmental > Aquatic > Freshwater > Wetlands > Sediment | place: USA...
CCACCACCATCGGCATCCGCACCCACGAAGTTCGCCGCAAAACTCTCGATAGGGAACTCATCCCCATCGCTACGCCCTTCGGCGAAGTGCGCATGAAAATTTCCCGCATGAACGGCACGGTCCTCAACGCCTCGCCCGAATACGACGATTGCCAGCGCATTGCCAACGAGCGCGGCATCCCCCTGAAACAGGTAATCGCCGCCGCCACCTTCGAATTCCAGAAGAAATTTCCCTACCGGGGCGAACCGATCAGGTAACCCATGGACAAGCCCTCGGACAAGAAAAAGTTCTACTTAACCACGCCGATCTACTACGCCAACTCGCGACCGCACGTCGGCTCCGCCTACACCACCATCGTCTGCGACGTCATCGCCCGCTACAAACGCATGTGCGGCTACGATGTGGCCTTCGTCACCGGAACGGATGAGCACGGCGTGAATATCGAGGCCGCCGCCGAAAAACTCGGCGTCAGCCCCTCGGAGCTTGTTGACCGCAACCAGAAAATTTTTCGTGATCTCTGGGAGCTTCTTGGCATTCACTTTCCTCCGCAGCACTTCATCCGCACCACGGAACTCCGCCATGTTCGCGCCGTCCAGACTTTAGTCCGCCGCACGCTCGAGCGCGACCGTGGCCGCGAACCCTCCAAGCGAGCGATTTACAAAGCGAGATACGAAGGCCGCTACTGTATCTACGACAATGCCTACGTGAGCGACACGCCTGAGCCTGCGGATTGCCCCACTTGCGGCCGTCCCGCTGAGCTCGTCTCTGAAGAAAATTATTTCTTCCGGCTGTCCGCCTACCAGAATCAGTTGCTCGACCACTATAAAAAGGTCCTGGACTTCGTCTATCCCGATTTCCGCTTCAACGAAGTGAAAAGCTTTGTCGAAGCCGGACTCCGCGATATCTCAATCAGCCGCAAATCCATCAAATGGGGCATCCCCTGGCCCGACGACCCGGAGCACGTCTTCTACGTCTGGTACGACGCGCTGACAAGTTACATGACTGCCATCGGGTTCGGTGAAGGCCACGAGGGGGATTTGAATCCGGAATTCAAGAGATTCTGGCCCGCCGATATCCACGCTATGGGCAAGGAGATCATCCGTTTCCACGCCGTTTATTGGCCGGCGTTCCTGATGGCCGCGGGCCTGCTGCTGCCGAAGCAAATCGTTGCCCACGGCTGGCTCCTCTTCGAGCAGGAAAAAATGAGCAAGTCGAAAGGCAACGTCGCTTATGCCGAACCCATCGTCAAAGTCCTCGGCAACGACGCCCTCCGCTACTACCTCCTCCGCGAGGTAGTCTTCGGCCAGGACGGCAATTTCTCCCGCGACGCCCTTATCACCCGCTACAACGCCGACCTCGCCAACGGCCTCGGCAACCTCGCCAGCCGCGTCCTTACGATGGTCAACCAATATTTCGACGGGACAATGCCAAGGCCTCTACCCGAAGACGATCGTCACGCTCTTGAACAAAACGCGATGCACCTCGCAGGTGCAGCCAACCGACACTACAACGACTTTCGGTTCTTTGACGGATTGCAGGAAATCTGGAACCTCGTCTCTCTGGCGGATTTCATGCTTGTCGCAGAGCAACCCTGGAAGCGAATCGCCGATCCCGCAAACATCCCGGCTGTGGGTTCGGTACTTTACAAGGCTTCAGAATCCATTCGTCTCGCATCAATTCTTGCCTATCCAGTGATCCCTGATGCGACACAGAAAATCTGGGAGCTACTCGGTCAAACAGGAAAATTGGCAGATGTCCGAATCGATCAGGTGAAATGGGGTGACTTAAAGCCAGGAACGCGCATCGGGAAACCCGAGGCAGTGTTCCCGCGAGTAGATAAAGAAGAAGCATCGGAAAGGATCGCAAAAATGGAAGATGAGATTCGCAATCCAGGCAGCACGCAGCCCGCGGCAGCAACACCTTCAGCAGGCGCAACAGGAGCCGGCGGCGCGGCGGCAGCGGCGGCGCCCGCACCAGGAGCGAAAATCGGCATCGAGGATTTCGCCAAAGTCGAAATGCGCGTCGGCATCGTAAAATCCGCCGAAAAAATAGCCGGCGCGGACAAGCTCCTCAAAGTCATGGTCGACATCGGCGACGAAGTCCGCCAAGTCCTCGCCGGCATCGCCCAGTTCTACACGCCCGAAGAACTCGTCGGGCGCAAAGTCGTAGTCGTCGCAAATCTCGCGCCCAGAAAAATGCGCGGCCTCGAATCCAACGGCATGATCGTTGCAGCCTCCGTCGGCCCAGAAGGCAGACCGGTGCTCGCGACCTTCACCGAAGACGTACCTGCGGGCGCAAAGCTAAAGTAGCGCGAGGCAGGCAGACAATGGAAATCATCGACTCACACGCGCACCTCGAATTCCCGCAATTTGATGCGGACCGCGACGCTGTGCTCGACCGCGCCCGCGCCGCGGGCGTCGAGACGCTCCTCGCCATCGGCAGCGGCACCGGCCCGCATCAACTGAACGCCGCCATTCCGTTCGCCGAGCAGCACGACTGGATTTACGCCACCGTCGGCATTCATCCGCACGAAGCCAAGCTCGCCACCGAAGAACATTTCGAGCGCCTCGACGTACTCTCGCGCCACCCGCGGGTGATCGCCTGGGGGGAAATCGGCCTCGATTATTATTACGACCACTCACCACGCGGCGTGCAGGCAGATGTCTTTCGCCGCCAGCTCGGCCAGGCCCGCGCCGCAAAACTCCCCATCATCATTCATTGCCGCGACGCCTGGGCTGATTGCCTCGAGATGCTCGACCAGGATTGGCGCTCGAGCGGCCTCGGCGGAATCCTCCACTGCTTCACGGGCACTCTCGAGGACGCCCGCCGCGGCCTCGACATGGGTTTCCTGGTCTCCTTCGCCGGCAATGTGACCTACCCAAAAATGCAGCATCTCCGCGACGCCGCCCGCGAAATTCCACTCGGCCGCCTGCTCACGGAAACCGATTCGCCCTTCCTCCCCCCACAAGGCCGCCGCGGAAAAAGAAACGAGCCCGCCTTCGTTGTGGAGGTAGCGCAGGCCTTGGCGAATGTGAGAGACTTAGGCAGCGACGAAATCGCAGCCACCACGGCTGCGAACTTTCGGCGATTCTTCCGGCTTGGCGCCCTCAGCAATTCGGCCCGGCCAAGGTGAATGACTGGAATGGCTTTCGCTGTCCAGTTAGCCCGGGGAATATTTGACCTCGTTCGCGAGGATCTCGTCCTCGTCGAGCAAGAAATCGCCGCGCAAAACACGGCGGCCATCCAGCCGGTCTCCGAAATTTCCAAATATTTGAGCGAAGGCGGCGGCAAGCGCCTCCGTCCCGCGCTGCTCTTGCTCGCGGCCGGAGCCTCGGGGTATCGCGGGGCGAGCGCCATCCGGCTCGGCGCGGTCGTCGAGCTGATTCATAGCGCCACGCTGATTCACGACGACGTCATCGACGGCGCCAATACGCGCCGCGGCCGCCCGAGTGCCAATGCCCGCTGGGGAAATCACATGAGCGTCCTCGCCGGCGACTGGCTCTATATGCAGTCGTTCGAGATGGCGCTCCGCGAGCGCAATTTCGCCATCCTCGATATCCTGATCGATCTCACGCAAAATATGGTCGAAGGCGAACTGCTGCAACTGACGTGCCTCGGACGCATGAATTTGACTGAGTCGGAAGCCACCGAGCTTTCCTACCGCAAGACAGCGTGCCTCTTCAGCGGCTGCGCGCGGCTCGGCGCCGTGCTGGGCAAGCAGCCAAAGAATATCGAAGATGCGCTCGGGGAATACGGCCGCAACGCGGGGCTGGCATTTCAGCTTGTGGATGATTTGCTCGATTTCACCGCGTCGCACGAACAGCTCGGAAAACCGGTGCTCAGCGATTTGAAGGAAGGCAAGGTGACGCTCCCGCTGATTTTCGCGCTCGAAGCGCAGCCGCCGTCGCAGCCCGCCGACGGAGACGCGCACAACGGCAATCGCACCGCCGGGCACTCGCTCGTCGCGAAGGTTCTCGAAGAACGCGGGTTCCTGAGCGTCGCGCCCGAGCAGATTACGAGGCTCGTCCGCGAGACAGGAGCGCTCGAGCGTTCATCCAAGCTCGCGCGCGAGTACGTCTCCCGTGCGAAAGACGCCCTGAAGGAATTGCCCGACACCGAATACCGCCGCGCCTTGATGGCCGTCCCCGATTTCATTCTCGAACGCGAAAATTGACCCGCACCGCCGATTCCCAAATTGGTTCTAATCCCGATTTCGGGATTAGAAATGTCCGTAAGTCATTGAAAACATTAGGTCGCGAACGATTCTAATCTGCACAAAACGACCCCCTCGGAACTCCCATCGCCCGACGCTTTTCGGACTCTCTGCCCTGGCTTCGCGTATTTCCAGCGAATCTCCTACGCTCTGGTGAGCGACGATGTGCAAGGCACATGCGCCCGGTGAAAATCCAGGCGCACACGCACAGATCGTCGTCACCGCTTGTAATGAAACCGGTACCGGAATTCCGCGTAAATTTCCCGCGGATCGTTATAGTGAAATCCGCCGAACGTAAGGCTGTTGTCGAGCAGCGTGCGGCGATTCGCCACATTCAGCGCGGTCACGGAAACAGTGTAGTTCTCGAGAAAGCTCTTCCCGGCCGAGAGATCGAACGTCGTGTGCTGCGGCAGGTAGTTCCCGGGGAATTGCGCATTAGGCATCCCATTTGTAAACCCCGAGCCGTAGTACACGTTCGTCGAAGCGAACACGCGCCATGGGAGGCTTCCATTGAAGCCCACATTCAATGTATTTCGCTGATCGTGGTCCACCGGCGCATATCCCGGCGGCGGAAAGGACGGGCAATCAGGCATCATCGGGGGGCAGATCAAGCCTCCGGTGATGGGTGAGGTGGCCTGCGCGATTTGATTCGAATAGGCCAGGTGAAATTGACCGCGGTGCCAGAGCCGGGGAGACCGCAGGGTGACTTCCCAACCTTCAATGATGGCGCGATCCCACGTGATGGGCCAGAAGATGTTCGATTCTCCGATATTGTTGTGATCCAGCCAATTCCGCGCATAGGTTTGAAACGTATCCACGTCCAGAGCCCAGCCGCGATAGGGAATCGTGACGCCCGCCTGATATTCCCGGTCCCGCTCTCCGCGTAGCGGTGCAAAAGCAGCGCCCTGGCCCATCGCTAAATTCGCCAGTGCGTTTGTCGCCGTCGCCAGTGGCGGCGCTTGGTAAAAGTCCCCGAAGAAGGCGCGAAAGACCCAGTTCAGGCGCGGCACCTTTACTGCGACGCCATACCGCGGGTCCACGTGGTCCTCAACGATGCTCGCTGTAAAGTGCGATTGGCGGAAGCCGGCAATCAAAGTCAGCCATGAGGTCACCTTGAATTTATCGTTGACAAAAGTCTCCTCTAGGCCGCCCGTTATGGCATTCGCGCTCCGGCCCGTGGTGAGGAGCATACAACTCGGACTATTCATCTCAGTACAAACGCTATTGAAGAAATTGCTCTGGTGCTGCCCGAACCCATACACTCCGGCCTGGATGTCATTTTTCCAGACGTGGACGTTGAGCGATGCCTGCAACCCCCCATAATTGGCTGTCTGGTGCACAGTCGTAATCACGGGAGTATCGTTCGGCGAGGAGTCATAGCTGGCCTGGTTGTAGTGATAGAAGGGTGAAACCATCAGCACCAGGTTTGGATTGAATGTGTGCAGCCAGGTAAAGGTCGCGTAACCATCAGGCTCAGTCTCACTATCGCGCAGGCCGAAGCTTTGGAAGACCTGATTCCCCGGTGAGTTGGGGTTTGGGTCGATGGGAATTTGATAATAATCTCGGCGCAAGGAAGTCACCAGCCGGAACTGGTTGTCGAAACTGGGGTTGAATATAAAGGAGGCAAATCCCCCAAAGCCGTTCTCCGCATCGTGAACGACTTGCCCAACCGGAGTTTGCAGTCCGTAATCGCTTCGGTTTCCATTCAAGCTCGCGTAATACGCGAAGCGCTGGCTGTGCCCTCCGAAATTGATCTGGTCATTCGTTTGATACCAGTTCCCGAAACTTATGACCAGTTCCGCCTCATTGTCCCGCTCGAAGCCCGTCCGGGGCACGATATTGAAGATTCCATACGTCCGGTCTCCATAGTCGGCGTCGTAGCTGCCTCGTTGGACTTCGAGATAGTCAATGTCCTTCGGGTCAATTTGAGGTCCCAGGTTGCTGGCGATATTCGTGTTGGGGACGGGGACGCCATCAATCAGCCATTCCACCTGATGGCCTCCTCGCATGTGCAACATGTCGTGCGTCACGTAGGCAGCCGGCACGTAGTCGGTGATCATTTGCAGTGCGTTGGTGCGGTCGGCGCCAGGCGTCTGCGCGATGTCTTGGCGTGACACGAGTGTCGTCGGCGTCACGGAATCGACGTTCGCTACATCCTCCTGCAGCACGGCCGTGACCGTCGCGGTTTGATTTAGCGCCGCGATTTTGAGTTGAAAATGGAGGATGGGCGAGGAATCCGAAGCCATCGTGACCGGTTGCTCCACGCTCGCAAATCCGGTCTTGGTCACCGTCGCCAGGTAATCGCCGAGCGGGACCGTTGTGAAAGTGAATTGCCCCTCCTGGTCGGTCTGCGTAGAACTCGACCAATTAGACGTCGCAGATTTCAGCTTCACTTCCACACCGGCGACCGGCCGGTGCTGTGGGTCATGAACGATCCCGCGGATATTTCCAAAAATTGTGGCCTGCGCAACGGAAATAAAGATCAGCAACAGAACAAACAATAATGGCGCGTGCTTCCGCATCTCTAGCCTCCATTTTGTATTGGATTTTGTACAGCAGCGGAACTTCGGCTAGGCTCGCGGAGGTTCGAAAGGCGCTGAATGAAAACCAGAGGGGGTCACTTCAACAAAACCTGAAAAGGATTCGCGAGAAACAGGTGGATTTAGAATGCCCGCAATCGCGGAAGGGCTGGCCGGCACGATCGGTGCAAGAAATCCATAATCGATGGGGCTACGGCCGGAGTTCATCGAGCATTGGCAATTGCGCCCTGCGGCGCTGCGATGGCACATCATTCCGTCGCTCGAGGTGTTCTCGCCTATCGGATGACTGCCGTGACGGAGGCAGCACATACGATCGCACCCGCCGGAATCGCCGGCACGGCCGCGTGCCAGCAACGCCAGCGGCGTGGCCAGCAGCGCAACAATCACGAAGATGGCCTGCCCACGTCGCATCGCGACACAGGGTACCACAGGCTGGCTCTATTCATGTCTGCCCTTTCCGTAACCAAACATACGCGGGCTTTATTCCCATCCGGCAATTTGCGTTTGGAAAAACTTCGCGGTAGTCTCCAGAAATCGTGCTGCCGTTCAAATTGATTTACGATGATCGCTACGACCTGCGACTCGGCCCGCATGTGTTTCCCTCGCAAAAATACCGTCTTGTGCACCAGCAACTCCTGAAGGATGGGCTCGCACAACCCGAGGATTTTCTGAGTCCGGAGCCCGCAAGCGATGAAGACATCCTGCGCGTCCATTCCAGAGAATATGTTTACAAGCTCAAGTCCGGGACGTTGTCGCATACCGAGATCATGCGGCTCGAAATTCCGTATTCGAAGGAATTAATGGAAGCGTGCTGGCTCGCTGCCGGCGGTTCGATTCTTGCCGGCCGGCGCGCGCTCGTCGACAAATGGGCGGCCAACGTCGGCGGCGGCTTCCACCATGCCTATCCAGACCACGGCGAGGGATTCTGCGTGATCCACGATGTGGCAGTCGCCATTCGCCGGCTGCAATTCGACGGCGCCATCCAGCGGGCGATGGTGGTGGATACGGACGTGCATCAAGGAAACGGCACAGCTGCTATTTTTGGCGGCGACGACGAGGTGTTCACTCTCTCCATCCATCAGGTGAACAACTACCCTTATCCGAAGCCGCCCTCGACCGTTGATATCGATCTCCCGGACGGAATCGGCGACGACGACTATCTCGCGATCCTCGAAAAACATTTGCATCTCGCATTTGATGGCTTCTCACCTCAGCTCTTGTTCTACGTTGCAGGCGCCGATCCCTATTGCGAGGATCAACTCGGCGGCCTCGCGCTGACGATGGATGGCCTCATGCGCCGCGATGCCCTGGTCTTCGATTACGCGTGGCGAAACCAGGTGCCCGTGGCCATCACGCTCGCGGGCGGCTACGCCCGGCAGGTGGTGGACACGGTCGGCATTCATGTCAATACGATTCTCGGAGCAAGCAAAGCGGCGCGGCGATAGCGGTGGGGCTCGGAGCGGGGACATAGCCCGGACGAAGACCGGATAGAAATTTTGGCAGCGATTAATTGGCGGAGGTCAGCGCAGACTGGATCGCGGCGACAAGCGTCTCCGAAAATCCGTTCGGCGAAAAACCGTTTACACGATACGCAATTTTCCCGCTGCGATCAAGAATTAGCACGGTCGGCAGCGACGTGACGCCCAGAAATTCATCCAGCCCGTCCGCGAAAACCACGGGCAATTGCCATTTCTCGCGCGCGAGAAACGGCGCCACGAGCGATTCATCCTCATCGGTGTTGACCGCGAAAAAGGACACACCCGAGTTTCCAGAGTACGCTCTCGCAATTTGGCCGAGCTGTGGTTCCAGCACCTGGCAGGGTCCGCACCACGTTGCCCAAAAACTCAGCACCACGATTTTCCCCTTGAGAGGGTCGAGGGGGGCGGGCGTTCCGTCCAGATTCCGGAGCACGAATGCAAATGGGTCCTTCGCTTTCTTATTACGTGCGGTCGGCCCGGGATTCGCCGGCGGCGCATTCAAAGTGTCAAAGACCGACAAAATCTCCTCGCCCAGGCCTTTCTCGGTTCCGTGCACCTGCATCCATATGTTGCCGAGTTTCCACCGGACTTCCCGGCGATCCACTGCCCCTACCGGTCCGTTTTCGGGAAGGATAAAAGCAAAGGTATACTCCTCGATGGCCCCGATTTCGTCCCTGTGGAGCTCGTCGATTTCGCCCAGTGCTTCGGCGGCGGCCGAATTGGGACGGATGGAGAAGCTCGCCTGCAAGTCTTTTTCCGCGGCCTCATATTTGTGCTGCGCATACTCGATTTCTCCGCGCAAAAAGTAGAGGGCGGCAAGGAGATTGTTACGGTGGTCTTGCCATTCAGTGAGGGAAGAGCGCGCCGGGCGCTCATCGGGCTTGGACTTTTCGATGCGGTCGAGAACGCGGCTGGCGTATCCGCTCGCGCGCGTCAGGCTCGCCGCGTCTCCACGTTGGCGCAGGAGGTTGATGGCCATCATCATCATCTCGGAGTCGTCGGGCTGGAGGGCAATCAAGCGTTCAGCGAAATCGAGAGCACAAGTGTCGTCTCGAAGTTGGTCGCAGGATTCCACCAGCGCGCGATACACAGCGGCCCGGCGAGGAGCTTCGGGAAACCTCTGCAGATAATCTTTCAAATTGCGCACCAGCGCCGCGCGATCGTTTCCGGCATTGGCGAGCGCTTTCTGTAATTCCATTTCTGCTTCCGCATCGCTCTTGGCAATGGCGTCCGGAGATGCTTTCGATTGCGGCGAGCCAGAGGCGGGATTCTGCGCGGGCACGGCTACAGCAGAGGCGAGAATTACACCTGCCAACAGAACCAGGCGGGCGGGCTTCATAGCGCTATTCTACCGTGGAATCTTGGAGGGGGAGGCTTCGAATCCGCGTGGAAAGCCTCAATGCAGGGCGATGCTGCCGGAAGTGGTTTCCACTTCGACGCGCGCTTTGCCATCGCCGATTCGCGCGCGCAACGCGTGCCTACCCGCAGTTCCTTCCATGACAATGGGAATGGCGGCGTTTATATCTCCGGAGGTGGTCCGCGCATAAAAGCGAAAACTTGCCGTCGAGGGCACCTGAAGAACCACATTCCCCGAAGATGTGCGAATGTCCCAATAGTTGGTGGCTTGCGGGTCGCCCGTCAATACAATGTTTCCGGAGCCCGTGCGCACGCGAAGATCGTCCTTCGCGCCGACGGCATTGACGTTGCCGCTCCCGGACCCGGCCACGACCGCCCCGCCGGGCTCCGCCAATTGGATAGTTCCGGATCCCGTCTGGACCCGGACATCTCCGCGCACATCAGCGAGGTTGACGCTGCCCGACTCCGACGCCGCTTCCACCTGCCCTCGAACCGCGGAGAGCTGAATCTTCCCACTGGCAGTGCGCGCCTGGACGTCGCCGGAGATGGCAGTCGCGGTGATTTTTCCGG
>Ga0187801_10000592_pt1 | contig 10149 bp, 10 predicted proteins | sample NC_wetland_sal_i_10_FD_132465 | JGI IMG/M metagenome (GOLD analysis project Ga0187801, IMG submission 132465) | Wetland sediment microbial communities from Neuse River Estuary, North Carolina, USA - Control_1 | ecosystem: Environmental > Aquatic > Freshwater > Wetlands > Sediment | place: USA...
ACGGCGCGGAGACCCTTCTCGACAACAACATCATCCAGCACGTTTCCGATCCTTTAATCCATCTCGTTCGGAACGCGGTGGCGCACGGCATCGAAAACTCCGAGACGCGCCGTAGCGCTGGCAAGCCCGAAAAAGGCCGCGTCGCCGTCCGCGCGTATCATCGCGGCAATCACATCTTCATTGAGGTTGAAGATGACGGCCGCGGCATCGACTACGAGGCAGTTCGCAATAGCGTTGTCGAGTCCGGCGCGATGTCGCCGGTTGCCGCCGCAGAGTTATCGGAGCGGGAGCTGCGCGAATTCCTGTTCCGCCCCGGATTTTCGACGGCTTCCTCGACATCTGAATTGGCTGGCCGCGGCGTCGGTCTTGACGTTGTCCGATCCAATGTTCATGCCCTCAATGGTGAAATCGAAGTTCGCTCGGAACCCGGCCATGGCGCGTGCTTCACGGTAAAACTTCCGCTGACGCTGATCATTTCGCAGGCGCTGTTCGTGCGCTGCGGCAAGTCGGTTTTCGCGTTTCCGCTCGCTGTCGTTGAGGAGATCCGTCGTCTTCGCCCTTCTGAAATCGAAGACGTTGGTGGAAAACTCCTCACCCGCGTCCGCGATGTCGTAACGGAAGTCGTACGCCTGGATCTGCGTCTTACTCTCGCGCCTCTCGAGCCGCTCAATGGCTATTTCCATATGGTCATCGTAAAAGTGGCGGGTCGGCAGGTCGGAGTCGTTGTCGAGGAAGTTCTCGGTAAGGACGAGATCGTTATCAAGAATCTCGGCGACTATCTGCGGCGCGTCAAACTTTTCCCCGGCACAACGATTGCTCCCGATGGCAGCCTGATTTTGCTGATCGATTTGAACCGGCTCGTTTCCGGCGACGCCGCCGACCGCAACGCGCTCCCAGCTTCTTCTCCCGCGGCGCGCGTATTTGCGCCCGGCGCCGAAGCCGTCGCCGCGGGCAACATCCCTGCCGAGGCCGTCGATCCGATCGCCAATGACCGAGTTGTAGTTGTCGCGGACGATTCGATCAGCGTGCGGAAGTTCGTTGGACGCATGCTCGAGAAGGCAGGCTATCGCGTGAAGCTGGCGTCGGATGGACTCGAGGCCTCCGAAATCGTCGCGCAGGTTGGCTGCCATCTCGTCATCACCGACCTCGAAATGCCGCGGATGAACGGCTACGAGCTGATGGCTCAGCTGCGCCAGGATCCGGTGACCCGCCGCATCCCCGTCCTCGTTGTCACCTCGCGCGCCGGCGCAAAGCATCGTGACCGCGCCATGAAGGAAGGCGCGATGGGATTCCTGACCAAGCCGGTGCAAGAAGATCAATTGGTCGCAACCGTCGAGAGCCTGATTGGCTCCGAAGTGCAACAAGGGAGGCCCGCAGCCGGCGTCGCGCTGCGGCAGGATTGATATGGCGAACGCTCCCGACAAGAAAATTCGCGTGCTGGTCGTGGACGATTCCGCCTTCATGTGCAAGGTTCTGAAGGAGATCATCAACTCCGATCCGCAGCTCGAAGTGGTGGGGCAGGGCCGAGATGGTCGCGATGGCGTCGCGCTGGCCGAATCGCTTCGTCCAGATGTGATCACGATGGACATCAATATGCCGCACGTTGACGGCTTGCAAGCGACCGAACTGATCATGTCACAGCATCCTCGCCCCATCGTGATCGTGAGTTCGGAGTCGCGCGAGGGCGCCGCGAGCACGCTCAAGGCGCTTGAACTCGGCGCCATCGACTTCGTTCCCAAACCGTCGAGCGGCGTCGATCTCGACATGAAATCGGTCCGCGAGGAATTGACGCGCAAGCTGAAGCTTGCCGCGAAGGTCCGCGTCGTCCGCACGGCGACACGCTCCAAGCTCGCGGGAGCGCAAGCGTCCGGGAGTTCGGCCGCGAACTCTTCTGCAAACGCTTTCGCAGCGTCACAAAATGGCGGCAAGTTCCCCATGATCGCGGTCGCTGCATCGACAGGCGGTCCAGCCGCTGTCACGCGCGTCGTCGCTGGATTGCCCAGCGATCTTCCTGCAGCCGTGTTCCTGGTCCTCCACATGCCCGCGACCTTCACCAAGCAATTTACGGTGCAGCTCGCAGAAGTCTCCGCATTGCCCGTGAAGGAAGCCGAAACGAACGACACGCCGCAACCCGGAACGATCTACCTGTGTCCTGGCTCGCACCATTTGCGACTGTCGCTGGGTGGAAAAATTTCGCTCGATTCAGGCGCGCGAATCGACGGTTACCGCCCGTGCGCCGACGTTGCGTTTGAAACCATTGCCGCCTATGCGCGCGCCCTAACTGTCGGCGTCGTCATGACCGGCATGGGCAACGACGCCGCGAAGGGCGCAAAAGCGGTCAAGGCTGCCGGCGGCTACGTCATCGCCCAGGATGAGGCCACTTCTATGATTTTCGGAATGCCCGCCGAAGCCATTCAAGCGGGTGCGGTAGATGAAGTCGTCGCACTGGACAACATCAGCGCCGCGATCGAGAAACGTGTCGCGAAATTGAGCCGCCTTGCCCCGGTGGTTGTGCGATGAACCAGACAAATGACTCCGCTGCGAAGCTTCGTCGCGTGCGTCATCCCGAACGCGTGATTCTATTTTTCGTCTCGAATCAGATGTTCGCCATCGCAGCGGAAGCAGTGCAGGAAATTCGCAGCACCGATAGCCTGGCCGGCGCGGCAGCTGAAATCGAGAATTCCGCGCTGCCGAAGGTGCGGCACACAATCGAGCGCGGTCGCCACACATTTTACGTTGTGAACGGCTGCATGCACTTTGGTCTGCCCGTCACGCGCCCCACGCTCGTCCTGATCTTGCGCCAGCTTCGCGTTGTAGTGCTTGTCGATCGCATTGACCGCATGGCCGAAATCCCTGCCGTTTATTCGCTTCCAGCGGCTTTCGAGGGTGACGAGCGCCGTTGGTATCGCGGCCTTGCTTATCTCGACGACACCGTGATTCCTGTTATCGATCCCTCCGGCTTTCTTGCCGCAAGTGAATTCCAGCAGCTCGACCGCGCAGCAAAAGCCGCCGCTGCTGCTACGGACAGCGAACTCGAAGGAGCCGTTCAGGCATGAGCATGTCGGAGACCACCGGCCAGCCTTCGTTTGTCATTATGCAGATTGGCAAGCGCCACTTTGCTCTGCCGTCGGACATCGTCGTGGAACTCGCGCCTCCTGTCCGGCTGCACCGCTTTCCGCACACCTCACCTCTTCTTGCCGGAGTAATCGTGCGCCGCGGCCGCATCGTGCCGGTTTACGACGCTGCTTCCGTGCTCGTCGGCAACTCCGCGTTCACGCAGCGGTTCTATCTGATCGCACGTCGCCGCCCAGGCAAGTCGGCTGACTTTGGCGCGATCCCGGTCAATGGCGAATGCGAACTCGCATCAGGCGAAGTTCTGGCGCCCGCGCCCGATCGCCCGGTCTACGTCACAGGCTCGCTCGCGTTCAACGACGAGTTGATCGACGTGCTGGATTTCAGCGCGCTCGCCGCGCTCAATGCTCCTTCTGGCAGTCAGCCCCGTAGCGCGGAGATACCGTCATGAACGCGCCGGCGAATCTTCCCCGCATTTTATTGATCGATAGCAACGTCTATTTTTCCAAGCGGCTCAGCGATGCCTTGAAGCAGCAGGGGTTCGACGTCGTTCCCAGCATGCAAGCGGCCTACGCGCTTACGATGATCGAGCGGAACATTCCCGCGGCGATCATCTGCGCCACGAACTTGCGCGAAATGGGCGCGTTTGAAATCGCCCCCATCCTTCGCGCTGATCCGAAAACGGCGAGCATCCCTCTTATAGCCGTCGGCAGCGGAGGCGACCAGGCGCTGCTCGAGGCCTATCGAGCCGGTTGCGACGACTTCGTGGATCGCCGCGGTTCGCCTTCGGAAATCGCCGCTCACGTGCGCAGCTTTCTCGTCAGCCGCCAGGACGGCTTTCAGCCTACTCAGATGCTCTCGACGGCCGAGACCGCGCTCAGCGGCAGCCTCTCCCATCTAGATCTTCCCGGGGTGATGCAGATGCTCGGCCAGGCTCGCCAGACTGGCGCCCTGCACATCAACGCCGGAGAGACCGACGCGATCATCTTTTTCGAAGGCGGCGAAATCTCCCACGCGGAATGCGGCCCGTCCTTCGGCGACGAAGCGGTCGTACAGATTGTGAAGGCGTGCCACGGCACTGCCGCGGGAGTCTACAAGTTCATCTACGGCGCCACCGCCGCGCAACGCACCGTATTGCGGTCGGCCACGGATCTGCTCCTAGACGCCATGCGCGAATTCGACGAAGAAAAGCGTGACGAGGACGAAGTGGAACAACACGCCGAAAAGGAGTCGTCATGAGCGAAACCGAAACCCTCACGGCCGCGCGCACCCCGACCGTCTATTTCATCGACGACAGCGCAACCATGCGTGAAGTGATCAAGATCGCATTCCGCAAGGAGAACATTCACGTCGTCACCTGTCCCGACGCCGCCTCAGCCCTTGCACAGTTCGGCGAGGTTGCACCCGACGCCGTTATCACCGACGTGATTATGCCCGATAAGGATGGCTACGAAGTCTGCCAGTTCATCAAGCAGCACGAGCAATTTGGCCGCACGCCCGTGATATTGATGTCCGGCGTCGTGAATAAGGCGGTCGCCGAAAAAGCGATGGCCGTCAAAGCGGATGAGCTGGTCCGCAAGCCGTTTCAGCCGCAGGAACTAATCGCACGCGTAAGAAATCTCCTGAATCCGCGGCGCTCGGTCGTCAGCGCGGAGGATCGCGCTTCCGGCGAATCATCCGACTCTCCGCGGGCCGCCGCGCAGGTTCTGACAAACCTGTTTGCACCGAATCCGTCTCCCGCGGTCCCACCCGTGTCTCGCGTGAGCGCTTCACCCCCCGCGGCGCCACCGCGCCCGGCCCCATCCGTTGCAACTGCGCCGCCTCCCGCGCCGCGCACGGCAGCCCCAGCTGCAGCACCTTCCGCCGAGGTTCAGAAGCTGCGCACGGAGGTTCTCCGGCTCGAGCTTCTGGTCAAGAAGCTTCAGGCTTCGCTCGAGGCGGAAAAGCAATACTGCACCGCTCTCGAGGCCCATTTGAAAGCTCTTCAGGGGTCCTGACGAACCCTGCAGTTCTGTCGGCGCGCTGGCTGGGAACTGCTTTACTCCTGCGGCAATTCGGTTCCACCCCGCTTGACCCGCCCTGTGGCGGGCTTTAACCTGTATCTACCTCTCCGAGTCAGGCGGTACGTGTTTGCCTAGGCGCATCTTTCGGAGGTTTTATGGGGCGCCGCAGCGAACAGCGCATCGCCGTTTCTCTCCCTGTCACCGTACGGGGTCTCGACGTCCGCGGGAATCCGTTTACTGTCGACACCACGACGCACGACGTCAGCTTTGCCGGGGCTTGCTTGGATGGTCTTCAGGACATCGTCGCGCCCGGCGCAAAGATCGAGCTCGAAAGCAACGGGCGAAAAGCCTGGTATCGCGTTCGATGGATTGGCCGCGACGGCACGTCGAAGTCCGGACGCATCGGCATTCGATCCCTTGAGCATGGAAGATACATCTGGGGTGTCGCACCGAAAGGCTGGGAGGCTGACCCGTACGAACCGACGGCCGCCGCCGGGACATCTTCGTCCTATTCTTCCGTTGCCGCCGCGTTTACTCCGTGGGCCGGCCCCGAGCGCCGCCAGTTTGCCAGGCATCCTTGCCGTATCGAAGCCCGCGTATCTGTCGAGGATGGTTCCGTGAGTTTGCCGGGCACGATCACGGACATTTCGCTCGGTGGCTGTTACGTCGAGATTCTGTCGCCTCTTCCGGCGGAGTCGCGGGTGCAGGTGTCGTTCAAGCTCGATGACGAAGTCCTGGAACCTTGCGGCAGCGTCTGCTCATCCCAGGTGGGCACGGGAATGGGAATCGCCTTCACGATGATAAAGCCCGAGGAGTTTGAGGCTTTGCGCAAATTTGCTCCGCCGGCCGCGCCGCCCGGCAAAACTCCCCCGCATGTCTCCGCTACTTCCTCGGAAGCACTTGATGCCGTGGTGCGACTGCTCCTGCACAAAGGCGTCTTCACATCCAGCGAATTGTCGGAGGAGCTCGAGAAAATCAAAAGCCGACGGGTCGTGGTTTCCGTCTAGACTGCGCAACGGGATGACCACTATGAATCAATCCAGCCCGGCCGTGTGCAGGAACTCGCGCGCCACTTCGCTCACGTCGCGGCCTTGGCCTGCAACCGCGTAGTTCATCTTCTGCATCGCCGTGTCCGAGATTTTCCCGGCCAGCTCGCCGATCGCGTCGCGCACCTCGGGATAACGCTCGAGCGTTTCCTCGCGAACGATCGGCACAGCCTCATATGGTGGAAAATAGTGCTTGTCGTCCTCCAAGGTCAGCAGGTCGCGCGCGGCGAGCAGCCCGTCGGTCGAATTGCCGGCGACGAGGTCGACCTGCTTGTCGAGCAACGCTCGATAAAGCAATCCGAGGTCCAGAATTCGCGGCTGCGCGGCGAAATGCAGCCCGTACAAGCGCGCAAGGCCGGGATAACCGTCGGGACGCTCCATGAACTCGTATCCAAATCCCGCGCGCCACTCCGGAGTGTAGCGCGCGGCTTCCGTCAGCGTGTTGATGTGCAGGCGACGCGCGTCTTCGCCGCGAATCACGATCGCAAACGTGTTGTTGAATCCAAGCCCCTGCATCACTTCGAGCCCGAACCGTCGCATGTATTCCTGCTTCACCTTGTCGAGGACCGCCGCGGGATCGCTCTCGATTGGGTCGTGCAGAATCGCAGTTAGTGCGGTGCCCGTGTACTCGACGTACGTGTCGATGCGTCCGGCAAGCAACGCTTGCTGGCAAATGTAGCTCCCGGCAAGGTAGAAGCGCCGCTCAACGCGAAGGTGCGTCCGCCGCTCGATGTGTTGCGCGAGAATCTCGCCCAGCAGCGCCTGCTCAGGAAAATTCTTCGAGCCGATGACGATCGTTTCGCCGCGCCTCGTGCTGCAGGAGGCCAGCGCGAGAGACACAGCCAGCAGCGCTGCAACAGAGAAACGAACGGGCGCAAGCCTCATCTGCGCCTCACCGCGCTGGCCGCATCACGCGTTCCATTATGCTGAGGATAAAATCAGCTCCCAGTGCCAGAATGGCCGCAGGAATCGCGCCCGCGAGAATCAATTGGTCGTTCACCATGGCGAGGCCGCGAAAGATGAACTCACCGAGCCCGCCCGCCCCCACCGCTGCAGCGATCGTCGCGATGCCGATCGTCAGCACGGTCGCGACTCGCACGCCCGCCAGAATCGTCGAAATCGAGAGCGGCAGCTCGACCTGAAATAGAATTTGCCGCCCTGTCAGACCCATCCCGCGCGCGGCTTCGCGCACGGCGGGATCGACGCCCGAGATTCCAGCGGCTGTATTTCGAATGATTGGGAGTAGCGCATATAGCGTGAGCGCCGTAATCGTCAGCCGGTCCGCACGATCCCCGAGCCACGGCACCGGCAGCAGAAAACCGAGCAGCGCCAGGCTCGGAATCGTCTCCGCAACATTGGCGCTGCCGAGAATCGGCTTCGATAGCCACGGTTTGCGCGCCACGATGATCCCGAGCGGCACCCCTATTGCGACCGCCAGCAGCATCGTCGCGCCCACGAGCCATACATGCTCGAGCGTCGCCTGCAGGATTTCGCTCGCGTGTTGTGAGAAAAACTGCGTCAAATTCATCGTTCCCTCTCAAATTCCTCGAGTGTGTGTAATTGTGCGGCGTAGGCTGCCGCGGCCGGCTCGTTCGAGTGCAAAAACTCTCGCGGAGAATAGAGGCCCTTGAGGTCGCCTGCTTCCAGCAGCGCGATCCGCGTCCCGAGCAGCAACGCCTCGCTTGTGTCGTGCGTCACGACCACAATCGTTTTTCGCAAACGTTTTTGCAGCGCCTGAAACTCTGCGCGGATTTCCGCCCGCGTCAGCGGATCGAGCGCGCCGAACGGCTCGTCCATCAGCAGAATCGGCGGATCGGCCGCCAGCGCGCGCGCGACGCCCACTCGTTGCCTCTGACCTCCGGAAAGCTCGTGCGGATAGCGCTTCAGAAAAATTCCCGGATCGAGCCCCACGAGCGCCAGAAGTTCCTGCGCGCGTGTGCGAACTCGAAGTTCCGGCCAGCCTGCGAGCCGTGGGACAAGCGAAACGTTTTTCTCGACCGTGTAATGCGGGAAGAGTCCTGTCTCCTGAATCACATATCCGATGTGCCGCCGCAGTGCGATGGGATCCCACTCCACTGTCTTGCGGCCTTCGATCAGGACTTCGCCCTCGCTCGGATCGGCGAGGCGGTTGATCAGCCGGAGCGCGGTTGTCTTTCCCGCCCCGCTTCGGCCCAAAAGGACGAGCGTCTCGCCGCGCCGCGCCGTGAAACTAATGTTGCTCAGAAGGGCTTGGCCATCGGGCAGGTGGTATCCCGCGCCGCGGAATTCGATGACGATCTCGCCGCTGGCTTCCGAGTTCGCGGCGTCGCTCATGGGCTCGCATCCTTTTCGAGGAATCGCCGGATGTCTCGCAGTACCCGTTCCAGCATCGCCTCGGTCAGTTTGCCAGTGAACGTATTTTGCTGGCTGGGATGGTACGACACGAAGAGGCGCGGCAAACCCGCACCGAGCTCGTAGCTCGCGCCGTGCCGGAACGCAAACGCTGAGCTTCGCTGCAGTTCGCCTCGCTCCTTGAGCAGCGTCACGTACGCCCGCATCGCAATCCCACCCAAAGCGAGTACGGCTTTCGGTCGCAAGAGTTCGAGGTCGCGCTCGAAATACGGACGGCAGTTCGCCAATTCGGAGGGCAAAGGCTTGTTCCCTGGCGGCGCGCAGCGGAGTGCTGCGGTAATGTAGATATTCTCGAGCCGCATCCCATCGTCTCGGCTTATGGACGTTGGCTGGTTCGCAAATCCTGAGCGATTCAAGGCCTTGTAGAGAAAATCGCCGGACCGGTCTCCCGTGAACATTCGCCCCGTGCGGTTCGCGCCGTGCGCCCCCGGAGCGAGCCCAAGAATCAGCAGCCTCGCATGAGGGTCGCCAAATCCCGGTACCGGCTTACCCCAATAATCGCACTCGCGGTACGCCCGCCGTTTCTCTCGCGCGATCTTTTCGCGATATCGCACTAGTCGCGGACACCTGCGGCACGCGACGATTTCTGCGTTCAATTGGCGAAGCTGCTCCTCTGCCATGGCGTAGGGAGACGCTATCACGAATCCTTGGCTCCCTTGCAGGCGTCATAGCATTTGCGGGTCTGGGCCATCGGAGACAAAGTCCACAGGACTCGGCGCTTGCACTTGACTCCGAATGCTCTAACATGGGCGCGTGTAGGCGTTGGCGCCAATTCGGGGGACGACGGAGACGGGGCTCACGCCTCGAATTCGGGTCGGCGTGGCGCTCGGCTCTGCGTTTCTACCCGACAATGCTAGCCGAGTAGAATTCGTGCTAAGTTATTCAAAACAAAGAAACGGGGTTCAATCTACCCGACAATTTTTTGACACCTGTCGGAGCGCATTTCCATGAACAATTCAGCCGAAAAAATCGTCGTCGTCGAGGCCGATTCAGCCAGCCGGGATGCGCTGGTCTCGTCCCTGCAAGCTGCTGGTTACGATGCCTCGGCCTTCGCAACCGCTAGCGAAGCCCTGAATGCCGTCAGGCGCACGGGCGCGGATCTCCTGCTGCTCGGTACGAGCCCGCCCGACCCCCGTGCTCTCAGCGCGCACGAGACAATCGCGGAAATTCGCGGTTCGTCGGCTACGGAGCGAGTCCGCGTGATTCTCCTCGTCGGACAGGATCCGAAAGAGCGTGCCGCCGCGCTCGACCTTGGCGCCGATGACGCGATCTCGCGTCCTTGGGACTCCGCTGAGCTTCCGGCGCGCGTGCGAACTCAACTGCGCGTGCGCCGAGCCGATCGTCTGCTGCTCCAAAAGGTGGATATTGCGGAAGAGGGCCAAAAGATCGCACACACAGCCTTCGATGCTCTCGCCGTCACCGAGAAGATGACCCAGGATGCGTTCTCGCTCGACCGGCGGCTCAAAATCGGTCTCGCCGCAGTTTTCTGCATAGCCGTTGTGATGGCTGCAATTTACTTCCTCTTCGCTCGCACCACTCAAGTCGATCTGCAGCGGACGACGGCCTCCATCGCCCGGTTGGAACGCGGCATCATGCGTCAGGATGACTTGATGACGCAGGCACGCAGGCTGCGCGAG
>Ga0187801_10000593_pt1 | contig 10148 bp, 5 predicted proteins | sample NC_wetland_sal_i_10_FD_132465 | JGI IMG/M metagenome (GOLD analysis project Ga0187801, IMG submission 132465) | Wetland sediment microbial communities from Neuse River Estuary, North Carolina, USA - Control_1 | ecosystem: Environmental > Aquatic > Freshwater > Wetlands > Sediment | place: USA...
GCGCAATTTCATACATGCGCCGCGAGAACCAGCCATTCACACAACAGATCGCTTCGTCACCGGGCTCCAGCGAATTCAGCACCGATGCTTCGATGCCGCCGGAACCGGAAGCCGAGAGCGGAAACGTGACGCGATTCTCCGTCTGAAAGATCTGCCGCAGCAGTGTTTGCGTCTCTTCCATGCAGCCACGAAACCAGGGGTCAAGATGGCCGACAAGCGGCGTGGCCAGGGCCCGGTAGACGCGCGGGTCCACCGAGGAGGGGCCGGGAGTCATCATTAAGCGGTTGGGAGGATGCAGTTCACCGATCGGATTTGCCATTTCATTATCCTTTCAAGGCTGTCCAATGAGCAGCAAGGGACAACCCAGAGGACGTACTTCGGGGAAGCGCTCGTGTACGGCCCGAAAATCTAGACGTTATTGCACAAACTTGCGTAAGACGACCATCGAGCAGGCAATATTAAAGAGGACTCGGCGGATTTGGAGCGAACGACTGTACGGAACGAGAAGTCGGCGAAAATTCCCCAAGTATGCAAACGTGCGCTTGACTGCCCTTGCGGCGCTTGCGCTGTCTGGAGAGCAAGAGCGCGATTTTCTTCCCGTATGCTCCGGCCAGTTGCGGACTGGACCGCGCTGCCGGCCGCTTTCGGCGTTGTTGACTTTGCTTACGCAACATTTCGCGGAACACAACCGTCCTCTTCTTGGCTGTTTGAACTAGGTGATGCAAAAGTCTATGCTTACTTCAAAAATACCAGGATTTTTCGCGAAGACAATTCAATTCGGTTTATCGCGACTTTCACTCGTTATTCCGCGAGAAGGCAAATTGCGGATTCTCCATAGATCCCCTGGAGTTTTGCGATGGGACGTCAACCGGCCCGGAGTGCCCCCCGGTTTCCGTTTGCACCTACGACCTCAGGAGAAATGAACCTGCCCTGCCAATCATGTTGATTTTGCAACCGGTCCGACTTTTCAACGAATCATGTCGTGAGGTGGACTCTCGATGGATGCCAAGACTCTGACCTTCAGAATCAGGGGCTCAACCAGGTCCGCCGGCAACGCGCTTTCAGGAGGAATTTCCAAGTGGAAACTCAAACAGAACGGATGACTGTTGGCGCCGGAAGGGATCTGGTCTCCTGTCAACGATTCATTGATATCCCACACCGCGCCTGCACCGGATAGTCCGTTAGCAGCACTTAATATGGCAATGGTCCCGATCGAGGATCTGATCTCGGCGGCCTCCAGTTTGATCGGAACTTTCAGTGAGGTATTTCCTCGATTTCCAAGAACCATGCAACCTTCAGCGTTGCCGTGGCCTTATTAAAGCTCTGCGTTCCACCATAAAGCATTATCGTCTGCCGAGTCACATCGGAGGCGCTGACGTCTTTGGTTTTAGCGCTGTTTTCATAGGCTGAGGAGGAACTTTCCGGACCAATTTAGGCGGAGTACAAGTGCATCCCGTCTCCATCGCCTGAAGGCCAGACCGCAAGTAACTTATCACTGACCGTGATGGCCCCGCCTACTCTCGAGATTCCGTTGAGGTTGCTGTAGGCTTTGATCGTAATTATGTGGTCGGACTGTTCAGGCTTGGGGCTAGGCGCACTCCCGCGTCGCTCCTGTTGCGATCCAAGACAGAGAATCATTGCCCAACTCGAGTTGCTTCACACCACTCGATAATTCTATTGGTGGTTCAAGCAACTTTTGATCGCTTATCGTAGAAAACAACCACCGTCCAGACAGGGGCAGCCCTTCTTCCCAAAGAAGCCCCAGAACTCCGTTCGAACCCGCCACGAGCGAGGGAGCCACTATTTCGCGGTCCCGATGGTGTGTGACAGTTACACTCTTTGCCCACGTCCTACCCTCATCGGCCGACCAAGTCAACCTCAACTGCCTCGACTTGCAGCCGTCGCCGTACAAAAAAAACGGCCGATCGTGTTCAAAGTCATAGGCCAGAGACCCGCTGTCGTAGCTCGACCGACCGTCCAAGCCGGTTAAGTCCAGCGAACAATTCGTAATGAGCCGCCAAGTTGGATGGAATGGACGATGTCTTGGTCACCTGGTCGAGGTGTGCACTCCCTATTTCCGGTGTTGATTCATCTAATGTCAGGTCGCTTGAGTGATTCACGATCTTGTTTGCTGTTGTCCGCATCTCGCAACTCTCTCAGATGCTCCCAACGCTTGTACTGCTCCGGATCTGTCGGACCTGGACGCTCATAATCTTGCAACCAGAAGCGGTACCAGTCGAGATTGCGCTGCAACGTGGCCAGCCGAGCTCGTGGGTGATCGGGAGTGTGGTCCTCGTTCGGGTAGTAATAGAGCTCGACCGGTTTATTGAGCCGATTCAATCCTGAAAACACTTCGAAGCTTTGCGCCAAACCAAGTGGAGGGGCGCTGAGATTGTCATAGAGTATGCCGCTGCCCATCTCTTCCAAGAGCACGGGAGTATGAATCTTGTCCAAATTGAAGGAAATGGAGTAATCCAGCCAGTTCTTCAGCGTGGCTTCGTACGGCGGCCCACCGTAGGTCAAGTCAAACATCTTGATCTTACCGGCGTTGCGAGAAAGCCAATATTCTCCGAGGCTGTACTGCACATTGTCGGTCACAGTCGCCACTCGGTAATGAACCTTTGAATGGGCGAGAATGAATTCCGTATACCATCCCGTGCGGCTAAACCCGATAATGCCCACCCTGCTTGCGTCAATCAGACCTTGCTCATCGAGCGCCTTGACGGCGCTGTCCCACAAATCCATGGCAAAGCCAGCTTCGGCAATGCCTCCAGCTCCCTGATAGCCGGGATATCCCCTAGGGAAAAAGTCCTCCGCCCGTTGGGTCGAGCCCTTTGTTTCGATCTGCCCCAAATACATGATGTCGGCGTTTGCAAGCGGCTGCGGGGCGAATGAAGGGAAATCACCGAAACTGCAAACGAAGCCTGTGCTGAAGGGTTTGGTCTGAATCACCAGAGGATACTTAACGCCTTTAATGTAGTTGGGAGGGAATAACAGCAGCCCGGTGGCTTCGAACCCCGTCGACGTCTTCCAGTGGACCTCTTGGGAATGCGCAAGAGTCAAATCTTCGAATTGTGGATTCAGCGTCGCAAACACCTGCGCTTGTTGTTGGCCAAGCTGATACACAAACAACTGAGGGGGAGTTTCCGCGTCGTTGAAATCGCCGATCACATATTTTCCGTCAGTCGCCAGTTGGTCGCCCGCTTGAAGTGGAAGCCGGAACGACGAAACCTCACGCCATTCTCCGTATTTCTGGGAAAAGCGAGTGATTGTGTCCATGGCAGTTACGCGTGCGATCAAATCGCCGCCGTCCTCCCAATAAAGGGGCCCCTCCCATGGAAATGTTAGTTTCGAGGCGACCTCCTGGACTTTCCCGCTGCTGGGCTCAACCCAGAATAATCGCGCTCCAATGCTATGACCGATGTGCCGTTTTTTTGCGTTCTCTTGTTCCCACTTGCTGCCTACCGGTGGTTGTGCCGCCACCACAAACGATTTGCTATCAGAAGACCAGAGCGGAGCACTATATACCCAGGGTGTTTCAAGCGGCACCGTAGTTTCGCCAGTCGTCAGATCGAAAAGAACAAGAAGGTGAAGTGCTTGAATGACACCGGCGCTATTCCTAAACTGCATGAATCCACTTTTGCGCCATTCATCTGGCATGCTCCCCGAGAAATCCCAATAACTGACTAGAAGCAGTCTCCCGTCCGGTGATAGCGTCGGCTGCAGGTCTGAGAGGTAGGTTAACACCGCCAGAGCTTGCTGACTCAGGGGAGAGCGGATTGTGATCGGTTCGAGTCCAGTCCAGCCACCTCCTTTCCGGTGTGTTACAAATAGCCTTCTGCTGGGCGTAGAAGCATCTGCAGATGTCAGAAAGGGAATCCGGTATCCGCTCGAGATCTCTTGCGGGCTTGGACCGCCTTTCGGATCCTCTTTTGGTGTGTCCGTGACATAAACCATGGTTTTGCCGCTATGGTCGACACTGTACTCTGCGATATCGGTGTCCGCTTTGACGAGCACCTCACGATCGCCGGTTTCAGCATCGACCCGTTCAAGCACCCGGCGGCCCTGCTCCTTGATAAGCATCGTGAGGTGTCGGCTGTCGGCCATCCATCGCACTGACGAAATGTCTCCAACCAATAAAGGTTTCCTGAAATGTTTGAGGTCTTCCGGAAGCTTCCTTTCATATATCTCGATGTCGTTTTCGTTCGTTGCAAGGTTCGGAGACCTTACCGGGTAGACGATTCGACTGCCGTCCGGGCTGATTTGAATGGTGCTACGCCATGTGGAGTCGTCGTGCTGCAAGTCGCGCACAGTGACACACTCGCGCGGCGCGATAGCCCTTTTCTGTTGAGCTGAAGACGGGGATGCCGCAAGAATGCCTGCTCCGAGCAAGAATGGCAGTACGAGGCTCGATCTCATCATGTTGTCCACACCTTTCCCACTTGATCTCAAACGTACCCATCTGTCGCACGCCGGAGAGGCGTACGTTTGTTGAGGGGCTTGATGTTGCTGGTTCTCTAGAAAAGAAGCTTGAGCGCAAATTGCATCGATCGCGGACCGCCCTGTTGGTATTGAGATGCAAGTGTGCCGAGACTGCTGTTTAACATCTGCGTCGCTCGACCGAATGTCGCATCTGTTAAATAGGGATCCACATACCCAAAATTGGGGTGGTTCAGAATATTGAAGGCCTCGGCACGAAATTGCAGCCGCAGTCTTTCATAGATGGGGAACTCGCGCCGCACAGCAATGTTGATCTGCCACATACCGAAGCCACGTACGAAGTTCCTTGGAGCGTCACCGTTCTGCCCTGGAGGGGGCAGTTGAAAGGCCGCGGGGTTAATAGCGCGGCCTCCCGGGTATTGTGATCCATAGAGGTACACAGGCTGGTTGGGGATCAGATCAGGGTTCCCGTTATACACGCTCCCCGTAGACGGATCAGTCAGATAGTTCCCGTACAACGTAACTGGAAATCCTGTTCTAGCCATTAACCGAGCATCCAGCCCCCAACGATTCAGCAGAGCCTCAGCAAGCCCACCTTTAGTGGCTCCAGGCAAGTCCCAGGTGAACCCGCTCTGGAAATTATGTCGGACGTCAAAATCGGAATTTCCACGAACAAGGGGCAGCGCTAGATAGTTGGAGCCATAATCCAAGGCGTGTGACCAAGTATAAGAGGCCAACGCTTGCAGCCCATGACCCACCCTGCGCTGAAACTGCAACTGCATCGCATTATAACTGGATGTTAAGTTAGTCTGAAATTCGACGACAGTACCGAAATCTGGATTAATCCCGCTCAGGGAGTACGTGCGCTCGCCAGTCAAGCGGCGTCCATCACTTCCCACATAGGTAAGACTGAATGTTTGCTCTTTGCCGAACGATTGTTGGACACTTGCGTTCCATTGCAAAGTATATGGCATCTGGAGATGCGCTGGAAACGCGTACACAGTCCCACCCGTATATGGAGGGCCGGTCACGGAGGTGGAGAAGTCCATTTGATTTGACGTTATTGGCAGCGGAACACCGGAATAATCCACGTACCCTGTAAAACCAATCCCCTCAAAACCCCTCGATGCCACCTGATCATTTGTGTCAAAGAAGACACCTCCGCCCGCGCGGACGATGGTCTCCCAGCCCGGAGTCGTGTGTGCAGTCCAAGCGAAACCCAGACGGGGTGCAATGTTGTACCAGGTTGTTTTCCAGAGGGCGGTGCCACGGGGAGCGAGCGACAAGGAACTAGGGTCATTAAAATCACCTAGCAACGTATACGCGTCATTGCCATGAGCTTCGCTGGGAGGCGGGTCTGCTTCCCAGCGGAGACCGAGAGATAGGTTCAGGTTGGACGCAATGTGCCATTCATCCTGAGCAAATATTGACGCCTGGTGGAAGATTGGGGTCGCATTAAGTTGTTTTTCAAGGAATAAGAAATCGACACTATTATCCAAAACTGAAGTAGTGCTGAAAAATTCAGCAGATGGCGATGTAGCTGGTGGATTAGTCGGCGCAGCTACACGGCGATAGTCAGTTCCGACCTTGAAATGATGCCTTCCCGCGGAATAGCTCAGTGCCTCTACCACATTCCATTGGTGAAGCGTGCTGTTGGAGTTTGGGACAAAGAACACTGCATTCCCTATGCCCGAGACGAAGATGCCGAAGTAGGGTGAAGGGCTTGCATATGCGCCTACGCCTAGCTGATCCGCCAGGTTCACCGGTGTCCCCCCGCCAAAGGCATCGATGCTTCCGGCCTGCGATGATTTTCCCTGAGCGTAGGCAAGGCGGAATTCATTGCCCATCCTGCTTGATAGTTGGCTTGTCGCACCAAGCGTGTATGTATTCGTTGCGACTCGTTGTTTCGAAAGCTCGGATAGAAAGCGGGATTCAGTCGAGCTTGGCGTATTCCCATACCTGAAAAACACAGACAGTTTTGCATTGAAGATATGATCGAGTCGGACGCTTGTAGAGTCGAGCTGACTCGGCAAGGAGTAAGCCGCTATGAATTGAGCCAGATTAGGAGCGCTCGCGCTGCCGTAATCAATGCCGCCCGGAGTGGGAAGCGGAAACGCATTTAAGATTGGTTGGAGCGGGGCCGCAGCTTGTTCCCGCATGTACACGTCGGGAACATACTGGACCTGCGCTTCTTGAGGTTGCGTCAGACGCAAGCCCTCGTATGAAACAAAGAAAAAAGTCTTGTCTCTTCCGTTATACAAGCTGGGAATCCAAAATGGTCCGCCAAGCGTTCCCCCAAAGTCATTTTGGCGAAGCGCAGATTTTGCCAGGGAGAACGAGTCATTGAACCAGTCGTTGGCATCAAAAAAGTCATTCCTTAGGTAATCGAAGGCACTCCCGTGAAAGTCATTCGTGCCGCTACGAGTCACAAGTGAAAACTGACCACCAGGAGAACGGCCGTATTCCGCTGAATACGTCGAGCTTTGGACACGAAATTCCTGAAGCGCATCCACAGAGACAAGACTCTGCGTTGTTCCTAGCACAGTCGAAGACGGAACCGATCCACTGGTAGCTGCTGTTTGCATGCCATAGCCATTACTGGGCGATAGGTTCCCGGAAACCCCATCAACCGTATAATAGTTCGACTCCGTTCTCTGGCCGTTGACGCTAAAATCACCAGAAACCGTTGCTGCGCCCCCTGATTGTGGGCTCTGTGTCACAACACCGGGCGTCATCGAAATAAGGTCCTGAAAGCTTCTGCCATTAAGCGGTATGTTCTCGACGAACTTCGGATCAACAACGGTGCCTACACTGGCATCTGTGGTGTTGAGGACTAACCCACCACCTTCCACCGTGACTATTTCCGATACGGAACCGATCGCCATCTCGAAATTGAAGGCCGCTGTATCCTGTACGTGAAGTATCACATTCGACTGCACGACCGTCTTGAAGCCTGGCTTCTCAACCTCAATGCGGTACGGACCGGGCGGAAGGCCATTCACGTCGTAGCTACCGACGCTGTTCGTCGTCGCTTCGTAGCGGACATTCGTGTCCACATTGATAACGGTAACCTTCGCGTCGATAATCACCGCCTTGTTCGGGTCGGTGATATAACCCGTCACAGATGCATTCGTGGATTGGGCGCGAAGCTCCCCACAGGAACAAAACAGCACCAGAACAATAAAGGCAGAAAATCTGCGCATCGTGAATCCTCTCTCTTCGGCACGACCTGTGATTTTCGAGACTCTCGCCGATGAGTACCGGATCGATGCGACATTTGTGCCATCTCCGTCGCTGCCCAGCAAATATTTCATATCGTTTTAATCGACGTGGCTCTCGGACTACCGGCTGAATTCAACGGATTTCTCCTGCGGTAAGCACGATCTTCTCGGTGTGTACTTCGTGAGGCGTGCCATTACGCGACCGTCCGGGCTAAACCTGAGGACAACTACGCAAACAACTTGGGAATGATCTCACCTTACGGATGGTTTGGCTCTTTGCGGAGAGAGGCGTAGAGGAAGGGCTTGCCTGTTGGTTTTTCGCTGCCGCCATGCGGTTCTACGGTTACGAAGATCGCATCGATCTGCGCCAGCTGTTCTGGAGCATCGCATCGCAATGCCCAGCGCCGATTTGCTTCGTTGTCCAAATACAGAATGCCCAGGCTTACTGGTTTGTTCTCACCCGACTCGCTTTTACCCCACGCTTGAAATGAAGCGGCGTTCTTCACTCTCGTCTGCTGGTCCAAATCGAAAGCATAGAAGATCAGGGATCTGCCCTTGGTGTAAAAAATGCGGCCATACGGCTTTCGTCTGCGGCTGTCGCTCGATACGTCGAACACATCGGCAATGTAGAGTTGACGGGCCCCCATCAATTCGCGAATGTCTCTGTCTGCGGAGAGGTATTGGTCTTCACTTCCAATCCGCCGCTGCTGCTCCTGATTCGTTGCGGCGAGCCCCTCAACCTCCTTCTGGAGCGAAGCCGCTCGCGCTGTTACTTCCTTGTTCTCTGCCCGAAGAGTTGCGAGCTGGCCTTGCACTTCCTCGTAGCTTTGCTGCATGCCCCGAAGCCTTGTGGCCAGAACGTCGCGCTCCTGCAACGCAGCGTGTTTTTGTTCTTCCGAGCTGTTCTTCGACACGGAAATCTCGTTCGCGCGGGCTTCCGCAGCCTGCAGTGCAGAGCGCAGATGCTCAATCTCTCCTTGTTTTTTCGAACTCTCGGCTTCCAATTGAGCCAGCCTCAGACCGTCCGCACTGAGCAGCTCCTTGAGGTCCCTCTTGTCCTTGTCTAACGCTTCGACGCGCGCAATATACGCGGTGTCAGCTTGTCTCGCTGCAGACTCTGCGCGCCGACCTGCTCGGTAGGAAACCAGACTGGCTGCAGCAAGAAGACAGGCTGCGGCAGCCACGCCAAGAGCCCACCAAGCGGGCGTTCGGCGCCACGAGAAGAAGCCCGCGCGAGCCTCCGCTCGCGGCTCCATGCGTTCTCTGCCATTCTCAGTTTCTTGCAAGGCGATGCGCGCGAAGATCCGGTCGCCCACCTTGGAATCGTCCCAGTCCTGGACCTCTTCCGCGACACCATACCGGGCCGCGAGTAGCGGCATCCCGCTCTTCACTAGGGTACCGTATTCGCTCACCGCCTCGCGGCATTCCTCGCATACGGCTAAATGCGCCTTCAACTCCGCCGCCTCGCTCGCCGTAAGCGCGCTGGACGAGGCCAGGGCGCAAAGATTTCTAAACTTCTCGTGTTCTTGAACTTCATCGTTCCGCGGTGACATGGCTTACTTCTCCCGCATCTTCTGAATCGAAGAATTCTTCCGCAACCTTTGCAGGCCCCGATAGTAGTAGTGACGGATATTCGACAGGGATTCGTTCATTTTCTCGCTGACTTCCCGCAACTCAAGGCCTTCGAAGAAGAACAGAGCGAGTGTTCGGCGCTGGGTCTCTGGCAATTCCTCAAATGCCTTCTCCAGTTGCTCCCGATTGAGCATCGCCTCGACTTCCCTGTCGAGGTCTGTTTCTCCCAATAGGGTATCGTCCAGAGACTCGACATCTGTGCCAGCATAAAAAGCTCTCCTTCCCAAATACTCGCGCCGGTTCAAGGACTTGTGCCAAGCGAGCTGCACGATCCACTGCCTCACGGGCCCCTTCGCCGTATCGTAGAGTCCGGCTTTCCTATGCAGATAAACGAAGACATCCTGTACGATTTCCTCAGCCTCTCCTCGATCCCGGAGGATTCGCAGCCCGATTCCCATGACGAGGCGGGAAAACCTGGAAAACAGGCCTCGGAGAGCCTCGGCGTCGCCCTGCTTCAGCAGGGCCATCAATTCTTCGTCGGTAGGTGGCACGGATCCAAGCTCTTCCGCTTGAGCAGTGTGCCGGGCCACCTTTCTTTCCCAGGGCTTTAGGAAAGGCATTGCTTGTTCTTGTGGACTCGTACTCATGGTGTTCTCGTCACGATGGGCGCATCGCTATGCGGGGGAAACGCGAATTACCTTGGTCAAGGTATAACACCATCCAGAAACAAGGAAACACTTTTCCCTGAAAATCGGCCATTGGGAAGAAAATAAATGTGCTCGAAATTTGGCACAAATCCGATCGGCTGGCCATATTTATCAAAAATGTGATCGAGAGACCTGTATGACGCAGGACTTGCATATAGAGACTGCCCGTGCCCACACATACCCGAACTCCGCTGCTGCGATTCCCCGC
>Ga0187801_10000595_pt1 | contig 10136 bp, 7 predicted proteins | sample NC_wetland_sal_i_10_FD_132465 | JGI IMG/M metagenome (GOLD analysis project Ga0187801, IMG submission 132465) | Wetland sediment microbial communities from Neuse River Estuary, North Carolina, USA - Control_1 | ecosystem: Environmental > Aquatic > Freshwater > Wetlands > Sediment | place: USA...
ATGTGTCAGGCCTCCTTTGAGGAGCGATGTCCCGATCGGGTGCGATCTGAGAGTTCAGAAGACAAACGCGTGTTTGATCGCTCAAACAGATCGACGAACTCGCGATAGCGCTTGGCGATCGCGGCGACGGTTTGCTCGCGTGTCGCCTTTTTGCTCCGCCACGCGACCACCGGATCCCAGAAAACGGTGCGGCCTACGGCAAAGCCGATAAAGCCCGGCACCTCCGCGGCGATCCCGAGCCACTGCTGTACTTTGCGTTCGTCCTCGCCGCGGCCAAGAATGATGCAGCCGACATGATTGCGACCACCAGCGCGCGCTGCCGCTACGATGCTTTCGCAATCCTCGCGCCGATCCAGGCCTTCAACCTTCCACAAATCCGGTTCGACGCCGGTATCCTGAAACTCGTGGATAGCCTCGACCATCAAAGCGGGCCGCAAGTTGCGATCGTAGCTCGCGTTATCGCCGTTAAGCTTTTCGAGTTGCGTTTTCTCTGCTGGGACTAGGAGCTCGAACATGAAGCGACTACCGCTGGCAGCCAGAAATTCGGACAGACGCCTTAATCGAACTGCCTGTCTCGTATTTAAGTCGCTGTCGCCCCGCGGATTGTAGCGCACCAATACTTTGCAGAATGTCGGGTTGAACGCTTCGATATGGCGCGCAAAATCCTCGCCATATTCAAAATCGAATTCCTCCTGACCACTTTTCTCCGCTGGACAGGCGGTGATGATGTTCTTTGAAGTTGCATCGCGGAGAATGCCGGTGCCGAATTGCTCGTCGATCAGAATGCCGGTTTTTTCCTTCGGCAAGCCATTGGCCAGGGCGGCATTAAATCCGTCGTAGATGATGTCCTTGGCGCGGCTGATTTCCGCTGTTTGCGCCTCACTTAACGGCGACTTCCAGCCGAACATCTTGGCCTGAAACGAGCCACGATGATCGAACGGTAAAATATAGAGCGCGCGATCATATCCTCGCGGCATCAACCAGATCCCTTGAGTTTGCGATAGCGTCGGATCAATGCATTGGTCGAGCTGTCGTGTTCAAGCTTTGGCTCAGTCGGACTCTCCAGTTGGGGAATGATCCGCTGGGCGAGAGCCTTGCCCAATTCGACGCCCCACTGATCGAAAGAATCGATCTGCCAAACGGTGCCCTGAGTGAACACGCTGTGCTCGTAGAGCGCTACCAAGTTGCCGAGTGCCGCCGGCGTCAAAGCTTCGAGCAGCAAGGTGTTCGACGGACGATTCCCTTCAAATAGGCGATGCGGCACGAGCCAATCAGGCGTGCCTTCCGCCTTGACCTCCGCGGCGGTCTTACCGAAGGCCAATGCCTCCGTCTGGGCGAACACATTGGCAAGCAGCATGTCATGATGCCTGCCCAGTGGGGTCAGCGGCCGCGCGAATGCGATAAAATCGCATGGAATAAGTCGGGTGCCCTGATGGATCAGCTGATAGAAGGAGTGCTGCCCATTGGTGCCGGGCTCCCCCCAGTAGATCGGACCCGTCTGGCAGTCGACAGGCGAGCCGGCAAGCGTCACGTGCTTGCCGTTGCTCTCCATCGTCAACTGCTGCAGATAGGCCGGGAAGCGCTTGAGGTACTGGTCGTAGGGTAAAACTGCAACGGTCTGCGCGCCGAAAAAATCGTTGTACCAAACGGCGAGGAGACCCATGAGAACCGGCAGGTTGCGCGCAAACGGCGCGGTACGGAAATGCTCGTCCATTGCCCGGAACCCTTCCAGCATCGTTCGGAAGTGATCGGGGCCAATCGCAATCATGGTCGAAAGACCGATGGCGGAATCCATCGAGTAACGCCCTCCGACCCAGTCCCAGAATTCGAACATGTTCGCCGTATCGATGCCGAATTCTGCGACCTTCTCGGCGTTCGTGGATACCGCAACGAAATGCTTAGCCACGGCTTCGGCGTCGCCACCGAGTCCGGCGAGCGACCAGGCACGTGCGCTGTGCGCGTTGGTCATCGTCTCTAACGTCGTGAAGGTCTTCGAGGAGACGATGAAAAGCGTTTCCGCCGGATCGAGATCGCGTGTCGCTTCGACGAAATCCGTGCCGTCGACATTGGACACGAAGCGAAAGGTCATGCTGCGTTCGCTGTAATACTTGAGTGCCTCGTATGCCATCACGGGGCCGAGATCGGAACCGCCGATGCCGATGTTGATGACGTTGCGGATGCGTTTTCCGGTGTGACCTTTCCATTGACCGCTACGGACACGATTGGAAAATTCGGTCATCTTGTCGAGGACGGCGTGAACATCCGGCACGACATTTTTACCGTCGACGATGATTGATGCTCCCCTGGGTGCGCGGAGAGCCACATGCAGCACCGCGCGATCTTCCGTGACGTTGATCTTCTCGCCGCGAAACATCGCTTCGATCCTGGCGCGCAGCTCGGATTCCTCGGCGAGCTCGATCAGCAACCGGAGGGTCTCGTCATCGATGCGGTTTTTGGAATAATCCAGGAAGACGCCGGCAGCTTCCGCCGTCATCCGGTCAGAGCGCTCTGGATCGTCAACGAAGAGTGTCCGCAAGTGGCGGTTCCCTATCGTTCGCTGGTGATCTTCTAGCGCGCGCCACGCCGCCTGCTTGCTAGTCCGCTGCGTCCGCGGTACCTGTAAATGTGCAGACATCTGTGCACCTCCCTGGCTCAAGCGGGTGGTTTCGAACGCCACCCGGCGCGCGAGAGCGCAGCGTGCTCCTGCCACAGTCGAAACCCGCCACGGAAGGCGTTTGCATTGTCGCCAGCGCGAGAGTGCGGCGGCAGCGCATCAAGTTTTTTGACATTGCCTCCGCCGATCACGATGTCATCTGGCTCGAGCGCGGCAAAGAAACGTGCCACAACGTCGGCAACGTGACGACGCCACTTCTTTTTCCCGTGTCGTTTCAATCCGGCCTCGCCGACATAGTCCTCGTAAGTGCCCTTCTTGTAGGGCAGGTGACCGAGTTCCATCGGCTCCACGATGCCGTCGACGATCATGGTCGATCCAAGCCCCGTTCCCAGACCTAAAAAAAGCATCTTTCCGCGCGTGTAGCTCCCCAAAGCCTGCATGGCGGCATCGTTGATGACCTTCACGGGATGGCCGAATGCCGCTGCGAAATTAAACCCAACCCATCCGCGCCCAAGGTTGTACGGTTCGGCGATTGGCCGGCCGTGCAGAACCGGGCCGGGATAGCCGATCGAAACCGCGTCATAGTCCCAGTCTCGAGCGAGCTTCTTAACACCGAACACCATCTGCCCGGGGGTCAGTGTCGGCCCAGAGGCAAACGATCGGTGTTCATCCTGGCCAGTGGCGAGTATCTTGACCGAAGTTCCGCCGACATCAACGACCAACACTCGTGGAGTCCGCGACGTCCTCGCGCGCTCAGCTCGATTTGGTCTTGCGGTTCGGCGCAAGCCGGCAGCGGGGAGGTTCACATCCACGGTGTCAACTCGCTCGCTTGAGCACAGCGGTTTTGGAATCGATGACGCTCATCAGGTCGTTCCAGGATTTCACGAACGATTTGGCGCCCTCTTCTTGAAGCTGGTTTGCCAGTACGTGAACGTCAACCTTTTCCCGAGCGAACTGTGCCAGTTCGTGTTCGGCGTCGCCGCCATCCACCGGCAGTGCGGGGCCGACATCGCCGTGATCGGCGAAGGCCTGCAGCGCGCTCTCGGGCATTGTGTTCACAGTGAAAGGCGCGGCCAGCGACTTGATGTAGAGAACGTCCGAGGCCCTTGGATCTTTGGTCCCGGTGCTCGCCCACAGCAGGCGCTGCGCGCGTGCGCCGGCGTTGTAGGCACGCATCCAGCGCGGTGAACTGAGCAAACCAAGATAAGCCTTGTAGGCGCGCTTGGCCATGGCGATGCCGAGCCGATCGTTCAGCCCCTGTGGCACCTTGCCAGACACCGCAGCGTCCCATCGGCTGATGAAAATCGATGCCACGGAACGGATATCAGGCATCAATCCTGCTTCGACGCGCCGCTCGATCCCGCGCATGAACGCGTTTGCGGCCGCCAGGTACTGATCGTCTGAGAACAACAGTGTGACGTTGATCGGCACGCCAGCAAAGATCGCCTCCTCAATGGCGGGCAGGCCTTCGGGAGTACCTGGAATTTTGATCATGATATTCGGACGTTGCGCCTGCATGTGCAGATCCTTGGCCGCGGCGATCGTCGATGCAGTGTCGTGCGCCAGAAGGGGCGACACTTCGAGCGAAACCCACCCGTCTATGCCAGAGGTTCGGTCATAGATCGGCCGAAACAGATCAGCGGCCTCCGTGAGATCGTCCAGCGCTAGTCCGAAGAACAGCTTCTCCGTCGACTCGCCTTGCGCGATTTTGCTTCTTATCGCGTCATCGTAATCGCTGCTGTTCTTGATCGCATGATCGAAGATCGTCGGATTGGATGTCAGTCCTGTTATCGAAAATTCGCTTATGTAACGGCGAAGCCCGCCCGTTCGCAGTAGGCTCCGCGTGATGTTGTCTAGCCAGAGACTTTGACCGAGATCGTGCAACGCTTGCGTGGGTTTCATAACGTCACCTTGGCGGCTACGGAGGAGGCGAGGTCTGGACGAATGGCACCGTGTAGGTGATGCGCGCTGATCGGCAGCCACGCGCGGCCATCACGTGCGAGCAGCCGGTCGGCGGCGGCAGGACCGGCGCTGCCGGCAGAGTAATTGGGAAAGTCCGTGGCAGGATCGCGCGCCCAGGAATCGATCAGGCCCTGAACTGCCCGCCACGTTACCTCGACGGTATCGGCCCGCTGGAATAAGGTGGCGTCGCCGATGAGACAATCGTAGATCAGCGTCTCGTACCCCACCGTCGCAACCGGCTCGAAATAATCGCGGTATGCAAAATCCATCGCTACGCCGTCGATCTCAATCTCGGTTCCAGGTCGCTTGGCACTGAAGCTGACTGACAGGCCCTCATCCGGCTGAATGCGGAGCGTTAGGATATTGGCGGGCAGTCGCTCCACCGGTGTGTCGCGGAAGAGTGCGTAGGGCGCTTGCCGGAACTGGATTGCAATCTCGGTCGTGCGAGCAGACAGGCGCTTGCCGGTACGCAGATAGAACGGCACCCCAGCCCAACGCCAGTTATCGATGCCAAGCTTGAGCGCCACATAGGTCTCAGTTGCGGAATCCGGCGCAACGTTGGGCTCGTGCCGGTAACCCTGAACTTGTTGACCCAGCACCACCCCGGCACCGTATTGGCCGCGTATTGCGCTCTCCGCCGAAATAGGATGGATCGCCTGCAAGAGTTCGGTCTTTTTGGTGCGCACCGCGTCAGCATCGAACGAGATGGGCGGCTCCATCCCGATCGTGGCAACGAGTTGGAAGAGATGGTTCGGCACCATGTCGCGCAGTGCCCCGATTTGTTCGTAGAAGCGACCGCGACCCTCGACACCTATAATTTCGGCCGCTGTGATTTGGACGTGGTCGATATGATCACGGTTCCAGAGCGGCTCGAAGATGCCGTTGGCAAAGCGCAGCACCAAGATATTCTGGACCGTTTCTTTGCCAAGAAAGTGGTCGATTCGATAGATTTGGTCTTCAGACAGCACCTTTAGGATCTGTGCATTGAGGGCCTTCGCCGATGAAAAATCGTGTCCGAAGGGTTTCTCGATGATCACCCGCCGCCACGCTTCGCCCGATTGTTTGGTCAATCCAGCGTGGCCGAGTTGCTCGACGATCGGCCCGAAGAAGCGCTCCGCCACCGCCAGATAGAACAAGACACTATTCGGCTCTCGTTGCTTGGCCAGCAACTTCTCGAGATCAGTGAAGGTTACAGCCTGCGTAAAATCCGCAGGCACATAGTGCATGCGATCGGAGAGCCATGACCATGCGGATGCGTCGATCCTGCCAGCAGGCGTCAACGTCTGTATCATTTTGGTCAGACTTTGGGACCACTGCTCGGTCGTCTGGTCGCTGCGATCGACCCCAATAATAGCGAACCGGTCTGGAAGCCTGCGGGCTTGTGCCAGATGGTACAGCGCCGGTGCCACGAGACGCTTGGTCAGATCCCCACCAGCGCCGAAAATCACCAAGGTTGCGGACTGTGGCTGGCGCGCCCGCGGGGCCGTCGCCGTAGTTTCTGCGCCTTTTGATGAGGGAGTTGTGACCGTAGCCATAAACTCACCTAATTTTGACCTGGCTTTCTGGTCGCTATTCTTTTTGCTTCTTCTTTTGTTGCTGTACCTCCGCCGGCGATCGTCTAGATAAATGCTGAACTGGCCCTCAGTTCCAAACCCTCGATTGCAAGATCGCGATGCTCAACCAGCTTGGGATCTCCCTTGATCACGTCAAAGGCCGTCTGCTCTCCTTCACGCCAAAAGCGAATGTCAAGCATATGCTTGCCGATGCGAAGATCGTGCACCGTAAGGTCAGGCAGCCAGGCGGGGAGATATGGGTCAACGTAGAGTTTGTGGTGCGGCGCAGCCGGTAAGAATCCCAGTAGTGCCTGAGTGAGCATGAACACTGAGCCGGCTGCCCAAGCCTGCGGCACATTCGCACCGATATACTGCACCGGGAAATTCGACTCGTTGCGCTCGGATGCGGTGTACAGCTCCGGCAGCTGATTAAGAAGAAAGTGACTCGCCGCTAAGCTAACGTCGTGGGCGATCCGTGCCGCCTCCTTATGAAAGCCGTAGCGTTTGAAGCCCATAGCGATGATAGCGTTATCGTGCGGCCAAACCGAGCCGGTCTGGTAGTTGTAGGGATTAAATGCCGGGTGATCGGCGGACAGCGTGCGAATGCCCCATCCCGTCCACATATCCGGCGCTGTCAGACGCTCCATAACTCTTTTGGCGCGTTCGGGAGGGACGATGCCGGACCAAAGGCAATGGCCGGCATTGGATGCAATGGACAAAACCTTGTTCTTGTCGCCGTCAAGCGCATAGGCATAGAACCCAAGTTCCTCGTCCCAGAAAACTTCATTGAACCGCGCGAAAAGAGTAGAGGCTTTGGAACGCAATTCAGTCGCGCGCTCGGGCTTATCAAGCGCATCGAACACCTCCGCCATGCGTAGCCAGGCATTATAAACATAGCCCTGAAGCTCGCAGAGTGCCTTAGGCCCTTTTACCAGTGAGCCGCCAGGGTACATAACCGCATCGCCAGAATCCTTCCAGGCCATGTTCTCGTAGCCCACCGGGGAACGTGTCTGATATTCCTGAAATCCGTCACCATCGCGGTCGCCGTATTTGTCGATCCAGGTGAGACACCCTTCAGCAGTCTCTAAATGCTGTTCCAACAACCCTATATCGCCGGTTGCGCGCCAAGCTGCACTTAGTGTGATCAAATAAAGCGGCGTCGCATCCGCTGTACCGTAGTACGGCGTGTGCGGGATCAGCTTAAAGTGCGCGAGCTCGCCATAGCGCAACTCGTGGGGGATCTTGCCTGGTTCGGCATCGCGGTATGGATCGTCTTCCTTAGCTTGCAGCGCGCCCAAGATCTCCAACGAACCACGCGCGAACTCCGGGTAGATCAGAATATTCTGCAACGAAACAAGAAGACTATCGCGACCAAAAGGAGCAACGAACCACGGCAGTCCAGCCGCGGGCATGAAGACCATATGATCCATGCCTTTGATAGGCAAACGGAGCGCGGCCATGTCCTCGAGCGCTTGATGAAAGAGACGATAAAACTCTTCGTTGCCTGTCTTGATTTTCGCTACGGTCTTCAACCATTCTGATAGTGTCGCATGTTGGCGATATTTGTGGCTGTTCTCGACACAGTCGTCTGGCGCAGGGAACGATTGCTCGCCATCTTCGAGGCTATAGAGCAAACAAGCGTGCCAAATCTCCATTGGTTGAAGCACGACCTCAAAACTGAGCCGGCCATTGGCGGAAACAGCCTTGCCTGGAGCACGCACCACTGAAGTTGTCACTGCACGGCGAAAATCTCGGTTTGAATATACGGTGCGAACCCTTTGATCCTGCTCTGACCATTCGGTAGCGATCTTGCCGCGGCGTACGATATGACCTGACTTAACCTCAAAGATGTCGGCAAAGTCGCATCGAAAGGCCACCTCAAGCTGAAAACGCACTGGTTTCATGCTGTTGTTGGTGATGTCGAGATCTTCGTGCAGACCCCCGCTGAGTGATCGACTGATCGTAAGGCCAAGGGTGCGCGGCGGGATCTGGCCATCTTCGGTGAGGATCGACTTGTTGGTGAGGAAGATCCTCGCTGCGTAATAGTTGATGGGACCGCCGTTCAGCAGTTGCCAAGGCTCGCCATTAGCATAGATCGCCCAGTTGCTGATGATCCGCGTGTCGAGGAAGTACAAGCCCTTCTCGCTCGGCCACGTGATTGTGCCATCCGGGTCGGTGACGAGCACTGTCTGACCTTGATGAATGGCAATCTGGGGCGGGCCAACTTGAACCTTGAATGCCATTACGTGCTCCTTAATGGTTCACTTTTCTCATTCGCAGGTTTCGTTTCTGGCATCAGCAGCCAAGCGAGAAAGACTGTACTCAGTGCTGCGGCGGCAATACTGAGAAATCCAATCGCGCTACCGAAGTTTCCAACTATCAACCCAAAAAACGTCGTACTGAGCGTCGCCCCAATACCTGCGAGCATTCCGACAAAGCCTTGCGCCAAATTGAATCTGCCGGTTCCGCTCGTGAGATCAGCAACAATTAAAGCGGTAAGCACACCCAAGGCGCTACCGCTAACGCCGTCCAGTAGTTGAATGCAAATGAGCAAAGGTGGGTCAATGGTCACAGCGAACAATAGCGCTCGAACAGCTAATGCGCTGAAGCCGATCAAGAGCAACGGCCGGCGACCCCAGCTCTGAGCCAATTGTCCCACCCAGGGTGCACTCAGCGCGACGACGACTTGTGGTGTGATGATCAGTGCTGAGATGACAAACGAAGCCTCGGTTCCATTGCGATACGCCAGTCGCTCACCCGCAAGGGGCAACATCGAGGCGTTCGCGAACTGGAACAAGAAGAGGCAACCAGCAAATATCAGCAGATTGTAATTCTTGGAAAGGCTCAATCGCTCTGCTCTCGGCGGCGGTGTGGATGCGTGGTGATCGGGTTGTCCACATGAGCGGCCGAAGTGGATATCAGCGGAACGGACACGAGCTATAGCGAGAAGCAGCGGTAGCACCAGCGCGGCCGAAACAAAGAATATCGTCCGATAGGACAAAAAATAACCAATGGCGCCCATCAATCCCGTAACGATTAAAGCTCCGGCCGAGGCGAAGCGTTGATTGCGTCCTAGTCTTTCGGCGAGGGCCGCGTGACCAACCAGGCCTAGGCTTATCGCGGCAACGGCCGGCCCCAGGACGCCGCCGGTTAAACCTTGCAGCACCAAAGCCGCAAAAACTACCGGGAGGATCGGCCAAAGTGCCATCACGAGCGCACTGACCGCGACCAGGGTTGCACCAAACGCGACTAGAAACCGCTTGGAACGGCTGGCATCAAGTAATTCACCGCCGGGCAGCTGGCTCAACAAGCCAGCGAGACCGCTAACACTCAGCACATATCCGATGTTCCGCTGGGTCCATTGCTCATCGGCCAGCAGCACGGCGACAAACGGGCCGAACCCAGCCTGCATTCCCGCGAGAAAGAAATTGATCCCGTCGAGGCCGCTGAGACTCGTGCTGGAAGGCGACAGGTCTATCGCGTCGGATGCCGCCGTGATGGACATGGCGTTGGCAAGTCCGTCATTGGGACAGTCAATGGATACTTATGGTCGCGTTGCCAAGGCCACCACCGCCTCTTGTGGGCCACGACCGCGTGTTCGGCGAGCGCGCCTATATTCGGCGGGCTGCGCATCGCCTAGATAAAGAGGAACCTGCGGCCTAGGTCTGTTGTTGCTTTGTTGGAGGGTTTGATGGCGCCTATCAAGTACCGCACGGCCGATGTCGATGGTTTCAAGGTTTTCTATCGCGAGGCGGGCCCAACTCATGCGCCGATGCTGCTGCTGTTGCACGGCTTCCCGAGCGCGGGCCACATGTTCCGCGACCTGATCCCGCTCCTTGCCGACAGATTTCATATCGTCGCGCCGGATCTTCCTGGGTTCGGTCAATCCGACATGCCGCCGCGAGAAAAATTTAGATACACATTTGACAATATTGCTGGCGTCATCGACCGCTTTACCGAGATCATCGGCTTCGATCGGTTTGCAGTCTACGTCTTTGACTACGGCG
>Ga0187801_10000596_pt1 | contig 10134 bp, 9 predicted proteins | sample NC_wetland_sal_i_10_FD_132465 | JGI IMG/M metagenome (GOLD analysis project Ga0187801, IMG submission 132465) | Wetland sediment microbial communities from Neuse River Estuary, North Carolina, USA - Control_1 | ecosystem: Environmental > Aquatic > Freshwater > Wetlands > Sediment | place: USA...
ACTGTCTATTCACAAAACAAATCTACATCTTTCCTTTAATTCGTTGGACCCGCACTCATCGATTGCCTACCCTACGCGCAAGAAGAGGTGGTTGCCGATGATTACCTGTCAAAGCTGTGGTCATCCCATGCAGGTTGATCTCGCCAGGGAAGTCACTCCTGATTGGAACTATCGCAGCCAATGCGAATATTGCGGTCAGGAACAATACGGAGTCCTGTACTACGGCGCCTTCTATCCGACTCCCCACATCATCCCCGAGGCCGAGTCTGCATAACCGGTCCGCCGGGTGCCCCATCCTCGTTTTCCGAGGGTGGGTCTAGGGTCTTCTTTCCCTCGTAGGGGCGCAGCACCGCTGCGCCCCATGTCCGCACAGTCACGTGATCTTGCAATGCCCGCGTAGCGCCGGCATCCTGCCGGCTCCTGGGTTTTCTTCCGCTTCTGTAGGGGCCGCCTTCCGAGGCGGTCCGCCAACTCAACCACACCGCAACCCGATCTCTCGCCCTCCGCCTCTGCTCTTAGTAGGGGCGCAGCACCGCTGCGCCCCATCTTGGCACGATGTCTGATTTGTGGCTTCAGGCGGCAGGGGTTTCAACCCCCGAAGAAAACCGAAATCATCATTCCGAGCGAAGCGAGGAATCCGTTTTTCGCTTGAACGCTGACCGATCCTACCTCTGTTTCATTCTCTTTCGGTGCTTCGACCACCGCCCCAACCTGTATTCATTCGTCTGTTGGGTGACCTTGTCGCGGATCCTGACTTCCACATCGCCATTGGCATCACAGGTGTACTCTTCTTCAATCAATAATTCTTGCGGCAGTGCGTACCGGCGCACAGGCTGATCGCTGAGGTCCGTCGATTCCCGCAGCCGCGGATCAAAGGCTACGCGTATTTCATCCCAGTTGCTGATCTCTCCCTCGGGCTGATTGTTGGCGCCGAGTTGGGCGCATTCCAGGTAACGAAAGTAACCGATGTTGTGCACCGGGCGGTAAGAGCGGACGATTCGCAGTGGTTCCTCGCCTCTCGAGGGAAGCTTTGCTCCACGCGGAAAAATGACATCGAAGACCACATTGCGGCCGTCATCCGCCTCACGCCACACTCCAAAGTTTTTCGTGAATTGATCCCGCAGTGGACGGTCTTCATGTCCTTCCGCGCGAATGGCCAATCCGATCGCCGTGGCCGAACGCATGTAAGCAGATCGCCGCACTTTGCGTCCAAACGTCTCGCGCAGCACGCGTGCCACGGAAGGTAGCTCCGATCCGCCTCCCGTCAAGTACAGGGTATCAATGGCTTGGTCCGGATGGGCCGCCAGCAAAGCTTCCACGATTCCACGCGACGCTTCCAACAAAGGCCGGCATCCTTCATAGAACGCCTCCGCGCTAACGGAGACTTCCCCCCAGTCTTTCCGAACCCGCTCCAAATCGATAGTGATCTTGCGGCTGTTGGGATTCAGCGCTTCCTTCTTTTCGCGGCATTCATCAAATAGCAGGTACCACTCTGCCGCCGTAAGCGAGTCCTCTGTCGGCCCGGGCTTTCCGGCTTCGGCCAGCGCCAGTAGCCCCAGAATCTCGTCGAAATCATCGCCGCCCAAATCGGGGATGCCGTCCGATGCGATCACGGTACGCTCAGCTTCTCCCAATGCCACAAGCGAGACGTCGAAAGTTCCTCCTCCCAAGTCATACACAAGCAATCCGCCGTTCACACGATTCTTGCGGCCATTGCTGTTCCGGCAGGCAAACTCAACCGCGGCGGCCGATGGTTCGTTCAGCAGCCCTAGCACTTCGAAGCCCGCCGCTCGCGCCGCCTCTTGCGTCAGAAATCGCTGGTTACTGTTGGCGTTCGCGGGTACGCCCAGCATCACTTGCAGCCTGTCGTATTTGCTCGCGCCCAGCGTGGATTTCTCCATCAGCTCGCGGCGCAACGCCGTCATCATCTCGGTCATCAGCAGAGACAGATTGAGCCGTTGGCCGGCAATATCCAGCGCGCTGGCGGGACCAGCGTTCTTCAGCCAGCGCTTCAGAGAGCGTACGATGGTCCAGCCCGGTTTGCCCTGCTGCTCCAGCGCCTCCCATCCATAAACCCGTTTGTCTCCTGAGATCGCCAGCAGGGAAGGGAACCAGTCCCTCACCCGTCCGTCGCGTGCTTCGAAATTTACAAGCGGATAGTTACCCCGGTCCGCTGCAGCGACCACGATTCGCGTTGTTCCAAAATCGATCCCGATCCTCACGACACATTCATTTTACGGTGCCGCGTTCCTCTCGCCAAGCGCCGGATTCCACTAACGTGTCAGCCCAAGCCCTTTGAAGTCTCTCCCAGGTTTTGTAGTGGCCGGCCTTCAGGCCGGTTCTTGCCTTTTCTTCCGCTTCTCTTTGAGAGGCAGTCGCTTCAAACTCTTCACAAATACTCGCGTTTTTTTCGTGGTTTTTCGTAGGCGCATGGCTTCAGCCATGCCGCACCTGCCGCAAAATCGGCTCGGCTTTAGCTGCAGGCACAGTTTTTTCAGGGCAACGATGGGGACCTTACTCGGGCTACCCGGGCTCGATAAACTGTGGTTGCGCTAAACGCACCTCATGCACTACAGTAACGCCGCCGATTGCCCCTGGGGGGAGGCCGCTAACGCGGGGAAGCAGGAGGCTAGGAATGCGCTCCGGTTATAGAGAGTTTGCTTTGGGTACTGTTTTGGCGTTGGGCCTTGCCAGTTGTGGCGGCGCCCGCTCCGAGCCCTCGGAAGCACAAATGAAGGAAGCCATGGAGTACGCCATGAATCACCCGCCCGGCGAACCGGTCGGCGACCCAATCAAGATCGTCTTTTTCAAGAAGGAAGCTTGCGACGATCCGACGCCACAAGGTTTCCGATGCACCTTCGATGTGAAGGTCACCTCCAGAAATATTGGCGCCTCGATGTATAACAACATCTCCTTCGGCGTATTTTATAAGGATAAGGATTCGGGCAAGTGGATGATGCGGCCACCGTTTTAAAAGAACGCCCATTGGGTTCCAAAATCCCTTTCCTGAGTTTTGGAACAGCTTGGGACGCCAGATGTCCAGCAACGCGACTGACCTGGGAGTTAGCACAATAGCCGAGTGGGAATCGACGCCCCCCATTCTCTCTTAGTTCTGGCTGTCGTTCCCCCTGCTACCCTGCTCGCGGTTACAGAGGTGTCGAAATGAAAACTAGAACGGGCCCCTTCGCATTCACTGCAATCTTCGCTTTGCTCTCGACTGCTGCCTCCTCCGCTCAAGACCTGCAGAAAAATGTCGTCTACGTCTGCAACGGCGAACGCCTGGTGATCGATAGCTGCAACATGCGCGATCTTTCGGACACTTCCACATGCATGGTGGGGCATCCCGATACCGTTCTGGCCAACGGCCTCATGAAGTACACCTACGAAACACGCGGCGCACTGAAGAAACTTCTTCCCACTTGCAAGCAACCCTCCGCGGAACAAATTGCGCACGCGAAAGCCTTCGAGAAAAAGCAGAACGACCTTTATGAGGCCAATGTAAAGAAAGCCACCGAAGCCAACTCCCCGCCAGCTGCCACTAATCCGCAGCCAGCCGCCGCCAATGCTTCCCTGGTACGGCCCCCCAGGACGCCGGAGGAACGCGCTATCCGCCGCTGCGTCAGCTCAGGACGGCTTGTCGCCACCTGCACCGGCAACGCAATGCTGGGTGCATTCGGCCAGATGCTCTCCTCGGTCCTACCCTCCGCCACCAAGGAGCCCCCACCCGGCCCGGAGATGGCGGGAGTATTCCAGGGTGCCGGCAACTGGCGCCTCGACTTTATTGACGGCGGCGTTCTGGTGAACTGTTCCACCCTCTCGCCCAACCAGCAGAACTACACACTCGAGTTCAAAAATGGCCGCACTGTCCTCATTATCGACACCACACCAAAGCCTCTCGTCCTCACCTTCAGACCCGATGGAACCATCGTCGGCCCAGGTCCGGTCACCATCGACGGCGTCGTTGCCGCCGGCTACGTCAGCGGAGCCGCCGGGACGAACGCCCAATACAAAGACCAGTTCGGCAACCTCTACGATGCAGCTGGTAACCGCGTCCCAGGAAATGACAACGCCGGCCACACTACCTTCTCTCCCAGAAGAGCCACCTGCCCCGCTCTCAACCTCACCTCAAAGGGGGCCGGAGTTGGCGTGCAGACCATGCAAACGGATCTGCTAAAATCCATGTTTAACGACGGCGACAAAGGTCCGCCCACGCCTCCTGGCATCCGAATGCGTGGCATCTTCGCGGCCTCAACCGGGTTCAGCGTCCAGTTCTTTCCTGAGTCCGTAATCCTCGGGTGTGGTCCTGACGCCGCACGTGCCTATCCCTATACCGTTGTCGCCGATGGCGCCAGGGCCCAGGTCAAAATTGACGCGCCCGATCACCCCCTCACCCTCGCTTTCCAGCCAGACGGCTCGCTCGATGCCGGTTCCGGTCCCTATCAGGTGCACGGACGCATCGTCACCGGCCAAAACGACGACGGCGACTTCACCTTCGCTCCAATGGAGCTGACCTGCAACCTTGGCATTCTGGCACCCAGTAAGCAAATTCCCGCAGTCGGCGGCAGTGCGGCAACCATGGTTGCCTCCGCGGGAACTTCGACAGCCGGGTCAGCCAATGGTGGCGGCACCCTCTCTACTCCGGCCGCGCCCTTAGGCAACGCTACTCTGTCCATCGTCTCGGGATTTCCTGCGCAACCGGGTGTTCCGAATCCCCTCGCCGGGCGCCCCTACGTTCTTCTGCGCGACAGCTACGCAAACGCACTCGCAAAAGGTGGCGTCTCTGTTCCGCCAGGAGTGTCGCCGTATAAATATGTGGCCACCGCTTGTGCCAGCAGGACGCCGGATTGTCAAAAGATCATGGACGCCGTCAAGGCAGATGCTGCCTCGGCTGTCCGGGCCGACGCCAATGGCAGCGGAACCTTTCCCGGCGTGCCCCCGGGAAGCTATTACTTGATGATTTCCGCTCGCTACAACAACCAGGCGCTCATCTGGGGTCAGGCTGTGCAACTCAAACCCGGCCAAAACTCGTTGACGCTCGATCCGACCAATGCAACCCCCTTAAATTGAAGGACAGCTGATCTTTTTGACATTTGGAACCGACGTGAGGACACTCTTCCAAGTGGTCCAAGGCCTGATGGCAGTCGGGCCTTTTTCCCGGCCCGCCTCCCTTTCTCCTATGCCTACGATTTAATCCGAATTCTGCTTGGCGGCTTGACTCGCTTTCCGAAGGGATTGAAACGTTTTGCTCCTTTCAATCACTTACTCTATAGGACCTTCACACGCTTTTAGCGAGAGGTTCTCATGGTCCTTAGCATCACCACCAGCAGGATAGCTGGGGTCAATGTCGTCTATCTTTGTGGCTCCTTCATGTTTGGCGAAGAGTCGGCATCTCTGCTGATTCTAGTGAAAGAATTGTTGAATAAATCCCGCCAAATCGTGCTCGATCTTGGGAATGTCACCCACTTCGATAGCGGCAGCGTGGGCACTCTCGTGGCTGTGTGTGACTCGGCTCGGAAGGTCGGTGGTGAGATCAAGTTTGCCAACCTCAGCGATCACACAAAAGAGGTGCTTCAGATTACAAAATTCTCGACAGTGTTTGAGATATTCAGCAGGACAGAAGACGCAATCGAATCCTTCAATAAGCCTACTCGAACAGGCTAACCATCGAAGAAGAATGGGATTTCAAGGGGACAGATTCTCACTCATGCTGTTTGCCGAATCACATACGCCTTCTCTCCCCGGCTACAGTGGCGCGGGCAGGAAAGCCATCCCAAGTAGCGCAGGACCAAAAACTCCCAGGACTCGCCGACCTACTTTCGTGATCGTCATGAATCGTTCGATTCTGAAGTTCCTTCCATTGAGACGAGCGATCGGGGTGGTCAGCCAACTGGCATACCCGACCCCGGCGGACAGCTAGGAATTAATCTGCCAAACCCGGAACTAATAGAAAACCTCCTCGAGCCGCTAGGCCCGAGGAGGTTTTCGGCTTTTGTGCACCTTCTTGGTTTTAGAAGTGATGGTCTCTATCGTCGTCACACTTCGGTGCAAACGCCACTCCGCGAAACACCTCTCCGGCCCGCGCAGAACGGATCGTCTGGAACTTTCCCAGCCAACTGTCCGCGCTCGGCAGGGTCGTCGCCGAGATCAGGTCGGTCACCTTCACTAGCTTGTTCGGATCCGCTCCGTTGTCGCCATTGGCGCTCACCGTTGACGTGATCGCCCATATCGTCGCTGTGCCGTCGCGATTTACCCGTCCGGTAATATTGCGGCACCCGCCGGTCGCCGGATTAATCGCAGCCGGGTAGTGGTCCACGCTGTATTGCACACCGATGTTCAGGCCATTCTGCAGTACGTAGACCATGTTCCACACACCATTCTGCAGCACCCACTTCTGTAGACCCGCGGTCGCCTGTGACTCCGCGTCCGCGACGTTGCCGTTCACCGGCGGGCTCACAAATGTTCCATCGCCCTCATCGCACACATACAGCGTGTTCTCATTGGCAAAAAACATCCCGAATGGAAAATTCGTGTTCGTGCTTGCTTCCGTGTTCGGGAAGCCGGGAAGAATCGTCAGTGGCACCTTTTGCAAGTCCGCTGCGCTGCCCGTTGGCAATGTGCCTTGGGTCCCCTCTTGGAATACGGAGTTGATTCCATTGCCTCCGCTGCCTTTGCTGACGTACACCGTGTTGTTGAAAATGGTTATGCCGCGGAAATTTGTGTCCTTGCCCTGCTTGTCGCTGGATAGGAACTCCAACCTCCCAATCATGCCGATGTTCGGGGGCACAGGTGGTGTCAGGCCAGGAATCAACAGTTCCGCGCCCGTCGCGTTGATCAGTTCGAATCCCGGCACCGTAAGTGCCAGCTGCTTCTTCGGAATATTCCCGCTGTTGTCGTTGCCCACCATGTAGTAGATGCCGTTGCTGCCCTTGATCGCCGCGCGCCCGTTGTCGCCGCTGTACGCGTTTCCGTCGGTGATGCTGAGGCGCCCGTCCGCATCCACTTCCGCCACCGCGCGATAATAGGCTGTGGGGGTACTCGGCGAATTCTGCAGGCTTGAGGTAACCGGATTCGTCGGATCGCAGATCCCCGGAGTATTGGAAGCCGAAACGTCAATCAGATTTGGCGCCGTCGGAGAAACGGTATCGCCGCCGCATCCCACCCCGCCGTGATAGCCCATGAATGTCAGTGACTTGCCGTCCACGGAGAGGTTCAGCGCCAACTCCGACTTCGAACTGAAGCTAGTTACAATCTTGTCGCTTGGAATCGGCAATGTGCCGAGGACCCAGCCATCCTCAGTAATGTTCTCAAGAAAAATCGGTGAAGTGATTCCAAAGCTGCCATCGGTGCCGGAGTTATTCCAGACGTTGTGCGAGTCCTCATCGTTGGGAAATTCGCCGTTATCGCTGGCGAACCCGCACGGAACCGCCACGCCTAGCGTCCCTCCCGCGATTAATGGCACTTGGACCGTCAATCCGGTTGCACCCCCCATGCATCCTGGCGGCAAAGCCTCGCCTGCGATCACGGTCGAAGCATTTCCCGCATACACGCTCTTGCTCAACACCAAACTATCCTCTGCAAATCGAAAAGGCCGCGAATGATGATCGTCATCTTGCGCAGCCATTTTGCTGACAAACACGTCTCCCGCCAATCCAAACGCTGTTGCTACTGCCAAAACTGCCAATGTACGCCGTTTTTTCACAAATGTAGCCCTCCAAGGCGTTCGAATCCTCCCACACCCGAAAAACCACTGCCTTGCTCCTGTGTTAAGAATCCGTGAACCCTGGATTGCAAGTACTAGGCCTTTAGATCCCGGGCCACGAGTGGTCCGTCAGAGCGCCAATTCGGTACGGGCGATTGTCTAGGGACGGCACGTACGCAATGACATTCGAGGCCCTGCCCGATGAGCAACTCGGTTTTTGCACCTCGTCTACTTGCAAATGATGCAAAGAAGTGAAGTCGGAGAGTGCAGGGTTCATCGCCGCGCTCCGCGGCCGCGGCGACGTTTTCATCCAGCGATCCAAGTCCAAGCGTGTGGCGGGAATCGAGCTTTCGGCGTAGACCTTGCCACTACTATCTTTCACGCAATAGCTGATCTTCCGGTTGTGAACATCCAGGCCGATGTAATAATAGGTTCCGTGGGGGAGCCTCCTTGGTGTTCTGAATCAGCGTCCGCTGAGTTCAGCTTTTGTACACCAAGCGCTCCTCCTTCGACCTATACATTCAAACTAATCGGGAGTTGTAGGCAGAATCATCTCTTTCTTGCCTTGGCTGGCTCCATCACTCAGCTCTAGCGGCGCGACTGCGATCACCGTAAAACCCGCCGACCGCCACTCCGTGCTCTGCCCATCGGCATCGCTCGCTTGAACCTCAAGTCGATACGCGCCGGGCGACAGATGATTTAGCATCACTCCGCGCCCCAGGGCGATTACAGGATTTCCGACTTGGCTGTACTTTGTGGTGTCCACCGGCTCAAAGGTATCCGCCACAGCTCCCGACTTCGCATCTAGAATCCTGATGTTGGCCATAACCTTGATACCCGGACGCCCGGGCACGATTGGATTGTTTATCTCGAAGTACACAAACAATGTATCGTCTCGAAAAAAGTCCGTGCTCGCAGCGGGCGTAAACTCCGCTTCTCTGCTTACGAGCGGCGTGTAACTCTCGGCAACCCGCTCTGCCTCTTCGGTTGAGTTCTGAACCAATCGCCGCACTCGACGCGAGATTACCACGCCGCCAACCGCGAGCTTGTTCGGATCGTAGCCCGCCACTGTCAGCGGCGCTTCTTGGATTCCGAAGTGCACTCCATCGCTAATCACCGCCCGAACCACATATTTGCCAGGCGCCGCCGAAAACTGCATCTCGTATCGATTCGGAAGTAGGGCTCGATGTCCGCTTGTCGACGGCGCTTCTGTCTTTTCATCGTGCGCCGCAGGGGCCGGCGCGCCTGACGCATCCTCTGCTCCCCTGGATTCTTCTTCGCCTCCATACGCAAAATCGCTATATCGTGCGGCAAGCGATCCATCGTCCCTATAAACGAGCACCAGCGATCCAATCGTCGCGTGCAAAGTCCCATCCCGAATTTCGTGTTTCAGCGATTCTCCAGGAAAGCTCGTCGCCACGTACACGCGTGCGCCATTAGGCTCATCTGCAAACACTGCCGTGTTCAGCTTCAAATCGATGTCGCTCCAAGTTCTCGCATTCGCCGCCTTTTCCATTTTGTTTCCGAATGCGGTTCCATCCAGAGGATCACTTGCCGGATGCGGAGTATTGCAGTATTCGCTGCGAGTCCACACCACCACGTTCACGCGTTCCACCCTAACCTGAATCTGATGACAGCTCCCTACCTCCGATTTTGGCGGCACATAAGCAAGCACGTAGTCTGGCCACGCCAACCACATACTCAGGTCCGCAGTTGGCAAATCTGGATATCCCCATAGACCGCCCCCGATTCCGACAGTCTCCGGATGCTTCCCCATGTTGTCTTGTACCACGCGGAAAGCGGGCGGCTCGAACCTCACGCTTTCAATTCTCTGCTCCTGCCCGTCTTCGAAAAGATGAAAATGCTTCACGCTGAGATTCTTAACCGCTATGTCATTCCACAGCTTTGCATTCTTCGCTACTAAAGGTGCGTAAGAATCCCGGTGGTGCGGCTGCTGTTTCCCCAGTTTTGTGTACACCCCCTTATCGAGCACCACGGTCGGTACCAAAACTTCGTCGGATTGTACGCGGATCGGGTCTTGAGCGGCGGCTCGCGTGCCAAAAAACATTACCGCAACGAAAACCCCTAGAGAGCAGGTCCACGACAGGCGGTGTGCGAGCAACTTCTTCTTCCTTCCAGCAACTCCCTCTGACAGAGCTACTAACTACCCTCCAATTCTAACTAGATAGACGCTGCACCAGAATTGCGAAGGTACACTGCTGCATACACTACAATTGATGCACTCTTTGATTCGCGCACAACATATTCCCACGCCATTAACCCGGACGGAAAGAAGCAAACTCCCGATTGATGTCTTAACGACGTCGGCCTCGCGACGGCCCGAGTAGACTGTTCGGTGTTCACCCTACAGGGCTCGGACCGAAGGAGGCCGAGATGCGGATTATAGGATGTGATTTACACGCTCGCCAGCAGAC
>Ga0187801_10000597_pt1 | contig 10131 bp, 10 predicted proteins | sample NC_wetland_sal_i_10_FD_132465 | JGI IMG/M metagenome (GOLD analysis project Ga0187801, IMG submission 132465) | Wetland sediment microbial communities from Neuse River Estuary, North Carolina, USA - Control_1 | ecosystem: Environmental > Aquatic > Freshwater > Wetlands > Sediment | place: USA...
TCTATGGGAGCATGGAGTAGTTCAAACCGGTCATTTTCGGCGGCCGTGCTCATAAAGGGTTGGCTTCAGCCGCCACTCACCGGTGGAAGAAACGCGACATCGTCCTCGGCGGAGAGGGGAGTATCCCAGGACACAAACTCCTGATTGCGAGAAGCGACCAGCGAAGCGCGAAAACCGGCCAACTGAGGAAAGCGCGCTGCGTAGCGCTCGAAGAGATCAGCGAGTGTCGCCCCGTCGGCCATTTCCACGGCTTCCTCTGTGATGCCGGTCAACTCTCGCACACGCCCGAAAAAGAGCACCTTCACGCGCAGATTAGGTAAGACGTGGGGCATGCAAAAATTGTAACCTGATGCTGCGCACGCTGCCAGAGGGCCAGCTATCGGCCAAGGCCGGGAAAAAAGAGCCATGAAGATTCTTGTTACAGGTTCCACGGGACTAGTGGGTACTGCGCTGGTGAGCAGTCTGAAGCAAGCGGGCCACACCGTGTGTCGGCTCGTGCGCCCGAGCACGAAGGCTGAAGCAATTCGTGGGACCGAAGGGTTCGACGTGAGATGGGACCCTGCCACCGGCGAGTTGGGTGCCGCGGCAGTGGGCGCGGACGCCGTCGTAAATCTTGCCGGCGCGTCCGTTGCACACGGGCGCTGGACGCCCCTGCGGAAGAAAGTGTTGCGCGCCAGCCGAGTGGACACAACACGCGCGCTGGTGAACGCGCTGGCGAAAATGGCTGTGCGGCCGCGCGTGTTCGTGTCGGCTTCTGCCACCGGATATTATGGCGACCGCGGCGACGAACTTCTGAAGGAAGAAAGCCAACCGGGCAACGATTTCCTGAGTGATCTTGCCAGGGAATGGGAAGCCGAGGCGGAGAAAGCCGAAGTGCTGGGCATCCGCGTAGTGCGGGCACGGTTTGGCGTCATTCTCGCCAAGAAGGGTGGAGCGTTACCACAAATGGCGCGCCCCTTTCGCTTTGGAGTAGGGGGGAGAATCGGATCGGGTCAACAGTGGATGAGCTGGGTCACACTGGAAGACGCCGTGGCCATTCTGCGCTTCGCTTTGGAGAATGGAGCGGTGCGCGGGCCGGTCAATGTGGTCTCGCCGCAGCCGGTGCGCAACGCGGAGTTCACAACGGCATTAGCAGCGGCGCTTCACCGTCCGGCGCTCTTCCCTGCCCCGGTATTCGCTCTGCGCCTGATGCTTGGAGAGATGGCCGACGGGCTGCTTCTCTCAAGCCAGCGCGTCGTTCCTGAGCAACTGCAGAGGCTTGGTTACAATTTCCTCGATGCGGATTTGGCGACCGCCCTTGGGTCTCTGCTTTCTTAAGGGTTTCGATCAAATATTGAGCAGCCTCAGAAGCTCCTCAAGGTTCGATTCGTCGACCAGGAGGGAGATTTCCGCGGCGGCCTCCGCCGTCAACGGGACCGCGCCTTCGTCGAAGGCCTGGAAAAGCCTCATTTTCGCCACGGCGTACTCTTCGCTGCTGGTGAGTGGACGTCCATTGGTCTGCGCCCAGGCATCGAGCGCGGCCCGCTGCACAATGATTCTCAAGCCAAACGTAGTTTTGCGATCGGCAGAGACAGCGTAGATAAATTCACCCGCTGGGCTGTCCTGGTGGGTGATGCGGTTCACCTCATAAAAATAATACTGATAGACGTAGCCATTTGCGGCGGAATAGCTCTTCACTCGGCGAACCGCGTCGGGGCGTGGCATGGGCGGATTATTGGAGCCGCTGGAAGGAATGTCAATGGAGGGAGAAGAGAGAGCTCTCCCATTATGGGATTACCCTCCGAGGAGAATTCCAGATCCGAACGGACGCCCCGACTTGGGGCAGTGAGCGAAATCTATTTGGCAATGGCAATTGTGTTTTGAAGTTCCGCAAATTCCTCGATCCACAGACTTTACGCAGCCACTTGGCAAGAACAGGGAACCTTGAGTGTCTGTGAAATTTCTTTTTCCTGGCTGGTCCTCAGCCTGCAAAGGGAAGGGGCATGCGGCCCCTTCCGCAAACGCGCGAAACGAGAAGATCTAGGAAGAAAGAATTGTCCACACGGCACGAAGGCGTGATGACAGTCGCCCTCCTCGCGATGGGTGCGTGGACTCTGGGCTGCGGTGGGGGAGGCGCAGGCTCAGTAACGCCCCCGCCGCCCCCACCTCCCTCCATTGCTGTCAGCGTTACACCGATATCTGGAACAGTGTTGCTGGGCGGAACATTGAACTTTTCCGCATCCGTTTCCAACGCCATCGACACGTCGGTGACCTGGAGTGTCAACGGAGTGCCCGGTGGTTCGGCTCAAGAAGGCACCATTTCTGCCGATGGAGTCTATACGGCGCCCATAGATCTTCCCCCGGGCGGGACGGTGCAAGTGACTGCCACAAGCCACGCCGATGCTTCCAAATCTGCCACAGTGAGTGTGACCGTTACGAGTGATGTTTCCATTTCCCTTTCACCGAATGTCGCGAGCGTTGAACTTGGCGCAACACAGTCGTTTCAGGCGACCATCACAAGCCAAGGACATCCTGATCCAACAATCCGCTGGAGCCTTTCTGGAGCCTCCTGCCCTAATGCGTGTGGGGCAGTCAATGCCAACGGCTACTACACAGCTCCGCAAATCCTGCCGGGGTCCACAACCGTCAATCTGATCGCTGACAGCGTGGCCGACCCTTCCAAGCAGAGCGCCGCAAGCTTAACGGTAACCAGCCATTTCACGTTGCAACTTTCCGCTCCAGCAAACATCCAAGCCGGCACGGCAAGTTCTCTTGTCGCCACGCTCACGCCCGTGCCGGGCTCCAATCCAAGCAGTGCACTTTCCTGGTCGCTGACGGGGAATGGATGCACGGGAAGCGCGTGCGGAGTTTTGACGGTAACGACCACACAGGCCGCGGGAGGTGCTCCCATGGCGAATACGGCGGTCTACACCGCTCCGGCCACGGCGCCCCAGCCGGACACCGTGCTCATCACCGTGACGCCCCAAGCGGACCCCTCCAAGCAGGTCCAGGCAAATATCACGATCCAGTCGGGCGCGAGTATCAGCATTTCTCCCCCCACTGCGACAGTCGCAGCCAATCACCGTGTGACGCTGACCGCTGCGCAAGGAGGAACGTCCAGCGGATCATTCAGTTGGAGTGTGAACGGTACTCCCGGAGGCAATTCCACTTTTGGCCAGATCTGCGTGACGGGCTCCAATCCGTGCCAGGCCTTCACCAGCGGCAGCGCGGCGCAAGTGGACTATGTTGCACCGGGCTCGATTCCGTCCCCGAACCCAGTTTCCGTCACAATCAGCAGCACAACGAATCCGAGCCTCTCGACCTCCGCCCAGATCACGGTGATGAACCATGTGATCGTCAGCGTGCTCCCGAACAGCGTGACGTTGCCGCCGCTGGGCGTGCAGAGCTTTTCCGCCTCCGTGCTCGGCGCCGCCAATCAGAATGTGATCTGGCAAATCCAAGGGACGGGCTGCGGCACGGCGGGAAGTTGCGGCACGGTCGATTCGACAGGAACTTACACCGCTCCCGCGACTCTCCCCAGCCCCGATGCTTTGCAGGTTGTAGCACTCAGTCAGGACGATCCAACGCAATCCGGAAGCGCCAGCGTCACTATTTCCACTGAATTCAATATTCTTACGCTCCACCCGGCCAGCGTTTATGCGGGGGGATTGAATGGCTTCACCGTGCAGGTTGACGGGAGCGGTTTCGTTTTGAGCAGCCCAGGCCCCGGGTCGACTCTGCTGATTGGTGGCAGCGCACGCGTTACGACGTGTGCAAGCGCGGGTTCCTGCACTGCACCGGTGACGAGCGCTGATGTTGCGCAGCCGGGGAATCTGAGCGTTGAAGTGCAAAATCCCGATTCGACGACTTCTAATGTCGTCCAGATGGTCATCGTGCAACCAGGCACCACCGACGACGCCATCGCTCTGAGTAGTTCTGCGCCAGCGGCCACCGGCCAAGATATCACGGTCGTCGAACCCACAACCGCAGGGATCGATACGGACGGCGAGGACCTCGATCTCAATGTGGCTGCGATCGGGATCTTCACCACCTCCAACAACAGCTGCACTCTCGGCGGCAATCCCATCCCACTCGTGCGGCCGTCGAGCGGCACCATCGCCGCGGACATCTGCCTGTTCTCGCAATCTGGCTTCGACACCAGCATGACATACACGGTGTCCGGTCCCGGAGACGTTGCCGTGATTGCCAAACAGCCGGCCGGGCTGGGAATCATTCACCTGACATTGCAGGTCCCAGCGACCGCAGCGCCCGGTGCGCGAACGCTTTTCATCCAGAACGCCAATCTTGACCGAACAGCTGCTTCGGGCGTTCTGCAGGTTCAGTGAGTTTTGGGGAGGATTTGATGAGTTACGTGCAACGCCGCCGGTTCCTGTTGGTGTTATTCCTGATTCTGATCGGTCTGGTGGCCATCGTCGCCAATGCCACAACCCTGGCGCGCTTACAGTTCTACCAACTGGTTCAACACTCCTCGGCCATCGCGCGCGTCCGCTGCCTTCGTGCGGACACTCGACTGGAAAATGGCGAAATCTGGACGGACACCGTGTTTGAAGTCGTGCAGCGCGACAAGGGCTACTTGCCGACGGAGATCGTGGTACGGCTGCCTGGTGGAAAGTTCCAGCACCTGAATTCCCATGTGGATGGTGTTCCGGAATTCCGGCCGGGCGAAGAGGTTTATCTCTTCCTGACCGGCCATCCGGGAAGGCAATTCTATATCGTGGGGTGGACGCAAGGAACATTCCGCATCCGCAAGGATCTGCGCAGCGGCATGGAAGCGGTAACGCAAGACTCCGCCGATGTGCCCGTTTTCGACCCGCAGACGAGCAAGTTCACGAAGGCGGGCGTGAAGGGTCTCCGGATCGACCTGTTCCTGGAAAAGCTGACCAAGGAGATCTACAGGCAGTCGCTGTAACCAGGAATCGGATGGCATGGCGAAGGCATTACCTGTCGGCGGGTGGAGTTAGTCAGTGTGGGAAGCTGGAGCAGAAGGGGCAAGGAAGAGGAAAGGCATGCGAGACTCAGTTCGAAAAATGACAGCAACTGGCGTCGCCCTCCTCTACGGGCTTTGGTCTGTCGTAGCCGCCCACGGCTATTCCTTCAACCAGATCGTTCCAGACGTCCGGCAGCCTGCGAGCGCCTCCGGCGGTTCGGCCTGCCCGGTGCCGGCACACCAATTGATCGCGCCCGGCGGCATCGCCGTACAGTGGAGCACCGTGCTCGGCACGAATCCAAAGACCATCCTGACGAGTGATCAAACTCCCACGGGGAGCCTGAATGAAATCCAACAGGTGATTCAGCAATCGCTCGGAGTCTGGACCGGCGTAGCTGGAACTTCTCTGACCGCAAGTTCTCTTGGCCCATTGACTCGCGTTGCCACGGCAGATATCTGCGGTTCCGACGGCCTGAATTCCATCTGCTTTGATCAGCCCGATATGGCGTTCACGCCCGGCGTTCTGGCCTTCACCCGTGTCATCACGGCCGACGCCATCGGGATTCAGTTGGGGAGCGTCGTTTCCAGCGAAGTCGGCCAAATTCTGGATGCAGACATCTATTTCAACCCCAGCGATTCCACCGTGACGTTCGCAACCCCCGCCGCCTTAAGCGCGAATCCCAAGGCGTACGACATGGAATCGATCCTTACCCATGAGCTCGGCCACTTCCTGGGATTCAGCCATTCCGCGGTCTGGAGCGCGATGATGTTCCCGTTCGCGCCGGCTCCCGGCACTTTCACGGGTGTGAGGCCGACAGCGCAGCAACCCGACGCACCGCTCGCGGACGATGACCGCACGGGATTGCGCGTGCTCTACAGCGATCCGAATGACACTACCTATGTCGGTTCGATCCAGGGCCGCATCCTGCCCGCAAATTTGCTCTCTCTGCCCACGGCGCCGCCGGGCGTCACCGGCATCTTCGGAGCGCATGTGGTCGCGGTGGACGCCTCTACCGGCAATGTGATCGCAGGCACGCTCGGAGGCTGGAGTTGCATCGCTCCGGGCCCAGTGCAATTCGATGGAAGCTATTTCCTGGACCATCTGCCCGTGGGCCACACCTATTCTGTTTATGCTGAACCTCTGGACGGGGCAGTCGCACCCTCGGACGTGAGCGACGCGCTGGTCACCTTGTGCCGCAACGCAACCACCGATCCTGGCTGGCCTCCCGCGCAAGGTTGCCTGGTGCCATCCGTCAACCAGGAATTCACCACGCGCACGCGGCCTGCGCCTTAGGCCTGGTTTATCCACTTGTCACCTCAATCAGGCGGCGACGTTCGCGCGAAATTTGTCATGCTGAGGCGCGGCCGTGCCGAGGCATCTCAGCATCGGAAGCTGGCACTGTGCTTCGCCGCAGTCTGCAAAGAACTCAAGGAGATTGCCTTCAGGCGCTGGCCGGAACCATCCAACCACCACCAAAGATCAGCCCTGGGCCAAGCGAGGCCAGAAAGACAGGCAAGCGCTGCTCCGCGGGTTGCGTGGCGGCGTGATGCAAAGCGGCGTCCAGCGCCGCACCGCACATGGAAGAACCGAGATTGCCCCGGATACTGCCGATGGGCGGAAAATGCTTGACGGAGACGTGCAACTGCTTGGCGATAAGAGTGACAAGGCGTGGATTCGGCTGATGGGTGGCGAAGGCGCCGACATGGTTGCGGGAGATGCCGCTGCGGTGTTCCACCTCGTGGATCACCTTCTCCATGCGGCTAACCGCCGCCCGCGAGAGTGCGTCGCCATCGAATTGCACGTCCAACTGGCCTCCGCTGCCGGCGTCGCTGACGGAAATCGCTTCGGCATATTGCGAGGCGCAGCCAAAGAAGAATTCTCCCAACCGATAGGCCAGACGCTTTGCGTCGCGGAGCTTGGACGATAGCAGGAAAGCGCTTGCGCCGTCGCCGAACAGGCCGCCGAATTCTCCCACGGCACGCCCGGGGCCCAGCGTTCGGCTGTGCACATCCGCCGTGGCCACAAGGATTTTCTTCGCGCGGCCGGAAACGAGGAGCGCCTGAGCCACCGCCAGCGTTTGCAGCAACGCCAGGCAACCGCTGCCCACGTCCAGCGTATTGCAGTTTTCGCGTAAGCGAAGCTTGGCGTGAAGAATCGCGGAAAGCGAGGGGTACGCGTGGTGCGTTTCGCTGGCCGCCAGGATCCAATCCAAATTCTCCGTCTCTTCGCCTGTGTTCCGCAGAACCTGCTGGCAAGCCTGCGCCCCAAGCGTACCTTCATCCTCATCTTCGGAGACGTGCGCCAGCGACAGGATTCCCGCGCGCTTTTTCAATTTTCCCGTGGGCATGCCAAAAGCATGGTCCACGTCTTCGGAGGGCACGATGCGCGAACCAAAGGCGCTGGCGGAACCAACGACATAAACATTAGTAGCGATCAAAGCAGGGTCCTCATTCGTTTCCCAGTCAGCGCGGCTGAAGACGAGCGGATAGGGTAGGCCATCTGTGGGCCAACATCTATCATCCGGCAGACTGCCGCTCATTTCCAGTCCAGAAGAAATAAAGAAGGGTTCGGCTTGTTCAATCAGAAATACTCAATGGCCTCCGGCGAACTCCGGAAGCCGTACTGTTCGGACTGCAGACGGAGAGCGTCTTCCAACGCAGCCGCGCGGCCTTGGGAAAATAAGGAATTACTGGTCACATCCGCGAAGCCATGCAACTGCAGCAGACGATCCTCGGCATCTCGCTGGGATTCCAGAGCGGCTCCACATCGCAAATGCATGGGCAGGATGCCCCGCTGCACCACGGCGGGACAGATCAGCAGGAACCGGTGGCAATGCAGCGGATCTTCTTCCGCGCACATCAGGACCACATTCTGGCTCTGCGCGAACCCGAGAAGGCGATCCATGGCTTCCTCAAAATCGGGAGCTTTGCGGCGCGCCGAATAATCCACCAAGCCGTCGGGCCGGTAATACCGGGAATCCAGGGGACGTCCGCCAAACTGATCACCGAAAAACTGGTAGATGATCTTCGCGGAAGCCAGTTGCGCCATGAGGGGTTCGCGATTGAATTGCGGAAAACGAAAGCTGCCGGGGCGGCTGCGCACATCGCACACCATGTGAATTTCGTGGCGGATGAGTACGCCCAGCAGGTCCGACATTTCCAGATTCGAATGTCCGATGGTGAATAAACGGTGCGACGGCGGCTTGGCTGGGCTCATGGGCGGGAGTTACACAAAGGAAGATTGTAGCGCGTTGGGCGTTTGTGGCCAAAGCGGGCCCGGGCTTCAGTCTTCACGAAGCATCTTACCGGTGCCGGCGAGGGATTCCAGTTCCGTAACCACGCGGTCCAGCTCCTCGACCAGCGGATTGCTCCCCGCCTTGCGAAATGCATCGATGAGCGCACGGTAATACCACAACGTGCCTTCCTTCTTGCCGGCAAATCGCTCGAACACGCTTTCGCCATGCACTCGAAATTCGTAGAGGGTTTCCCGCGCATTGGAAAGTTTGTCCGCCGCGGAAACCAGGCGCACATCCTCAGCTTCACTGCCCACACGCTGGACGTAAGCGCGCTTCCGCTCCATCCAGGGCGGTTTCGGCTCTGAGTAAGAATCGGTACAGCCGTCGACGATATGAGCCACGCGCTTGCCGAATTTTCTGCGGATTTCGCGAAGACGCGGTATCCCGCCTTGGTCTTCCACCGCATCGTGAAGCAGGGCTGCGATGGCCATATCTTCGTCGCCGCCGTACTCGATCACGAGGGAGGTAACGCTGAGGAGGTGCCCAATGTACGGCCGCTCTGTTCGCTTGCGAATCTGCTTCGCATGAATGCGCGCTGCGTATCCAAGCGCTTGGATAAAACGCCTGGAAAACGCATGTATCGCGGGAGTTTTTGCTGTCGCCTTGTTTCTTTTGGCTTTCAACGGCTGCGCGTTTTGCTCAGCAAACGAAGGATTTCCAGATAGAGCCAGATGAGCGTGACCATCAGCCCAAACGCCCCATACCATTCCATGTACTTCGGCGCGCCCATGCGCGCTGCATTTTCGATCATGTCGAAATCGATGATCAGGTTCAGAGCGGCAATCACGACGATGAACAAGCTAATGCCGATCCCGAGGGGTGTGCTGCTATACAGAAACGACATCTGCGAATGGAAAAAGAGACCCATCACCATATTGGCCACATAGACCAAGGCGATGCCACCGGTTGCCGCAATAACCCCGAGCTTGAAGCCGCGCGTGGCGCGAATAATCCCAAACTTGTAGGCCAGCAACATGATAAACATCACCGCAAACGTCAGGCTCACAGCCTGAATGGCGATGCCGGGGTAGGAGCGCTGGAAAATCGCGGAGATGCCCCCGAGGAAAAGTCCCTCAAGCAATGCATAAATCGGGGCAGTCACTGGCGCCCAGGTTTTCTTGAACACGGTCACAAACCCCGTGATTAACCCGCCGATGACGCCCCCGATCATCCAGGGAAAGGCTGCCTCCGGCGTTTCGGAGTGGCTCAGTCCCCAAGTCCAAGCCGCGCTGACCACCACAAGGAACAACAGCAGGCCGGTCTTATTGACCGTGCCCTGAATGGTCATCGCCTCGCCGGTAGCAAGCTGACCGGCAAACGCCTTTTCCTTCAAAACGGGATTCGTGGAGCGAACCAGATCTGCCATGTACATGTCCTCCGGCCCATAGGGGCCTGGATGCTAAGAATATCATCTTTGAGAGAAAAGCTTGGTAGCGCTAACGGGAATCGAACCCGTATTTCGGCCTTGAAAGGGCCGCGTGCTAACCGTTGCACCATAGCGCCACACGGAGGGAATACAATCTTACAATTATACGAGATTCCTCCACCTTGCGCCATTCGCAGCATTGCGTTCAGCCTTATTTCTGGTGTTCTTCCCATTCTTCGTGCCAGGCCATTTGGTCATTCCTGTCGAACACAAAAGGCCTTGGCCGGCGCGGGACAAACACAATCGCACTTGCAGCCAAGCGCGGTCACATGTTACACACTGCGTAGCTTGCTGAGTGGTAATATTCCACTCCAAAGGAGGGCTTAGAAATGTTTTGCACAAAATGTGGCACTGACTTGCCCGATGACGCACAGTTTTGCTTGAAATGCGGGCATGCTCTGACCGGGCCTCCCGCTAAGAATGTAGAAGCGGCTTCTGTGCCAGATACAGTGAACGAACCACCGGTCACTTCTCCAGCCACA
>Ga0187801_10000598_pt1 | contig 10128 bp, 11 predicted proteins | sample NC_wetland_sal_i_10_FD_132465 | JGI IMG/M metagenome (GOLD analysis project Ga0187801, IMG submission 132465) | Wetland sediment microbial communities from Neuse River Estuary, North Carolina, USA - Control_1 | ecosystem: Environmental > Aquatic > Freshwater > Wetlands > Sediment | place: USA...
CATTACAGATTCTCGGGGATAGCTTGACGGTACCCCCATTTGTACTTGAGTGTGACTTAATCCTGTGGCACCTGGGAGGATCTACCCAAAATCCGGCTAACTTCCGGATGGCGTAATCCACCCGCAATCGGCGCCTACTTCACTGCCAGCACGAGCAGGGTAGCGTCATCCTGAAATTGCGCGCCGCAGAATTCCGTAACCTGCGCCAGTAGCAGCTGATTAATCTTCGCGGCGGAATTCGCCGCATGTGCTTTGGCGAATGCGGCGACTTTTTCCATGCCGAATTCTTCGCCATCCGGCGCCTCGGCTTCGGTAATGCCGTCGGTGAATAGTAGCAGCCTGTCGCCGGACCTGAGGTCCACGCTCGAGTCCTGGTACGTCCACGCGGGGAAAATGCCCAGCACCGCGCCGCCCTGGTCCAGCCTTCGCACGGCGCCGGAGGAAACCAGAATGGGATACGGATGACCGGCATTGCAGTAGCGAAAGGTGCGGGTGCCGGCGTCCAAAACACCGCAGAAGAAGGTCACGAATTTATCGGCCGCGATGCTTTCGCAGAGCATGCCGTTGATGATGCTGCATACGCGCGCAGGGCTATCCAGATCGCGAACCGATGCGCGCAGGCTCGCCTGCACGTTGGCCATGAGCAAAGCGGCGGGAACGCCTTTTCCGGAGACGTCGGCGATGCAGATGGCCAGCCGGTTTTTGCCGAGCTTCAACACATCAAAGTAATCTCCGCCCACCGCGCGCGCGGGCTGCCAGGCGCTGGCCACCTCGAATCCCGTCAGCTGGGGAATGTCCTTGGGCAGCAGTGACTCCTGGATCTCGCGCGCCCGCTGCAATTCCTCGTCCCGGACTTCGAGCCGCGCGGCGCCGGCCTGGACCATGCGCTGCAGTTCGACGTTGCGGCGCTCGAGCCACGCCTTGGTCTTGCCATAGAGAAAATTCATGACGCCGTAGACGGCGGTGATCAAGAAGGGCAGCTTCCAGCCGGTGGCGATCAGGTGCCCAAGCGATTGCGGACCAGGAGGGGCGAACCACCAGACAATTACGCTCGACAGCGCGTAAACCGGCAGCATCAAGACGCACAATACGGTCAGGAAGATCAGCCAGTCATAGGGAGACGGCTTTTCGTACAGGACGTGCAGCCATTGCAGGGAGGGGAAAGGAAGTTGCCGATGCACAGCGAGTACAAGATGACGGTGAAAGGATTTATGGGCTGGCCGATGGCCCAGAAAATTGCGCCGACCACGAGAGCGATGAACAAGTAGACGCCCTGGTCGCGGAAGAAGGTCGCCAGCAATTTGGAGTCGGCTCTCATCATTAGCCTGATTATCAGCGGATCGCCACTATTCTTTACCTCTCGTTCGGCTGTGAATTCTCTGCCCAAGTCACATCCTATGGTGACGATTCCCAATAGGCAACTCGCATCCATGTGGAGCCGATCCAGCGATTCTGGGCGAGTGGCCGGCAATCCGCAAGCTAACGGGTCGTTTCCGAGTGCGTCGTCGCTCGAGAGCTCGTCACGGGAAGCCATCGCCGCGATGGATTTCTTTACTGTTCCCACCGTCGCTTTCCAGTTGCTCTATTGTTTCTTCATCATCAGTCACAACCGTCGGCGTATCCTCCATTTCAACGTGACCCGGCACCCAACAAGCGCGTGGGTGATCCAGCAACTCCGAGAAGCCTTCCCTTTCCAATCCGCGCCGAGATTCTCGATCTTCGACCGCGACAAGAAGTATGGATTGGAAGTCCCGATTGCCGTGCGCTCGGTGGGTTGACCTCGGTCCGGACTTCCTTCGAAAGTCCCTGGCAGAATGGCATCGCTGAGTGGTGGATTGAGAGTTGTCGGCGCGACTTGCTCGACCATGTGGTCATGGTGAACGAATCCCATCTGAAGAGGCTGCTATCGGAATATCTCCTCTATTACCACGCCGACCGGACTCACCTTGGACTAGACAAACAGACACCGGGAAGGAGAGTTCGCTCGATTGGTCGCGGTCGAGTGATTGCCATTCCGAGGCTCGGTGGATTGCATCACCGCTACGAACGAGCAGCATAAGCGCCCTACGATGGACCTGACGGTGTTCCCTTTCGACAACTTACAAAGAGTTGTGTTTCTAAAGAGCCGCTACCTCTGTCACAGCCACAACCGGATCTCATTTCAAACGCGCAGCAGAGTTCACTTCCAACGATGGACGGACAAAATTAAGCGGATTCATCGACGGATGGAGTTTTGGCGAGGCACAGGACAGAGTTTTGGCGGGCCGCAACATGTGCAAAGCATTTGCCCAAGTGTTCATGAGTCTGGCAGCCATTCAACCTTTGAACTGCTAGCATGGATCCCTCTTGATGACCGAGCAAGAAGGTTTGGATCTGAAGTACAAAACATCCGTCATCATGATCAGGCGCCGCCCTTTCGCATCAGCGACTCATACCACGTAGGCACGAATGGACGGTCGCACGCTCTTGGCCCTGCGATCAAGCGCGCCCTCAAGAAAATTCCTTGTTCAGACCAGTTTCTTGCCGATCTCGATGGACCGCCACAATCACGTTGCCGAGTTTCGCACTCAGTGTCTGCGTGGGCTTTTCGGAATTGACCCTTTGTTCCAGAAGTCAGGATCCGCGGCGATCCATTCATATGCGATGTGACTCATCTCCGGGTGGACCAAAAAGATCATTGTGTCCGAATCCAGAATTCCGGAGGTGGTCAGGTCTTGACTCTTCTTCCGGCCATCGTCACCCAAGGCATCGTCATACGCCTTACCGTGAGTAGGGCTGACTGAATCCAGCTCTCCTAAGTCTGCATACGGAATGACGACGAAAAACGTACCCGCCGGAAGCCCCGATGCAACTTGATACACGAAATAGTCTTCCTTGATAGCGGCCTTTTCATGAGCAGCCTTAACGATTCGCCGTTCCGCCACGTAGTCTGCAGTGCGCCCGGGGCGCGTGCGAACAGTCGCTACGGAAAAGCAATGGACGTGGGAGCCCATGACTCCGGGCCGATAACTCAAGTCTTCACGATAGGTAGCAACAACGCTGCCCAAGCCTGTAAGCAACTCGCTATTTCGGCTCCCGTCGTGGTCCGGACCCGGCGCCAGTTTCGTGTTCGGCTCTTGATCCTTCAAGCTCTTCGACCATTCCGCGTAAGACTCGTATGGTGTTACAAACCAAACCTCGCTTGGACCTGATACTGAAACCAGAGCCGCGTAATGTGAAACTCTGTTTGTGCCCGCCATAACTCGGGCATACTCGGTTTCCGCCTGAAGAAAGGCTTCGGACCTCCCGAAGCTTAACTGTTCGCGACGGATCTGAATTAACCTCGGCGGCTGCCAGTCAGCAGGTTGCGGCCGAGTGATGTTCGCGGCAATTGCGACTATCACGGCTAATCCCATGATCTTTAGTGTGCTTACCGGCATGGTTCCCTTTCACCTTCGCGAGGAAGAATTTACGCAACCCTTCCGTTCACCATAGTATCGCTTGTTCTACGATCGCTTCCGAATCAACAGGTGTGCGTTTCCCTATGCGATTGATAGCCCGGTACTATTGCTGCGCAGTTGAAGTACGGTCATAGACGGTACGCCAGCCCTCAGGCAGCTTGTGCATAGCCAAGGTGTAAAGGCCGCCGCGACGTTTCCCGTCGACTGTGCTGACTGTAAACTTCCCCCAAACGACCGCGGCATCTTTGCCGAGCATGATGATCGCTTCTTCCGATAATTCCAAAGTTCCCATCTCTACTCCGCCCGGTGCCTTGAAGCGTTGGCGGTATGAGTCGAGAAGTCCCTGCCACCCTCGTACGACTTTGTCATTGCCAATATAAATGAGGTCGGGAGAGCGTTGATATCCCGCCATGAAAGCTTCTATGTCCCCATGGTTCCATGCCAAAACTTGTGCATCGAGCACCGCTTGAATCGCTTTTTGAGCTTTGGTGTCCGCGACTTGCGCTTTAGAAGGTCGCGACGGGATCAGAATCGAAGCAAGTGCAATGAGGCAGCCGAACTGTACTAATCGATCTCTGCTTATGAGCATCTTTATCCGCCTTTCCAATGCTGTCGAAGCTGACACCCAATCATTGAGGGTTTACATCTGTGAGTGCAAATGGTACTTTCTCATCACAAGTATGAATTATTCTCATGACGTGGTTTCCTTGGAGAGTCCATGCTGGAAGTCGCGGACCTCGAATTGGTGCGGGCGGTTGCCGAGAATGGCAGTCTGACGCGCGCCGCCATCGAGCTACACACGACACAGTCCGCGTTGAGCCACAGGCTTGCCACGATGGAAGACAAGCTGGGTACGATGCTGTTTGAAAGGCTCGGCCGGACGATGAGACCAACGCCGGCTGGCGCAAAACTCATTCTGGAATCGGGAGCCATTCTGGATCTATTATCGCAGGCGACAACCAATGTGGTACGCGAAGGTAAGAATTCCTCGAGTGTCCTGAGACTCGCTACTCAGTGCTATACGTGTTATTCGTGGTTGCCTCCGGTCTTGACCCGATTCAAGCGCACTTTTCCCAACGTCAGAGTGGATATCATTCTTGACGCCACATATCGGGCTACGGCCGCCTTGCTCGAGGGCGGTCTCGATGTGGGCGTCGTTGCTGGGCCGGTCCGTGGCCGGAGGTTGACCTCGGAACCTCTCTTCGACGACGAACTCGTGGTTGTCATGCGGCCCGGCCATCCGCTGTCAAAGCGTACCTGGGTGGACGCTCAGGACTTGGCCGGCGAAAATCTGATTACTTATGATTTCCCCCTCGAACAGACAGCGTTATATAGACAGGTATTCAAACCCAGTAGGTTGATACCGGAGAGTATCCTAAGAGTTCCTCTTACCGAAGCAATCATTGAGATGGTAAAAGCAGGACTCGGGGTGAGTGTGCTGGCCCAGTGGGCCATCGACGCTCACTTGCAAACTCGGAGCGTCTGCGCGAAGCCGATTACGAATTCCGGGTTGCATCGAGAGTGGCACGTGGCGACGCTTCGCGCCGGATCCAAGCGCCCTCACTTGATACAATTCATCCAATTACTCCGTTCGCACATGAGGAAGGGCGCTCCTGTGCCTCGCCATAATTCCATCCGACATTAAAAGTGACGCGCTTGATCTGTCGCTCGCCAAAACTCTGTCCGCATCTGTTTTCAACAACATAGCGGGTTGCCATTCACACGCGAACTGCGATAGCACCCCTGTGGTTCGCCAAAACTCTGTCTGCCTTTGAGTTCAACAGTATACGCCGTTGTTTTGCACAACCCTGAGGGGCGCTTGGGATCAACGGGCTCTGGGCGTGTAATCGCGTTTGCGCGCCTCGGAGGTCTTCATCATCGTCACGAATGCGCTGCGTAGCGTTCAAACTTTCTGCCTCCTAAGCGCTCCCTTCCAGCGATTGGTGCAGGACGATGTCCTGCCCATGCTCCTCGCAGAGTCAACCGAGTCGATCGCATCGAAGGCAAGCCTTTGCCATGAGGAGATGGTCGCGAAAACGACAGTGAGTTCGGTGCCGCGGGAAATCTTGGCGAGACACAGGAACATCGGACACTGGTACCGCGAATCACCCGTGTAAAGCAACGGCCTATGTTGTTGAAATCACAGACGATCAGGATTTTGGCGAGGGACAGGTTCTTCGCTCTTGTAGAAAATCCGGTAAACCCGAATTCCCAGGGCTCGCGCCAGTTTCTCGATTGTTTCGAGAGATGGAACCGTATGGCCGTTTTCGCCCCGGGACAGATAGCAACGTAACTGCCCTGTTCTCGTTTCAATGTCACCCTGGGACAACTTCCTCTCTTCGCGGAGTTTGCGAAGCCGGTCACCGACTATCATTTTGCGCGCTCCTGTTGATTTCAAAGCCGGACAGAGCTTTGGCGAGGAACAACGGCGAAGGACTCACATTTGCGCTTTCTGGAGCAACAAAAGCGATTGCGAAAAGCAGAGCATTCTGTTTGGCCGTTCATCTTCTCGCAATTTCAGGCCGGAAACGACCTTGGCGAAGGAACCGATCAGTCGTTCCGGAGCGCGACTAGAGGATCGACTTTTGCGGCGCGGCGCGCGGGAATGTACGCCGCCAGTAACGCCGCGCATGTCAACACCGCCGCTGCAATCACCAGCGTCAGCGGATCCGACGGACGGATGTCCGACAACTGGCTCGCCAAAACTCTTCCAGTCGCCCAGGAGGCTCCGATTCCCAGCACGGTTGCGACCGCCGATAGGCGGAATCCAGCAAGCAAAATGAGCCGCAGAACGTCGGCCGATTTCGCGCCGAGGGCCATTCTAATGCCGATCTCGCGCACTCGCGTACCAACCAAAAATGAGAGCGTTCCAAAAATTCCCAGCGCGCCCAGCAGCAATCCAAACCCGGCAAGCACCGAAATTAAGATCGTCGTCAACTTTTGCTGCGCCAGGGATTCTAAATAAAATCGGTCCAGCGTGGACACATTCGAGAGCGCAAGGTTGCGATCGACGCGCCACGCGGCCTGCTGTACTGCGCCGATCACTCCGCGCGGGTCGCTTTGACTGCGCACCATCAGGTTCAGCGAGGCCGCGGCCGGCTGAGACGCGGCCTGTGCATACGGCAAATACCACGTCTCGTGCGGAGCGCCGGGCTCGCCGTAGTCCCTCACATCGCCGACGACTCCGACGACCGTCAGCCAAGGCTGACCCGGCCGATTGACCCGAATTCTCTGGCCGATGGCATCTTGATTAGGCCAGAACTTTTTTGCCATTCGCTCGCTCACGACCACGACGAGCGGCGCATCCGGTGAGTCGACCTCCGTGAATTCACGCCCGCGCTTCAGCGGTATTCCCATTGCCCGGAAAAAATCGGGCGTCACGAGCCGGTGATTCACGAGGATCGATTCTCCCGCGGACACTTCCTCCTGGCCTTGCGCCACAACCGTGGCCCACCACGTTGTGCGTCCCAGCGGGTTCACCGTCGAAACTCCCGCAGCCGACACTCCCGGCACAGTCTCAATTTCGCGTATCAGATCTTTCGTCAGCCCGGTTTTCGCAGCCGGCGTTTGATAATGCTGCGCGGAAGCGGAAACTTCCATCGTCAGTAACCGCGACGAGTCGATTCCCAAGTTTCGCCTAGTCATTCGATCGAAGTTTTGAATCATCAGCCCGGAGCCCGCAACCAGCGAGAGTGCCAGCGCGAATTGAACCACCACGAACGTATCCATGCTGCGCCGCTCCCTGCGGCCGTACCCCCCACGGGCGCTCGCTTGTCTGAGGAATTCTCCTTCCGCGCGTGGCATCGTGAGTGCGGCGAGCAATCCGGAAGCAACGCCGGCAAACAAACCGATTGCCGCCGTCACCGCAAGGACTCGCGGATCGAGCACGTTTGGATAGATCCCCAACTGCTGCACGAAATCCGAAGGCACCAATGCATCGAGCCAGGGCGAAATCGAAAAGGCCAGCGCGAGGCCCAAACCGGCACCGAGCGCCGCGAGCACCAATCCCTCAATGAGCCTGCGTGCAATCGAATCGGCTCGCGTAGCTCCCAGTGCCGCGCGAATCGCCTCTTCGCGCCGTCGCGAAACGCTGCGCGTCAAAAGCAAATTGGCGACATTCACGCTCGCCAGCAACAGAAAGAATCCGGCGATGAGTAGCAGCGCAAGCGCAGGTCCTTGCTCGTTATCTTGCAAATTGCTCAGCAGCGTCGCTTGCGTGAAATGAAATCCAGGCGCTGTATCCGAAAAATCACGCATCAGCGCGGCAGACGCGGGTGCGAGTGACGCCGCCGCGGCCCCGATGGTTACGCCTGGCTTCAGCCGCGCAAACACTCCGTAATCGCGTGTCAAATCGGGCGGCGTCAATATGGGCACCCAAATTTCCCCATCGTAGGGGAAGCGGAACCCAGGCGGGAGCACGCCAATGATGGTGTACTTTCGCGCGTCGAGCGTCATCGTGCGTCCCGCAATATTTGCATCGCTACCGAACCTGCGCTGCCACAATTCGTGGGCGATCACTGCCACGCCGCCGTCTTGCCCTTGTTTCTCTTCTGCCGAGCTGAACCATCGCCCGATAAAGGGACGAATCCCCAGAGTTTCGACCCATCCCGGGGTGGCGTGTATCATCGTCACTTTTTCGGGAGTATCGAGCCCGGTCAGCGTCGCGCTTACATCTTCGAGACCGACCATGCTGAAATAGGGACCGTCGGCGCCCGTCGCGATCGCATTGAGCACGTTGAATTCTCTGCCGCGAATCGTCACCTCGGAGACTGAGCCGTCGGCATTGCGGTACGCACCGTAGAGACGCACGATGTGGTCGCTCTCAGGAAATGGAAGCTTGCTCCAAAACGTTGCTTCCGCTACACCCAGAATTGCGCTGTTTCCGCCGATCGCGAGCGCAAGCGTCACCACGACAACGATTGAGAATGCCAAGTCCCGCCTTAGAGACCGTACCGCTTGCATCCCCTGGGTAACCAATCGTTCCATCGCGCTTCCCCGAGTTGCCGATCTGTGCGAACTGCTCACTATCATTTGCTTTGATTTGCCACAGTGAATCAATTAGAGGGTTTCTGTTCAGTTCTATCGACACGTATGGTGATTCTCATCTGACCTTCGCTCGTGGACACAGCTTCCGCGTGAACGGAAGCTTTCCAATTTCCCCACGTGGCGCTCGAAATTGTCCATTGGCTGGTGCTTTCCTCATCGCTCCCGGTGTTGACTCGGCTCCAATGATCCCGATTTGACACGGTATCATTGAGCGCGGCCATGACATCACGAACTGACTGCTTAGTTTCTAGCGACCACTCGCTGTGCCAGAACTCACGGGAAGTGTCGTAACTTACCGGCTGGGCATGCAGTTGGAACTTCAATTGCACGAACGTATTCAACATCGGCATGTCGCCAAGTTGCGCGCGAACAAACTGACCACTAGGATCCCAATTGTATTCTGTGTTCACAGCCACGAACTGTGACTGCCCCCTCCCAAAAACTCGATCGATAATGTGCAGCGCACCATCTATACCGGATGATAGCCCGGCCGTAGTGATGATTTTGCCGTTGTCCACAAACCGCTGGTCAGCCACGACTTTTGTTTGTGGAGCCACCGTCTTCAGCAAATCAATGAATCCTGCTGTTGTCGTCGCCGTCTGCCTGTCGAGCAGTCCCGCTTGCGCCAGTATGAAGGCGCCATTGCAAACCGACATCACATAGTTTGCATCCTTGGCTTCTTCCTGCACCCAGCGGATCACTTTCGGGTCGGCCATTTGGCTTCCTACGCCCGGCCCGCCGACGCGGCTGCTGCCACCCCCTGGCACGACCAGTATTTCCGCCTTGGGCGCATTCTCAATGGTGTAGGTTGGGTTGACACTCATCCCGCCCGACGTCGTGATTGCATCTGGTTTCTCTGAGACCGTGAACACATCGAATTCCGAGTCGAGGATTTCCCATGGTCCTGCATAGTCGATGATCTGCACACCGTTGAAGACTAATATCGCGGCATGCTTCCTAGAACTTCGCTGCATAGGAACAGCTTGAGCCGGAGACTGTGACATCGAGCGGTCGGAGCATGTTGCTAACAGCAAAAACATCAAGACTACAATTTCGATCGATTTCCTTACTTGTTTCATTGTTTTCTCCAACTGTTGCCAGCGAGTTCGGTCGCTTCTGAGGCTATGCCCTGTTGCCAGCAGCCACGATTCTCAGATGCTCCACGCGTTCCGCCACGAAGGTGCGCTCCTGCTAAAGCGAGGCCGTCCGTTTGAAGATCTGCTTGGCATAAGCTATGTCGAGCATTTCAGCAAGGCACTGGGTTTCCGCGCTCGCTACTTTCCTGCCGAAATCGGTGAACCGATAGTAGCGGCGGCGCCGGTCGTCCAACTTGGGTGCTGGGCGCTCGTGCTTTTCCACGACCATGTCGGAGACGACAAACCTGCGCTGCATGGCGTATAAAGTTCCGGGACTGAGAGAGACTTCAGCGGATGTGGCTCGAGAAATTGCCTTCATGATTGCGTAGCCGTGCTTATCTCCATCGGTAAGCGCGGGAAGGACGTGAAACATCGTCGGCATCAGCGGCAGGAGTTCTCGTGCCTCGGTCTCGCGATCCGTGGAGGTCTCCGTACCTATACAGACGCGCGACATACTATAACGTTACACGATATTGCTAGGAAATCGCCGTGGGGCTGTCCCTCGC
>Ga0187801_10000599_pt1 | contig 10115 bp, 7 predicted proteins | sample NC_wetland_sal_i_10_FD_132465 | JGI IMG/M metagenome (GOLD analysis project Ga0187801, IMG submission 132465) | Wetland sediment microbial communities from Neuse River Estuary, North Carolina, USA - Control_1 | ecosystem: Environmental > Aquatic > Freshwater > Wetlands > Sediment | place: USA...
AGGGAGCGCTGTCAAAGCGCGAACCACGCGGCTGCTGATTGCGACCGATGCATTTGCTCAGGCTGATGCCGAAGTCGCGTCGCTTTGCCGGGAATTCCTCAATCGCGGCGCTGAGCTCTTGCCTCCGCGCGTCGAAGAAGCCATCGCAGCCGCAGGCTTCGACGCATGGCGCGAAGCATTCCGGGTCGTGCAAGCCAAAGAGGTGTGGGAGACCTTTGGCGCTTTCATCACCCAGGCAAAGCCGAAGCTCGGTCCTGGAATAAAGGAACGTATGGATTTCGCCGCGAGCGTCACCCGCGAGCAGGCCAATCAATCCCGTGAAACCGCCGCTGCTGCGCGTACCCACATTCGGGCGCGCTTGCCGCCGGGCACGATCATGGCCTTGCCGACCGCGCCTTCGATCGCGCCGCCCGTGGCGGCCACGGGCGAGGCACTCGAATTATTTCGGGTACGGACCATGCGACTGACATGCATCGCCGGTATTGCGGGCCTTCCGCAGGTCAACATCCCGGCGGGAACAGTGTCAGGCTGTCCCGCCGGTCTCTCCTTGATCGGTTGGCCCGGTGCCGATGAAGTTCTGCTCGATTTGGCCTGCCGGCTTGCTCATCTGTGCGGAATCCAGATGAGCTAGCCCGACGAAATCGGATGGCGGACTTTTTGCATTAGCCGGCGACCGGGGAAGCCCTCTCATAGATGCCTTGCGTGGTCACGACGAAATCGATACGCCCGTCTAACAGCGCGCGGATGCACTCCGACGGTTTATTGACAATCGGCTCCTCGTGCACATTGAAACTCGTATTGACCAGGACCGGAAGACCGCTCTCACGCTCGAAGGCGTTGAGAATGTCGTAATAGAGCGCGTTGGTTTTGCGTTCGATAATCTGCGGACGCGCCGAGCCATCGACATGAACGACCGCGGCGATGCGCTGCCGCCATTCGGGTTTCACATTGCAGGTGATTGTCATGAAGCGGCACGCATATGCGTTGACTGCGCTGACATCGAAGACCGTGGCGGCCTTCTCGGCAGTAATCACCGGCGCGAATGGCATGAATTCGGACCGCGACAATCGCTTATTGAGAAGATCGTGTGTCTCTCGCCGCGACGGATTAGCCAAGATCGAACGCGCGCCTAGGGCGCGCGGTCCGTACTCCATGCGTCCGACATAGATTGCACCAAGTTGGCCGGCATTGAGCCGTCTCGCCGCACCTTCCGCCGGTGACTCGGTGGTGCGGCGAACCTCAGCAAGTGCCTCCATACTGTTGTCGATCAGGTTTGTGTAATCCCGGCCAAAATAAACGTCGTGCAGCCGCCGGCGCTGGGAGAGCCAGTGTGCTAGCCCGTCGCGCTGGGGCAGATAACAAAGGGCGCCGCCGGCCGTCATGCCCTCGTCACCCATCGCCGGGAAGATGAATATTTCATCGATAGGAAACTTCTCGGCAAGGAGCCGGTTCAGCTTTACGTTCGCGAACACGCCGCCAGCGAGACCCAGGTGGCGCGCTTTGGTGCGCTCCAGAAGCCGCGCAATCGAGCGCAGCATGGTGCATTCCAGCGCTTCTTGAATCGAAGCGGATGCGTCCTCGCGGCTGACGCCTTTCACAATCGCGTGGATGAATTTCTCCATTTCCGGGTAACATCACGAAAATCCGAGAAAACTCGCCCGGAATCGTCGACCGAAAAACGTACTGCGATCTTGTCGGCCAAGATCGGCTGGCCGTAAGCCGCGAGTCCCGTCAACTTGCCTTCATGCCGCAATGGCGTGAATCCGAGAGCCCCCGTCATTGTCATATAAGCATAGGCGATGCTGTCGATCGGCAACGGCGTGAGCAAACATTCCTCACCGCCATAGATGGTCTTGAGAGTGCCATTCGCGAAATGGCGATGGCTGTAATTGACGGTATCGCCCCCGGCGTCCGCCGTTACTAGCAGCGCCTCGTCCCAATCACTATAGAACAGCGGCGCCAGTGCGTGCGCCTCATGATGATTGTAGAAAATTATTTTGGTATCGTCGCGAAAGCCGCTGGCGCGCCGGAACTTGTCGACCTTGAAGATGTCGTCGATATTTCTGGTGTGATACCGCAGAAATTCCTTCGGCATGTGACGGCGGGTGCGTCTCTCGACATATTTGCGATATTTTTCCCGTATCCAGCGCGCGCCGCGAATGTTTCGATAAAATATGGTTGGAAATTCGCAGCGGCTGAAACCGGCGACGTCGACGTCCTGGCGCGTTTTCCCGGCAATCGACAAAACCTCGTCGATGGCAAGATCGGGATGATCGCGTCCGTCGCATTTGAGGCGGGTCAGCCGCTCGAGCTGAACGGCAGCGAGCAGATTGTAGTCCTCGAATAATGCGGCGCCCGCGTCGTGAATGCCGGTGTGAGCCGTGAGAATGAGCTGCGACATCTGTTCAATGCGTTGTTCTTGGGAAGCGCGCGACGGCGTTCAGGAGATCAATAGCGCTGCCCCTTGAGCGCTATGCCCCACTTGGCTTCGATCGTTCGCGCTTCGTCTTGCGTGAGCGACGAAGTAGGTGGGAATTTGTCCTTCCAGGCAAACGGTCGACAGGCATCGATGATCGCTTTCGAATGGGAGGTGACGCCTGCCGCCTTCTTCTCGAGCGGTATGCGCGGGTCGAGCGCCGAGCTCCAAGCATCGCGAATAATATCAATCTGCTCCGACGGCTCGCAACGTGTCGTGACGGCCCACAGGACTTCGGCGAGGTCCGAAGGATCGACATCATCGTCTACGACCACGACCAGGCGCGCCATGTAGCTATTGGCCGCGGCGATCAATCCGGCGCGCTTGGCGTGTCCGGCATAGCGCTGTTTGATGGCGACGACCGTCATCAGCTGAGAAACGTGCTGCCAAACTCCGCTCACGTCGGTCACGCCAACTTCGTCAAGATTGCTCCAGATCGTGGCGGCGCGCAGCGGCAATCCGAAATGAAAGCGCGGCGGCTTCATCGGCGGCGAGCCAAACAGGATCGCATCGTTGCGAAAGTGAATGCCCTTTACTTCCATCACCGGGCACGGCCGCTGGTCGGCGGCGTAATAGCCGGTAAATTCGCCGAACGGGCCCTCGGGCAGCGTCTCTTGGGAACTCGGCAAAAGCTCGCCCTCCAAAATGATTTCGGCCAGCGCCGGGAGCGGCAAATTTGTGTGCGGACCGGGAATGACTGCCAGCGGAGCGCCGCGGATAGCACTGGCAAATTCATATTCCGATTGGCCCGGCGGCAAATATTCGAATCCGGCAACGAAAAGGCTCGGGTCCTCGCCATTGACCACGGCGACTGGACAGGATTGGCCTCTGTCCCAATATTTTTTGGCGATAATTGCGCCATGCCGACCCTGATGGTCAAACTGGATGGTGACTTTCGTCTGGTTTTGCACCTGTACCCGGTAAATCGATGCATTGATCCAGCCCTCGTCCGGATCGCGCATGACGACGAGCGAGCCGGAGCCGATGAAGGGCCCCCCGTCTTGGCGGTGCCAATAAGGGGCGGGCAGCTTGCCAAGGTCGACATTTCCGTGGCGCATCGAGTTTTCCAGGAACGGCGCGGTTTTTGCCGCCACCGGCGGCAACGGCGTCAAGGCTTTTCGCTTTTTCATCCACGCCTTGAGCGCGTCGAGCGGTCGCAGCGTGGGATCGATGCCGAGAGCAAGCGCCGCGCGCGCGGGTGTGGTTGTTGCATTTGTAAAAACTCGAAAGCCCGGTGCGCATCCTTGCATCCGTTCGAACAACAGAGCCGGACAGTCCGCCGAGCCGGCGGCGACTTCCGTGATTCCGCCAATTTCGAAGTTTGGATCGGCGCCTTCTATGCGCCGTAAGGCGCCGAGCTTGTCTACCAGCGTGATGAATTCGCGCAGATCCTGATACATGCCGCACTCGTTCGCGTGGGCGCTGCGTTGATCACGCCGTTTTGCGGACTTGTTCTTGAGGCAGCGACAGCGTGTCGGGTTCCGGCAGCGGTTTTCCCTGCGTCTCGGGCAGGAACGGCACAGCGAACAGCCCAAAGCTGTAGAACAAGCCGATAATTGTGGCCGCTTTCCCGTAGCCGCCGAGTCCGACAATCAGTGTGCCGGCGAACAACGGCGCGATCGCCGAGATCAGCCTTGGCGCATTAAAGATAAAGCCGGCGGCTGTCGCGCGCATGCGCGTTGGGAAAAGCTCGGGCAGCCATATCGCAGTCCATGAGAATACGCCTTGGACGAAAAATCCGTAAACGGCAAAGACCAGCAGCAACAGATGAATGTCCTGCACCCACAGATAGACGATCGGGGTAAGGGTGAGGCTCATCAGATAATATAAGAACGTTGTCGGCCTGCGGCCGAGCGTATCGGCGAGAAAGCCGAAGCTGATGAAGCCGATCAGGGCGCCGATATTTTGCACAAGGCCTGCCAGTCCCACCCAGCGCTGCGCAGCAAGCCCCGCAGCGGTGGCGACCGATCCGACATAGCTCGGAACAAAACTCGAGACGCCCCAATAACCGATCGTCACCGACAGCGACATCACGAACGTCAAAATCAGGCGCGAGCGGACGGCAGGTTCGGCAAACATGTCAACGAGCGTAAAGCGCACGATTGCCGCATCTTCACCTTGCAGCACTGCGCCCTGCCGCTTGCGATCGTACGCGGCGCGCCGTCGCCTGTTCGATCGCTCCCAACGCGGCGATTCCGGAACATTGCGCCGGATCCAAAACGCGACGAGGGCCGGGAGAATGCCGACCAGATACATATAGCGCCAGGCGTTGGGACCGAGCGTGCCGATCGCCACCCAGACAGCGGAGGCCAGGATGCTGCCGATCGGGTAACCGGATTGCAGAAAGGCGCCGCCTTTGCCGCGGGCGTGGTCCGGCCAAAGCTCCGCTGTGATCGATGCGCCCGTGGCCCATTCCGAGCCGATCGCGAGCCCGACAAGAAAGCGAAACACAGCGAAGGACCACCAATTCCAGGACAGCGCACTCAAGCCCGTCAGCGCGGAATAGGCGAGGATCGTAAGAGTCATTGAGCGCTTGCGGCCGATATAGTCGGCAAGAATGCCGCCTAAGAGGCCACCGGCGCCCCAGCCGAACACTGTGATTGCAATCACCGCCCCGGCATAGATGGGGATGCGCCCATATTCGGAGGTGTCGAGAAGCTGGTGCAGCGCGGCACCGACGGTCAGAATGAGGGCAAACACCTCGAAACCGTCGAACGTCCACCCCAGGTTAGACGCGATCAACGCTTTCCATTGCGTCCAATCGAGCGACCGGTACCACCGAGAAGCGCCGCCTGCGCTCAATTCGCTCATACCTCACTCCCTAACCTGTCGCAGCCAGCGCGGGTTCGATTGTGCTTGCATCGTAGCGCAGGAGCGAAACCGATCACAACAAGCTCAAACGTGCTCAAAGCTACGGCACGATCGCAAAGAACAAAAACACCGCAAAAATGGCGAGGTGTATGACGCCCTGCAGCACGGTGGTCCGCCCCGTACCCAACGTAATAACACTTATAAAAAGGGTCAGCGCCAATAAGACTTGATCCTTCTGCTCAAGGCCAAGTGTAATCGGCTGGTGCAGCATGATCGAAACGACGGCGATCGTTGGAATCGTCAGCCCGATGCTCGCAAGCGCGGAGCCCAAGGCCAGGTTTAAGCTCGTTTGCAATCGATTGGCACGCGCCGCCTGGACCGCGGTCAAACTTTCCGGCATCAGTACCAGCGCTGCGATGACGATCCCCACCAGGCCTTTGGGCACATCAAGTATACGGACTGCGGTTTCCAGAAATGGCGTGAGCGATTTGGCGAGACCCACGATTGCGACGAGGGCGACGAGCAGTAAACCGAAGCTGACGAGAGCGGCCCTGTTCGTCGGTGGCGGTGCGTGTGCTCCTTCGTGCTCTGATTCGATCGGCAGGAAATAGTCGCGGTGCCGTACCGTCTGCACGAAAATGAAGCCGCTGTAGAGCACCAGGGAGACTACGCCGTCGAAAACAAGTTGCGTGCTGCTAAATACCGGACCCGGGACGCTCGTCGCGACGTTGGGCAGAATGAGCGTAAGCGTCGTGAGGGCAGCGAGCACGGCCAAAGCGGCGCTCGCCCCCTGGAGCTGAAATCCCTGTTCGCGATGGCGGGCGCCGCCCCACAACAGGCACGCGCCGACAATGCCATTACAAACGATCATCACCGCGGCAAAAACCGTGTCGCGTGCGAGGTCCGCCTTTTCCGCCGGAGCTGCGATGACCATGGAGATGATCAGCGCGACCTCAATGACGGTGACGGCGACGGCCAGAACAATCGTGCCGAATGGTTCGCCGACCCGATGCGCGACCACTTCGGCATGGTAGACGGCTGCGAAAACGGTGGTGATGAGCGCTATTCCTGCGGCTGCGGCAAGCACCCCGCCAGCGCCTCCACTGAATGTCGCTAAAAGTACCAACCAAGCCAATGCGGGCCATGTCCACGCCCACCACGGCATTCGTGTTGCTTGCATGCGGAGAGTAAATCCGGCCCGATCCCGGCTCGATGGTAACACGGCCGGCGCTGATGTGGCGACTTGTGTTTCGGCCGCCGCTGGGGTTGGCGTGCTGTTGAGCGATGCTCGATCGAGGGTCAAAACTCATTGCAGCCAAAATCGCTCGCTGGGCAGGAGAAGGGCGAAGTGCGTATCGGCAATACGGTCGAGCCCTTCGACGAACCCGGCGGCGATTTTCACTGCAACCCGAAGGGACGCGGGCCTTTCGGCCGCTGGCGTCGTTGCTCGTCGCGCATGATCGGATAGATCACATCGCTCCTCGCGCCTAGCCAGCGGCCGAAATGCCCAGCGTCGCGGCCGTGCAAATAATGAGTTTTGACCCTAATCAAGGAACCTTCAAACCTGGTCCGCATTGTTTGTTAGGACGCAAGATCCTACGCAATCCGAGGCCAAGATGAGATTTGTATTATTAGGTCTTGTCGGTGCGGTAATGGTGCTCGGCACTCCGGCGCACGCGCAAAATTATCCCTGGTGCGCGCAATATAGTGGTCGCGCGCTAGGAGGGGCGATGAACTGCGGTTTCGTCAGCTTCGCGCAGTGTATGGCAACTGTTTCCGGCATCGGCGGTTTCTGTGTGCAAAACACTATGTACCAGCCGCCGCAGCCGAGGGCTCGGAAGAAGAAAAGTTACTAATGTCCTGGTGATGGCGTCGCCGACGTCATAGCTTCTGCTGAACACAACAATTTGGCGGCACCATATTGACGGATGCAGTTGGGATCGTCCCAACTCCCGTCGCCGCAAGCTCAATCGCGGCGTCGTCGACATCAAAATTCAAAATTGCCGTGTCTTGATCGTGGTTTGAGTCATTTTGCTCGTTGTTCACGGAATCAATCTCCCAATTCGATCGCAGGCTTTCGTCTGGGCCAATGATTTTTTAGGTGCTTATTGTCGGGCAGATTGCCCGAACGGTCCACCGTTATCCTCAACGTGGCGTCCGCCCGACGCGTACCATTGATCGTAGCGTTGAAATTTCAGCCCGAGCTTACCGTAATATACCCGCAGATAGCCATCACGGCCGCGTCTCACCGCTTCTGGTGCGACTTGGGCAACCTGCTGGGCGATCACCCCGACATAGGGCGTGTTGCTGCCATTATAGCTGAAGCGATAGAGGCCAAGGCCATTGTTCAGATAGCCGATAAGAACGACGTCATGCTTGAGTCTGATGTCCGAACGCCGTCCGCCGCCGCGACCACCGCCACCACGCCCGCCGCCACCACGCCCGCCGCCGCCCCGGAAGCCGCCGCCACCATGGGCGCGTAAGCCGCCGCCTCCGCCGCGATGTATCCCACCGCGACCGGCAAGTGCGTGGCGTGCTCCGCCCGCACGGTGCGACGGTCGAGCGCCCGCCGCACGGTGCGTAGGTCGGGCGTTCGACGCACGATGCGACGGTCGCGCATTTGCAGTTCCCCGTTGACCCTGGCCCCGATGCGAGACGTGTGCTCCTTTGTTGGGACGATTGCGTTCGCCAAGATTGCCGCCGCCGGGCTTGTTGCCAGGTTTGGCCCCAGGTTTGAGCACCTGTTCGCCGCGACTGCCACGGAAGTCGCGCTGACCTCGATTTCCAGCAGCCTGCCGATGGTCAACCCGGGGCTGCCATCTGTTGCCGCCGCCGGGACCGCTGATCGGATGCGCGGGACGATTCCCGGGTGGGGTGATGTTGATGTTGTTACCGCCGCCGCTCCAATTGATGTTGCCGCCCCAGTAGCCTCCTGACCACCAATTGCCGAGCGCCCAACCGGCGCCGAAGGCAAGTCCGGTCGCAAGCAGGCCATAGCCGATATAAGGTGGCGGCGGCCAGTAATAGGGCGGGTAGTCCGGATAAGGCCATGCGCCGTAGGCCACTGCGGGATCGTAATAGGGTACGTAAACCGTTTCCGGGTCGGTCGGCGCAATGGCAATGACCTGCTTGCCCTGCACCTCACTGACCGTGACGGTCTGTTGCTTTGTCGATTTGAGTTTGTCGTTTGCTTGGGCCTTTGCGCGCAGGCGCTGGATGGCGTCCATCACATCGGGCTGCTGTTCGACGACAGCATCACCAAGCTTTTCCGTCCAGTCGAGCTTCTCGCTCATCATTGCGAGGACATCCGGCGTCGCCATCAATGACTTGATGCTGTCGTCCCAATCCTCGTTAGCAATTGCCGCCTTCAGCTGATCGCCCTTGAGACTCTTGTGCGATTGCAGCCAACGCTCGGCTTGGACGATGTCAATCGGGTAAGCGGAGGCCATGAGTACTTCCGCCAGCAAAGTATCGGGATAGAGCGCGATGGGCGCTACGAGCTGATCAAGTTCTTCCGGTTTCAACAATTGCGGTTGTGATGCAGCAGTGTTCGGCGCCTGCGCCATCGCGCCAATTGGCGTTAAAACGAACAAGGCAAAAACAAGTGAGCGGACCATCGCCAACAGCATTGGCGCTTACCGTATGTTGCATGAAACTCGGCAGGTTATCGGACTACGGAGTTTTGACGGTTACTTTGATTCAGATCAAAGTTCGAAACGCCGGACCAGCGAGCGCCGGCTTTAGCGGCTATTTTCCAAGTAAGGGAATCGGCGCCGGAGGCTTGAGAACCCGCGGTCGTCTGGCCGTGAAAATTTGCCGTGCGACAGCCGTTACGAATGATGAGCTTTGCGGTAGTTCAGGCTGCCACTTTTGCCCGCTTGGTCGGCGGTGAACCTTTGGATAGCGCTTCCATACGTTCGGCTAGTTTGTAGCCACGCGCCAGCAAGCGCCAACGCCGTTCACAGTCCAGAAAGTCTTGACGTAAAAGCGGATCGCTCTGCTCTTTCGCCCGGCGCCGGCAGTGTTCGGCGTGGCCGTAACAGTCGCGGATGTTTTTACTTAATGCATTGCGCAAGGCACAACCCTCATCAAGCCAAAGTGCCTCCGTCGCTGATCGAAGCATACGACGTTCTACAAAATGCACGAGTAAAATTCGCGTGACACCTGTGACGGAATTGTTTCGATTTTACGATTACCCGTGCTGAGCAAAGAATCTTGCAGGTCTTCCGTTCACAGCCGCATCTCCGGCACCTGATCCGAGATTGCCAATTGAGCCTCCGTGGCCGCGATCACCTGCTCGACCGAGACGCCGGGTCCTCTTTCGCGGAGCGTTGCGCGACCGCCGGTAAATTCAATAACGGCCAATTCGCTGACAACGAGATCGACCGCTCGGGCGGAGGTCAGCGGCAGCGTGCATGTGTTGACAATCTTCGGCTTGCCTTTGGCAGTATGCTGCATTGCGATGATCACGCGCTTGGCGCCGGTGACCAAATCCATCGCTCCGCCCATTCCTGGGACCATCTTTCCCGGAATCATCCAATTCGCGAGAAGGCCGTGTGCATCGACCTGCAGCGCGCCGAGCACCGTAATGTCGACATGCCCGCCGCGGATAAGCCCGAACGACATGGCGCTATCGAAGGTGCAGGCGCCCGGTAATGCCGTCACGGGACGGCCGCCGGCGTCGGTCAGGAGCCGATGCCCCATGCCTTGCTCGGGTATCGGCCCCGTGCCGATCAGGCCGTTCTCCGATTGGAAGAATACCTTCACCTCGCTCGGCACGTAGTTCGCTACCTTGGTCGGTATTCCGATGCCGAGATTGACCAGCATG
>Ga0187801_10000600_pt1 | contig 10113 bp, 9 predicted proteins | sample NC_wetland_sal_i_10_FD_132465 | JGI IMG/M metagenome (GOLD analysis project Ga0187801, IMG submission 132465) | Wetland sediment microbial communities from Neuse River Estuary, North Carolina, USA - Control_1 | ecosystem: Environmental > Aquatic > Freshwater > Wetlands > Sediment | place: USA...
ATGGGCGTGGACTGCCCGGCCAGCCGCTGGGCTTGCGGCCCGGCGGCCTCCAGGTGATAGGTCAAGATCGGACCAGGAGCCACCACGTTGACCCGGATGCCCTGATCGGCATAGTCCAGGGCGGCGACCTTGGTCAGGCCGATGATCCCGGCCTTGCCCGCGACGTACGCCGCGAGGTTGGCTGTGCCGTTCAGGCCGGCGATCGAGGCCATGTTCACGATCGCGCCGCCGCCGCCGCGCAGCATGGCCGGGATCTGGAACTTCATGCCCAGGAACGTGCCGCGGACGTTGGTCGCGATGCCGAGGTCGAACTCGGCGGGATCGATGTCCGCGAGCGGAGCGGGCAGGGGACCGGCGCTGGCGTTGTTGAACGCCGCGTCGAGCCGGCCGAACCGGGACACGGCCAGGTCAACCAGGTAACGCGCCGAGTCGGCGTCGGTGACGTCGAGCCTGGCGGCGACGGCCTCACCGCCGGCCGACCGGATCCGGCTGGCCACGGCCTCTACCGCGGCGGTATCCCGGGCGCCGAGCACCACGGCCGCTCCGGCCGCGGCGAACGCCTCGGCCGTGGCCGCCCCGATACCCTTGCTCGCCCCGGCGACCAGGGCCACCCGTCCGCGCATGAGCTGCTCTCCCATGACCCAACTCCTATCGTTAGATATCTAAGAGTATGGCATCAAACGATTAGACGTCAATGAAGGAAGGGTAACGCTGACAACAACACGAGCTTCCGGGTGGTGGATGCGCGAAACTACGAGGTCGCGGGCGGCTGACCGACGGGCGGCTCGCCGGTACGCGGCGGCTGCGGGTGGCGGACCTTGCCGACGCACAGGTAGACGATGCCGCCGAACGGGACCGTGAGGCCGATGCCGCAGCAGAGGATGGCCCAGCCCCACTTGGGCAGGTAGCGCACCTGCTCGGCCCGGGCCAGGTCGTACAGGCAGAACGCCACCCACGCGACGCCCAGCGCCAGGATCAGGAAGACGGGCTGCAACGTGACCCTCCGGACGGACGGGGGCTACTACCTCTGCTAACACTAAGGCCGGAACGTACCGCCGACGGCACCGCCTAGCCAGGTCCGGGGCGCGCACCACTGCCGTTCGGGAGAAAGGAAGGCTGATAAGGTCCGGGCCGCTGCCGACGTCGGCGCGGCCGCGGACGGCGCCGCCGGGTCAGTGTCGGCACGGAGCGAGCCCGGCCGGGTCAGCGCCAGGTAACCGCCGGACGCGAGCAGGATGAACGGGATCATGCTGTTCGGGTCGGTGCCGAGCCCGCCGAGGAAGCCCAGGTCCTCGACCAGCACCCAGTCGGCCAGGCACAGCACGGCGAACCCGATCAGCGCCGGGCGGATCAGCCACGGGCGGCCGGACAGGAACGCGGCGCCGAAGACGCTGAGCGCGCAGACGACGAACAGGTTGACGGCGAACCCGTGGGCCTCGTCGAACGAACCGAACGCCGCGACCCAGGCGGACAGGAAGCCGGGCTGCGGCGTTTGGGCCATCGACCGGGCCATCGCGGCCAGCGGCCCAGGCTGGCCGGACGAGATCCCCTGCCAGTACCCGAGGCTGGGCTGGGCCTGCAGCCCCGCCATCACGGCCAGGAAGAGCCCCAGCCCGGCCAGGGTCAGCTGGCCGGCCCGCGGCGAGCGCCAGACCTCCGAGGGCAGCGCGATCAGGGCCCCCGCGGCCACGTAGATGAGCACCGCGCCGGGCGCACCGGTCAGCCAGGTCAGGCCCGGCGCGAAGATCCCGCCGAACGATTCGCCGAACACCCACACGATCAGGCCCCAGCCGACGCTGGCCAGCCCGGCGAGGCGGGACAGCGTGCCTCGCGGCGCGGCCAGCAGCCAGGCGCCGAGCCCGGCCTGGATCCACACCGAGGCGGAGCCCGCCGCGATCGGGTGGCCGACCCAGCCGGCCTGGCCCCAGTGCACGACGTGCTGCACCCACGGCGACGACGCCCCGGCGGTCGGCTCGATCACCTGCGACGGGAGTCCGGCCGGCATGTTCGGCTGCGCCTGCAGGATCCCGTCCAGGAGCCACAGCAGGCCGAACCCGATCCGCAGCAGCCGCCGCCCGGCGGGCTCGGCCGGGGCGGCCGCAACGCGAGCCCCGGGACCCAGCGCAGAACGCAGGCGCCCCACCAGCGGTGCCGCGGGCGGCCAGGCTCGCAGGCCAACCCAGGCGGCGGCCAGCACGGCCAGGAGAGCCAGCGCGATCAGCCCCTGGTGCCACAGCGCGGTCATGAACGCCGCGGCTAGCGCGTGATCCAGGCGGTCCGACCCGGAGTTCATCCCGGGCATGGCCGCCACCCTCCGCGTGGTGTCACCCTGATGGCCGTTTCAGCCTCCGGCTCAGACGGATGCAGGTTCGGATGCGGGTTCGGGCGCGGGTCCGGGCGCCAGCCGCGCGGGGACGGCGGCGGGCGCGGCGGGCGCGGCGTCGGCGCTGGCCAGGTACTGCGCCATCGTCCGCTCCGGGCCCCACCTGCGCTTCATCCACAGGTAGCAGCCGAACGCCGCCGGGCCGAACAGCGCCTGGGACGGTATGAGCAGGTCGAGCTGGGTGTCGACGAAATTGCCCAGGAACGGGATGAACGCGGTGACGAAGGCGCCCATGACCAGGATCAGGCCGTACGCGATCCTGGCCGCCTTCGCGCCGTAGGCCTTGTAGCAGGCGATCAGGAACAGGGAGTAGACCAGCAGGTCGCCCAGGCCGACGCCGTAGTTGTCGATGCCGAACCGCATGCCGAGCAGCGGGTCCAGCGGGTGCGCCAGGTACCCGGCCACGAGCTGGTCGGTCAGCGGGAGGAGCGTGGCGAAGACGATGTCGTAGACGGCGAGCCCGAGGGCGAGCCAGGCCACCAACTGCAGCCGCATCCCGCCCTGCACGTACAGGTTGGACACCGAGATGGCGCCGAGCCCGACCAGGATGGTGAGCTCGGCCCACCACAGCTGCCACCCGGCGGTGGTGCCCATCAGGTGATGGCTGGTCCAGTAGTTGAGGCCGATCAGCAGCCCGATGCCCAGCCACGTCCACCCCCGCCCGAGTACCTGGTGGTAGCCGATGTACAGCGCGGAGGAGAAGGTGACGATCAGCAGGCAGGTGATGATCCAGTAGGGCAGGTACCCGTAGAGGAACGGCAGGACGGAGATGAACAAGAGCAAGATCACGATGTCGCGGCCGTTGAACGTGCCGATCGGCGGCCGCTCCATGCGCACCCGCCGGAAGTACAGCAGCGCGCCGCTGATCACCAGCGTCACGCCGACCACGAGGACGCCGAACTCGGTCAGCGTCTGCTGCAGGAGCGAAATCGGCTCGGTCGTAGCGGGCATGTCACGCTCCCACGAGTACTGGCTCGCTGGCGAAGGTGGTTTCGCGCAGGTCGCTCCGGGTCGGGCGCAGGGTCCTCGCCTGGTCGTCGTCGACGATCGCCAGGTCCACGTCCAGGCCGCCGAGCGCCTCGGCCAAGTGGCGGCGCGCCGCCGCCTCGCCGATCCCCGCGATCGCGACGGCGGGCAGGACGAGCCGGAGCTGACCGTCGTCGGCCATGGCGCGGTAACGCGCGGGCCAGGGCTGCGCGGGCAGCGCCTCGATGGCGTCGACCAGCTGCCGGGGCGTGACGACGACGCCGTCGCCGAGGTGCAGCAGGTGGTCGGCCTTGCCGAGGATCTGGCTGGTGGCGGGGATCCCGGCCAGCTCGCAGCCGAGGGGACCGTCCGGCAGGCAGCGGACCACGTCGCGGGTGTCGAACCGGAAGACCGGCGCGCAGTCGCGGTAGGGGAAGTACGGGGTGATCACGAGGGTGGCGAGCGCCCCGGCCTCGGCGGGCTCGCCGGTCCGCAGGTCGAGCCGTTCGGTCAGGCCGATGTTCACGTCGTGATGCAGGTGGCGGTGGCTGCAGGTCCGCCCGGTGACCGGGATCACCTCGGTCATGCTGTAAGGGTCCTCGATCAGCGGCACGCCGAGCGTCTGGCAGGCCGCCTCGGCCAGGTGCGGGGATAGCACCTCCCCGCCGACGGTGACCCGCCGCAGCCGGAAGTCGCCCGGGCCCAGGCCGCGGCGCCGCGCGGCGTGCACGAGCTCGGCGAGGTAGCTCGGGACGGTCAGCAGCAGCGTCGCCCCGCCCTGGGTGAGGCTGTCGAGCGACTCGTCCGGCGGGAGGATGCCGAGCAGCCGGCACATGGCGCCGGCCAGGCGGCACGAGGTCGCGGCCAGGTGCGTCGAGGCGGTCGCGCGGGAGCTGACGTTGACCTGCATGACGTCGCCGGGCTTCAGCTCCCCCCGCAGGACCGACGTCAGCGCGCCCAGCGCGGGCCACAGCTCCATCTCGTAGCGAGATAGCCACACCTCCGCCGGGCGGCCGGTGGTGCCGGTGGTCCGGGTGACCAGGCAGGGCGCCACGTCGCTGCAGCGGAAGTCGGCGGAGGCCTCGATCAGGTCCTGTTTGGTCGTGACCGGGATCGCCCGCAGGCCCGCGACGTCGAGTTTCGCCGGATCGGCCGCCACCGCGGCGAACCGGCGCGCGTAGAACGGAGACTTGGCCGCAAGCCTGCGAGCGGTGCGGTTCACGCCGCGGTTGGCCCACTCCAGCCGGTCCTCGGCGCTGCCGAGCGGCCCGCCGAGGACCTCCTGGGCCTCCTCGCCGGGCTCGCCGAACTCCGCGATCGTGGCGATCACGTCGTTGACGAGCAGTCCGATGTTTCGCGGGCTGAGTCTGCGGCCCCAGACCATGCCCATGGCCATACGGAATTGCCTCACGCCGGTGTCGAGCATCGCGATTCCGTTCCTTGTCTCCGCACGGGCTGGCGCCGTCCACCGAACGAGCCTCGGGGACCCCGGGGGCGGCGCCAGCCCGGCTGGACGAGCCGGCCGGGATCACTCCCGCCGGCGGGTCCGGTTAGAAGGTGGCGGAGCTTGACGCGGCGAACAGAACCGCGCTGAGCGACCCAAGCACGTACTTCGTGTGCTTGACGCTGCTCTTCAGAGCCTTCATAATTACCTCCTCTCCGCATGCTCGGCGCCCGATCCTTGGGGGAGCCGTGGTCAAGGGACGACCACGACCTTGAGGGTCATTCCGGGGTGGACCGAACAGGTCAGGTAGAACGTGCCGAGCGTCATCCACCGCCCGGTCGTGTAGGCGGTGTTGGTCTGCATGAGGTGAAAGCCCGTCATCGGAACGCCGCGTTCGGGGCTGCGTATGTGCGTGTCAACGCCGGGCCCGACCACGTGCACGGCGTTGGAGTCGTTCACCAGGGTGAGCCGCTCACCGCGGTGGAGGGTCACCGTGTCCTTGGCGAAGTCCCTGGTGACCATGCCGACGTCCATCGCGGCAATCGGCCGGGGCGCGGTGATGAGGCGGGGGACCAGAAAGCCCGCCAATAGGCCGGGAATGACGAGGAGAACCCGCGGAACGGAAAGGAACCGGCGTTCTGACATTGTCAGGCTCCTCCGCCTCGGCCTCGGCTGCGGACCCCTCACTGCGAAAATACTTCGCGGCGCTCAGAACAAATATCGGCAATCCGCAAAGATAACGTAATGTGATGGCAAAATCACCGATCTGACGCAATTGCCTCGGTTCAGGCCCCCGGCTGGCACGACGGGCACCAGAACGTGACCCGGTCCTGCTGGCCTTCGGAGCGGATGAGCGTGCCGCAGCGCCGGCACGGACGGCCGCGCCGGCCGTACACCCACGTCTCCTCGCCCCGGCGCGAGCTGCCGGTCGTGACCTGGCCCAGCCGCTCCTTGTTCGCCTCGAGCAGCCGGCGGGCCAGCTCGGCCATCGCGGCGAGATCGGAGACCTCGCCGACAGGGCGCCACGGGTTGACGCCGCGCAGGAAAAGGACTTCGGCCTTGTAGATGTTGCCGATGCCGGCCAGGCTGGTCTGGTCGAGCAGGGCCTCGCCGATGGGCCGGTCAGGTCTGGCGGCGAGCCGGCGCACCGCCTCGGCGCAGTCCCAGTCCGGACCCAGCAGATCCGGGCCCAGGTGCCCGGTGACCTGGTCCTCATGACTGGTCCGGAGCAGCTCGACGACGCCGAGCTGATACCCGATGGCCTGCCACGCCTCGTTGGCCAGCACCAGCCTGATCCGATGGCTCTCCGCCATCCGTTCGGCCGCGGGGCGGATCCGCCAGCTGCCGTCCATGCGCAGGTGCGTGTGCACGGTGAGGCCGCCGCTGGTCCGGGTGAGCAGGTGCTTGCCGCGGGAGACGGTCTCGGTCACCACGTCACCGGTCAGGTCGGCGGTGGCCAGCCGCGGGACGCGGAAGTCACTTCGGGTCAGCGGCCGTCCGGCTAGCGCCTCGTGCAGGCGGCGAGCCGTGTACCAGACCGCATCTCCCTCGGGCATGGACCTAGTCTGCCCGGGGCCGGGCGCGGGCGGGGGTTACGCCGGTTAGCCGCGGCCGTTCGCCCTGGGGTCGTACGAACCGCGGTGGCCGTTGCCCGTCGGGTACGCCGGGTACGCGCCCGTGCCGTTGCCATTGACGCTGCCGTTGGCGCCGGGTCGGCCCTGACCCGAGGTGCCCCGGGTACCGTTCGGCTGCCTGGGGTCGTCAACCGGGCTAACCGGATACCCGTACCCGTACGTCTCCCCGTAGGGCGGCGTGCTCACCGACTGGGCGTGGTCACCGTAGGGGCGTTCGGGGTACGGATACGCGTTGGTGCCGCCGTAGGGGTCGGCGGTTCCCGCCGACCGGAGCGGATCGGGCCGGCCGCCCGACCAGTAGGGGTCGGACCTGTACCCGTCGTAGCGACTCGTGTCGGAGCGCCCGGCGTCGGGCCGGTATTCGGGGGCGCGCCCGTTGCCGTTGCCGTTCAGTCCGCTCGGACCGCTCGGACCGCTCGGACCGCCGCTCGCGGGCAGTTCGTACTGCCGGAACGGGGGGACCCCACCGGGGTACCCTCCGGTGGCCGCCTGGGTGTCGGCGAGGCTGAAGCTCTGCGTGTCCTGGGCGACCGCGGCCTCGTACTGCTCCCGGTCCCTGGACCGGCGCGGCGAGTAGGACCGGCCGTCCACCGCTCCGGGCGGTCGCTGGGCATAGGCCGCGCTGGTCAGCGGGTCCTCGCCCGCGACGGCGCCCGCGCCGGAGTCATTACCGTTGGCGTGGCGCGCGCGCCCGCGCGGTTCGGCCGGCATCCCGCCGCGAGTCCCCTGGCCCATGACGGGGGCGGCCTGCGTCGCTGGCTGGTAGGACGGACCCTGATACGGCTGCGCAGCCGGCTGGTACGACCGCGTGGCGACGGGCACCGGCTGGGTGCCCGCCTGGATCGGCTGGGGACCGGTCGGGATCGGCTGAGCGCCGGTAGGGATGGACTGGGGACCCGCCTGGATCCGCTGCGGGCTGGTCTGGATCGGCTGGCTGGCGGTACGGTCCGCAGGCCCAGGCCGGCCAGCGGGCAGCGGATAAGCACCCGAACCTCCGCCCGCCATCCGGCTGGCGTCGAGTCGGCCCCGGTCGTCGGCGTCACGTCCGTTCGGGTCGCGTCCGTTCGGCGGGGGAGGGACGTCCGGCAGCCGCCGCCTGGAGCCCGGATCCGCCGGGGCGGCGCTGCGCGCGGTCGTCGCCAGCGGCTTGTCCGACGCCATGTCGTCCCAGAACTGCTCGTCGCTTACGCCGCCGAAGGCCTCGGTCGGCCACATCTCCTCGTCGACCTCGGCGCCCTTGCGGAAGCCGACCCGCCGCCGGCCCCGGCTCGACCTGATCGCCTCCGCGCCCTCATCGTCCTCCAGGTCGGGTCGCTCCGCGGGCCTGGGCCGAGTCCCCGCACCGGCGCGTGCCCCGGCACCGGCGCGTGCCCCGGCATCGGCCGAACGCAGCCCGACCGGCGCCGTGTGCCCCGCGGGCTCGTCGCGATGGACCCGGTGGCCTACGGCGAGATGCCCGACGCCCGCATGGCGCCTGGGCGGCGCTTCGTAGTCGTCGTCAGGATGCGGTTCGGGATGAGGTCTGGTGCGGCCCGCGGCCGAAGCCCCGTTCGCGCCGCTCCGGGACGACGAGGAACGAGACGCCATGGTCCTGCCCCGGGCCGGGGACGGGTCGATCCGGTCGGCCCGGTCGGTCTCAATCCGGCCCGGCCCGGCGGTCCGCCCGCGGGAACTGTGGCTGTTGCCAGGGCGAACACTGAAATAGAAAGCCGCCGCGATGCCCGCAAGCCCCGCGATGGCCAGTCCCGCGACCAGAATCATGGTCTCCATCCCAGAACGCCGGGGCCTCGTGGGGGGCGCTGCCAGGCACACGCGGCCTATTGACGCGAGCCTTCCCCGTAGTCGCGAGCGCCCAGAACCCGCTTGATCACCGATTCTGACTCACGAGCGGGGAGCGTGTCACACGATTGCAAAACTTCTGTTGAGAGCTGGTTACAAAATGTGTCAGCTTGATCACGGGTACCCAGTAACCACTTTTCTACCGCGCCCGATTGTGGCGGCGGCGATCGCGGTCCATACCTGCTCTAGGGATGCTCCGGGGGGCAGGTCAATCTCGGTGTTAAGGGCATAAACAGTGAATCGGTACATGTGCGAATGGCCGACCGGGCACGGGGCGTCGTAGGGCTGGGTGTTCGCGCTGTTCAGCGCCTGGCGCGCCCCGGTCGGCAGCATTCCTTCCTGGATGTCGGTAGTACCCGGTTCAATGTGGAACACGATCCAGTAAATAAAGGGCGTGATCGGCGCAGAAGAGTCGTCGACCACGAGCGCGAAGCTCTTGGTGCCGGGCGGCGCACCCGACCAGTTGATCGGGGGATTGATGCCGGTGCCATGACAGGTATAACGCTGCGGGAGCACATTCTGACTGAGGGCCGCGCTGTTCACCGACAGCATCGCGGGCGCGATAGCCGCGCCGGATCCAGCCTTTCCGCACCCGGCCAACGCCAGAGCCGCCAGCACGGCCGCGCCCAGCGCGGTCCACCGTGGCTTTCGGCTGCGGTCCCGGGCCGATGTCACCTCGCCTGCCTCCTGCCAGCGCCATGCCGTCGGTTGATAGTAGAACCTCCCAGGAAGCGTAAGGTGAAGCCGCGCGTTGAATCGTCCGGGGGCGCGGGTGCCGGTCCGGGCTAGCAGCGGGATGACCGGAGAGGGCTGATGCTAGACGCGCTGCGTATCGGGGTGCTCGGCCCGCTTCAGGTGCGGGACGGAGCCGGGCGCAGTGTGCCCATCGGCGGCCGTCAGCTGCGCGTTCTGCTAATTTTGCTGGCCCTGGACGCCGGGCGTGTCGTCCCGGTCGCCTCGCTGGCCGGGCAGCTGTGGCCCGACGAGCCGCCCGGCCACCCCGGCAACGCCCTGCAGACCCTGGTCTCGCGCCTGCGGGCCGAGCTGCGCCGGGCCGGGCTGGGCCAGGTGATCGAGTCGCACCCGGCCGGGTACCGCCTGGCCGTGCCGCCCGACGCGGTGGACGCGGCGGTCTTCGAGGCCCGGGCCGCCCAGGGCCGCCGGGCGCTGGCCGAAGGCGAGGCCGAGACGGCCGCGAGCGTGCTGCGCTCGGCCCTTGCGGAGTGGCGCTGTCAGCCGCTGGCCGACGCGGCCGGGTGCGACGCGGCCGAGGTCGCCGCGGCCCGGCTGACGGAGCTACACGCCAGCGTGCTGGCCGACCGGATCGAGGCCGACCTGGCCCTGGGCGAGGGCGCAAGCCTGGTCGGGGAGGTCCGCGCGCTGACCGCCGCCAACCCGCTGGCCGAGCGCCCCCGCGCCCTGCTCATGCGCGCGCTGTACGCGGCGGGCCGCCAGGCCGAGGCCCTGGCCGTGTACCACGAGGCCCGCGAGCTGCTGGCGGGCCACCTGGGCGTTGACCCGTCGGCTCAGCTCGAGCACGTCTACCTGCGCATCCTGCGTGCTGATCCCACTCTTTATCCCGAACGAGCGTTGGTGCCTCTCCCGGCCACCCCCGCGTCCCCGCGGGCCGGCCAGCCGCTGACCAGCTTCGTCGGCCGGGACAGCGAGGTGTCCCTGGTGCTGAAGAACCTCGGCGCTGCCCGCCTGGTCACCCTCACCGGCCCCGGGGGCGTCGGGAAGACGCGGCTGGCGGGCGAGGTCTCGGGACACCTCCACGGTCCGGTGCGGTTCGTCGAACTGGCCTCGGTGACCGACCCGGCCGAGGTGCCCTACGCCGTCCTGGAGGC
>Ga0187801_10000601_pt1 | contig 10113 bp, 9 predicted proteins | sample NC_wetland_sal_i_10_FD_132465 | JGI IMG/M metagenome (GOLD analysis project Ga0187801, IMG submission 132465) | Wetland sediment microbial communities from Neuse River Estuary, North Carolina, USA - Control_1 | ecosystem: Environmental > Aquatic > Freshwater > Wetlands > Sediment | place: USA...
CCGGGCGAGGGCGACCCGCTGGCGTTCACCACCGGACAGCGAGCGCGGGGAGCGGGCGGCTAGCGGCGGGATGCCCAGGCGGTGCAGCAGCGGATCGGTGCCTGGGCTGGGCGGCTGGCGGCGGGCCCTGGGCCCGAACCGGATGTTCCCGGCGACGGACAGGTGCGGGAACAAGGCGGCGTCCTGGAAGACCAGGCCGATGCGGCGCTGTTCGGGCGGCAGGGCGGTGATGTCGGCTCCGGCCAGGGCGATGCGGCCGGAGCGGTGCGGGCGGAGCCCGGCGATGGTTTCCAGGAGCATGGTCTTGCCGGCCCCGGACGGGCCGAGCACGGCCAGGACCTGGCCGGGCGCGATCGTGACGCTGACCGGGCCGAGGCGGAAGGATCCGGCCTGGCCGGTCAGGTCGCTGACGGCCAGGCTGCGGTCAGCGGTAGGCACGGTCGATCCGGGCCAGCAGGCGGCCCGAGGCGAGAGTGCGGAAGACCAGGAAGGTAGCCAGCGTCACGATCAGCAGGACGACGGCGGCCGCGGCGGACTGGGTGAGCCCTGATTGCAGGAACAGGTTGTAGATCTCGACCGGGGCGGTGGCCGGGTAGTAGGCGATGATCACGACCGCGCCGAACTCGCTGATCGACCGGGCGTAGACCAGGACGGCGCCGGTCAGGACGCCGCGCAGCCCCAGCGGCAGGGTGACGCGGCGGAACGTGTGCCACGGCGCGGCGCCCAGGCTGCGGGCGGCCTGCTCCAGGCGGGGGTCGATGGCCTCGAACGCGACGCGGGCGCTGTTGACCGCGAACGGCGCGCTGACGAACAGCATCGCGGCGATGATGCCCAGCTGGGTCCCGTAAAACGAGATCCCCAGCCGGCCGGCCGGGCCGCCGACCCAGCCGGTGCGGCCGAGCAGGAACAGCAGCGCGATGCCGGCCACGGTGTGCGGCACCACCAGGGGCAGGTCGACCAGGGCCTGGACCAGGGCGCGGCCGCGGAAGGTGCCGCGGGCCAGCAGCCAGGCCAGCGGCACCCCGAACACGGTCGCGATCGCGGCGGTGACCGCCGCGGCCTGCAAGCTGAGCAGCGTGGCATCGCGGATCGCGGCGGTGGCGGCGGCCTCCCGCAGGCTAGCTGGCGGCGAGGTGGCCGCCAGCCGCACGATCGGCAGCACGATGAAGGCCAGCAGCAGGCCGCCGGCCGTCCACATCGCGGCGCCGAACCAGCCGCCGGGCCAGCGGCGGCCCGGCGCCCCCGCTGCGGCCGTGCTCATGGCGTATCAGCCACCGGCGGCGGGCCACGGCGTGGTCACCGATCGCAGCGCGGCCGGGAGGCTGGCCTGGCCGCTGGCCAGCGCGGGTGAAATGACCACGAACCCGTTGCTGCTCATGATGGCCTGGCCCTGCGGGCTGAGCACGAAGCTGATGAACTCCTGGCCCAGGGCCGCGTCCGGCGCGTTGCTGGGGATGGTCAGCCCGTAGATGATGGGCTTGGCGGCCAGCTCGCCCAGCGAGCCGGCGTTGATCGTTACCTTGGCGTAGGCGGCGGCCATCGCTGAGTCGGACAGGTTGATCGCGGCGGGCAGCGTGATGTACTTCAGGTGCTCCTCCAGCGCGTCGGACCGGTAGATGGCCAGGTAGTCGATCTGGCCGGATTGCAGGGCGGCCAGCAGCGAGGTCTCGGTCTCAGCGACGCTGGAGTCCGGGGAGTTCCTCAGCACCGCAGCGGACAGTCCCGGGTCGTGGTAGTAGCCCTGGGCGAGCTGGAGCATCTGCAGGATCTGGTATCCCGACGGGTCGGCGGCGGGGTTGGACCGGCCGATGCGCACGCCGGGCTCGGCCAGCACCTTGTACCAGTTCGCCGCGGTCAGCTGGCCTGCGCCCTTGCTGTGGCTGGTGTAGGCGAAGGTGATCTGGTTCGACACGAACCCCAGGTACCAGCTGGCGTGCGGCTTGGACGGGTCGGACATCAGCTTGGGGATCAGCGAGTAGTCCGCCACGCCGAGCACGTCGGCGGGCTGGCCCAGCTGGGTGATGTCCCGGACATCGTCCCCGCTCGCGCCGAACTGCGAATGGATCGTCACGCCGGGATTCTGCTGCTTGAACGCCGCCAGCTCCGCCGTGAACGGGGTCGACAACGTGCCCGCGCCGAACACGATCAGCGTGCCGGTCGCGCCCGCCGGGCTGCTCGAACTGCTGGCCGGGCTGCTGCTCGTGGTACTAGTGCTGCTGCTGCAGGCTGCGGTCAGGGCCAGCACCAGCCCGGCGGCGGCCGCGAGTCCGCTACGGCGCAGTCCGCGACTCATAGCTGCCCTCCTCTACTGAGGTACTACAGATCGGTGCAGAGCCTAACAGCGCCCGGGCGGAAGCGAGAGTGGCGAGACCGCACTGCAACCCCCGGCGGTAGCATCCCGGACATGGCACGGTACCTCCAGGTCAGCAGCGACATCGCGGAGCGCGTCGCGGCGGGGATGCTGGCGGGCGGGGATGAGCTGCCGAGCATCCGCCAGGCCGCGCAGCGGTATGACACCACGGCCACGACCATCGCCCGCGCCTGGAGGCACCTAGCCGACGCCGGCGTAATCGAGGTCCCGGACCGCGCCCGTGCCCGGGTCGCGGCCGGAGGCGACGCCGCCGCCCGGCGCCTACTTGGCGGGCACCCGGCGCTCCGCCTGGCCGGCAGCGATGACCCCGGCCTGGACATCGCGCTGCGCCGCACCGGGGCGGCCGTGGTCACCGTCGGCGCGCGCGGCAGCTTCCACGGCCTGACCCGGATCTGGCGCGGCACCGCCGACGCCGCGGCCATCCACCTGCGGCACCGCTCCGGTGCCGGCAACAGCCCGTTCGCCCGTTCCGTGCTCCGCGACCGCCAGCCCGCGATCATCCACCTGTGGCGACGCCAGCAGGGACTGCTGGTACCGCCCGGTAACCCCGGCCGCGTCAGCGGCCCGGCCGACCTGCGGGGCCTGCGGATCGCCCGCCGCCCGTTCGGCACCGGGACACGCGTCCTGCTCGACCGGCTACTGGCCGACGCCGGGATCCCGCCGGCCTCCGTCGCCGGACCCGACGCGGCCTCCCACCTGGAAGTCGCCATGACCATCGCCGCTGGCCAGGCCGACGCCGGGCTGGGCGTACGCGCGGCCGCCACCGCGCTGGACCTCGGGTTCGTCCCGGTCACCTGGGAAGACTTCGACATCGTGCTCGGCGGCGATGCCCTGCCCGCCGCCGGGCCGCTGATCACGGCGCTGCGCGACCCGGACGTGCGGTCCGCGGTGAACTCCCTCGGCGGGTATGACCTGTCCCGCGCCGGCGCCGTGCAACTGCTCGGCTGACCAGCGCGCGGATCCGCGCAGGCGCGGCCCGGCCTTGGATGAGGGTACGCCCCGTCTGGGGCGCTGGTCAGGCCGCCGGGAAGCCGAGGCTGCGATCGGCGCTCCTGTCTCAGTCGCCCCAGATGTCGCGGGCGGTGTCAACGATCAGGCGGAGCTTGGCCAGCTGCTCGTCTTGGGTCAGGGCGTTGCCCTCGACCGTGGAAGAGAAGCCGCACTGGCCGGACAGGCAGAGCTGGTCCAGGGGCACATACTTCGCAGCCTCGTCCACTCGGCGCTTGAGGTCGTCGGGGGATTCGAGTTCGGGGCGCTTGGTGGTGACCAGGCCCAGGACGACCTGCTTGCCCTTCGGGACGAAGCGGAGGGGCTCGAAGCCGCCGGAGCGCTCGTCGTCGTACTCCAGGAAAAAGCCGTCCACGTCTAGCTCCGAGAACAGGGCCTCGGCCACGTAGTCGTAGCCGCCCGAAGCGGCCCAGGAGGAGCGGAAGTTGCCGCGGCACAGGTGCGTCGTGATGGCCATCCCGGCGGGCTTGTCCTTGACTGCGGCGTTGATCTGGCTGATGTAGCGGTGGTGCAGGTGCTCGGCGTCCTCGCCGCGCCCGGTGATCTCGGCGCGCTGGGCGGGGTCGTTGAGGTAGGCCAGGCTGGTGTCGTCGAACTGCAGGTAGGTGCAGCCCAGGGCGGACAGGCGCTGGACTTCGTCGGCGTAGGCCGCGGCCAGGTCGGCCCAGAATTCCTCGATGTCGGGGTAGACCGCCGGGTCCAGCATGGCCGGGCCGCCGCGGTAGTGCACCATGTTCGGCGACGGGATCGTCTGCTTGGGCACGGCCGTCGTCACCTGCGACTTCAGGAACGTGAAGTCATCGCCGAAGATGGTCTCGGCCAGATGGACCTGGCTGCCGACGTGCAGCGCGGCCGGGGTCCACTCGATGTCTCCCGATGGGTTGGTGAACTTGACCTTGATGTGACCGGGGGCCTGGGAGACGCCGCCGAGGGCGTAGATGAAGTCCATGTGCCAGGTGGTCCGGCGGAATTCGCCATCGGTGGCGGACTGCAGGCCGACCTCCTCCTGCATGCGCACCGCCTTGCCGATCTCTTCATCCTCGATCGTGCGCAGCTCGCTGGCGGTGATCCGGCCTGCGGCGAAGTCGTCGCGGGCCTCGAGCAGGCGGGGCGGGCGCAGCAGGCTGCCGACGTGGTCGGCCCGGAACGGGGGGCTGGTCCTGCGGGACATGGCAAACCTTCTTCGATCAGCCGCGGGGGTGAACGGGCCAGGGCCTCGGGTGCTGGACCGGTTCCCGGTCGGCAGGCGGCTGCCCACCGGGCGCGCTGGCGGCCGGCGCACCGAGGAGCGAGCGGGTGAGCGCATTGTGCTCACCGCCCATCTCGGCCAGCACCTCGGCGAAATGCGGGCCGCGCAGCACGGGCGGGCGCTCACCAGCGCGCAGCGATACCAGCACGGTCCGCCTGATCATCTCCTTGATGAAGGACGCGGTGACCCCCGCCGTGCTTGCCACGATGTGAGCGAGGTCGGCGTCGATGACCAGGTGGCGCGCGTACAGGCGGAGCAGGCGCTCCCGGCACACCGCGTCGGGCCGGGGGATCTCGACCGCCAGGTCGACCCGCCCAGGCCGGTCGGCGAGCGCGAGTTCCAGGATGTCGGCCCGGTTGGTGGTCAGCACGAACGTCACGTCCGCGTCGGAGCCGACCCCGTCCATGGCCTCGAGCAGGGAGAACAGCAGCGGGTTGCTGTCCGGCGTGAAGTCCCTGTCCATGCCGACGAGATCGACGTCCTCCAGGACCACGATGGAGGGCTGCAGGCGGCGGGCGAGGGCCGCGGCCCGGTCGATGAACCGGATCGACGTGCCGGTGAGCAGGATGACCGTGCTGTCGGCCTGCCGTCTCATCAGGTAGCGCACCGTGTGCGTCTTGCCCGTCCCGGGCGGCCCGTACAGCAGCAGGCCGCGCTTGAGGTGCTGGCCGGCGCTTAGCAGGTCCTGCGACCAGTCGGCCACCCCGACGACGTGCCCCTCGATGGTCGCCAGTACGCCGTCCGGGAGGATCACGTCCTCGGCCGTGACCTCCGGCCTGGGCAGGAACGAGACAAGTTCGTTGCCGTAGTGCTCGCTCTCGCTGAAGCTCAGCACCTGGCCGCGGAACACGTTGTTCACGCGGATCAGCCGGTCGATCTCGTCACGAGTGGCGATGGCCGCCGCGCGGTCGGCCGCCAGGAGCTCGAGGCCGGTGTAGACCGGGCTGAAGTCCTGCTCGGCACGGATCCCGATCACCACCGGCGTTCCGTCGGGCGCGGCCGTCAGCATCAGGCCAAGCACGACGACCTCGGTCTGTTCGTCAGGCCCGATCGGTGCCGTCCCGTAGTTGGCGGCGCTGACCCGGGACGACGAGGAGGAATTGATCAGCGAGAGCATGTTCTCGTGCGGCCGGTGGAACCCGCTCGCCAGCCCGATCCATCCCTCGCCGCCGCCGTGCACGGCCAGGTAGGCGTCGACCCCGCGCTGGACGTTCACGTGCTCCCAGAGCTTGAAGCGCTCGGTTACCGGAACCACATCGGCCAGCTCGCAGCCCAGATGAGCCATCACGCTCCGGCCCGCGGCGGATGGCCCGGCCTCGTCGCTCAGCGTCCGTTCGGCGAGATCGACCACCTGATGCAGGCCGCGCGCCAGCCCGCGGATGTCGTCAGGATCTGGCGCGGCCAGGAGATCGGGGGTGCTCACCCGGTAAACAATGCCCCAGGGGGCCGACCCTGCCAAGGGGTTATCACGCTGCGTGAAGCGCCGTTCGGGATGAAAATGCTGGGCAGCCCGCCGGAGGATGTCCATGCTTCTTGCGCCGCGCAACCATCAGTGGCTATGTTCTGGGAATGACTTCTGTCCTAGCGAAGAATAGGGTGCGCTTCGTCGCCCTGCTTTTTACGGTGTGCACCGGCCTGGCCGGGGCAGCAATCACGACCACCCCGGCGAGCGCGGCGGCCGCGAAGCCGTCGGGCACGGTCAACGTGGCCTACGCGTCCTCGCTCCAGTTCCTCAACGAGAAGGTCGTCAGCCCGGCCTTCACGGCGGCCGAGGGCTACAAGTTCTCCGGGTTCGGCATGCCCTCCGGTGCACTGGAGGCCGACATCGCCGCCGGCGAGATCCACCCGAACGTGTTCGAAGCCGTCGGCGCAGACAACATCACGCCGCTCGAGCCGGCGTTCACCAAGTGGTACATCCAGTACGCGGGCACCTCGATGGTCATCGCCTACAACCCGCACAGCAAGTACGCCAGCCAGTTCAGGGCCTACGCGTCCGGCCAGAAGTCGCTGCGGAGCCTGTTCACGCTGCTGGAGACCCCGGGTCTGAGGCTCGGCAGGACCGATCCCAACATCGACCCGCAGGGCCGCGACTTCATCTACATGCTGGAGCTCGCCCAGAAGTACTACCACCTGCCGTCGAACACGGTGACCAGGATCCTCGGCACCAACTACTACGGCACGCCGGACTCGAACCAGATCTACGCCGAGTCCGCGCTTGACTCGATTCTCGAGTCGGGTCAGCTGGACGCCGCCAGTGCGTTCGTTACCCAGGCGATCGAGCTGCACCTGGACTACATCAAGCTGCCGACCGCCATCAACCTGGGCAGCTTCGCGGACGCGGCCCTGTACAAGACGGCGTCGGTCATGATCACGGGCGACGTGGTCAAGCACGGATCGCCGCAGGTCATCGACATCACGATCATCGGCAAGCCGACTGCGGCCGGGATCGCGTTCGTCAGGTACACGCTGTCGGCCGCGGGACTGGCAGAATACAAGCGTGGTGGCTTCACCATCCTGACCCCGACGGTGACCGGAAGCAGGAGTTCAGTGCCTTCGGCAATCTTGAGTGAGCTGGGCGGCTAGCCCGGCCGCTGCCGCGGGCGGCGCTGTTCGGGGGGATTCCCCTCCTCCCGGCCAGCGCCGCCCGTCCGGGCTCGCACGGATCGGCTCGGCATCGGCGATAGTGTCGGTGGTCGGGGCGGGCGTGATCTGGGTGGCCCTGCTCGGCCCCGTGATCGTCCTGTTCGACCACATCTCGGGCAGCGCGATCGCCAGCGCGCTGACGCAGCCGGGAGCGCTTCAGCCGGTCGCAACCTCGCTTGAATCCGGGCTCGTCACGCTGGGCGTGCTGGCCTTCATCTGCACGCCCCTATCCTGGATGCTCGCCCGCGGCAAGCTCCCGTTCCCGCGCGTGTGGGAAGCGGGAGTGCTGTGCAGCCTCCTGCTGCCGCCGCTGGTCATCGGCCTGCTACTGATCTTCATGGTCGGCCCGTACACGCCGATCGGCGAGATACTCTCCGACCTGCACCAGAACGCGACCAATACGTTCCTGGCGCTGGTCATCGCGGAGGTCTACGAATCGGCGCCGTATTACGTGCTCGGCGCGCAGGCGGCCTTCGCCAGCGTCGAGCCCCGCCTGGAGCAGCAGGCCGGCCTGCTCGGCGACCGGCCGGGACGGGTGTTCCGCCGGGTGACGCTGCCGCTGGCCGCGCCCGGCCTGGCCATGTCGCTGTCCATCGCCTGGGCCCGGGCCATGGGCGCGTTCGGGGCGGTCATCATCATCGCCTACCACCCCTACGGGATACCGTTGGAGATATATACGACGCTGCAGGAGACCGGCCTGCCCTCCGCGCTGCCGTACGCCCTGGTCCTGCTGGTGGTCGCGCTACCGCTGCCGCTCGCCGCCTACATCTGGAGCGCCCGTGCTGCACGCCGACGTTCAGGTTGACCGGCGTGAGTTCACCGTGCAGGCCGCGCTGCAGGTGGCGCCCGGTGAGCGGCTAGCCCTGTTCGGGCCGTCCGGCGCGGGAAAGACGACGCTGCTCGAGACCATCGCCGGGCTGGTCCAGCCGCGCCGCGGCCTTATCTCGGTCAACGGGCGGGTGCTCACCTCGACCGATCCCCCGGTACGCGCGGTGCCGCCCTGGCAGCGGCGGGTCGGGCTGCTACGGCAGAACCCGGGGCTGTTCCCGCACCTGTCGGTCCGGGACAACCTGCGTTACGCGCCATCCGTGCCCCGCTCCGGGACCGAGCTGTCCTCGCTGGCTTCCGTGCTCGGGATCGCGGACCTGCTGCCGGCGATGCCTGCCCGTCTGTCCGGCGGGCAGGCGCACCGGGTCGCCCTCGGCCGCCTCCTCCTGGCCCACTGCGACGTGCTGCTGCTCGATGAGCCCTACACCGGCCTGGACGCGAGCCTGCGGCGGACGCTCACCGACCTGGTGAGCACGCTGGTGGCCGAGCGGGGCGTGCCCACCGTGCTCGTCACCCACGAGCTCACCGACGCCCAGGCGTTCGCCGACCGGCTGGCCGTGCTCGACCACGGCGAGCTGCTCCAGGCCGGCGCGCCGGATGAAGTCGTGCTGCGGCCCTCCTCCCGGAGGGTGGCTGAGCTGATCGGGTATCGCGGGTTCGTACCCGCCGCGGCTCCCGGTTCAGGGGACCAGGCGGTGGCCGGGGTCCATCCCGAACGGGTGATCCAGGGCTCGTGGCCGGACCGGGGCCTCGTGCTGACCGGCGTGGTCGCGGCCGCCCGCCCGGCCGGAGCAGGCTGGGAAGCCGACGTGCGGGTCGGCGACGCGCTCATCACCTGCCGCCTGCCCGACCGGCCGCCGGATCCCGGCGGCGAGGCGGTCGTCACGGTCCTGGACCCGCCGTACTTCGGGGCCGACGGGGGCGCTCTACGCGCGGTGGCCGTCACGCCGGCCAGTCCCGCGCAGATCCGGCCGTAGCCAGACGTGAAGCGAGGGGCCAGACCCGGTAATCGAAGGTCAGATGGTCTCGGCGCGGGCCTGGCCTGACCACCCGGCCTGGATGCGCGGGTTCATGCGGATCCTGCGCGCGAAGGCGCCGAGCCAGGCGTAATCGTCAGGAGCGGCTGGCCTGCGCTCCGGACCGTTCATAGACCTGCGGGGTGACGTCGTCGAGGAAGCCGAGCGCGGCGGCGGCGGTCGCGCGGCGCCACGCCAGCAGGACGGCGTCGAAGCCCTCCAGCTCGGCTCGCTGGGCTTCGATGGCCTGGGCGATCGGGTCCAGGGCGGCTCTCTGGCGCTTAAGCAGGTCGGCCGGATCCCAGCCGGCCCGGTACAGCAGCGCCAGCTTGATCAGCAGGTGCGACCGGATGTCCCTGACGTGTTCTACCGGCGTGCCCAGCCAGTCCTCCACATCTTGGCGGCCCTGCGCGGTGACCGCGTAGATGGTCCGCTGGGGGCCGAGGCCCGGCTCGACCGACTCGGGCCTGATGAGCCCGGCCTCGACGAGCCGGCCGAGGGACCGGTAGACGACCGGCCTGGGGACGCGCCAGATGCGGCCGAGCTCGCCGCCCGGGGCGGTGAGCTGCGCCAGGGCGAAACCGTGGGCGGGCTGCTCGCGCAGCAGCGCGAGCACCGTCCACTCCGCCAGCGACAGCTTCCCTTCCATGAGCCCGAGAGTAGCGCTTTGGCGAACCTACGGTACGGCGGCCAGCCGCGTGCGGTCGAAGTCGCCCTCGGCGGCGCCGGGCCCCGGTTCCGCGGTGACCGCGCGCGCGTCGAGGGGCTCGCCGCAGCGTGAGCAGGAGGGCACGGCCGTCACGATATGGCCGCAGGCGGTGTGCCTGGTCTCCAGGGACGGGCCGTCCGGGGCCGCCCACCGGTCGCCCCACTGGCGCATCGCCGTCACCACGTGCCACAGGTCGCGGCCCTTGTCCGTGAGCCGGTACTCGGACCGGGGCGGACGGTCCTGGTAGGCCACGCGCTTGAGGACCTCATGGTCGACCAGGCGGTTCAGG
>Ga0187801_10000602_pt1 | contig 10104 bp, 5 predicted proteins | sample NC_wetland_sal_i_10_FD_132465 | JGI IMG/M metagenome (GOLD analysis project Ga0187801, IMG submission 132465) | Wetland sediment microbial communities from Neuse River Estuary, North Carolina, USA - Control_1 | ecosystem: Environmental > Aquatic > Freshwater > Wetlands > Sediment | place: USA...
CTTGACGGCAAGGTTGGTGACTTCGTCGTTCAACCCCTCAGTGCAATCGAAATTCAAGAAATACTCCGCTACTGTTACGCCCACAATCTCCCCGTCACTGTTCGAGGCGCAGGTACCGGCAACTATGGCCAGGCTGTTCCTCTGCACGGCGGCGTGATCCTTGATCTTTCGAAAATGGATCGCATTGAGGAGATTCTTGCCGAAGGCATTGCCGTGTGTGAGCCTGGGGTGAGATTGGGAGCGCTGGAGACTGAGGCGCAGAAAGTGGGGTGGGAACTGCGATGTTATCCTTCCACGCTTGCCAAGGCTTCGCTCGGCGGATTTCTCGGCGGAGGTTCCGGCGGAATCGGCTCGGTGGCCAATGGCAATCTTCGCGACTTCCACACAGTGCGCGCAATGGAAGTGGTCACCATGGAATCCGATCCCCGCATTGTGATGCACAAAGGCGAAGCGGTGCACGAGATCCTGCACGCCTGGGGAACCAATGGAGTGATCACCCGCATTTGGCTTGCACTGGCTCCCGCGGTCGAATGGTCGCAATGCGTGGTTGCCTTTGACACATTCGAAGCTGCCCTCGACTTTAGTGAACAAATCGCCACCGACGCGAAATGGACCAAGCGGCTGGTGACAACGTTTGAGTGGCCCATCCCCTCTTTTTTCACGCCCATCAAGCCTCTTGCACCGGATGGTAAGGCACTCATCTTCTTCTTGATTGCCACGGCTCAGCTTGCGCAGTTAGAAAGGGCCGCGACCGATGCGGGAGGCGTGGTCAGCTTTTCTGGCCCCTATCAAGGATTGCGCACGCGGCCTTTGCTTTCCGACTACACCTGGAATCACACAACGCTTTGGGCTATGAGCACGGACGAAGCCTACACCTATCTGCAATGCGGTTTTGATTCCGTGAAAGTCCGCGAGCAGTTGCGTCTGTTAAAGGAACGCTTTGGCAGAGAGATTCTCCATCACATGGAGTTTATGAAAAATGGCGATGGGCAAGTCGTTCCGGGCGCCATTCCTTTGGTTTATTTCACGACGGAAGCACGCTTGAATGAAATCATCGACTACTGCCATGAAATTGGCGTGTTTGTGGCTAATCCCCACGTGAACAATGTGGAAGGGGGCGGCCGCTATCGTCCAGACAATGTCCAACTCATCGCCAAGCGGCGCTACGACCCCAAAGGGTTGATGAATCCTGGGAAGATGATCACGTTCGAACCGGAAGCCGCCGCATCGGGGGCAGCCGCTCCATGAAAACGTGGATACCCAACGAGCGAAATTTTGCATATCTCAACTGGAAGCAGGTTGACGCGCTTCCGCGAGAGACAACTCTCCTCGTTCTCCCCACGGCTGCAATTGAGCAGCACGGCCATCATCTGCCGCTCGCCACGGACACTCTGATCAACAACCTGCTGTTGGGACGCGCCATGCAAAAACTCCCTGCCGACTTACCTGTGTATGCGCTCCCGCCCGTTCACTACGGCAAGAGCAATGAGCACATTGGTTTCCCGGGTACACTCTCCGTTTCGGCGTCGACGTTTATGGCGGTGCTGCGCGATCTGGGCGCCAGCGTCGCGAGTGCTGGCTTTCGTAAGCTGGTCCTTTACAACACGCACGGGGGCAACTCTTCCTTGATTGACGTCATGGCGCGTGACCTGCGCGCCGAGTTCGGCCTCCGAACCTTTGCGCTCCATGGCTCCGGAGGAATTTGCTTTGCGGGCCTTGAGCCGCAAGAGCGCGCTTACGGTTTTCACGCGGGAGAAGTGGAAACCGCATTCCTGCTTGCTGCCGCTCCGGAGTTCGTTGACCGCTCTTCCTTCACCGTCAACTACATTGCCGATATCTCCAAGCCCGAAATGCTTCTTCCCGAAAATGCGCCCGCCACCTTTGCGTGGCTGACGCGCGACATTGCGCCCAGCGGTGTTCTGGGCGATCCACGCCCGGCCACAGCCGAAAATGGCGAGCGCTGGTTAGAGGAGGCAGCTGTGCGATTGGCCGCCGCGCTCGAAGCCATGGCCAACTATTCAGGCGCGCACACAGCATGAGCGAAAGCAACTTGATCGACTGTGGTAACGGTGTACGCCTCGAATCCGGTGTGCGATGTCGCATGTCCGACGGCATCGAGCTTATTTCCGATCACTACTATTCGCCCGATCCAGCTCCGCGCCCTACGCTACTGATGCGCCAGCCGTATGGGCGCGATATCGCTTCCACAGTTGTTTACGCGCATCCAGTCTGGTTTGCCCGACACGGATACAACGTCGTTATCCAGGATGTGAGAGGTCGCGGCGATTCCGAAGGGGAGTTCTATCCATTTCGCCATGAAGGCCGCGACGGCAAGGAAACGATTGCGTGGCTGCGCACTCGGCCGGAGTCTGACGGCCAGATCGGCATGTACGGCTTTTCCTACCAGGGCGCAACACAATTGCTAGCCGCTGCTGAACAGCCAGAAGGGCTGGTGTGCATCGCACCGGGCATGTCCGCGTGCGATCTTTACCACGGCTGGTTTTACTACAACGGTGCACTGCGCCTGGCTTCCACGCTGGGTTGGGGCCTGCAGATGCTCAAGGGAGATGCACGCCGCTTGCGCCTTCGTGAAGCAAGCGATCGGCTAGAGAGCGCCTGGTCCAATCTCGCCGCGCAGACCAGCGTTCTCCCAATTCGCGAACACCCCGCGTTGCACGGCGAAGGTCTACCCAAATATGTTCTGGATTGGTTGGATCACGACCAACCTTCCGAGTACTGGACAGAACTTGATGTTAGTCAAAGGCTGTCAGCCATCAACGTACCCGCATTACACATCTCGGGCTGGTACGACACCTTTTTGCACGGCGGCGTTCAGGGCTTTCTCAATCTATCCAATTACGCGGGTAGCGAGTTCGCGCGCGAACATCAATATCTGATTGCAGGTCCATGGCAGCACATTCCTTGGGGTGACCGCATCGGCTCTGTCGATTTTGGTCCGGATGCTTTGTTCGATACAGACTCGATCCTTCTTCGCTGGTTCAACCACTGGTTGAACAATTCAGGTGAGTTTGGCGGGGAACCGCGTGTCCGCCACTTCGTGCTCGGAGAAAATCGCTGGCGTCAAGCAGAAGCTTTCCCTGAAAAGCCAAATCATCTTCTGTATTTGCACAGCGCTGGCAGAGCCAACTCACGCAAGGGTGACGGCGCGCTCTCTGGAGTGAAGCCTACGGTCGACGAGCCTTGCGATATTTTTATTTATGACCCGGAAGTACCCGTCCTCGCACCGGGAGGCCCCGCGGCGCAGAGTGGACAATTTGATCAAGCGCCGCTCGAACTCGGCAGCAATCTGCTCCTTTACACGACGGAAACGCTGTCTCAACCGATGTGGGTCTTCGGCTTTCCTCTCGTAGCGCTTTTTTGCGCTACTTCCTCCGCGCACGCGGATTTCACCGCCAAACTCGTGCGTGTCCGGCCGAACGGTGCAGCTGAATTCATCTGCATGGGCATCGCGCGTTCGAGCCGGCTCTTCCGCGAGCGGGGCTATAGCGCAGGCAAGATTCATCTCTGGGATTTCCTGCTGGATCCTACGTCGTGTCGTTTCGACGCCGGCGACCGGATCCGCCTGGAGATTGCTAGCAGCGCCTTTCCCCTCTATGACAAGAATCCCGGCACCGATGTACCTCCTTGCCGGGCCACCTCTTGGGATTGGCGGCGCTCGACGCAAACGGTCTTCCACAATCCTGCTTGTTCCTCATCTCTCTATTTGCCGGTGTGCGAGGGAGCGGAATGAGCTCTGCTCCCGCTGTTCCCATGATTCAACTGGCAGGTGTCAGCAAACAGTTTGGTAACGGCCAAGCGGTACTGAATCCTCTAGATCTGGAGATTGAGAAGGGAGAATTTGTCACCCTCCTGGGCCCTTCGGGTTGCGGCAAGTCCACTCTGCTGAAATTGATTGCCGGGCTCACGTCCCCGAGTTCCGGCACAATTCGTGTGGATGGATTGACGCCAAAGAATGCGCGAGAGGAGCTTTCGTTTATCTTTCAGGATCCTACGCTCTTGCCCTGGCGCAATGTTTTGCAGAACGTGTGCCTCGGTCTCGAACTCGAAGACGTCGCGCGGGATCGCCGGTTGAAAAAGGCTGGCGAACTACTCGAGCTTGTCCGTCTGGAGCATGTCTCGACAGCCTATCCCCGCGAGCTTTCCGGCGGCATGAAAATGCGCGTCTCTATTGCCCGCGCTTTGGCCACCAATCCACGGCTCCTCTTGATGGACGAGCCGTTTGCCGCCTTGGATGAGATGTCGCGCGACCGATTTAATGAAGAGATCCTGCGGTTACGTGAAGAACAAAAATGGACCGCTGTTTTCGTTACGCACTCGGTTGCGGAGGCCGTCTTCCTTTCCACGAGAATCGTCGTCCTGGCACCGAACCCCGGGCGCATCCACGCGATTTTCCCCGTGGAACTTCCATCTCTACGAGCCGCAACTCTCCGGACTACACCTGAATTTGATCAAATGGCAGCAAAAGTGTCTCGCTCGCTGCGTGGAGCGATTGCCGGATGAAACGCTGGATGCTCCATGTGGCCAATGCCACCGCGGTGTTCGTTGCTCTATTGGCGTTGTGGCAAGCTATCATTTGGGTGTTTCACGTCGCGCCGTACATGCTGCCGCCGCCGCTAGCGGTCGCAAAAGCCTTGGGTTTGCGGCTCCCTCTGCTTCTCAACGCGTTCGCCATTACCGCGCAAGAGGCGGGCGGGGGACTCATCGCAAGCATCCTGGCTGGAATCGCTATCGCACTAATCTTTGCGCAATCGCGCTGGCTGCGCCGGATGCTCTTCCCCTACACGCTGCTCCTCCAGACCGTCCCCATCATTGCGATTTCGCCGTTGATCCTGATGTGGGTGGGCGCTGGCATGCCGGCCGTGACGCTGATTGCCTTCATCATTTCTCTGGCGCCGATCATCGCGAATGTTACCCAAGGGCTGATCAGCGTCGACGAAAACCTGGTTCACCTCTTTCTGATGCACAACGCTTCGCCGGCACAATTGCTGTTCAAATTGCGCCTTCCGCATGCTGTACCGTCCTTGTTTGTCGGGATCCGCATCGCCAGCGGCCTAGCCGTCATCGGAGCCATCACCGGGGAACTCTATGCAGGCTCGAGCCGCGTCGGTGAAGGTGGCCTCGGCTATTCGATTCTGTATGCATCCACGCAGCTTCAGACGGACTATTTGTTTGCGCTTGTGGCCACCGCCACGGTCCTGGGATTTGGTTTCGTTTTTCTCGTGATGCTTTTCGAATGGTATTTTCTGCACCGCTGGCACGAATCTGCGCGCGAGTTCGAAGTGGATTGAGCTGTACAGAGAAGGGGCAAGAAGATGCTGCGTCTAGAAACGGAAACCGGTTGGTGGCTGGTGACTCACCCGGATCATGCCCGGCTCGCAGGTGCTTTCGCCGAGCAATGGGGTAATGAACGATTCTTGCCTCCAGAGCCGCGCGTGAACGTGCTGAAAGGCATTGCGCGCCACGATGATGGCTGGGCCGCGCGCGATGCAAATCCACAAATCACGGGTCAGGGCAAGCCCAGCGCGTTTTCCGTGGAATTGGTTGGAAAGTATTCCGCCTTTGAAGAAATTGACCTTGCCGACTATCTCGCTGTCCGCGATCGCGCCGTCCGCTCGATTGCCACGGAAGACGCCTATGCCGCTTTGCTCATCTCCATGCACACCTACAATCTGCTCACCGTACATGCCGATCGTTCCACTATTGCGCCTGCCGATTTACCGCTTCTGGACGCGTTTCTCGAGCAGCACAAAATGTTTCAGCAATCGCTCCGCGAGCAGATCTCAGCGGACTCTGGATTTACGTCAAAGCAGGCAAGCGACGCAGCGATTCTGGACCATTTTCGCCTCTTGCAGGCGACCGATAATCTTTCACTACTAACCTGTGTAAACTTTTCGAAGCCAGCACACTTGCTGCATCCCTTGCCCCTGCGCGACGGAGGCTACACCGAAGTCCAAGTGCACCCTGTGGCCCCGCGCCACTTCAAACTCGACCCTTACCCATTCGCTGAACCGTCGCTCAGTTTTCGGTTCCCCGCACGCCATGTTGAAGGAAAACAGTTCTCCTCTGCCACGGAACTCCAAGAGCGCTTCCGAAATGCGCCGGTTGAAGCACTATCAGTCACCGTGACCGCCAATTAGGTCCTGCTTCTGTTCGTCAATTATCCCCAAATCTACATCGAGATGACCGGGTTCCCAGGATGTTTGGGAACCCCTCCCATTCCCCTACCCGCCGTCAGAAGTTGAGACGCAGGGTCATCTGAATCTGTCGAGCGCTGCCGATAGTCTTGTTGACGTTGCCCAAGCCAAACGGGCAGTTGTAAAAGCCGCTGATGGGATTTGAAGTTCCGCAGCCGGAGGGTGACGGAGGCGTCCCGGCCACAGGGAAACCATTGTAATACTGGTTTTGGGTCACGTCGTCGATGGGCACATCAAAGCTGGGAGTGTTGAAGACGTTGAAAACGTCAAAGCTGAACTTCAGGTTCACGTTTTCCGTGATACTGGTGTTCTTAACGAGCGAAACGTCCATACGCCTCTGCCAGGCTTGGCGGAAAATATTGCGCTGTCCGGTGGTGAAATTAGTTTCGTAGGGGTCGTTGGTTGGAATGGCGCCGCCCAGAGCCCCGGGCGCCAGGAGCGGGATGGTGAAGCACGCCGCATTGAGCGCCGGAAGGCCAGGGGTCGCGCCGCTGTTTCCAGTCACTGCGGTCTTCGGAGTGCAGCCTGGTGCAAGGGGTACGATGGGATTGGTAATTCCGTCGGATACGCCGTAAAAGACGCTACCGACTGCGCCGCTATAGTCGATAACGCTGAAGGGCTGGCCGCTCTGGAAAATGGCCAAGCCTTCAATTGCCCAACCGTTGGTGAACCTCCCCTCGATAGAGGCGGAATCCCCCGTGAATTTCGGCAATTGGTAAATGTAATTGAAATTGAAGACGTGAGTGCGGTCGAAGTCCGAAGAGCCATAGGCATCACGGAGATTGAGGGGATTGTTTCCGTTGTAGAAAAGGCCGAGGGCGCTCTGTTCGTCTGTGGCATGCGAATAGGTGTAGGAGAAGCCTACCTGCAGGCCGTGTCCCATGCGCTTTTCGACGTGAGTCTGCAAGGCATTGTACGCGGAAATTCCGGCGGCCTCGTAGCTCTCGGATTCGGAAGAATAGCCAACGTACGGCACGCGAAGGTCGATGTTGCCGCCTTCATAAGTGTTCAAGTAGGGCTGGCCATTGGGCAAATTAATGGGGGAATAGTCCGGATTAATAATTTGGTAGCCATACGAGTACTGCTGTCCGTTGATCGGGTGCGAGGGAGAGGCAATTTGTGCCTGGTTGAACGGCACAGGAATAACCAAGTGACGCCCAAGGTTGCCGACGTAGCCAACCTGAATTAAGAGGTCGTTGCGCGGTTGCCACTGAATGTCCAGGGTATCGTTGATGCTGTACGGCAGCTTGTTGTTACGATTGTAGACCGCAAGGGCAAAAAGCTGGGCCCCGTTCTCAATTGCGCTCACGCTGGGCAGGTAATTGGCGATGTTCGCGGGATTCCCGCTTGGAGGAGCCTGAAGAGTGTTGCCCCAAGGGTATGCCAACGATCCTCCGGTTCCACTCGTCCCAGGCCCAACTTGCGTCGAATCGCAGGTTGGAATGAAGCCTTGGTAGGGAGCGGTGGTGCTGCTGCACAATTGCGAATTAACGAAAGGTGGAGTCTGATTGAAACCGAAAGGACCGCCCGTAATGACGCCCGCAGCAAAGCCGGGGGAAAGATAACTGAACAGCTCGCCGCGATCGTAGTAAAGACCAGCTCCGGCTCGAACCACCACTTTGTTGTGGAACATTTCCGGGCTCCATGCGATGCCGATACGCGGTGCAAATCCCCACTGGCGGCCGGTGAGGGTTGAATTGCTGACGCCTTTCGTGCCCGCTGCATTGTTGCCGGCGACGATGAATCCAGTGGAAGTCACCTCGCTGCCATTGAAGGCATATTGTGAGGGGTCGAAGTTGTAGATGCGGCCATACTTTTCCGTGAACCCGCCGTTCCAATCGTAGCGCAGACCAAGCGTCACGTTCAGGTTGGAGCGCAACTGGTATTTGTCCTGAATATAGAGGCCAGTCTCACCAGCTCGAAGGTAGCGATTGGCATCTCCTTGCAGGTACGCCGTGGTCACGAAGCCGTCCGAGGTATAAGGAGTGACCAGACCCTGCAGGAACTGGGAGAAATCCGAAATGCCAACAATGCCGTTGTCCGTCCTCCTGTCGCGCGTGTTCAACTGCGTGTACGCATAGCTGCCACCGAAGGTGATCGTGTGCTTTCCCAAGGTCCAGATGGCGGTAGCCGAGGGCATAAAACGGTTCTGGAATACGCCGGTGAAAGCGCCTTGTGACGCCGCGCCTTGACCAATGGTGAGGGCGGCATTGGCGATCGGGGCAGGAAGAGCGCATTGCGGGTCGGAATTAGGACATCCCTTATTGTAGGCGGCGGAATTGCCGAAGTCGTCGACGATGGTGATGCCTGGAAAAATCGTGGAACCGAACGTCTGAATGCCCAGCTGCTGCGGAGTGAATGGTTGCGATACAGTGCTGTAAACCTTCTCCCGTATGAATCCGAAAGTTTCGCTGATGCTCAGATTTGGTTTAAGGGTCTGGGTGTTGCTGATAGAAGCCACCTGGCTCCCGGCGTCGAGGTGCTGTGCGAAGCCCGCGACACTTGAGTAAGCGTACGGAGCGACGGTCGGATCGTGCTGGTAGAAATACTTCAGCGACACTGTATCCTTCGTGCTGGCGTTCCAGTCCAAGTCCGCCACGGCCTGATCGGCGGTAAAAAGAGCGGTACCGGGAACCACGGCGTTTTCCGGAAAGTTTACTGTGGGGGTCTGTCCGTCCGCGGAGGGGATAAGGTATTGGCCATTCGGCAGCTTGTAATTCAGAAGCGCATACGCGATAGGACTGATATCGCCGGGGCCGTTGCCAACCACAGGATTGACCGTTGCCGGAAAGTTACCGTTGACCACGTTGGCCAAGCCCGTCGGGCTCCGGTCGTCCGTAAGTCCGTACGGAACCGTAAGGCGAGAGAGCCCAATTTCCTGGTCGGAGCTGTGAATGTGCTGGTAGCTGAGAAAGCCGAAAAGTTTATCTTTGATGATCGGACCGCCGAAAGTGCCGCCAGCCGTGTAACGGTGCAATTCGGGATTTTTTTCATTCGCAGGAATGTTGGGATCGGCGTTAAAAAAGAAGGGCGCGGCGTTAATCCAGTTGGTACCACGATGGACGTAAGCGCTGCCATGATAATTGTTGGTGCCAGAAGCGGTGCTCATGTCGATGTGAGCTCCGCTGGTGGAACCTTGCTGCGCGTCGTACATCGACGTGTTGACGCGTAGTTCCTCAATAGATTCCGGAGCGGGAGTTGGCAGAGCCTGACCGACGGCCAAATAGGGCGATGCGGTGCTCTGGATGATAGCTGCGCTGGTGCTTGCGGCGCCGCTTACACCGGTGTTGTTCACGACGCGCGCGGAGGCGACCTGGCTGGTGCTTTTCCCGTTAAAAAGATTGCTGGCGTCCACTCCGTTCAGGAGAAAGCTATTGCTCGTGTCGCGCTGGCCATTCGCCCAGATAGGTTGATTGCCCAACCCGCTGTTGGCTCCGGTACCGCCGGGCAACTCAGCATTCACGCCGGGAGAGAGAATGGCTAGGCCGGTAAAGCTTCCGGTAGGCAAGGGAACGGACTGGATTTGGTTCTTTTCGAGAATGTAACCGTTGGTGGTGTCCTCGGAGTCCATCAAGGGTGACGCTTCGACAGTGACCGTGGTGCCTACTTGTCCGACCTTCAGAGTTGCGTTCACAGTCGCGGTGCGATCTGCTTGCACGACAATGGCGGGGATTTTCAGGGTGACGAAACCGTCGTGTGTGAATGTCAGCGTGTACGAGCCGATCGGGAGGTTCACAAACTCATAGCTGCCCACACTATTCGTCTTCTGCGTCCGCGTGAGTTTGGTGCTGTCCGCAACGAGAGTGACCTGCGAATCAGTGAGCGCACCGCCTGAGGGATCCGTCACCGTGCCCGTGATGCCCCCAAGAGTCTGCTGCGGAAACGCAAC
>Ga0187801_10000604_pt1 | contig 10098 bp, 8 predicted proteins | sample NC_wetland_sal_i_10_FD_132465 | JGI IMG/M metagenome (GOLD analysis project Ga0187801, IMG submission 132465) | Wetland sediment microbial communities from Neuse River Estuary, North Carolina, USA - Control_1 | ecosystem: Environmental > Aquatic > Freshwater > Wetlands > Sediment | place: USA...
CAGGCCAGCCGGGATCCCCAGGCCGATCAGTGTCATGAGCGCCGCGACCACCCGGCCGCGCTGCTCAGGTGGCGCCTGCCTGATGACCAGGATGTCGACCATCACCCGGATCGCGGGGACGCCGAGCATGACGATGAACAGCAGGCCGGCCACCCACCACGGGCCGAACGGCACGGCCAGCAGCGCCAGGATCAGCACGTCGAGCAGGCACATGCCCAGCAGGAGCACGCCGGGCCGCAGCCGGTGCAGGATGCCGACCAGGGACGCCCCGGCCAGGCCGCCGGCCGCGCCCACGCCGAGGGCCACCCCGATCATTCCCGGCGCCACCGCCTGGTGGCGCAAGATCACGATGATGACCAGATCGAACCCGGCGCCGATCGTGTTCACGAACATGATCAGCATCGTGGCCGCCCGGAGCACGGGCTGATCCCACAGCGTGCGCAGGCCCGCCAGCATCCCCCCTGACCCGGCGGTGCCCTCGGGCTGGTCGGCCGGCCGGACGCGGACCCGATCGTCCCGCGTGTGGCCGGGCACGACGACCATGAGCGCCGTGGCAGCCAAGGCCACCAGGAAGGAGCCCGCGGTGAACATGAACGGCAGTGCGTGGGCCAGCGCCCGCACTCCGTAGAGCGCGCCGCCGATGGCGGGCCCGGCCAGCGCCGCGCCGTTCATCCTGACCTCATCCTGCGTGAGCGCCCGGGTGAGCTGCTCGGGGGCCACCACCGAGCGCGTCAGCAGCAGGCCGGCCGCGCCCTTGATCGCCTGCCCGATGCCGAGGAGCGCGGCGGCGGCGAGCAGGAGTGGCAGCGACAGCCGGTCGGCCGCCAGCGCCACCACGACACCCCCGGTTACGGCCGCCCGGGCGGCCTCCGTGGCGATCACGATCGTGCGGCAGTCGTACCGGTCGGCCAGCGAACCGGCGGGCAGGCCCGCGGCCAGCATCCCAACGGCCTGCACCGCCGCGAACAGTCCGGCCCAGGCGGGGGAGCCGGTCATGGCCAGGATGATCAGCGGGTAGGCCACGTCCGCGACCGAGACGCCGACGGTGGAGGCGGTCATTCCGATCCACAGCGTCTGGAACCGCAGGTTGCGCCGCAGCGGTTGCGCCCCGATCGCGGTCCCCGCTACGGCCTGCGCGATCCCGGTCCCGGGCTCGGCGTCCCCGACGTCCTCAGCTCGCCCGGTCACTGCGGCCGTCGCGGTCGTATCCATTGCGCCTTCCGTCACCTTTCACTTGTTCGCCATCATTCACGTTCACATGAATGATGGCATGATCGTGAGCGTGTGGCAAGATGTCTCCATGGAGCAGTTCTCGGTGGAGGCGGAGCCGCCTGCGGTCCGGAACGTGAACGACGTTGAGGTGCTCAAGGCACTGGCGGACCCCACTCGGCTGGCCATCATGTCGGCGCTGATGAAGTCGGGTAGCGACCTGCCGGTCATGTCGGTCAAGGAACTGGCTGCGGAACTCGGTGAGCCACAGACCAAGCTCTACCGGCACGTCCGGCAGCTGGAAGCGGTCGGCTTGATCAGGGTGGCCGGCACCCGCCTGGTGTCAGGCATCCTTGAGCAGCGGTATCAGGCCTGCCAGCGGGATCTGACGCTCGATCGCGGATTCCTGCGCGAGCACGCCGATGAGTCCGAGCAGGCGATGCAAGCGGTCCTCGATCTGTACCGCGAAGGCTTCTTCGCGGCGTTCCGTGCTGATCGGCGGCCAACCGGCGAGGCCGAGGAGGACTACCGCAGGCCGCTGATGTTCATGTGCGACCTGAAGGTCTCGCCCGCCCGGGCCGCGGAGTTGCGCGGCAAGCTCCAGGAGATTATGGACAGCCTGAAGGATGACCAGACCGAGGACCCGAACGGCGTAACGCTGAACCTCTTGATCGGCTGCTACGTCCCGGTCGAGGAGGGCGGCCGCTGACCGCCTCAGGGTTGGAACTGGACGTATCCGTACTGGGGCAGCGCGGTGGTGGTGGCGATGACCCGGCCTCTGGAGTCGAGCCAGGTTAGCCGGGAGAGTCGTAGAGGGTCGGGGACGACGAGCGCCACATACTTCCGGCCGTCGACGACCCGCGGCGTGGCCAGTACGGAGGTGCCGTTGGACAGAACCGCCCGCAGGTGTGCGGTGGCCGGGCTCACCTGAACGGCGTAGCCGACGCCACCGGTGTCGGCCTCGGGGAAGCCCAGCGGCAGGGCGATGATCGTTTCAGCACCGTCCGGCGTGCCTACCGGGCCACACGAGCCCATCTGGTAACCGTTGCCGTTGAAGGCGTAGCAGTCACCGCCCGGGCCGAACTCGACTCGGATGGACCACTCCTGGCCGGAGAGGTAGCCCGAGGCCAGAACGCCCGACGCCGTTTCGCCGTGGACAAAGTAGGTGTTGATCCACAGGCCGTCCCCCTGCGCGGTGGTGCCCGGGGGTGGAGGCTGGGTAATGGGGAAGACGCTCGGCCAGCCAGCGGGAGGATGGCCGACGGTGACCTGGAGCGCCCGCCCCAGCGGGTAGGTGAAGCCGGCGACGTAGTAGCGGTATCCGCAGGTGGCGACGATGACGGCCGGGACCTGCAGTCGGCCATTGACGGTAATCCTGCTGATACTGGCGGGCAGTTGCATGAACCCGAAGCCGGTCCCGGCGAACGCAGAACCCAGGGTCACGACGCCGGCGTTTCCCGGGTTGGGGTACACCGGGTCAGCGTCCGTGCCGTTGACGGTAATCGCGGGCAGGCACCGGTAGCCCGGATCGGCGATGTCCTGCACCGCGAGCTTCCACGCGTGCCCGTCCGCGGTGCCGCTGGCAATGACCCCGCCCGGTGCCGCGGGGCCGGAGGGAACGGCGCCCTGCATGGTCGGCGCGTGGCTGGGGTGTAGCCCTAGCGTGGCCACGGTGATGATCGCGGCCAAACCCACCCCGACTGCGGCGGCCCCCGCACGGCGCAGGCGGATGCCGTTTCCCCGGCGGACAATGCCCTCGAGAGGAACGGCCGGCGGCTCGACGGCCCGCAGCAGGTCGTCCACGCGTCGGCGGACTTCGGCGTCCTCGGTTGCCGTCACGGCTCATCACCTGCTCCGAATACCGGGTTGTCCCGCAGCGTGGCCAGCGCGCGGGACAACTGGCTGCGCACCGTCCCCCGCGAGCAGCCGAGGGCGGCTGCGATCTGCGCGTCGGACAGATCGTCCCAGAACCGGAGGACGATAACCGCGCGCTGCCGGGGCGGTAGCTGGCGTAGGGCGGCCAGCAGGGCGGCCCGCTCGCCCACCAGGTCTGCGGGACCCTCGACCGCCACCTCGGGCGGGTCGCCGTGCTGCTCGGTCACCCGGCGTCTTCGGAACCGCCGGTTGCTCGCGTTCACCAGGATGCGGCGAAGGTAGGCGTCCGGGTCGTCGGCGCGGCTGACCCGCCGCCAGGATACGTAGGCCCTGGCCAGGGCGGTCTGCGCGATCTCCTCGGCCGTCCATCGGTCTCCGGTCAGGCCGAAGGCCAGGCGGACCAGTCCTGGCCACCTGGATAGCGCAAACGCGCTGAAAGCTTCGCTGTCGTCGCTGCCGATGATGTCAGGGGCTTCAGCGAGCTCGTCGCGAGGTTCGGTCACCACCGGCTCCACACCACCTAAGAGCACCGTAAGCCCTCGGGATGTTGCATGGCCCCTGGGGAGGACTCCCGCAGCGGCGCTCTGCGGATGAGAATGGACTATGGACGAGCGTGAGGATCTCAGCTGGCAGGCGTTCGGTGAGGCGTCCCGTGAACTCGCGAAGGTCATCGCGGCCGACGGGTTCGAGCCCGACCTGATCCTGTCCATTGCCCGCGGCGGCCTGTTCCTGGCGGGCGCCCTCGGGTACGCCCTCGCGGTGAAGAACCTGCACGTGATGAACGTGGAGTTCTACGACGGGGTCGGTACTACGCTCGACATGCCGGTCATGCTGCCGCCGGTGCCCAGCGCCGTGGACTTCTCGGCCAAGAAGGTGCTCATCGCCGACGACGTTGCCGATTCCGGCCGGACCATAGAGCTCGTCCACACCTTCGTTAAGGACCACGTAGACGAGGTGCGCACCGTGGTGATCTACGAGAAGCCGCGCTCCGTGATCCGGTGCGACTACGTCTGGAAGCGCACCGACCGCTGGATCAACTTCCCCTGGAGCTGCGAGGCTCCCGTTGTCCAGCGAGCCGGTCAGGTTCTCGACGCCTGACGAAGCCTCGGCTTAGATCGGGTAACGGGTCGGCTCAGTGGTGTACTGCCGTCCGGCCGGGGTTGTCCACCGGATGATCGATGGTGCCGGCTGTTCGACTGTCCACCGAGGGTCTTGCTTGAGCCGATGGTCGTGGCGGCACTTTGGGCCGCCGTTGCACAGGCAGGTGCGTCCGCCTGCCTCGTATGGGGTGTTGTGCTCGAAGTCGCATTGGGCGGCGGGGCGTCGGCAGGTGGGGGCGGTGCAGGTGGCGTGCCGGACCTGGGCCAGGTGCCGCAGCGTGACACCCGGATCGTGACCGCGGGCCTCGCGGCGGTGATCGCATTCACCGGTGGCGATCGGTCCGAGCGGGATGATCAGGTCCTGCTGTCCGGGGATCCCGGTGGCCAGCCGCCAGGTCCCTTACCCGCCGGGCGGGCCGTGCGGGCGGGCGGCCGTGAACGCGAATCCCGGTCCGCCGCCCTCGGGGGCCGCGCCGGGCGGGTCGGGGCCGCCCGGCGACCCGGGTTGCCGGCGTCTGTCGGTCCTCGCCGCGGCGGGTTCGGGTCGGCCGCAGCCGTGCCCGATGGCGTGCCCGTCCGGGTCGGTGACCGTCACGCACCAGGCGGTCCGGGGGTGGCCGGCGGCGGCGCGGGCCAGGTTCCGGGCCAGCGCGGGGTCGATGAGGCCAATTCCGTCCATCTCGCCAGGCTGGCGCCGAGATGCTCGCCATGGCGACTCCAGACGACTAGCGGCTATCCCGGCTTGCGTCACGGACGGTAGCGGCCGACTCGAGACATGGCGCGCGATATCCGTCCAATGGTCGGCAACCTAATTAATTAGCCGCCAAGGTAGCCATCCGGTGTCGTGCCGAACCGGGCGATCTATGTGCCTGTACACGCATGGCCTGGTTCGAGGTCAGCCGACGTCCGGATCTGGTTGATATGCAGGTGATCGCGAAATGAGGACGTCGCGCCTTCGTATGCTTATGCGCCATCCTGGATATCATCAACACTCAACTACAGGACGTAGGCTTCTTCCTCTTCGAGTTCGGTGTCCAGGCCCGCTTGCTCGACCGCGTCTGGCACCCGGATCGGCTCGAACCGGTTCAAGATCTTGAGGATCAGCCAGGTAACGCCGAAGGCGTAGGCGGCCACTAGCAGCGCGGCCGCGACCTGCTTGCCGAAGAAGGCAGGGTTGCCGGCGGCCAGACCGTTGTGGCCTGCGGCGTTGACCGATACGTAGGCGAAGACCCCGAGCAAGATGGTGCCGAGCAGGCCGCCGATCCCGTGGGCGCCCCAGACATCCAGGGCGTCGTCCCACTTCATCTTGTTCCGGAACCAGACTGCCAGGTAGACGAAGGCGCCTGCCAGAAGGCCGATGATGAACGATGCCCAGGTGGGCACGTATCCGGCGCAGGGGGTTATACAGGCGAGCCCGGCCACGGCGCCGGTGAAGGCGCCGACCATGCTGGGCTTGCCCGTCTTCCACCAGGAGATGGCCAGCCAGGTGCACATGGCGACCGAGGCCGCGATGTCGGTGTTGACGAAGGCCTGCGCCGCGATCCCGTTGGCGGCCAGCGCCGATCCGGCGTTGAAGCCGAACCACCCGAACCACAGCAGGCCGGTGCCCAGGCCGACGAACGCGATGTTGTGCGGCACCGTCTTCTCGCCGGGCGCGAACTTGCGCGCGCCGACCACCCACACCGAGGCCAGGGCGGCAAAGCCGGCGCTGGTGTGCACGACCATGCCGCCCGCGAAGTCGAGCACGCCCCACTTGGCCAGGAACCCGCCGCCCCAGATCCAGTGCACCAGCGGCACGTAGACCAGCAGGCTCCAGGCGACCAGGAACTTCAGGTAGCTCTTGAAGTGGACCCGGTCCGCGAACGCACCGGTGATGAGGGCCGGTGTGATGATGGCGAACATCTCCTGAAACGAGAAGTGGGCCAGCGCCGGGATGTGCGCCGCCCACGGGCCCGGCCGGGCCCCGACGCCCCGCAGGAACGCCCAGGACAGGTTGCCGATCACGCCGCCCTCGTTGCCGGAGAAGGCCAGCGAGTACCCGACCGCCACCCAGATGACGGTGACCACGCCCATCGAGATGAAGCTCTGCAGCATGATGGCCAGCACGTTCTTGCGGCGCACCAGCCCGCCGTAGAAGAACGCCAGGCCTGGCGTCATCACCATCACCAGCGCCGCGCTGATAAGCACAAACGCGGTATCCCCTGCACTGATCATCCTGCCCTCCGCCGAACGTTCGCAGCTTGCCGTGCCGCTGGCTGCCCTGCCTGGCCGGGACACTAGCGGCGGCCCCGTCGGTACTACAGCAGACAAGCCGATCTACCGGCAGGGCCTAAAGTCCCATGCCGAGCTGATCGCGACGCAAGGGGACGAGAAAATGACCGGGTGTGACCCAGGAGCCGGATATTCATCGGGCCCGCCCTGGGCGTCCTTGCCAGGAAATGGCCAGGATCCTGCGGCGCCCAGCATCTTCACGAGCGGCCCGAGCCTCCCCGGCGAGTTCACCCACGCGAGCTTCCAACGCGGCCTCGCGGGCTTCAAGGTCAGAAGGCTGATCGTATACCTGCATGCCGGGCAGTTCCTGTCCAAGGACCGCACCGCGCTGGCGCTGGCCGAACTGTTCGGCATCCCGTGCTCGTCCGGGCGAGCCCTGGATGCCCGCTGCCGCCTGATCAGGCCACCACGATGCCAGGAAGTTATGCGATGCGTTCAGACCTGGATGTTCTGCAAGGCGTTCGAGGCTCACTGCGGGCTCAGGGGCCTAGCGCTGCTGACAAAGGTCCGGCCGCGGGTGCCCTGACTGTCGTACCGCTGTGCTACCGTTGAGTCATGGCCGTCCGGAAGAAGCGCTCGATCTCCATCCCGCCCGAGCTCGATGCCGAGATCGCCGCGGCCGCTGAGGCTGCCGGGATGAGCTACAGCGCCTGGATCGCCCAGGCTGTGCGGAAGGAATTCGTTATCCGGGCCGGCCTGGAAGCGGTCAGCCAGTTTGAAGCCGAGCACGGCCCGTTCACCCCGGAGGAGATCGCCGAGGCCGACGAGTGGGCTGCCCGGGTCACCCAGCCAGCCGCCACCCGCCGGTCGGCGTGACGGGGGTCACCTATGACTCCGGGGCGCTGATTGCCGCCGAGCGCGGCGAGCGGCCGATGTGGGCCCGCCATCGTGCCTTGCTGCTCCGCCGCGTCGTGCCGACCGTCCCCGCCCCGGTCGTTGCCCAATGCTGGCGAGGCACGCCCCGCCAGGCGCAGCTCGCCCGGCTGCTGGCCGGATGCGAGGTCGAAGTTCTCGATGACAGCAGAGCCAGGGCCACCGGGACCCTCGCCGGGCGCGCTCGCGCCACCGATATCGTCGACGCCAGCGTCGTCGAAGGCGCCCTGCGGCGCGGCGACCTCATAGTCAGCTCCGATGAAGGTGACCTAGCGGCCATCGCTGCGGCCGTCAGCCGCCGCATTGACATTGCCCACCCGTAACGCCCGGTCCGGCACGTTGTGTGCTGGGTACCGCGGTCGGCCGATGCTCCGTTCTGGTAACGATTCGACGTATTTGCTTCGGGATCCGGGTCGATGGGGCCGATGCCGGGGATCTCGCCGGGCCGGCCGGCCAGGCCGAGCAGGGTGGCCAGCGGGATCGTGAGGTGGACCCGGCCGGCGAACCCGGCCGGCACGGCGCTGGTGCGGGCGCCCGGCGCCGGCGGGGGGCCGTCTGGCCCGGCCGGTCCCGGCGGGCCGCCGCCGTCCCCGGGACCGTCTGGGTCGGTCCCGCCGGCCGGGCGGGGGCGGGAGTCCTGGTCGAGCAGGATGTCCAGGTAAGCCCGGGCCCGCAGCTCGTCCATCGTCCCGTCCAGCCCGGCCTTCTTCAGCTCCCCGGCCCACCAGGTGATCCGCTGGTCGGCGGCGAGCACCTCGGCGGGCGGCAGTTCCCGGCCGACCAGCGCGGCGTTGCCGGAGTCCTCGGCCCACCGCTCCACCCGGGCGTCCCTGGCGGCTTCCTCGCGGCGCCTGCGGGCCGCCTCCGGGGCGACCTGCATCACGGCCCGGGCGATCGCGGCCCGCAGCCCGCCGGGGGTCAGCTTCCCGGCCCGGTCCAGGACGAGCGCCTCGGCGGCGCGGGCCTGGCCGGGGTCCAGGAGCCGGGCGGCGTCGGCGATGATCCGGGCCTTGCCGGCCCGCAGGATCCCGTCGGCGAACGCGGCCCGGGTGCCGGGGAGCTTGACCTCCAGGTCCCAGGCCAGGCCGAGCAGGCCCGCGGCGGCGCCCCTGGACTCGGCCAGGGCCAGGGACAGCTCATCGCCGGTGAACTCATCCCACGCCGCGGGCATCTGCGCCTCGCCCTCGAGCGGGTAGCCCGGGTACGGGCGGCGCCGGATCAGCTCGGCGACCGCGGCGTGCTTGCGCGCCGCCGCGTGCGCCTCGGCCCGGTCCCACGCGCAGATCGCCCCGACCAGCTCATCATCGCTCGCACCGGGGTACCGGTCGCCGGCCCCGGCCGCGCCGGCGGCGAACAGGGCCAGTTCCGCCCCGCCGGGCGCCGTGTCCAGGACCATCCCGGTGGCGAACGCCCCGGCCGGGCCCGCGTACTCACCCGCGAATCCCTCCGCCGAGCCGGGCTGGCCCGGCCCGCGGCGACCCAGCGTCGCCCCGATCGCGGCCAGCGCCCCGGTGGCACCCACCCGGGCGGCCGCCACGGCGGCCCGGGCCTCGTCCTCAGAGATCTCCCGGCACTCCGCGGTGATCGTCGCCATCTCCGACTGGCTGAACTCGAAACGTTGATCCTGGTCCAGGCCCGGGTCCGCCGGCTCGCGGGCCAGGTAGGCGGTCCATTGTTCGTCGTCCATCCAGTCCGCCCCGGACGGCAGCACCAGCCGCCACCCCGCCGCCTCATCCTGGCGGGGGTCGTCTCGCCGGGGGTCCTGGATCATTCACCACCATCCGTTCGGCTAACTCATCTACTATCAAATATGATAGCGAAAAATATGCTTCGACGCGACACGACACGCCGAAATAATCCGCAAATTTCCAGCCGCCGTCCTCGTAGAAACCGCGCTCCTATACTCAGCGCTACCAAGCGCAGCCGCCCTCAAGCGCGGCGCTCAAGGCCTCGGGCGTCGCGGTGGGTGACGAGGCCGACGTCCAGTTCGAGCGCGTCCCCGGCCCATCCGCCTAGCCCCGGCGACGGATCAGATCGCGATGAGCACGACTCAGATCGCGATGAGCGCAACGCCGACCGCGGCGATCGCGAGGCCGGCGCGCTGGATCCACCGCAGCCGCTCACCAAGGACCAGCCGGGCCAGCAGCACGGTCACCCCGGGGTACAGCGAGGCCATCACGACCGCCAGGCCGAACATCCCCGTCCTGGTGGCCGCCACGTAGCAGATGTTGGCGATGACATCGATCACGCCGGCGAACGCGGCCGCGAGAAGGAGCCTGCCGTCCAAGCCGCGCGTCTGCAGGCCGCGCCGGAGTACCAAGGCGGTAGCCAGGACGGCCACCAGCTCGCCGACCCGCCCGGCCGCTACCGGCCACACCGCGCCGGACTGACCCGCGTTGCGGATGAGGAGGAAGAATAGCCCGAACGCCGTACCCGACCCCGTCCCGTAGGCAATCGCCCGACCCGGACGGCCTGGCCCGCGCGAGGTACCGGCGTCACCCGCCGAACTGGCCAGCACGATGGCGACCAGGCACAGCAGCGCGCCCGCGAAGACCCCGGCGCCGGGCCGCTCGCCCCAGGCCAGAGCCACCGCGACCGGCAGGACGGTAGAGACCAGCCCGGATACCGGCGCGACCACGCTCATCGGACCGGTGGCCAGGCCGACGTAGAAGATGATCAGGCCCAGCCCCCCGACCACGCCGGCGCCGAACCCCCAGGCCAGCCCGGTCAGGCTCGCTCCGCCTGGCGATAGAACCGCGGCGGCCAGGGC
>Ga0187801_10000605_pt1 | contig 10093 bp, 8 predicted proteins | sample NC_wetland_sal_i_10_FD_132465 | JGI IMG/M metagenome (GOLD analysis project Ga0187801, IMG submission 132465) | Wetland sediment microbial communities from Neuse River Estuary, North Carolina, USA - Control_1 | ecosystem: Environmental > Aquatic > Freshwater > Wetlands > Sediment | place: USA...
TACGAGCGCGGACACGTGCTTGAGCCGAAGCTCGCTGACCTCATGCCGAAGCGACGCAACGTGCCGCTGCTCTGGCTCGGTCTCTACAAGGCGCCCGCAGAGATGACGAGCAAGGAGGTCGAGCATTGGCTTGCCACCCACACGCGCAGCGGCTCCTACCACTTCGCCGACGTAACGCTCGCCTGGGACGAGGCCAAGTATCTCGAGCGCTTCGCGCAGGTGCAGGAGAAGATTCGTGCGGGCGATATCTACCAGCTCAACCTGACCTTCAAGGCGCGCTTCCGCCTGTCAGGTTCGCCGCTGACGTTCTTTCTCGATCTGCGCCAGAAGCAGCGGGTGGCCTATGGCGGCATCGTCGACACGGGAAAGGTGACCGTGCTTTCGGCTTCGCCGGAGCTGTTCATCGAGCAGGAAGGGCGTACCGTCTCGACGCGGCCCATGAAGGGCACGGCGCCCCGCGCCGGCACGCTCGAGGCAGACGCGGAGGCGCGGCGTCAGCTTTCGACCGACGTGAAGCAGCGCGCCGAGAACCTGATGATCGTCGACCTGATGCGCAACGACATCGGCCGCATTGCCGAGATCGGCAGCGTCAGCGTCACCGATCTGTTCACGGTGGAGACCTTCGAGACCCTGCACCAGATGACGTCCGGCATCCGCGCGACGCTCAAAGAGAGCGTCGGCATGGCGGAGCTGCTCAAAGGTATCTTCCCGCCCGGCTCGGTCATAGGCGCCCCCAAGATACGCGCGATGGAACTGATCTCCGGGCTAGAGACGGAGCCGCGAGGGGTCTACTGCGGCGCCATCGGTCACGTCTCGCCGCAGGGTCGCGCACTGTTCAACGTCGCTATCCGCACCGCGGTCGTGTTCCGCGACGCCGCCGGCGAGATGGGCATCGGCTCCGGCATCGTCTGGGATTCGCAAGGGGAGAAAGAGTACGCCGAGTGTCTCCTGAAGATGAAGTTCCTCACCGATCCGGTGAAGCGCTTCGATCTGATCGAGACGATGCTCTACGAGCCGGGAGGCGAACTGGTGCTCTTGCAGCGCCACCTGGATCGGCTGCGCGCTTCCGCGCGCTACTTCGGCTTCGCCTTCGACGAGGGCGCCGTGCGGCGGGCGCTGCTCGACGCCGTCGAGGGTAAGGCGGAACGCCTGCGCGTCCGCTTGCTGCTGTCGGAAGGGGGCGGCGTCAGCGTCGCGACAACACCCCTGCCGCCGACGAACCGCGACGCCGTGATGCGCTTCGTCGTTTCTCCGACGCGCCTCAACAGCGCCGACATCTTTCTCTTCCACAAGACGACGCGGCGCGAGCTTTACGACGGGGAATGGCAGCACTATTCGGAAACAGCCGGGGCCGATGAGGTGATCTACCTCAATGAGCGCGGCGAGCTCGCCGAAGGCAGTCGAACCACGATCTTTATCGAGAAGGATGGACGCCTCCTCACGCCGGCGCTCAGCTCAGGGCTGCTCGCAGGCACCTTGCGGGCCGAGCTGATGGCCTCAGGCCGCGCAAAAGAGGCCGTACTTAGACTCGACGATCTCAAGTCCGCCGATGCTGTCTATCTGGGGAACTCTGTGCGGGGGCTCGTGCGCGCCACGCTGATCGGGCGGCAAGCCTCGCCGCGAGGCAAATCTGGAATTTGAATTATTTTATCGCTTCTTCTTCCGAAGCAACGTTGCCGACCTTCGCTTTGCCGGTGACGGCTCCGCCCCAGACGGCGGCAACGAGGAAGGCGAGCGCAGCCAGCGTGAGCGCCGACGCGATAATGATTTCGCGCGACGAGCGGCGCACGCGATCAGCGTACGAATCCAATTTGCCGAATCTCCATCTCATGCCGGCGAATACGTCCTCATCGCGCCCTCGATAACCAGAGCGCTAGGTGCCGCGCGACACAAGGGCACAGCGAACCGCGGCTGCCTAAAGTCCGCGCATGACGCAACCGAGCACAAGGATCACTTGCGCCAGCAACAGCGCCCAGAACTCGTTGCCGTTGAGAAAGGGGATCTGTGCACCGAATAACTTCATGATCAGCACAGTGACGGTCAGAATGATCGACACCATGAACGTCAGAATGCCAGGCGCTTTGAGACCCATTTTTCCCACTCCCCTCGATGTCCGCAGTTCGGCGGCGTGAGGCCTCGCCGGCAAACACCCCGATTCGGAAGGCCCCGTCGGCTTATAGCAGGGCCAAATCCCGATGGCACGCTGGGCGCGGCGCTTTGCTGCGGACGGTGGGGAAAACGCCAGCGATAGAGGGTCCTAGGCGGCTGCCGGGCGCCGCCGCGGGAAGAACAGCCGGCGCAGCATCAGCAGTGCTAGGAGAACGAGCACAAGCCCCGCGAGCACGGCAATGGGGTGCTTCTCCCAGATCAGCACGGGGCTCACGCGCCCGTCCGTGACCAGGCGCACGTCCTCCATGATGGCGGCCGGATCGAGGCCCGCGTTTATGCGCAGCATCATGCCGACGGCGGCCGACTGGTCCGCGCTTGCGACCACCGCGACGCGCACGCGGTCGGAGGCTAGCGATTGCATCAAGGCCGGGTTGGCGGCGACAGCACGCAGGACGCGCTCGCGCGGCTCGGGTGTGAGCCCCGTCAAATAGCCTGACAGCGTCGCGAGCTCCGTCTCGGTGAGGCTGTGCGCGAGGCTCTTCAGGTCTTTATCGTCGAGCTCGAACAGTGTGTCGCGCGCGGCCGGATCGATGCCCGTCAGCCGCTGGATGGCGAGCCGGTCGTCGAGGCCCACTATGCGGTTGAGCGAGGCTTTCGTGAGGTTGTCGGGGGAGGTGCGCCTATAGAGGCTCAGCTCCACGACCTTCGGCAGCTGGTCACCGGAAAGCGCCGCCCACTTGAGCGCGGCATCGACGGAGCGCGTCTCGCGCGCGATCTCCATGGCCGGCTGCGGCAGCACGTTCACGGCCTCGTTTAGGCTGCCGTCGTCGAGGCGCTTCAGGAGCCCTGCCTCTCCTTCCGCGCCGCGGATGAGCGAGACGACCTCGTCGAGGCGCGGCAACGTCTCGGGTTTCAGCGAGTCGAGAAAGGCCTTGAAGTGCTCGTTGCGCTCCGCGAGATCGAGCGCCTGCGCGTGCGCGCTGCGGAAGTCGCGCCAGATATCGACGACGCGCGCCGCGGCCGATGCGCCAATCTCCTGCACGTGGCCGGCGATCTGCTCGGAGAAGGTGCGCGCAAGCTCGTCCTGCACCTTGTCCTTGTTCTCCTTCGATTTCATCTCGGTGGCGATGATCGGCAGCACGCCGTGCCGGAGGTCCCAGATGTCCTTGGCTATGAGCACGACGCCGACGCCGCCCGCGACCGCGGAGACGACGCGCGCCAGCACCGCGCCAACGAGGCGCTGGCCGACGCGCTCTGCCATGTTGGCGAGCTGGCGGCGCATCAGGAGGATGGCGGCGCCGGCAATGCCGCCGCTCGATTCGCGCAACACTGCGCCCGGCGAGATCTCGGCCGCCGCCTTGCTGGCATCGACGGAGAATTGCTTGCTCGCATCCCCGCTGGCGGCTCGTGCCACTGTCGTGCCGTAGCGCGCGCCGACGAACGCCTTGAGGCAAGCGAGCGTCGGTTCGGTCGCATCCTGGCCGGCAAATTCGATCTGCTTGCCGACCTCGTTGCCGACCGCGAGCGCCAGCTCCTCGAGCGCGCCCCTTACCTGGTCCGAGCGATAGACGCGCTCGGCGACGGCGGTCGCCAGCGCCTGCGCCTTCTGCTGGTTGGCGAGCGATTGCATCAGGCTCGCCCAACTCGTCTCCTGGGCCACCTCGTCGGTCGCCTTGTCGACCTGCTTGTCGATGATGTCGTCGAGGCCGCCGCGGCGCCATGCGTCGCCGACGACGGCGCGGTAGTCGACCTTGGCAATTCCGGCTTTGAGCGCGCGCACCGAGATCGCCTCGATGGCCGAGCGGAATGCCGTCTCGTCACGGGCCTGACAGGCCTCGTAGTCGGCCTTCGAAAGCGGATCAGCGGCGGCTGGGATGTAGCTTATGGCAAGCGAGAGTGCCACGACGCAGGAGATGAAGGAGCGCGAGCGAGCGATCAACGAAACCCATCCTCCTTCAGGCTGGAGGCGCATCTAATCACTTCGATAATATGGTGTCGAATGCGCTCGCAGCGTGGCGGCGCGAGGATGATGCGCGATACCGGTGGCCGCGCGACGGGCGCCAGCTGGGCCGGCTGCCGCCCCGGGGGCGTGTCCCTGGGCAATGCGATCCGCGGAGGCTCGTCGCTCCTGCAAACAGGGCTGACGCCGATTAAGGAAAATTGCACCGCACCAATTTGCCGCGGGTGAAAGTCGAGTAAATATAAGGGGATCGGGCATCGGCGATGGAACGTGCGTTATTTCAATGCGTTCGGCTGCCCGGCGATGTATGGTTATGAGCCTGAGCTGGTTGCACGAGGCTCAAATTTACAGAGCGCGCGAACCTCGGGGGGCAATTTTTGGGGCACCCGCCATGGTCCCAATAGGACCGCCAGAAGCCGGCCGCCGCCGCTGGCGTGTCTGCGTCGAGAGATTTGGACCCGAAGCTGCGACGGTCATGGACGGAACCAAGGGCCTACAGCAAGGTATCGCTTCCGTATGCGGCAAGGTGCCCTATCGCCTCTCGAGCGGGTTCCGGCCAGTGAAGCAGCTCCCCTTCCCGTGTCTCCCAGGCACGGCCACCAGCCGACGCGCAGATACAATCATAAGGACTTCGAGCGTTCGCTTGCCGACTTCGAAGTCTGCCCGAGGAAACGAAAAAAAGAGGGTTGGTACATAACACTCGCGTCTACGCGGGCCGGAAGCACCGGCTTCACGTCGGCCGCAGGGAAACCTCTTCGTTCAGAATGCCAGTGAGTTCAGTCACGAAGATGAAAAACAGCGAGAAAATGAAGACAGCGTGGGGTAGCATTTTCGTTCCGGGCGGACGTAACGGCGTGTTGCTCGTCCATAGCCTCGGGGGTTCTCCGATCGAGCTGAAGTTCGTGGCTCATGCGTTGGGCCAGAGCGGATATACGGTCTACTGTCCGCTTCTACCGGGGCTCGCCGGCGGAACCGACGTCTCTGGCCTGTCGAGCTGGCAGGATTGGTATGAGGCGGTGGAAGCCGCGCACGATGAGGTGTCGCAGCAGTGCGACACCGTGATCGTCGGCGGCATCTCGGCAGGATCGATGCTGGCGCTGCGCCTCGCGGCGCTGCGACCCGAGCAGGTGCACGGGCTCATGCTGTTCTCGCCGACCTTTTGGCCGAACGGCTGGGCGATCCCGTGGCACTTCTCGCTCTTCAAGTTCATCAACCACAAATGGGCCGCCCGGTTCTTCCGCTTCCGGGCGCGCATGCCGCTCGGCATCAAGGATGACCGGTTGCGCAATTTTATCCTCGACAGCCTCCAGAACGGCAGCGAGGCGATCGAGGATCTGTTTGGACGCGGTGGCGGTCTCGTTCTCGAGTTCCGCAAGCTCGTGCGCGGCGTAAAACCGCTCCTCAGCCAGGTGAAGCAGCACGCGCTCGTGTTCCACCCGCGCCACGACGATCAGAGCGACCTCAAGAACTCGATGTTGCTTCAGCGCAAGCTGGCGGGCCTAGTCGAGGTCTGCATTCTCGACGACAGCTATCACATGGTGACGCTCGATCGGCAGCGGCCGATCGTGGTCGATCGCGTGAAGGATTTTGTCGCGCGGCTGACGAAGGGTCGCGAGGATTCCCGCGAGAGCGAGGCGGCGTCGGCCAACTCAGAGCCGGCAGCAGGCCATCATCAGGCCCACCTCCATCAGGGGCAGGGACGCAGCGCCACCTGAGGCCGACGCAATCGAGCCTGACACAGCAAGAACGAGCAGCCGCGGCCGAAAGCTGCGGCTGTTTGCTTATTCGATCGGCGGGTGCGGGGGTCTCACGGCCGGAACGGGACGCGGCGGTACGAGGACATCCGCTTCCGAGGCCCGAGCCACCGTCGCCACGGGCGCTTTCTCGACGACGACGTTGGCGGCGGGCACCTTGGCAGCCGCCGACGTGTCAGGCGCTGCAGGCGCTGCAGGTTGAGCTGGCCCTGTGGCAACCTTTGCTTTCGCTGGGGCTGCCGGCTGCGCGGCGCCGACGGTGGTCTTCGTCTCGCGTGTCGCCGTGGTGCCATCGCAGCGGGGTAGATCGGCCGGGGCGCGCTTCCATAAGAAAGATTTGCTGAAAAACTTGACGCCCTTGTAGCCTGTAAGGATCAGGCGGTCGGCGGAGCGGAGCTGAATTGCGGCATCGAACGCCTGACCCTGCTCGGGGTCGTAGACCCAGCCGTTGTCGTATCCGCCTTCCGAAACGCGCTGGAGAGCGCCAAGGACAGGCAATCCGCAAATCGGGCGATGGCGTTTCGAGGGATCCGAATTGTAGCCGTCGGTGAGCGGCTGACCGTTCTTGAAATTCGGGTTCTTCAGCCAGACGATAAACCCGCACAGCTTGTTCGCGTCGCGTCCGCTGGCAGCGCAGGGGCGGATTTCGACGGCGCCCCTGCCGGAGTCGTTGAACCAGACGCCCTGTTCGCTGATGCCACCGGCTGCCGGCGCGGATGAGCTCAGGCCCAGTGTCGCCGAGATGAGAAGCCCGGAGATCCCCATGAAAAGCAAGGGAAAACGGGAACGCGAAAAAGGATGATCATGACGCATGGTCGTATCGCCAATGTTGTGCCAGAGATCGTGTCGGCCTTAGACTTTGAAAGCGGCGAAAGCTGGTCGGAGCCGTCAAATAAGGGGTAACTTTGGTTGAACCAAGTCTTGTGCTCTGTTGCCCAAAACCGCTTCTTAACTCTGTTGTGAACCCCTACCCGTTAACGCGGCGTGAGTGGCCGACCGGTACTCTCGTTTCTATATGGGTCGAATTCGCTATACACTTAGGCAGCTCTTAAGCATGAGCATGCCTTTCCGAGGCCACCTTAGGGTATTAGCTGCAGCGCACAATCGCTGCTATTGCGGCGCTCCCCGAAGCGGCCTGGCCCTTCACCACTGCAGGACCGATAGATGATCCTAACGCTCGCCTTTCGTAACCTGTTTCACGATCGCATCCGCTTGGCGGTGACGCTGGTCGGCATTCTGTTCGCCATCGTGCTCGTCGCCGTGCAGCTCGGCCTTTATCTCGGCGCGAGCAATATGATCACGGCCAACATCGATCATGCGAAGGCCGATCTCTGGATCACGGTCTACGGCGCCAAGAGCTTCGAGGACGGCGGCATGCTGCTGACGTCGCGCGAGCGCCACCAGGCGCTGGCGACCCCCGGCGTCAAGGCGGTCATCCCCCTCATCGTGCGGTTCGCCGAGTGGCGCAAACCGGAGGGTGGGAGTACCCGCGTTGTCATCGTCGGCTCGGATGCGGAGGACGGCGGGCTCGAGCCGTGGGGTTTGATTGAGGGCTCTTGGGAGGACATCAAGTCGCCGGAGGCGGTTGCCGTCGACCGTACATACTTCAATGAGCTGGGTATCTCCGGCATCGGGGCTACGGCTCAAATACAGACAGGGCGCGTCCGCGTGCGCGCCATTACCGACGGCATCCGCTCGTTCACGCAGTCGCCGTATACCTACACCACGCTCAACCGCGCGCGCGCGCTCTTTGGCGACAGCGACGGCACGACCTTCTACCTGGTGCAGCTCGAGCCCGGCGCCAACGTCGAGACGGTGCGCCGGGACCTGGAAAAGCGCCTCGAGGGTGCGGAGGTCTTGACGCAGGCGGAATTCCGCGACCGCAGCCTGAAGCAATGGCTATTCCGCACGGGCGCCGGCGTCGCGCTTATCGGCGGCGCCTTGCTCGGCAGCCTCGTTGGCACGGTGATTGTCGCGCAGACCCTCTATTCCAGCACCAAGGATCACTTGAGCGAGTTCGCGACGCTGCGCGCACTGGGGTCATCGTCTGGATACATTCATCAGGTTATTCTGGCCCAGGCCGGCATCAGCGCCGTGATCGGCTATATCCTGGGCATTTCGATCGCGCTGACCATCCTTTTCTTTAGCAAGAATACGGCCTTGCCCATGATGATGACGCCAGGGTTGGCATTCTGGCTGTTCACGCTGACCGTAGGCATGTGCGCGATTTCCGCTCTCTCGGCGATCGTGAAGGTTACGAAAATCGATCCCGCAACGGTGTTCAACAGATGACGAACGAGCCGGTCCTCGAAGCCACCGATATCGTGAAGGAGCTGGGCTCCGGCGCCACCATGGTGCGCGCCGTGAAGGGCGTTAGTCTCCAGCTCGTTCCTGGCGAGTTGACGCTGCTGATGGGGCCCTCGGGCAGCGGCAAGACGACGCTTTTGTCCATCTTGGGCTGCATTCTCACGCCGACCTCGGGCGCATTGAAGGTTGCCGGAGTCTCGACCGATCGCCTCTCGCCCGAGGAGCTCGCCAATCTGCGGCGCAAGCACATGGGCTTCATCTTCCAGTCCTACAACCTCTTCCCCACGCTGACTGCGCTCGAGAACGTGCGCATCGCGCTTGACGTGCGCGGGCAGAAGGGCTTTGCCGCTGCAAACCGCGCGGAGGAGGTGCTGAGGGATGTCGGTCTCGCTTACCGGCTGCGCAGCTACCCCGCCAACCTTAGCGGCGGTGAGCAGCAACGCGTCGCGGTTGCGCGCGCCATCGCGAGCTCCCCTTCGATCGTCCTCGCGGACGAGCCGACGGCCGCGCTCGACAGCGAGAACGGGCACGCCGTTATGGCGCTGCTCGCGCGCATTGCCAAGGAACAGAACCGCAGCGTTCTTGCGGTCACGCACGATCCCCGCACCTTGAGCTACGCGGACCGGGTCGTGAAGATCGAGGACGGCCGGATCGTCGGCGAGGAGCGCCGGCCGGAAGGTCTCGATGCCCCCGAAATTACAGATCTGACAAAACGACGGAAGGCTCATGCATAAGATAAATTCGACCTTCGTCACGCTCGGCCTCGCCGGGATCGTGGCGCTCGCCATCGGCTTCTATGTCAACAGCGTCAACTGGGGCCCGGTCGGCGAGGAGAAGACCCAAGCCGGAACCCAGGAGTCGGCAAACACCACAGGCGCCGCTAAGCCCGCGGTGACGACCCCCGCCAACAACACCTGGGCGGCTTCGGCTACCGGCCGGGTCGAGCCCAAGAGCGGTGAGATTCGCGTCATGGCGGACGTTCCCGGCCGCATCGAGGACATTCCCGTCGATCTCAACGACAATGTGAAGGCGGGCGATCTGCTCGTCCGTCTCGACGCCCAGGATGCGCTGACGAAGGTCTCCGCGGCCACGGCCGAAGCTGCCGTTCGCGTGCGCGAGCGCGACGAGGAGCAGGTGAAAGGCCTCGCCTTGGACCGGCGCAACGCCGAGGACGCGGTCGCCAACGCCGAGCGCGTCGTGTTTGGTGCTCGTCAAGCCTTCGACGACGCCCTGCAGTCGAAGCGCGACGGCAAGGGCTCGGACGACGCCGTGAATACGGCGCGGAAGAATCTGGAAGACTCCAAGAAAAAGCTCGCCACGGCACGCTCTGACCTCGCAACCGTGAATGGCAAGAACGGCATGCCGCTGCCGACGCGGCTCGAGGCCGCGCTCTCCGTCGCCCGCTCCGAGCTGTCAGCAGCCGAGCTTGGAGTCGAGCACACGCGCATCCGCGCGCCCATCGACGGGACCGTGCTCAACGTCCTCGCCAAGGAAGGCGAGGTCGCCGTGCCGAACCCGGAGAACACCCTGCTCGTCCTCGGCGACGTGAGCGCACTCAAGGTGCGCGCGGAGGTCGAGGAGCGCGATTCGGCGAAGATTCGCGTCGGCCAGCTCGTGGTCGTTCGCGCGGACGCTTATCCCGACCAGGATTTCGAAGGCCGCGTCAGCCAGATCGCCAAATCGCTGTCCGCGCCACGCATCGCCACGCGCGGTCCGCGGCGGCCGAACGACGTGGAGGTCTTGGAGGCGGTTGTCGATCTCGACGGCCTGCCACCGCTGCTGACCGGCATGCGCGTCGACGTGTTCTTCAAGCACGACGCTACCGCCTCGACGAAGTAGCGGCGAGCGGCGCGATCGAGCGTTTCAGAGACTTTGTGCGGGCGGCCTTCGGGCCGCCCGATTCATTCCGCAGCGATCGGTTGGGGTAGGTTATGAGCAGGCCTCTCGCCCGCGATTGACGCTA
>Ga0187801_10000608_pt1 | contig 10076 bp, 9 predicted proteins | sample NC_wetland_sal_i_10_FD_132465 | JGI IMG/M metagenome (GOLD analysis project Ga0187801, IMG submission 132465) | Wetland sediment microbial communities from Neuse River Estuary, North Carolina, USA - Control_1 | ecosystem: Environmental > Aquatic > Freshwater > Wetlands > Sediment | place: USA...
CATTTCCGCCGTCTCGCCGCCGATCAGCGCGCAGCCGGCATCACGGCACGCACGCGACATTCCTTCTACGATCTGCTCAACGACGTCGGGATTCATCTTCCCGAGCGCCAGGTAATCCAGAAAAAAAAGCGGCTCGGCGCCGAGCGTCAGGATGTCGTTGACGCAGTGGTTCACCAAATCGCCGCCGACGGTGGAATGAATGCCCATGGCCGCGGCGATTTTTAACTTCGTGCCCACGCCGTCGGCGCTCGAGACCAGCACCGGCTCTTGCCACTTTTTATCGAGCGCGAACAGCGCCCCGAACGCGCCAATCCCGCCGATGACTCCCTTGGTAAAGGTGCGCGAGGCCAGGCGCCGGATGCGCTCCTTGGCCTGCTCGGCCAGCGAGATGTTGACGCCTGCTTCCGCGTAGTTCATTCGCGACGAACTCTTTCTGCCGGGGCGGGTGGGGGGCCGGGCGCAGGTCTCTTGCGTCAATAACGAAACGTTTTGAAGATACGGTGCCAGCGCACCGTGCTCGGATGCAGTACCGCGTTCACGTATGCAAACAGGCGGTCTTGAATGTGCCCCGAGTCCCAGGAATCCGACGGGGCATTGATGGACATATACAAGACGACGGGCACGCCGATGATGTTCGCGTCGGGCACGAATCCCCAGTAACGGCTGTCGTAGGAATCGTCCCGGTTGTCACCCATCATGAAATATTCGTGCGTGGGCACCTTCACCGGACCGTAATTCGAGGTCGGGTTCGGCGGCCCGGTCAGGTACGGCTCTTCGAGCTTCTTGGCGTTGACGTACACGAGCCCCCGGCGGATCTCGACTGTGTCACCGGGCATGCCGATCAGGCGCTTGATGAAGTCGGGGCTGCCGGGCAGAGGTGCGATGAAGACGACGATCTCCTGCCGGTGCGGGATGCGCCAGAGGCGCACGCGCAGATTCGTCAGCGGCACTTCGGCGTCATAGCCGAAGCGGCTCATCAGCAAATGATCGCCGACCAAAAGAGTGTTTTCCATGGAGCCGGAAGGAATCACGCGCGCCTGCACGATGGTTCCGGTGATGAAAAGGAATGCAAGGATGACCCACAGCCACGACAGCAGCTCGCGCGCGATCTTCTGCTGCGTCGTGAGCGGAGCCGGCTGCGGCGCGGCCTTGGCCTGGTCTTTTTCTTGTTTTTCGCTGCTCATAATGAATGATTGTACGCGATTTTTCGATGCGGATGCTGCGTTATCCGCGGGAGTCGCTTAACCCGCATCCTCGGCCAGCACCGGGACATCGCGCGACGAAACTTCCAGTTGCACCAGGTCCGTCGGGTAAACGCCTGTGTAGCACGATGTGCAGAACGTGCCGTGCGTATCCTCCACGGCGCGCCGCAGATTCTCGAGCGAGAGGTATCCGAGCGAATCGGCGCCAAGGTACCTCCGAATCTCCTCAATCGCGCGCTGTTGCGGCGTCATCGATGCGGACAGGTTCCCGCGCGCGGCATCGTCCATACGCGGCCGCACGCGCGATTCCTCCGCCGCGATGAGTTCTTCTCGCGTCGGCGTGTCCACGCCGTAGTAGCACGGCGAAATCGTCGGCGGACAACTGATGCGCACGTGCACCTCGAGCGCGCCGGCCTCGCGCACCAATCGCACGATCTTCCGGCTCGTCGTGCCGCGCACAATCGAATCGTCCACCAGCACGACGCGCTTGCCTGCCAGCAGTCCGCGCACGGGATTCAGCTTGAGCTTTACACCGAAATCGCGGATCGACTGCCGCGGCTCGATGAACGTCCGGCCGATGTAATGGTTCCGAATCAGGCCCATGCGAAAAGGCAATCCAGATTCGAGCGCATAGCCAATCGCCGCCGGTACGCCCGAATCCGGCACGGGCACGACGATATCGGCCAGCGCTGGGTGCTCGCGCGCCAGCAATCGCCCCAGCATCTCGCGGCTCTTTTCCACTTCGCGCCCGAAGACCAAACTGTCTGGCCGCGAGAAATAGACGTGTTCGAAGATGCATTGCTGAAGCGGTTTTTCGGGAGCGAAGTGGAGCGATTCAAGGCCCGCGCGCGAGATGCGCAGCATTTCGCCGGGCGCGATGTCGCGGACGTATTCGGCGCCGAGCAAATCGAACGCGCATGTTTCCGAGGCGACGATCCACGAGCCGTCGAGCCGGCCGAGCGCCAGCGGGCGGAAGCCGCGCGGGTCGCGCAGCGCGTAGAGTTCGTCGCGCGTGAGGACCAGCAGAGAGTAGGCGCCTTCCACCTGGTTGAGTGCGTCGGCCAGCGCGCTCGAGAGATTGCGTGCCTGGCTGCGCGCGATCAGATGAACGATCACCTCGGTGTCGCTCGTCGTTTGAAAGATCGAGCCGCGATGCTCGAGCGTCCGGCGCAGCTTCGACGCGCTGGGCAAATTGCCATTGTGTCCCAGCGCGAGTTTTCCCTTGTTGCAGTCAATCACGATGGGCTGCGCGTTGGTGAGCGAGGTGTCACCCGCGGTCGAATAACGCGTGTGGCCCAGCGCGGCTTCGCCCGGCAAGCGCGCCAGCACCTGCGGCTGAAAAATCTCCTGCACCAGGCCCATTCCTTTCTGGATGTAGAGCTCGCGGCCGTCGCTGGAGACGATTCCGGCCGATTCCTGTCCGCGATGCTGCAACGCATAGAGGCCGAGGTAGGCCAGCTTCGATGCCTCTGCATGGCCAAACACGCCGCACACGCCGCAATGGTCGTGGAAGCGATCGTCCTCGATTTGGATCAGACCGTTCATGCTTTCACCTGGCGCCGCTCGCCGAAGCGTCGCGTGACCGACGGCAGGCACAGCCACAGGAATGCCGACACCATCAAAAGGACGGAGGCCATTGTGAGCATTGGCATCAACGACCATACCTTTGTGGGAGGGGGCCAAAGGATGAGAAAATGCATAGCCAAAATCGACAAGCCAAGGACCTGACCAGCAGGGACCCATCGCCAGATCGCCCATGCTGTGAAGATATCGACACAGACAAATCCGAACAGGTAGAGCCAGCCGAACCTCCGAGTCAAGGAAAAATCACCCACGGCCTGGAGCGCGTCGAAAGCTACAAGGTACACGAAGACTGCGATCGTAAACCACTGTCCGTAATGGGTGACGCGATTCATTTCCCGCCCAGCGAAGATTCGAATGCTTCGGCCCAAATGCTGGCAAGTGAAGAAACGCCGGCGTTCACCACGACATGCCCATTATATTCGATGCGGAAGCCGCCGCGCGTGACTTCGCCGATTCTGCGCGCCGCCACGCCGCATTCTGTGGCAACCGCGAGGACGCGGGCAAACGCTTCCGGCGCGACAGAAACGACGGCGCGCGCGCCGCGTTCACCGAACAGAACGAACTCACCGGGGTCGGCGCCCTCAAGCGCCACTCGCGCCGAAAGTTCATTCGCCGCAAAGCAGCATTCGCCAAGTGTGACAGCGAGACCCCCGTCGCTCACGTCATGCGCCGAGCGGAGCGCGCCTTCGCCGGCCAGTGCGACGAGCAGCTCGATCAGACGTTTCTCCGCAGCGAGATCGGCGGCTGGCGGCGCTCCAGCTTCGATGCCGCAAATCGTGCGCGCGTATTCCGATGACGAAAACTCCCGCGCGGCATTTTCGCGCGAGACTCCAGCCGCCTCGCGCCCATCAAGCAAAACAATCGCGTCGCCTGCGCTGCGGAATGCGATACCCAACACCCGCGAAGCATCTTCGATCATGCCGAGCACGCCAAGAACCGGCGTCGGATCGATCGAGCGCCCGAGCGTCTCATTGTAGAAGCTGACGTTGCCGCCGGTGATGGGAATTTCGAGCGTCGTGCACGCCGCAGCAATGCCGTCCACCGCGCGGCTGAACTGCCACATCACTTCGGGCTTTTCCGGATTGCCGAAATTGAGGCAATTCGTCGCCGCCCAGGGTTTCGCGCCCGCACAGGCGACATTGCGCGCGGCTTCGGCGACGGCTAGCTGCGCGCCCGTAAATGGATCGAGGCGGCACCAGCGGCCGTTGCCGTCGCTCGAAAGCGCCAGCGCGCGCCGCGTGCCCTTGATGCGCACGACGGCTGCGTCGCTCGCGCCGGGAAACTCAATCGTGTTCGTGCGCACCATGTGGTCGTACTGCTGCCAAATCCAGCGCTTAGACGCGATGGCAGGCGCCGCAAGCACACGCCGGAAATTTTCTGTCAGGTCCGCGCCGGGCGCGCTAAATTCCACAAGCCGCTCCGAACGGCTTGCTACAGGCGCATTCAGCGGGCGCCGGTACACGGGACCTTCTTCGGCGAGCGCGTGCGCGGGAATTTCCGCGGCCACGCGGCCGTCATGCAGCACGCGCAGAAATCCGTCGGCGGTGACGCGGCCGATTTCGACCGCGTCGAGGCCCCACTTCGCGAACACCTGGAAGACTTGCTTCTCGCGGCCGCGCTCGGCGACGAGCAGCATGCGCTCCTGCGATTCGCTGAGCATCATCTCGTAAGGCGTCATGCTGGTTTCGCGCTGCGGCACGCGCGCCAGCTCGATTTCGATTCCCGTGCCGCCGCGCGAGGCCATCTCGCACGACGAGCTGGTCAGCCCCGCCGCGCCCATGTCTTGAATGGCGACGATCGCGCCGGTCTGCATCGCCTCGAGGCACGCCTCGAGCAGCAGCTTTTCCATGAATGGGTCGCCTACCTGCACGTTGGGCCGCTTCTGCTGCGATTCCTCGCTGAATTCCGCCGAGGCGAGCAGCGATGCGCCGTGAATGCCGTCGCGGCCCGTCTTTGCGCCGGCGTAGATCACCGGATTTCCCGTGCCGCGGGCGCGCGCGAAGAAGAGATCCTCTTTCTTGGCGATGCCCAGCGCGAGCACGTTAACCAGCGGATTGGCCGAGTAGCCGGGCTCGAATCCAACCTCGCCGCCGACGGTCGGCACGCCAAAACAGTTGCCGTAAAACGCGATGCCGCGGACAACGCCGTCGAGGATGCGCCGGTTCCGCGCAATCGTTTCCGAGTCCGCGCCGGAAGTGATCGGCCCGAAGCGAAGCGAATCGAGCACGGCGATGGGCCGCGCGCCCATCGTGAAAATATCGCGCAAAATTCCGCCGACGCCGGTCGCCGCACCCTGGAACGGCTCAACGTAACTCGGATGATTGTGCGATTCCATCTTGAACGCTGCGGCCAGGCCGTCGCCGATGTCCACGACCCCTGCGTTTTCGCCCGGCCCTTGGAGCACCTGCGGCGCGCGCGTGGGCAGGCGGCGAAGATGCACCTTGCTCGATTTGTACGAGCAGTGTTCGCTCCACATCACGCTGAAAATACCGAGTTCGGTGAAGTTGGGATCGCGGCCGAGGATTTTCCGGATGCGCGCGTACTCTTCCGCGCTCAGACCGTGTTCCGCCGCCAGCGCTGGAGTGACTTTGATTTCGATGCTTGCCGTGGCCATAATTCTCTGTCGGAAAACGTTTCGGCGCGCGCGGAGAAGGGGCGCGCGTTATGCGGAGACTACGACGCGCTCGCGCGCTTCCACGGCCGGCGCGCTCCGCGCCAGCGATTTCACCAGAGAGCGGAAAATCACCAGGCCGTCCTCGGAGCCCAGGGCTGCTTCGACGGCGCGCTCCGGATGCGGCATCAAGCCGGCGACGTTTCGCTCCCGGTTGCACACGCCCGCGATGTTGCGCAGCGAGCCGTTGGGATTTGCCGCAGCCTCTTCGCGGCCGTCCGGAGTGGTGTAACGAAAAACGATTTGATCGTTGGCTTCAAGCTCGGCCAGCGTCGCGTCGTCGCAAAAGTAATTTCCGTCCGCGTGCGCGATGGGGATGCGCAGCACTTGCCCGCGCTCGGCCTCCGCTGTGAACGGCGTCGCCGTGGTCTCCACGCGAATGTTCACGTGCTTGCAGACGAAACGCAGCCCGGCGTTGCGGATCAATGCCCCCGGCAGCAGGCCCGCCTCGCACAGAATCTGAAAGCCGTTGCAGATGCCGAGCACCGGTCCGCCGGCGCGCGCGAATCGCCCCACAGCGCGCATCACGGGCGAAAACCGCGCGATCGCGCCCGTGCGCAGGTAATCGCCAAAGGCGAAGCCGCCCGGGAGTATCAGCGCGTCAAAGCCCGCCACGTTTTCTGATTGATGCCAGATGAATTCGACCGGCTGGTGCAGCACCGAGCCGAGCGCATAATAAGCGTCGTGATCGCAGTTCGAGCCCGGAAAGACAACGACTCCGAATTTCATCGCGCCTCCTCCGTCGTTTAATTCTAACACAGGTGGCGGTGCCGCCCGGATGTCGCTTATACTGCGCGCGGAACACCGAAGAGCAACCGATGCTTCGAAAAACGACACGCGCGATGCTCGCGCTCGGTGCATTTGCATTGTTCGCTGCCTCGGCGGGCGCGCAGGCCCCCGCAGCTCCTCGCGCGGAAAATCCCCGCGCCGCGGACCTGCACGCCAAGCTGGCCAAGGATCTGGAGCAGGCCGCGTCGAACTTCGACGGCGTGATGGGCTTTGCGGTGAAAGACCTGACCACGGGCGAAACGTTTCAGCTCAATTCCGCGATTCAGTTTCCCACCGCCAGCGCGATCAAGATCCCGATCCTGATCGAGCTGCTACTCCAGGCGCAGGATGGAAAGCTTCGCCTGGAAGACCGCGTCGAGATCCGTCACGCAGATACGGTCGGCGGCTCGGGATTGCTCGCGGATTTTGCTGACGGCGGCTCGGCGATTTCCATTCGCGATCTCGCCGCGCTGATGATCGTCCTCTCGGACAACTCGGCGACCAACATGCTGATTGACAGCGTCGGAATCGAAAACGTAAACCAAACGCTGGCGCGGCTCGGCTTCACGCAAACGCGCCTCGGGCGCAAAATGATGGACACGTCTGCGCAGCGAGAGGACCGCGAGAATCTCTCGACGCCGCGCGAGCTGGCCGACCTGCTCGAACTGCTCTACCGCGGCAAGCTGCTCGACGCAGCGCATACCAAGCAAGCCCTTGAGCTGCTGACGTATTACAAGGACACGCCGCTGCGCCGCGGCATTCCGGAAAATGTGGCGCTTGCGAATAAGTGGGGCTCGACCGCGGGCGTGCGCTGCGATGCGGGAATCGTGCTGCTCGAAAACCGCCCCTACGTGATTTCCGTGATGACGACGTACGCCGCTGATGGCGATGCCGCCGAGCATGCCATCACCGACGTTTCGCGCCGCGTGTTCTCCTATTTCGACCGCCTGGCGAAGTCCAACAGCCACGGCGCACGCGTCCGCTGAGCAACGGCGCCGCGCAATCCTTCGCGTCAGATTTCGCAAACATCTTTTTTCGCGTGAAGGCGCGTGAGGCCGCGTCCCATGGCGCTCAAGTTTGCCTCGCCCAGCACGCGCTCGATGCGCGGAAAAATCTCATTCTCCTCGAAGCGCACATGGTCGTGGAGGAGTTGCGCGAGGCGCGCCATCGCGGCAGGCTCGATCGGCATTTCCGCCTCGAGCTGCCGCTCGAAATCCTGCACCGCGGCGCGAATTTCCGCGTGGTCGGCAAGCAAACGCATGACGCCCGCATCCTCGTCGAGGCGAGCGTGCCGCGCGTAGGCGGGCAGCAGGCTTTCTTCCTCTTCGCGAAAATGGACAAGGCCGGTCTTGTGCCAAAAGGCAGCGAATTTTCTCGCTGATGCGGCCACGGCAGACGCGCGGCGTTCGAGCGGGGCTTCTGCGGCTTGGCGCATTCCCAGAGCCTGGATTAGCGCGAAGTGGTGATGCTGGCTCAGCGGGTGAAGGCTCGGATGGCGTTTCATCGCGGCGCATGGCTCGCGCGATTCCGCGCAGCCTGCATGATGGATTGTACTGCGGGGCGCTTCGAAGTGGCGAGCGTTTAGGGCGCGCCCGTGCGGCCGATCGGCTGCCGCAGCGCGGCGCGGTCCAGATTTTCGCGCAGGTTCATCAGCGTCAAAAACGTGTTCAGGATGCGCGCCTTCATTTCATCGGGAAGGTGCAGGCCGCTGGTGGCCGCGCGGGCCAGCATTTCGCCGTGGTCGGCGACGTAGCCGATGATCTCCACCTGGCGCGCGTGCGGCGTGCGGCCGAGCACGGTTTCGCGGCGCATTTCGGCGCACGCTTTCTCGATGTCCAGGGTGAAGTGCAGCACGCACTTCTTCGCCGGGTCCAGCGCTGCGGGCACCAGACCCTTACATCCTGTGATACTGCATGGATTCGCCATCGCTGCGGACCGCCCGGGTCGAACAATACGATAGTTAGCATCCCCATCATTGAAAATCCATAGCCCGGGCGGCCAGTGCGGCGAATCTGCTATCAGCAATGACGCAGCACAAACGGCCCGGCTCGAGAGCGCGCGGTAAGGCCACGGCACAGCCCGGAACTGGTGCCCGGGCGGGGCGGGGTGTGCTAGACTAGCGAGGCAACGGGCAGGGAAACGTCCCCCAACTTAACTCCGAAGAGGCGATTGCATGTCGGGCCATTCGAAGTGGGCAACCATCAAGCATAAGAAGGCGGCTACCGACGCCAAGCGCGGCGCTGCTTTCACCAAAATCATTCGCGAAATTTCGATTGCCGCGCGCGGCGGGGGCGGCGACCCCAACACAAATCCGCGCCTGCGCACCGCCATCGCGGCCGCGAAAAACGAGAACATGCCCAACGACAACATCGAGCGCGCCATCGCGCGCGGCACCGGGCAGCTCGAGGGCGAACAGTTCGAGGAAGTGAATTTCGAAGGCTACGGGCCGGGCGGCGTGGGCATGATCGTTCAGGTGGTGACGACCAACCGCAACCGCATCGTCAGCGAGATCCGCCATGTGATGAGCAAGCACGGCGGCAACATGGCCGAAACCGGCGCCGTGGGCTGGATGTTCCACCGCAAGGGCGACATCACCGTGCCGAAGGAACAGGCCAACGAGGACAAGATGCTTGGCATCGTGCTCGACGCCGGCGCAGAAGACTTGCGCGACGACGGCTCGTTCTGGGAAGTCATCACTCCACCCGAGAGTTTTGAGGCTGTCCGCGACGCGCTGGTCAAAGCGGGCATCAAGCCCTCGGCCGCGGAAGTCGGCTGGGTGCCCCAGAATTACGTGAAGCTCACCGGCCAGGCCGCGGCGCAGATGCTGCGGATGATCGAGGCGCTCGAAGAGCACGACGACGTGCAGCACGTCTACGCCAACTTCGATATTGACGAGAAGGAACTCCAGAACGTGATGGCCGCGGATTGAGCGCCGCCGCGCTTTCTCGTTTTCGGTCGCGCCACGACGAGGTTTTTGTCGAATCCCGCATAATCTAGCGATACTTTCCCGGGTACCCGCTTGGAAGGCTTAACCAATTTTTGCCCGCTGCTCGACCACGTTGCGGAAATCACAACAGAAAAGAAATTCTTGTTGCTCGACATTGGCTGCTCCGGGCGTATCGACCGGCAGTGGCGTCGCCTGGGGCGCCGGCTTCGGGCGATCGGTATCGATCCAAACAGCGCGGAGATCCAAAGACTCGCCGCGCGCGAAAAAAATCCCAACGTTACGTACTTGAACGCGTTCGCCGCGATTGGTCCGGAACATCCCTTCGCAAGGAAAAAGCAGGGACGGCCGGACTGGGGACGTGACCCAGGATCCAGGCTTAGCGCGTTTCAATACAAGGAGCGTCTCCGCTCCACAGGCGGTCGGGTCGCTCAAAGCGTAGATGGCGCTGTCGATTCGTGCTCGGCGGTTGCGCCGGCGGGGCCGGTAGCATCCATCGTCGTTCCGGAATATCTGGCGCAGAGCGGCATCACGAGTCTGGATTTCTTGAAGGTCGACGTCGATGGCAAGGACTTCGACATTTTGAACTCGTTCGATCAGGCGCTCGCCGACCTGGCCGTCCTGGGCGTCGGCATCGAAGTGAATTTTTTCGGGTCGGACTGCGATACGGACAACAGCTTTCACAACGTAGACAGGTTTTTGAAGGCCCACGGCTTCGAACTCTTCCACCTTACCACTCGCCGTTATTCCGTCGGTGCTCTTCCCAGCCGTTTCGTTGGCGCCGGGCCCGGCCCGACTGAGGTCGGTAGAATCTATCAGGGAGATGCGATGTACGCGCGCGATTTGGGAGCAGGCGATGGTTTTGCGAACTCCCTCAACGCGGACAAGATTCTCAACCTGATGGCCA
>Ga0187801_10000609_pt1 | contig 10073 bp, 13 predicted proteins | sample NC_wetland_sal_i_10_FD_132465 | JGI IMG/M metagenome (GOLD analysis project Ga0187801, IMG submission 132465) | Wetland sediment microbial communities from Neuse River Estuary, North Carolina, USA - Control_1 | ecosystem: Environmental > Aquatic > Freshwater > Wetlands > Sediment | place: USA...
CGTCCAACCGCGCGAAAAATGGCAGGGGATCTTTGAATTGTTGTAATCGAGCTCAAGGCCCTCAACGCGCCCCAGGACATGGCGCACTTCGTCCGCACGGCATTCCGGCAGAATCACCATGAATTCGTCGCCTCCGAGGCGCACGGCTTGATCGGAGCCGCGGATGGCGCGCTGCAATCGCTCCGCAAAACTCTTGATCACCAGGTCGCCAGCGGCGTGGCCGAGAGTGTCGTTCACTTGTTTTAAGCTATCGAGATCCATCAAGAGAACGGTGAGCGGACGGCCGTGTCGTTGCGCCCGGCTGATTTCCTGGGAGAGCCGCTGCTCGCCGGAGCGCCGGTTATAAAGCCCCGTCAATTGATCCAGCGCGGCCAACTTGTAAACCTCCGAAGCAAGATTCTCCACTTTCGCCAGAGAGCGAATTTGCTGTGCCAATTGGCTGCGAAGCCTGTAGATCATCAGCTGCTGGTACACCAGATAGACGCTGAATAGAAGGACCATCCCTACGAGCGCTCGAACCGATTGGTTCAGATAGAAGGAATAAGTGTTCTCCTCCCGGCTCAGCATCGCCGGGAAGGCGAAGGACGCAACGGCGAGCGTCAGAAGCAGGATGACGGCCACCGAAGAGGACCACAGCCACCATTGACGCTTGTCAAGGTGGCGTAAATGCTGGTCGATCTCTTCCGGACGGAAGTCAGGCGCGACGGTGCACGCTTCTTTTCTTGCCTCGGTCAGTTCAGTCATTAAGTTGCCGCTAGGATGCCTGCGTCCAGTAAACCAAGGGTCGGCTGCTGAACACCATCGGTAACTTCCGCAATGTTTTCAATTTCGTTAACGGAGGGTGACTGTCAACTGCTGAATTTCATGTGCAACGCGCCGGGCATTTTTTGTTAATTCACATTGACGAGCCGGTGTCTGCTTTAGTTTCGCCTGCTGATGGGTGTGAATCTCGAAAATGATTGCTCGGAGTAGATAGCTGGAACAGGAGCCCTTGCTCGGTATTCCGAGCAAGGGAACTTGCGGGCTGGAATCACCGGTCTTACTTCATACTTTTCCGCTGGTCCGTAGTCCCACTTCCCTTGGAGGAGAACACAATGAAGAGAGCTTTCCAGCTGTTAGTTGTTGTCGTGGCGGTACTTCCCTTTTCAGTGATCAACAGTCACACCCGCAATTCCGCGCGCCTGCAGGCCCATTTCGACGGCAATAACCCCGCTCCGCCCTGGTTTGATGGAACGCGCCCACTCCCGCCCTACCATGACGGGACTCGCCCACTTCCTCCCTACCATGACGGGACTCGCCCGCTTCCTCCCTATCTCAACGGGTCGAGTTTGGCGCCGTCGGGGTCGCGATCGTAGCAACACTCCGGATGGCCATGCAGGGCGCCGGGGGAGATAGCCTTGAGTCTCCCCCGGCGCCCTGCTCTATGTTAGGATTCAATTGCGGTGGAGGTATATGCCCACTTTGATCCTCTCTTCGGCAGGGCTTCTCCTTGAATCTCTCATCCTTTTCCGGGGCCTCCGAAACAGAATCCTTTCAAAATATCCGCTGTTCTATGCTTACATTTTCTGCGTGTTGCTGTTGGACATTTCTTCCTACGGCGTATACGGAATGAGTCCAGGAACTTACAGAAATTGGTACTGGGCAACGCAAATCATAATTCTTCTGGTCGGATACGGCGTGATCCTGGAAATCGTGCACAAGGCCCTATCGCCCTATGCAGGCGCCGACCGGGTAGCGGCAGTTTTTGTCGCCGGCATCTTCGGACTCGTGTTTTTGTTTGTGATTTATAAGTCCTTGGTGGCCCCCAATTGGTCCCCGGCAACAACCTATTACGAATTGGAGCGAGATTTGCGCGCGGTCCAGGCCATCGTGCTTGCGAGCATCCTTGGCGTAATCTTTGGCTACGGGATCTCGATCGGAAGGAACCTCAAGGGGATTATTCTCGGATACGGCCTGTACATAGGAAGCAGCATTATAAGTCTTGCCCTGAGAGCATATGGGGGCACATCCTTCCACGCCACATGGAGACTGATCCAACCCTATGCATTTCTTGTTTCGCTTTGTGTCTGGGCCACGGCGATGTGGTCTTGGCAAGAAAATCCCGTGCCGCGCATGCCGGATCGGTTCGAATCTGATTATGAATCATTTGCTCTGAGGACCAGGGCGCTGCTTGGATCGTTGCGATCCTACCTGGAAAGGACGGCCCGACCGTGATTACCCTGCTCCTTTTCGTCGGGCTGGGAGTGGGGCTTCTGCTCCTTCTTTTCCTGCTCGCGAGGCGAGCCCCGTCCGTAGAGGGAAGCGCCCGGGGATTGGTAGAAGCGCAGCGCGCACTGCACACGCTGCAATTGGGATTATTGCCGGAGGAAGTGGTCGAGCGGATTTTTGCAAGTGACGATTTGCGGTTCGTCGAAGCCAACGCGCCACTGCCGGTCCGGAACTTTTTCTTGTGCGACCGCAAAAAGATTGCGCTTGCCTGGACCAGCCGCGTTCGAAATCAAGTCCTCCGCTTGAAGGAGTACCACTTCCGGCGTTCGCGCTTTTATTCTCAGCTCAGCTTCTCAACAGAAGCCAGCCTGGCTATCAGCTTTGCGGCTCTCCTCCTGCAATGCCGATTGCTTCAGCTTTTGCTGACTCTGGGGGGCCCCTATGCGGCGCCACGGGTGGTCACCAGGACAGTGGGGGCGGCAACCCGCATTTGCGAGGTTTCGGCGAAATCGCTCGCCTTCTTGACCCCGGCTCGCGCACACACCTTCGGCGATGAATCTCCGGAAGATCACGCTGCGGCACTGTGAATCGATGATGACCGATTTTCCAGACCGAACCGAAGTGCAGGCGGCCTCAGCTGACCTGCAGCGACGGACACTCGTGCAGATGCCGCGTCCGCTTGACCGGCTTATCTATCTCGCTTCCACACGCGACTACAACACGGGCCTGTATTATCACGATGGCCTGGCAGCGCGCTTCTCCCAGGAAGTGGCCTGCGAAGCGCTCGCCGGTTGCCACCGAGAGGCCTTTCGCCAGTTGTTTTCTTCTTCGGTGGAAAATCTGGTTGGACAGCTTGCGGCTTACAGAGATTCCTCACACCTCGATCCTACGTCCTTTATCTCTGCGTGGAAGGAACTGGAGCCCTATCGAGTCGCCGTTCCTGCCGGGACCGATTCTTTGGCGGTAGACTTCCTGCTTTCAAATCTCAAGATCGCTTTGGCAATCTTGGAGGCCCGTCAGACCCGCCGTCCGATGGCGGGACTAGGCGCATGGCCACGCCCGTCACCTGCCCGATAATCTCTGCTTCATCCCGGTAGGCCAACTGACGGATCGGACACGCGGAGAGAGGGTGCGGCACCAGCGTGAGAATCGCCCCATGCAGCTCGCACCAGGAGCAGGCATAACTTTCGCGCAACTCTATGAAATAAATGGGTCTGTCAAATTCGGTCCGCCAGGTGGAGGGCTGCACGCGGGTGAACTGGCTGTCGATCTGGACGAAGGATCCCGGCCGCAAGAGCGGGTACATCGTGTAGTCATCTGTCCCAATGTAGCCGTACTGGCAATGGCGCACGTCCAGCTTCTGGATCAGAGAAACGGGCACCTCTCCCCATACTTCAACCATTCGCGAAATCAAGCTGGTTTTTTCCAGCGAGAAGCTTCGATCGAATCGGACGGGAAAAGTGATGGCGCGGTCGGGGTCCGGTGCGTCGAAGGCCACGAGATGGGTCTTCTGAAGCGGCAAGGCGGATTGGTAGCCTGCGGTTTTATCCAGGTCCACTCCGAAAATTCGCATTAGGTCGACGAATTTCGTTCGGTAGATTACGCTCAGGCTGAATAGCTTATAGATGCTGGGCACGGACATCGTGTTCTCAAGCTGGCTAAGCCAGGCGTTTGAGATGTAGAACTCCTCGTTTGTACAGTCTTCCGCAATTTTTCGGCTTAATTCCTCCACTTCGCGGGTCGTGACTCCGAGGCGGTTGCGGAGTTCCTTGAGCTGTTCCCCTGGACGCGATGGTTGAGGCATCTGTCTGTTCCGAATTGGAACACACCTATGGTACCACTCGCAATGCCAAGCAAGAACATACCAAATCCAGCGTAATTCGCAGGACAGGGCCGAACCTTGAATCCCGAATTTTCTTAGGGCAAGTGGGGGAGCCCGGGAAGCCAAACCTACGATCCTCGCTCTGGGGTGCAAGGGCTTCGGCGCACATCTCGGCACGAACGAGGGGACGAATACGAAGCAGTCCACGAACCGTTTTCTGGGTTCCTGCTCGGTATAGAAAGCAAGCAGTCGATTTTCTTCCCGATTTGGGCAGGATGGTCACACTTGATAGAGGCGTCCTCGGCTCACCTAATTCTCAACGAGAGGGAGTTAGGCCAGGCTGTTCATCTATATCTTCCTCGGACGCGTCCAGGGAGCTCTCGCGCTAGGCGGGAGCTCCCTGCCCCCTTTTTCTATGTCGGAGGCCCGCGGCGGTGTGGCGTCAGAGTGCGCCAGGAATTTACTTCTTGCGTAATAGGGCGGGTCGGAGGGTACCGCGGTCCGCGCAAGATATTTGTAGTGTCGGGCCGCGCAATTCCCTCATTCAGAAGCCGGTTTTTGCCGATTCAAACCGTACGAGGGTTCCTGTTTCGCGTCACGGATTCACGGCGCGATGGCCCCGCGGATGTGTTTGTGCCAATCTTGATTGCAGGGTGGAGACGCGGCAATGAGCGGACCTCCCGGAATGTCAGGCAGCCCAGGCCCACCCTACAGCGAGAAACGAGAAGTGCCCCGATTCGGCTTTATCGCCGAGGTGGCGCTGATCGAACCCGCGACCGATACGCGTATATCCGGGCGCATCTCGGAAATCAGCCGTAAGGGTTGTTACGTCGACGTGCTCAACACCCTGCCCGAAGGAACACAGATCGAGTTGAAAATCTCGCGCGATCAAGGCGTCTTTGCCTCCAGGGGGAGAATCATTTACGTGCAACCCGGCATGGGCATGGGCGTCGCGTTCATCGAGATTCCCGCAGACCAGATGAAGGTATTGGACGCGTGGCTTAAGGAGCTGGCCTCTTAGCCGCCGGCTTCACACCCCCCTTCCACTGAGAGAAACGATCGGCCTCCTCACAATTTGAAGCAGCGCGAAGAAATAATGAGCGCGCACTTGCACGAAACGGGAAACATCCTTCCCTGCGAGATTGCTGAGCGCACGAATCCACGATCGGTAGGAGGGGCGAGAACATGGTCAAAGCCACCGGAAGACGGGAGCACGCGCTTTCGCCGAGCCGCGAACGGAGGGCGGTACCCCGGTTCCGCTTCACCGCCCGAGTGGAAGTGACGGACAACTCTTCCGACGTCATGCTCGCCGGAAGGATCGTCGAAATCAGCCAGAAGGGCTGTTACGTCAATACTCTCAGCGCTCCGCCAGAGGGAACACGGATCCGCCTGAGAATCACGCATGGACTGGATACCTTCAAGACGGCTGCCGAGGTGAAGCGGGTTGAGCCCGGCGTCGGGATGGGCGTTCGATTCATAGAAACCCTTGATGATCAGCAACTCACACTGAACGCCTGGCTGGCGGAGTTGAGCGCCACCAACTGAACAACATCGGGCAGTTTTGCCAGAGCTTTCGCTGCAGCCGGCGCGACCGCCTATTTCATTATCACCAATTTGCCGCCGCCGGTCGTAGCGATCACCAGGTTCATCACCGCCAGCATCGTATCGTAGCTCCAGCCATTCGTCCCAGATTTGCCCCAGAACCCGGTGTGCCATTGGAAAATTTTCTTCTGGATCGCACCGAGCATCACAACAATGAGCCCGATTGCTGCGAGTTGGGCGAGCACCCCGAAGATCACTCCCAGGCTTCCCGCGAATTCGGCGGCGCCGAGCAAAATCGTAAATCCCTTGCTCATCCCGATGTCCTTGCTGCGGGCTTCGGGATTTCGGAGATGATTCCACCCGCTAGTCAGAAAAACGATGCCTACTATTAAGCGCAGGAGAAACAGGGCGATGTCAGAGAATTGAGCGAGTTGCGGGAGCATCATCGGACGCAACCCTCCGGGAGGATTCTATGCCGCCCTTTGCAGATTGCAAGCAATCAGCCACACTTTTTACTGCGTGACTCGAACATGTTTCTTCCCTGCCGCCTTACTTGCGGGAGTCACCAACCTGCCGCTTGCCTTGACGAGATCGGCGACTTCACTCCAATTCAAGCGCGCTGCGTAAACCCTCAGCGTTACCCAGCCGTGCTTGCCGATGTAGGGCGTCCGGAAGAAACGCGGATCCTTCAGAAAGAGATCCTGTAACTCCTTTTCGACCTTTACACATATCCCCAGCTCGCCCTTATATTCCTCGAGGACCGCGAATATCTTGCCGTTTATGCCAAACGAAGGATGGCCGAAGCTCACGGTTTCCTCGCTTCCGGGCACGGCGAGGCAGACCTTGCGGAGTTTATTCAGGATTTCCCGCTCCGTCGGCATTTCAGATTCCGGACAGGCGTGCGCTAGAATAGAGGTTTCCCAGACCCCGGGAGGGCCGGCATTGGGTTTCAGTGCAAGTACCCGCCAGATGGGCGGAGTAACAGTGGTGGATGTTCGAGGGCGATTCACGATGATCGAGGGCGAGGCGGTTCATGACCTGCTGCTCGACTTGTTCCGCGAAGGACGCACGCGCGTGCTCCTGAATTTCCGCGACGTTTCCTACCTCGATAGCTCCGGTGTTGGCCAGCTCGTCCGGGGACTCTACACGGCACGCAAAAACGGTGCGGAACTCCGCGCTGTGGACCTCAGCCCGCGCGCCCGGGAAATCCTGCGGCTCACGAATCTCCACACTGTGTTTTCGGACTTTCCGGACGAGCAATCCGCTCTCGGAAGCTTTTCAGCCTGAGCCGGCGCTGCCCGCAAGGCCTCACGACCCGCTACCTCTGAACTACGCCGCAGGCGATTCGTCCGCCCGAATTCCCTGTCGGGTCGGTCTTGTAGTCGTCTTCCTTCTCGTGAATCACGATGGCAGTGCCTCCCTCGTGAAACAGCGAGTTGGGACCCGCGTCGAGCGTCGCATGCGCGGCAAGCAGCGATTCCCTCGCTTTGCCATTCGGTCCCACCGTGAGGTTCAGTAAATCGCCCGCATGCGGGCCGTTGGGGTTGTCCTTGCCATGCTGTTTCATCTCGGGGTTTAAGTGGCCGCCGGCGCTCTTGAATTCCGGCCCTTCGCACTTGCCCACCGTGTGAATGTGGACCCCATGCGCTCCCGGAGGAAGCTGCGCGACTTCGATATCGATACGGACTCCTCCAGCCGACGGAGCAAACTGCGCGGTGCCGATTTTTTGTCCCTGGGCATTGACGATGTCAGCGTGAGCCGATGGCGCGGCGCCCTGCCCGAAAGCTGCCGTGGCAAAAAAAAGCGCGGGGACTATGAGAATACTGCGAACTAACATGGGAATTTCCTCCGTGTATTCGCGGCCGGGATTCCCCTGGATCGAGGGTTGCCGCTTGTTGCTGCCCTCTTATAGATGCGCCTGAGGGAGAAAAGCAACCAGGAATGTTGAAAAGCCTGCGGGAGACACCCAGCCAGGGATGCCTCGAATGCTCTTGGCAAAGCGCACTCGCGTCGGGCAGACCCTACTGGCTCGGGCCGTGTTCTTCGATGTACCGGAGCGCGTCTTCCACCGTGCGCGGCCCGGCGGGTGAGCCTCCCAGCGACTTTGATTCGTATTTCGAAAACTGCGGGCGCCGCCGCGGCGAGAATCTTCCGGGGTCAAACGCACCGCGCTTGAACTGGAACACCCAGACGTAATCCCGCCGAGCTTTGTCCGCAGTGGATTCTGAGACCATCGCCGTATCAACCGTCATCATCGGGCTAAAATCTGAAAAACCATTCTTGTCCGTATGCACCGGCACCGGCAGGGTGGACGCGTACACATCTTCGTCGTGCGTGAAGATCAGCACGAAATCCACCTTGGATGGCTGAGGCGCGGGACAAATGCTCGGGTACTTCTTCTTGCGGTTTTGAGCCAGCCATTTGAACTGCGAAGGAGCAAGGCCGTAAGCGGAGAAATAGACCTGGCAGGCGGGGTCATCACTTTGATTCTCCGGCTGGAAATCCGGGTAGTCCTCGGACTCCGCGGTGGTGGCAGCAACCGGGTGGATGCTTGCGGTCTCACGGACAGGCTGCACATTCGCGGTGCTCTCAATGGGTTTGGCGCTGCTCGAGGCTGCCGGCGCGGGCTTGGATGGTTGAGCGGCCGGCGCCGGTGCATTCGGGCGTGCCGTTGCATTTGAGCTAGCCGGGGCAGAAGTCTTGCTGGCCGCGGTCTTGCTGCTCGCAGACGAAGCCGCGGATGCAGGCTTGGACGATGACGTGGCGTTCGCAGATCGCGAATTGGAAGTGGCTCTTCCCGCGGCAGCGATTGAAACAGGCTTTGCGCTCGGGGCAACAGCGGGCGGCGCTGCAGGCGCGGCCTTCGCAGAAACACTTGCCGGCGCCGGCGCGGAAGCGGTTGCGGACGTCGAAAGCACCACCACCATTGGCGCACTGGCAACCGGAGGCGCCTGTGGAACAGGTGCGCTCGTCAAAGTCGAATTTGCGGCGCTCGCGGACGGCGAAGGGGCACTTGCGGGCGCACTCGGCTGTTCGACCGCGGCGACGACAGGGCGGTTCACAGCATTCGCGCGTGACCTCGGCACCAAGGGAAGGCCGCCAACATCCTTGTCATCCTTCAGCGGAGGCAGGTCGGGAAACGCACTGTCGGGCACCCAGCCTTCAATGCCGCCAGCGGTCTTGATCTTGACGAAGCCTTTTACACGGCTGGTAATTTCCACCAACTCGCCGCACTTGAGCTTGGCTTGCACGTCAAAGCTGTTCAGCGAGTCATACACCCAGATGCGATCCTGATTCGCCAGACACTTTGCGGTGGCCGTATCTGCGGCTAAACGCGCGGGGACGGCGCAAAGCGCAACGAGCAGAAGCAGACTTTTCGTCCTGCGACTCATTTTGCCTCCCTCAATCCGCTTTCGAATTCCGGCTGGTCGTATGATCGCGTCGAATGAAGGCTCAATGCTCTTCCCAAGCCCGCCTTCCGAGATGGCAGCGGTGGATCCGGTGAGGTCAGTTTGCCGGACGTCCTTCCGCGGAACAACTGGACGAGAGGACAAGAAAAGTGCAGGGGCGAAAGGTTTCGCTTTTTGGTGTAGATTTTCCCCGGAGCAGAGAAACCGTCAAAGGAGAGATGCATCCCATGCGATACGACTTCCTCGTGGAAACCTACGAAACCGAGCGCATTAAAGTCGTCAGCGTTTGGAGCGAGTTCAAGGACGCGGAGCTTCCCGCGCGGCCCCTGCAAAGCGATCCGCGAGGACGCAGCGTCCATGAGCAGATGGTCCACCAATGCGCGAGCGAAGACATCTGGTTTCGCACCATGCTCGGCATCGATGTGGGTGCGCCTCCCGTGCCAAAACCCGAAACGCGCCTGGAATTCATTAAGCGGTACGCAGAGGATAGCGCCAAGCGTCTCTCAGTCCTGCGTGCAAAGGATGAGGCGTGGTGGGAGGGCGAGACGAATTTTTTCGATGTGAAGCGCTCGCGCGCCTGGGTGATGACGCGCCGCATCGCCCACACGGCGCACCACCGCGGCCAGCAAATCGCCATGCTGCGGATGCTCGGGCACACCCTGCATAGCAATTACGGCCCCACGGCGGATACAGGCGGCTTGATGCAGAATCACGCGCCGACAATCTACGCCTACCAGAGCGTCGATGCCCTGCTCCAGGGGGAATCCGCCGGCGGCGCAAAATCAAGGCTGCCCGGAGCTGGCGACAAGCCTGTCACCGAGCGCCCTGGCGAGGTGCTGGCCTGACGCGGACACGAATCGAATTCCACGCTAGCCGTTTCCCTTCTCGCTGAATCGTGCGACTTCGCCGACGGCGCGATAGGCTTGATCGATGGCTGCATTTGTGTAGGCGAACGCGGCCGCATCGGCGTTGGCAATCGAAATACGCCCAAAGGGCTGGCGGCCGATCACGCAAGGTTGCTGATCCGGCGGCCAATCGGGATCGAACAGCGAGTTGTATTCGTAGGCGTAGCCGTGCGGCCAGCGGTTCAC
>Ga0187801_10000610_pt1 | contig 10071 bp, 6 predicted proteins | sample NC_wetland_sal_i_10_FD_132465 | JGI IMG/M metagenome (GOLD analysis project Ga0187801, IMG submission 132465) | Wetland sediment microbial communities from Neuse River Estuary, North Carolina, USA - Control_1 | ecosystem: Environmental > Aquatic > Freshwater > Wetlands > Sediment | place: USA...
GGTGCTCAAGGAAGGCAGCATGAACTCCGCAGAACAGAGCAACCTGATTTTCGATTGGGCTGCACAAGGTCCAAGGCGAGTGCAGTGGCCGGACAACGTCATGATCGATGACGAGACGCTACGCGACGGCCTGCAGAGCCCGTCAGTCAGCGACCCTTCTCTCGAGACCAAAGTACTGATCCTCCACCTGATGGAGAGCCTGGGCATCGAAACCGCCGACGTGGGGCTTCCCGGAGCCGGGCCCCAACAGCGTGAGGCGGTCACTACGCTTTGCCGCGAGATTGACCGCGAGCGCATGCGTATCCGTCCGAATTGCGCAGCGCGCACGATGATGGTCGATATCCAGCCGATTGCGGAGGTTGCGCAGACTACAGGTGTTCCCATCGAGGCCTGTCTGTTCATTGGCAGCAGCCCCATTCGGCAGTATGCAGAGGAGTGGTCTCTCGGAGATATTCTGCGTCACACGCGCGAAGCGATTGGGTTTGCGGTAAGGGAGGGACTAGAGGTGATGTATGTCACCGAAGATACCGTACGATCCTCTCCTGAACACCTGAAAACCTTGTTTACAGCGGCAATTGATGCCGGCGCGAAGAGGCTCTGCCTTTGTGATACATGTGGTTCGGCCGTTCCCGATGGTGTTTGGAACTTGGTTTCCTGGGTCAAGTCCCTGCTCAAGGAATTAGGTGTAGACGTGGGGATAGACTGGCATGGACATCGTGACCGGGGCCTAGAGATGGGCAACACGCTCGCGGCCATTGAAGCAGGGGCAAGCCGCGTCCACGGCACGGCGCTAGGGATCGGCGAACGCGTTGGCAACACGGCCATCGAGCAGCTACTCGTCAATCTGAAACTGCTTGGCATACGCAACGACGACCTTAGCCGGTTGCCAGAGTATGTGGAGATGGTATCGCAAGCCACGGGCGTGCCGGTGCCGGTGAACACTCCCATCGTGGGCCGGGACGCCTTTCGCACTGCGACGGGCGTGCATGCTGCGGCGGTCATCAAGGCCCACAAGAAAGGTGATAGGTGGCTGGCCGATCGCGTTTATTCCGGCGTCCCGGCAGCCTGGCTGGCGCGCACGCAAGAAATAGAGATTGGACCGATGTCCGGCAACGCGAACGTCATCTACTATGTCAACGCTCATGGACTGCCGGGCACAGCAGAAGCCGTGCACGCAATTATGCAGGCTGCGAAACACTCCACCAAGGTCTTGACGCTGGAGGAAGTCGGCGAGATCGCCCGCAGCATAACCGGATCAGAGCGCGAACAAGCCCAGAGAGGCAAGGCAGGTGCTAAGGGGTAGGCTGCTTGAGCGGAACCTCCGCCAAGAAAGTGGCTTGAAGCAATGACAAATTCACTCGTACGGATTCTGCCCGGATGACGGGCAACCCGGAAGTTATTCCGGGCTACAAGTCTGTAATCGGACAAATAAAATCTCGCTGACCCCCCAGAAGTCCTCTTGTAGGAAGTCAGTCTGCGGTCGGCCGACGCGCTCCGCCCGAACGACGGTCCACTCGCAAACAACCCACTTCGGCAGGTGACCGTGGTCCAGCTTCGAAACGCGGATCAACTAAACACGGCAAAGCAACTCGTTTCCACATATGTGATCTCCGAGGAAATGGCGGAAAAGATCACGTCTCTGGTCGTCCCGGATCTGCAATTCGACGCGCCATCCGACAACAAAGGGTTGATGGTGGTCGGCCTATGGAACCGGCAAGTCCCACTTGATGTCTGTACTGTCTGCCGTTGCTGAGGACCCCAGTGCACTACGTGTGATTAGAAATGAGTCGGTCGCCAACGCCCTTCAACGCATGGCTGGCGAGTTTAAGGTACCGAGCTCAGGGACTCACTGTGCCTGTACCAACATTCTTGCTCGATCGGTGAAGGCAAAATTCCGATATCTCACAAATGCGTCCGCGGCGCGTTGCAGTTTCTCCTCGATCTCGGAATCCGACAGGGACTCGAAGGTCTTGACAATCTGCCAGTCGCGGGATTGTTAGTCGCAATAGTCATGCTCGTACTTCCCCCTCATTATTCTGGCTGCGAAACCTGAATCGGTTTGCGAAGTTTGCGCTTGACAGAAGGGCATTCTCTAGTGTCGGATACATATTGGAATACCAAGAATCTACAGTATTGGAATTTATTTTGGAATCCAGGCGGAGCAAGTTTACGAACATGCAAGTAACCGAACGAAGTGATGGTACCTACAGTGCTTTGAAGCAGATGATCATCTCGAACCAGTTGGGTCCGGGAGAGAGACTCCTCGACCGGGAACTCGCAGACAAACTTGGCGTGAGCCGGACACCGGTGCGAGATGCGCTGCGACGCCTAGAACAGGATGGCTTGATTACGACGCGAACTGGGCGCCGGTGGTTTGTGGCTGATTTGGACACGAAGCAGGCCGCGGATTTGTACGAACTGCGGGAAGTTCTCGAGGTTCGTGCAGTTCACTTGGCGGCGGAGCGTGGTACCCAAGCGGATTTCGAAGAGTTGGCAGGGGTTCTGACGACACTCGAGACTTACCGAGAGGAACCCGAGAAACGCGGCGAGGAGATCAGGTTCGGGCTGCGTGTGCATGAGATTATCGCTCGTGCGAGCGGCAATGCAGTTCTGCATGAGACGCTGATCCGCCTATTGGATCGAATGCTGCCGTTCATCTGGATGGAGATGCTATACGAGGATTCCGAGGCGACTGAGACGACTCGTCGAGAGCACGCCATGCTCCTTACGCTTATCCGTGAAAAGCGCGTCGATAAGGCAGAGGAGGTAATCCGGACTCATATCCAAACCGCCAGGGATCATATGTTGCGCATCCTCAGCGCGCGAGAAAGATTTTACAAACAGCACACTAGTTCCATCGGTCCCTCCCACACACCCATGCAAGCTCGGAGGAAAAAGTGAGAGAGCTGAGACGCGTTACCGATATTCCGGGTCCCCAGTCGCGAGCCTTGCTTGCACGGCGACAGCAGGCGGTGTCAAAGGCAATCTTCAATGAGACTCCGCTCTTCATTGCGAAGGGACGAGGAGCCGTCGTCGAGGATGTCGACGGCAATGAGTATGTGGACTTCGTGGGCGGCGTCGGAGCACTCAATGTGGGCCACGCTTCAGCCGAGATTATCGATGCGATCAGAGAACAGTCCGACAAGTTCGTGCATGTCAGCTTTCAGATCATGATGTACGAATCATTTGTCGCTCTCCTGGAGCGACTGGCAGATCTGACGCCGGGACAATTTCCCAAGAAAGGTATGTTTGCCAACAGCGGAGCTGAGGCAATCGAGAACTCTGTAAAGGTAGCGCGGGCTCACACACGCCGCCCCGGGGTCATTACGTTCTTTGGAGGATTTCACGGCCGGACGTTGCTGGCCATGACTCTGACCACGAAGCATCACCCTTTTAAGGCGCATTACGGTCCGTATGCACCAGGCACCTACCGCATGCCCTTCGCCTATTGTTACCGATGCCCCCTGAAGCTGCGCTATCCATCGTGTGAAGTCGCCTGTGCGGACTCACTACAGGAAATGCTCGAGACTTCGTTGTCTGGCGATGAAGTAGCTGCTGTAGTTGCCGAACCCGTACTTGGCGAAGGCGGATTCGTCGTCCCGCCATCAGAGTTCTGGCCGATTATAAAGAAGACCTGTGAAAGGTACGGCATTCTTTTCATCGCTGACGAAATCCAGACTGGTTTCGGTCGTACCGGAAAGATGTTCGCTTCGGAGCACTGGCAACTCGAGCCAGATGTGATGGTCCTCTCTAAGTCCTTGGCGGCTGGCGTACCGCTCAGCGCCGTGGTTGGCCGCGCAGAGGTGTTAGACGCTCCAGAGGTGGGCGGGTTGGGCGGCACATTCGGCGGTAGTCCTCTGGGGTGCGCAGTAGCGCTAAAGGTCATTGAGCAGATCGAGCGCGACAAGCTCCTGGATCGCTCACAGACCATCGGAAACCGAATTCGTGCACGTTTCCTCGAGATGAAAGAACGCTTTCCGCTCATTGGTGACGTCCGCGGTCTCGGCGCCATGATTGCAATGGAGCTGGTTCGCGACCCGGACACGAAGGAGCCTGCCACGACAGAGACCGATGCCGTGCTCAAAGCGTGTTACGAGAACGGGCTTCTGCTCCTCAGTGCTGGTCTGCAGGGGAATGTGATTCGGTGTTTGACCCCGCTGGTGATTAGCGACGATGAACTCGGCCTCGGTCTAGACATTCTCGAGCGGGCAATTGCTCAAGTGTCCGGTGCACGGGCCACTGCGCAGGTCTCGGGGGTAGCTGAATGATGCGGGCAACCAACGCTTTCATTGAGGTGAATCGCTGGAGAGCAGGTAGCCATGCGGGTGCGAAATAGTGGTGTTCGAATTGGCGATCTGGTGGTTGGGAAGGATCCCGTTTACTGTGTGACGATCCTGGAGAGTACTGCGGACGCAGCTCTCGCAGCAGCTACGGCAGCGATGCAGGCCGGTGCGCATTGCCTGGAACTGAGGCTCGACAAGCTCAAGGATCTTAGTGAAGTCGGGGCGCTGGTCCGCCGCGTACGGAGTCCCGCGATCGGCGTCTGCCGCCCTCCCCGCTGGGACGGCTTTTTCGAGGGACCGGAGCCGGAGCGCGTTGCCCGGCTCTTCAAGGCAATTGAGGAAGGCATTCCGGCGGTGGACGTGGATCTCATCACACCTGCGGCGCTCCGTCGACAGGTGATTCACGCCGCCAAGGCCCGCGGGACAACCGTCATGATCTCATATGAGAACTTTCAGCGCACCCCGCCGGCTGCGCGTCTTCTGCAAACATTGCGAGAAGAGAAAGCCCTGGGCGCAGACATCGGAAAATTGGCCGTGATGGCGAAGTCGTATCGCGACGTCTTGACGGTCTTAGGCGTGACACTCGAGGCAAAGCGCCGGTTGGGGATTCCCTTCGTGGCGATCGCGATGGGACCTTGTGGGAGTTCTTCTCGACCTCTGGGTTTGCTTTTTGGCGCCGCCATGACGTATGGCTGCACCGCCAAAGGTAAAGAGGGAGCACCCGGGCAGCTACCCGTGGCTGAGGTGCGACAGATTGTCGAGAGTCTCTCGGGCGAACCAGGGAAATCCGGCGCATCGCATTCGTAACTTACAGTCCGCTGGGCAGGAGGCTTTTATGGCCAGGCGCCACACCGTAAACAACTTGCTGGTTTTGGTCATGATTGGAATCGTGACCACGCTTAGCTCGTCGCAAACGTCCACTACATCAGTGCGTGGAACCATTGTTGACCCTAAAGGGGCAGTGGTTCCGGGAGCCGAAGTGACCATTACGAACTCCGCAACGGCCTACTCTCGCACGACAAAGACCGATGAGCAGGGCGTGTATCAATTCGTCGAAGTGCCACCCGCCACTTACACCGTCGATATCAAGGCGCCGGGTTTTGGTACGGTTCGAGTCGATAGTGTGCGTCTGCTGGTAAACACACCGGCGACTCTTAACCAGGTGTTACAGGTTCAGAGCGTCGCGGAAACCGTCGAAGTAATAAGTCAAGCCCCGCTGGTTAACACAGAGGATGCCAGCATCGGCCACGCCTTCACCGCCGACCAGATGACGACACTTCCATTTGAAGGCCGCGACCCGGTGGCGATCCTGAGCCTACAGCCGGGAGTTCTGTATACGGGCAATAGTGCCAGCATTAACTCGGACCAGGACAGTCGCAGCGGAGCAGTGAGCGGCGCCCGCAGCGACCAGACTGACATCACTGTCGATGGTGTAGACAACAATGACCCGGTCAAAGGCTACGCCTTTCAGGGCGCACTGCGATCCACCCTGGAGTCACTGGAAGAATTTCGCGTCACTACCACTAATTCGAACGCGGAAGCCGGACGCTCTTCAGGCGCGCAGGTGTCCCTGGTGACTAAGAGCGGGACCAACAAATTCCACGGGTCCCTTTATGAATACAACCGCTCCGGCATAGGCGAGGCGAATAGTTGGTTTAATGAACGGTCGGAGCTTGACGCAGGGAATCCGAACGTCCCTCCTCACTTGGTCCGTAACACCTTCGGAGGCGCGATCGGTGGACCGATCGTCAAGAACCGGCTGTTTTTCTTCGCGACCTATGAAGGCCAGCGCACCCACGAGAGTGCCGTTGCGACGCGGCTTGTCCCCAGTGCCAATATGCGGAAGGGCATTATCACCTATCTGTGTGACCCGGGTTCCAAGAACTGTCCGGCTGGCGGCCTGTTCACACTGAGCCCGTCTGACCTTGCGCAGCTTGACCCGAATTGTCGCGGGCTTGGAACCTGCCCACCGGGGACTGGGCCCGGACCTGATCCAGCAGCGGAGGCTGTGTTCCAGAGTTATCCCTTGCCGAACAACCCACAGGGTGGTGGGGATGGCTTCAATATTGGAGCGTTTACCTTCTCCGATCCTACCCCAGCGAAGCTCGACACCTATATCGTAAAACTTGACTACAACTTAACATCCAACGGGAGTCATCGTTTGTTCCTACGCGGCAACCTGCAAAATGACCACCTCACGGGGAGCGATGGTTCCCAGTTTCCTGGCCAGCCGCCCAATACCATACAGACGAACAACAGCAAAGGGTTGGCCGCCGGTTACACAGCCGTGCTCAGCAACACTCTGGTGAACAGCTTCCGCTACGGCTATATTCGCCAGGGTCTGGGACAGTCCGGACTGCAAACGCAGCCCTATATAAGCTTCTACGTTGGGATTGCCAGCCCGCAAGGAGAGACGCCGACAATCAACGTACAGGTGCCGGTCAACAATTTTGCGGATGACGTCACCTGGACGAAAGGCAAGCACACCCTGCAGTTCGGCACCAATCTGCGTATCATCAACAACGCGCGCCAGTCGAACGCGCAGTCGTTCGAGGCTGCGAGTACTAACCCCACGTGGCTAGCGGCGGGCGCTCTTTCGGGCACCGAGACCAGCCTCGACCCCGGCGCTCCCCAGTTCGCTTCGCTCGGCTTCCCTGCGGTTTCGCCGGAATTTTCTACGGCCTACGACTCCGCGGTGAGCGCCCTTACCGGCATGGTGACCGAGGAAACCGCGTATTACCAGGAAACAAAGAACGGCGTGCTTCTTCCCCAAGGCGCTATGGTCCAGCGCCATTTTCGATCGCATGAGGGTGAGTGGTACGTACAGGATGCATGGCGCGCCAAATCCAACCTGACGCTGACCTTCGGATTGCGTTATACGTTGCTGCAGCCACCCTACGAAACCACCGGGACGCAGGTTTCGCCCACCCCAGGCCTCAGTCAGTGGTTCACGAACCGATACACCGGAATGTTGAATGGAGAGAGTATCCAGCCACTGGTTAGCTTTAGTCTGTCTGGCCAGGCCAACGGCAAGCCGCCGCTCTGGGCCTGGGATTATGGCAACGCTGCGCCACGCTTTGCTTTTGCTTGGTCTCCCAATTTCGAAAGCAGTTGGTTGAAAAAAATGTTTGGGCAGTCGGGCAAGAGTTCGGTCCGTGGAGGATATGGCATCTACTACGATCACTTCGGCGAAGGTGTGATCAACAGCTATGACCGCATGGGTTCCTTCGGACTGACAACGGTCGTTGGGGACCCCGGCGGTCTCGTTGGTCCAGATCAGGCGCCACGTTTCACTTCCCTCTACAACATTCCCTTGTATTATTCGTGTACCACTCCACCCTGTCTTCTCGTACCTCCTCCGCCCAGCGGCGGTTTCCCGGTTACACCTCCATTTACTCCCACCACCGGAGGCGCCGCTATCACTTGGGGGCTGGACGACAGGATGAAGACGCCCTATTCCCAGGTCGTTGATTTCTCGATTACTCGCGAATTGCGGGGAGGATTCGTCCTGGAGACCTCATATGTGGGTCGCTTTGGCCGCCGCTTGCTTCAGCAGGAGGACATGGCCGAGCCCGTAGACATGCATGATCCGAAGTCGGGGATGGATTATTTTACTGCAGCAAGCATGTTCGCCAAAGCAACGCAGGCAGGTGTTCCCGTGCAGAGCATGGCTCCGATTCCTTTCTGGCAGAATTTCTTTCCCCTCGCTGCCGGCGCGGGAGGCCTAGCTAGTCTCCAGAATTCGGGTTACGCCTGTGCCCCAGGGACGGCACCTGTCAGTCCCTCCGCGACCCAAAACATGTATGAGGCGTTCAGCTGCAACCAAGGCGTTGACGCCATTGTGTCACTCATCCAGGCGGACTGGTACTGCAATCCCGCCTGCGCTACCGTGAAGGGAGTTACCAAGCCTTTTCAGTTCTTCGACCCACAGTGGTCGTCGCTGTACGCTTGGCGGACTATCGGCAACAGCAGCTACAACGCCCTCCAAATGAGTTTGCGACGCAAGATGGCATCTGGACTGCAGTTCGACTTTAACTACACATTTTCGAAGTCGATCGACATAGGCTCGGATGCCGAGCGGGTAAATCAGTACGAGGCAGGAAACGTTTTTGGTGGAGGTTTCGCAAGTCCGATCATCAACACGTGGTCACCGAACCAGCTCCGTGGACCGTCGGATTTTGATGCCACTCATCAGTTCAACGCGAACTGGATGTACCAGTTGCCGGTTGGAAACGGAAAACACTTTGCCACCCATGGGGTGATGGATGCGATATTCGGAAATTGGGAGCTCACAGGCATCTTCCGTATGACCAGCGGCTTCCCGACTACCGTTGCCGACGGAAACTACTGGCCGACTAACTGGGAGAACAGTTCCAATGCCATACTGGTGGGACCGAAGCCGGAAAGTGGAACCTTCATGGTGAACGGCAGCCCCAATCTGTTCCCAGATCCTGCCACAGCCATCAACGACTTCCGGTTTGCTTACCCAGGCGAGTCTGGAGAGCGGAACAATATCCGGGGTGCCGGTTATTTCGGAATCGATATGGGGCTGGGAAAGACTTGGAAAGTGAAGGAATCCTCTGCCCTGAGGTTTAGTTGGGAGACTTTCAACATCACGAACGCCGTGCGGTTCGATGCGGCCGCCTTGGAGCCAATCGCGGGAAGCAACGGCGAAGGTAACCTGAGCCTCACGAATAGTACGGGCTTCGGGTACTACACATCGACCTTAACCAGCCCGCGAATCATGCAGTTCGCTCTGCGCTACAGCTTCTAAAAAGGAGCAACATCGATGGTCAGAAGAAAACATCCTTACCGTTTGCTCTCGGTTTGTGCTCTGTTGTTGCTGGCGAACGCAGCCAGCGCAGAGCAGAAACCACTCAAAGTCTACATCTCGGCCGACATGGAGGGTGTGGACGGCGTGGTCACCTGGGATGTCCAAGGGATGCCGAAAGGCCGTGAGTACGAAGAGTTCCGACGGGTGATGACGCAAGAGGTGAATGCTGCAATCGCCGGCGCGTTCAAAGCAGGCGCGACCGAGGTGTTGGTTTCCGATGACCACCACGATGGGCAAAATCTCGACCTGGAACTTCTGGATCCGCGAGTAGAACTTATCCGCGGCGGCCCGATGCCGCTGGGGATGATGGAAGGTATCGACAACTCCTTTGGCGCGGTGGTCTTCATCGGCTATCACGCGAGCGAGGGGCAACCAGGCGTGTTGTCCCACAGCTTCACGGGAAGTATGGAAATCAAGCTAAATGGCCAAGTAGTGCCCGAGGCCGGACTCAACGCGGCGATCGCGGGAGATTTCGGGGTGCCCGTCGTATTTCTTTCCGGTGATCAGATCATCTGCGAAGAGGCCCAACGACTGCTCGGGCCCATCCAAACCGTGGCCGTTAAGCAGGCGATCGGTTTCAACGTGGCCAGAATGATGGGTCTGGAGAAAGCGCGAACCCTGATTGAGCAAGGCGTAGAACGTGGGGTCGAACGACGTGCTGAGCTGAAACCTTATCGAGTCGTGCACCCCGTGAAGCTTGACGTGCGATTCAAGGACGTGCTGCCCACAGAAAAGGTCTCTTTGATTCCCGGGGTCGACCGCACGAGTGGGAATACAATCGTCTTCACGGCGCCCAATATGGTGGAAGCGTCGAAATTCGAGGTGCTGTTGGAAGAACTAGCGCCATAACGAAGCTGCTCTGCGCGAGGGCGTGCCGGCAGAAGTGGCCTTCCAACTAACCATTGGCCAGATCGAAGGCCGTTGCAGGGTCTGGCTCGTAATGCGGTTTCTACA
>Ga0187801_10000611_pt1 | contig 10071 bp, 6 predicted proteins | sample NC_wetland_sal_i_10_FD_132465 | JGI IMG/M metagenome (GOLD analysis project Ga0187801, IMG submission 132465) | Wetland sediment microbial communities from Neuse River Estuary, North Carolina, USA - Control_1 | ecosystem: Environmental > Aquatic > Freshwater > Wetlands > Sediment | place: USA...
CCGATCATCAAGCTGGTGAACTTGATCTTGACCGATGCCGTCAAGCGAGGCGCCAGCGATATCCACATTGAGCCTTACGAAAAGGAAGTCCGGGTACGATTTCGAATTGACGGAATCCTGCAAGCGGTCATGATGCCGCCGATGAAACTTCGCGACGCGATCATCAGCCGCATCAAGATCATGGCCAAGCTCGACATCAGCGAAAAGCGGCTGCCACAAGACGGCCGCATCATGATCAAGTACCGCAAGGACGGCAAGATCAAGGACCTCGACTTCCGCGTTTCCACGATCCCGGCGCTTTACGGCGAAAAGATCGTCATGCGCTTGCTCGACAAAGAGAATCTGAGACTCGACATGACCAAGCTCGGCTTCGAGCCCGAGTCCCTGGCCAAATTCGAGCGTGCCATTCTTCGCCCCTATGGGATGGTCTTGGTGACCGGGCCCACCGGTTCCGGCAAGACCAACACTCTCTATTCTTCTATCGCTCGGCTGAATACGCCCGAAACAAATATCATGACCGCGGAAGACCCCGTGGAGTTCCAGCTTGCGGGCATCAACCAAGTTCAAATGAAGGACCAGATTGGGCTGAATTTCGCGGCGGCTTTGCGCGCGTTCCTGCGGCAAGACCCCAACATTATTCTGGTCGGCGAGATCCGCGACTTTGAAACCGCGGAAATCGCCGTGAAGGCCGCGCTCACCGGCCACCTGGTGCTTTCCACGTTGCATACGAATGATGCTCCATCCACGATCAGCCGATTAATGAATATGGGAATTGAGCCCTTCCTGGTCGCCACTTCGGTGAACCTGATCTGCGCGCAGCGTCTGGTGCGCAGAATATGCTCGAACTGCAAGGAAGTGTTAAAGGTTCCCGAGCAAGCCATGCTCGACGCCGGATACTCGCAAGAGGAGCTTGGTACGACGCAGATCTTCATCGGCAAGGGCTGCCCCACTTGTAGCAAAACCGGGTACAAGGGTCGCGTGGGCCTCTACGAGGTCATGGAGATCAATGACGAACTGCGCGAATTGATTCTGGTCGGCGCGTCCGCGCTCGAATTGAAAAAGAAGGCCATGGATAACGGGATGCTCACCCTACGCCGGAGCGGGCTGACCAAGGTCGCCTTGGGGATGACGACCATTGAGGAAGTGGTTCGGGAAACGGTGTTGTAGGAAAGGCGAAACAATGTCTGGAATCACACTCAGTGAGTTGCTGAAGAAAATGATTGAGCTGGGGGGCAGCGATTTGCATATCACCACCAACAGCCCGCCCAGGGTCCGCGTTCACGGAAAACTGAAGCCTACGGATATGGCGCCGTTAACGGCGGCCGACACCAAGGCGCTTGCCTACAGCGTGCTCACCGACGCACAGAAGCACAGGTTCGAGGAAAACCTGGAGCTGGACTTCTCCTTCGGACTGAAAAATCTGGCCCGCTTTCGTGGCAATCTGTTTCAACAGCGGGGCGCCGTGGGAGCTGTGTTCCGGACCATCCCCTGGGAAATCAAGAATTTCGATGCCCTCGGGCTTCCCGCCATTGTGAAGGGTTTGTGTGACAAGCCCCGCGGCCTGGTGCTGGTCACCGGGCCGACCGGGTCGGGCAAATCCACGACGCTTGCCGCCATGCTGGACAAGATCAACACCGAGCACGAAGAGCACATGATAACGATCGAAGACCCGATCGAATTCCTTCACAACCACAAGAAATGCCTTGTGAATCAGCGCGAGGTCCACTCGGACACGCATTCCTTCGCCAATTCGCTGCGCGCGGCGCTTCGCGAAGACCCCGACGTGGTCCTGATCGGAGAAATGCGCGACCTCGAAACCATTGAATCCGCGTTGCGCATCGCGGAAACGGGCCACTTGACCTTCGCGACCCTGCACACCAATTCCGCGATTTCCACCATCAATCGTATCGTGGACGTGTTCCCGTCCTATCAGCAACCGCAAATCCGCGCTCAGCTTTCCATGGTGCTCGAAGGAGTCCTTTGTCAGTCGCTGCTGCCACGCGTGGACGGGCGCGGACGCGTAATGGTTATGGAAGTGCTCATTCCCAACCCCGCGATCCGCAACCTGATCCGCGAGGACAAGATTCACCAAATTTATTCGGCCATGCAGACCGGAACAGGCGCGAGCGGAATGCAGACCTTCAACCAGGGTCTGGCGAACGCCTATTTCTCGAAGTTAATCACTTTGGAAATCGCGTTGTCTCGCTCCTCGAATCCTGAGGAGTTGCAGGATATGATCAATCGTGGAGTTACATCGCCCGCGACGCGCGGGCCTGCCCCGGTTCGACGGTAACCGGGGTGCGGGCTGCAACAGGTGACCCTGATTCGCGACGCTCAGCCCGCCGGAATCTTATAGCTGTCATCCCCGACATGTCTGTTGAGGATCGGGCGGGACGAATTCGAGGAGGAGAATAAAGATGCCGGTTTTCACATATCGAGGTACCAACCGCGCTGGAGCTCCTGTTAGCGGAGAGCTCGCGGCTGCGAGCAAGACCGAGCTTATCGGCAATCTCAAGCGTCAGCAGATCAACGTCACCAAGATGTCGGAGAAAGGCAAGGAATTTAACTTGCCGACCTTTGGTGGGGGTGTCGACGCCAAGGAGTTGGCCGTCTTCACCCGCCAATTCTCCGTGATGATCGACGCTGGATTGCCCTTGGTGCAGTGCCTGGAGATTCTGGCCGGACAACAGGAAAACAAGGTCTTCCAAAAAGTGCTGACCGGGACCCGTTCCTCGGTGGAAGGCGGGTCGACATTGTCCGCCGCCATGCGCCAGTACGATAAAGTCTTTGACCCCCTATACGTCAACCTCGTCGAGGCGGGCGAAACGGGCGGTATTCTTGACACCATTCTGCAACGTCTTTCCACGTACATCGAGAAGAACGTCAAATTGAAGCGCGCCGTAAAATCAGCGCTCGTGTACCCCATTGTCGTCCTGGGTGTCGCCGCGGCCGTGATCGTCTTGTTGTTGTGGAAGGTGGTGCCGATTTTCTCGACTCTGTTCGAGGGCTTAGGCGTCGCCCTCCCACTGCCTACCCGAATCGTCATCGGACTCAGCAACTTCGTAGGCAGTATCTTCGGCTTATTGATCCTGGTTGCCATGGTCGGTGCCGTCATCGGCCTGAAGGTGTGGTACGCGACACCGGCCGGTCGCATGGCCATTGATCAAACACTTCTCAAATTGCCGTTGGTAGGAATTATGCTCAGGAAAATCGCCGTGGCGCGCTTTACCCGAACGCTCGGCACGCTGATCTCCAGCGGCGTCCCCATACTCGAAGGGTTGGATATTACGGCGCGAACGGCGGGGAACGCGGTCATCGAGAAGTCGCTCATGCAAGTTCGCAAAGGCCTGGAAGCGGGCCGCAACCTTTCCGATCCGCTCAAGGAAACGAACGTGTTTCCGGGCATGGTTACGCAGATGATCGGCGTGGGCGAACAAACGGGCGCCATGGATGCCATGCTCCAAAAGATTGCTGATTTCTATGAAGATGAAGTTGACGCGGCGGTGAAGGACCTGTTGGCGGCAATGGAACCGATGATGATCGTGGTTCTGGGCGTGGTGGTCGGCGGGATCGTGATCTCCATGTATTTGCCGCTGTTCTCGCTGGTGGGACAACTCGCCAGCACTCACTAAAGGTCGGCGAAGCGCAAGATTCAGCAGTCATAAAGATCGGTAGGGCGATCCTGACGGGATCGCCCTTCTTCTCTCCCGGCTCGAGCCTGATGGAAATTCTCAAGCGCGGAAAGGACGCCGGCTGACAAGCTCGCCTCGAATGGAACTGACACAAAATGTCGCTGCCTGGCTCGGCTGGCTTTCTCGCGTCCGTTTTTTCCTGATCACACTTCTGCTCACTCTCGTCATCGTGCTTGGCAAGACAAGCCAGCTCGAGGTTTCCACTCGGTATTTCATTCCTTTGATGATCCTGTGGTACACGCTGGCGATCGTCTACACCATCTTGATGCGCTGGATGCCCGTGGCCTCGTGGCATGCCGGGGTACAGTTGGCTTTCGACCTTCTCGTCGTGACCTGCCTGATTTACCTGACCGGGACGCAGGACAGTTATTTTATTTGGCTCTACCCGCTCGCCATTATCGTCGCCAGCATTTTATTCTCGCGCAAGGCAACGTTCATCGTGGCGGGGCTCAGCTTCATTATGGTCGGAGGCCTGGCTGAGCTGGTCTTCTACAATATCCTGCCTCGCATGCAGATTGCGGTGCCAAGCGACCGCCAGTTGCAGACCTGGATCTTCAGCAATTTATTTTACTTCATGGCCGTGGCCTATCTCTCCAGCCTTCTGGCGCAATCCTTGCGGCGTCATAGCGCGGAGCTCGAAGTCAAGCGCGGGGAGCTTCAGGACCTGCAGGCTTTCAACGAGGACATTATCCACTCCATGCGTGGCGGGCTCCTCACGACGGATCTGGATGGGCGCATTCTCTTGCTGAACCGGACAGGAGAGGAAATTACGGGAAGCCAATTCCGCCAGGTGAAGGGGTCGATCATGCAGGACGTGTGGCCCTCTTTCTGGCTTCCGGGTGATATCACCGAGGACGGCAAGCTTCCGCAACGGCGCGAAGTCGATTTCATGACGCCCGATGGCCAGCAGCGTTTCATCGGCATATCGGTCTCTCCGCTTCGCACAGGAGAGCGCCGAACGACCGGCTACGTGTTCAATTTCCAGGACCTCACCGACCTGAAGCGTCTCGAACAGGAAGTAGCCACAAAGGAACGCATGGCGGCGCTCGGGCGTCTGTCCGCGGCCATCGCGCACGAAATCCGCCAGCCCTTGACTGCGATGGCCGGAGCCGTGAAGGAATTGGGCCGCTTGGTGCCCCTACAGGAAGACGAACAGCACCTGGTGGGAATTGTGAGCAAGGAATCGGAGCGGTTGAACAAGATCATCACCGAGTTCCTGAATTACTCGCGCGAAAAAACGTACGAATTTTCCGAAGAAGATGTCTCCATGCTTTTGGATGAAACACTGACGCTACTGGAACGCAACCCCCAGGTCGACGGAAAATATCGTATCGAGCGGGCCTTTACGGGAACCGAGGTCCGCGTTCGGGTTGACCGCAACCGCATCAAGCAAGTGTTTTGGAATTTGTCTGACAACGCGCTGCGGGCCATGCCAACCGGAGGAATTTTGACGGTGTCTTTGGAAGCCGCGCCCTTCTGGGTTCGCATCCGGTTCCGCGACACGGGAATGGGGCTCGACCCGAGACAACGCGCAAAAATATTCGAGCCTTTGCAATCCAATTTTGTGGGCGGCACGGGCCTGGGACTCGCGATTGTTTATCAAATCGTGCAGGCTCACAGCGGACGCGTCAGCGTGTTCTCGGAAAAAGACAAGGGAGCGGAATTTACGGTGGATCTGCCTCGCGTCGCCTGACGCGTAGGCTCCGGAAGGAAGTAGTCGAATGGCTCATATTCTGGTCGTCGATGACGAGCGCTCCATTTGCGAATTGTTGGAGATCACTTTTCGCAAAGAAGGACATCGCGTCGAAGTGGCCTTGAACGGCGAAGCCGCGCGCCGCAAGCTTGAATCCCAGATTTTCGACATCGTGATTTCTGATATTCGCATGCCGGACACTACGGGTGTGGAACTCCTCCAATTTTGCAAGGAGATGTCGCCGTCAAGTTATTTTCTCCTGATCACGGGCGTGCCCACGGTAGAGACTGCCATTGCCGCGATCAACGCTGGCGCAGACCGTTATGTGATCAAGGATCATGACCTCGTCGATCAGCTGCGGCGTGCCGTGCGCCAGGTGGACGAAACCCTCCGGCTCAAGACGGAAGCCGGCTACTTGCGGCGTGAATTGCGGCGCCTCACGGGCCAGGACAACATCATCGGCCACAGCCCGAAGATGCGCGCGATCTTTGACATGATCATGACCGTCGCGCCGCAAACCAGCCGCGTCTTGATTACGGGAGAAACCGGCACGGGCAAGGAACTCATCGCGCGTGCCATCCATGAGAACAGCGCCCGCAGCAAGGAGCCGTTCATCACCATCAATTGCGGCGCCTTTCCGGAAACGCTTCTTGAATCCGAGCTGTTCGGCTACGTCAAGGGAGCCTTCACTGGGGCGAACGAGAACCGCCAGGGTTTGTTTCAAGGGGCGCACGGCGGAACGCTCTTCCTGGACGAAATTGGAAATATGAGCCTTTCGATGCAGGTGAAGTTGTTCCGAGTGCTTCAAGAGGGCAAAGTCCGGCCGGTCGGTTCCAACGAAGAAACGGAAGTGGATGTGCGCGTGATCGCCGCCACGAATAAGGATTTGGACAAAGCCATCGCCGCGGGAGAGTTCCGCGAGGATCTGTTCTATCGTTTGAGTGTTATCCCTTTTCATTTGCCGCCCCTTCGCGAGCGGAGGGAGGATATTCCGCTTCTGGCGCGAGCCTTTCTCGAGCGATTCCGCAAATCCATGGAAAAACCGATCGAGGGAATCTCGCCCGAGGCCATGAACTTGCTCGAATCATACGACTGGCCGGGAAATGTCCGCGAGCTGGAGAACACGATGGAGCGGTCCGTGGCTCTGGAAACGGGGAACATGATTTCGGCGAATGTTCTTCCTGAAAAAGTCAGGCAACTGATAACGCAGGATCACGCAATGCAGGCGGCGCCAACGAATGGGCATGTCAGTATTCCGGAAAGTGGTGTTGATCTGGAAAAAACTGTTCAGGATATGGAGAGAGCCTACATCTTGGCTGCGCTCGAAGCGACCGACGGAGTAGGAACGCGTGCGGCCGACCTCCTCAAAATGACCTACCGCTCATTTCGGCATTACTCCAAGAAATACAACATTCGTTGACAAGAATCGAATTCAATTCAGGTGGTCGGAACCGGTGGTGCGGGCGTGGCTGTCCCCGGCTGTGGATTGGGTCGCTCAAGCCATTGTGAAATCGGATGGGCCACGCCATACGCGGCAAGGACCATCATGATGGGATCCATCGGGAAACGATAGCGCAGCGAAGAGTGAGTCAGGTAAAAGATGAGCGGAAAGATGAGAAGAACCATCGCGTAGGGAAAGGTCTCCACCGGTCTCGAACGGTAAGCAAACAGGGCTCCGAGCATGGTGAACAGCGACAATAGAACATTCATCAAGAGGAACGCCTTCACATACAGCGGACTGCCCGACCACGTATCCGCGGGGGTATCGGTGATTGCCAGCCAATTCTCCACAAACCGGCGAAAGATGAACTGAATCGTTTCGGCGGGGTGCGTTCGCATGAACGTGAAACCTTCCTTTTGTTTTTCCGCCATGAACGCGATTTCACCCATCCGCTTGTATTTTTCGGCTTCCTCCAGGTTGTCATTCGGGTGCAGCCACGGAGTCCACGTGTCCGACACGTTTGGATTGTTCCCAAGCCATAATTCCAGCCCGAAATTCGAGCGAAGGACGATGATTTTGCCGAACACACGATAATTCCGAACCGTCCATGGAACGAGGCCAATCGCGAATATCAAAACGGTCGCCGCGGAAAACTTGAACCAGTTCGAGGAACTGCGGCGCGATTGCCAAAAGGCCCACCCGGCTAGAAACGGGAAAAGTGATAACAACGAAGGATTGATCAAGACTCCAACGGCCCAAAGTGCTCCGTAACCCGTCCACGGCAAAATAGTTTTCGCGTCACGCACGGCCAGGGTCGCCCAGAAGATCAAACCCAGAAAGAGAGCCGCGAGAGCCGTATCCCAGACCCAGGTGATGGGGAAGAGAAGCGAAGTCGGCAGAAAAACCCATGCCCAGGCCGCGCCGACCGCGACGGTTTTCCGAAAGGTCCTCTGCGCGACCTCATAAATGGGGATCACCGTCAGTGCGGCAAACGCGCAATTCAACGTCTCGATGATGAGTTTGGACGTGTCGCTGAATATTCCCCAGATCTTGAAGATCCCGGCGACAAGGTACGGATAAACGGGGGTGAACCAGGCCGTCGGCCCGGTATCAACCATCCGAAGCGGGGAAGAAAACCCTTGCCCGGCCGCAATGGCTCTCGCCACCCGTCCCAGTTCATACCCGAAGGGCACAAAGGCTCTCACAGGTGTTCGCCCCGCGTACCAGAAGTAGGAGAGGATCAACAAGCGCGCGGCAAACGCGAACAGGATAATGAACACAGGATAGCTCAGCAGTCGCTTGAGTCGCTTTACCATTGTGTTTAGAAATAGGTTCGAGTTGAAAAAGTCAGGATCGCTCGCCTTCCACACAACATTCTAGGTTTTGCACCCCGTATTAGCAATTGCCCGGTGCAGGTCTTGTGCAGCATGATTGCCGTTCTAGTTAGCGGGCGAAGGATCGATCATCAGGCTGCTTATGATTGAACATCAGTCCGAAAATTGCCCGTGAAAATTAGCAATCACGCTGATTCAAATGAGTTTATCGCTGGGGCTGCGGCGCAGATTGTCAATTTCTGCCATTGCGGAATGACAATTTCTGTCGGAATTGCCCCCAACGTTCATCGCTATTTGCTGAGCCACCCTCAAGAGTTAAATTATTTATGCATTTAACATTATTAGAATCAGGCACTTAGATTGCTTATTGTCAGTTTCGACATCCATCTCCTCAATTGGAATGAGAGTTGCAGTTTGTTCCTCGATCCCCGGTACGGGACAGGATTACCTAATCTCATTTCATTAAGGAGCAGAACCAATGCGGAATAAGCAGAAGGGTTTTTCACTGATCGAGTTGTTGATCGTTGTGGCGATCATTTTGATCATCGCGGCGATCGCAATCCCGAACTTGATTCGGTCGAAAATGGCCGCGAATCAGGCGTCTGCTGTCGCTTCGCTTCGCACGCTCAACACGTCTGCGATCTTGTATCAGACCAACTATAATCTGTTTCCCTCGCAGCTCAGCGATATGGCGTTAAATGGCGCTATTACTTCGACGGCTGCGGACTTGATCGACAATGTTCTGGCGACAGGCAACAAGAGTGGATACAGTTTCACCTGGGCAGGTGGTGGGACCTCGGGGGCCTACACGATCAACGCCGATCCGATTGGATCCGGCGGGCAGATCCACTACTTTACGGATCAAAGCCTCGTGATTCGTTCCAATGCCACTCAGGCGGCAGCGGCCACCGATCCCGCGATCGGCAACTAAGTTAGATCGGATAGAGATGGAATGGGGGAGGAAGCCACACGGTTCCTCCCCCGTTTTCATCTAGAGACTGAAAGAGAGACAGAACATCGCATTGAGTCGCACCAGCTGCGAGATGTAGTCGCCTACGCCGTGAACGCCAATCCCCTAGTGCCAGGCAGCACCGGGCAGCGGTACTACCATACGGACCAGACGTGCGCGATCTGTTGGAACGGCAGCACAGCGGCAGGACCGACCGATACTCCGCTTCAGAATCCTTGCGCACCAGTGAGGTAGTCGGCGAGCGCTAGTCCTGCTACACTGGCCGAGTGAATCTAAGAATTGTCTTTGCGTTTATCTTCTCTGCGATTTTCGTTTGTTTGGAATGTTAGCTGTGTACCGGGCCACGGATTCGATCTCGGAATCAGGGAACCCCACAAAATCACTCGCCCGGTTTCTGGAAGAACACTATCGTCATCCGCGGACTCTCCGACTCGTATTTCTCGAGCGCTATAAATTAGCAATCTCCCAGATTTAAATGAGTTTATCGCTGGCGCCCCGGCGCAGATTGTCAACTTCGGCCACTGCGGAATGACAATTTTTGTCGGAACTGACCCTAGAGTTTGTGGCCATTTGCTAGGATGACTTGCAAATTGTAATCTTCTGAAGATATAACAGCTGTGGAATCAGTCTATTAAGCTACTTGGCATCGGTTCCGATTTTCATTCCCTCAAATGGCATGATAGGTGCACTTAGTTGGTCAACGCCCCACTAGGGTGCGAGATGTCGGAGTCAACTAACGGAATCCTCTAGGAGCGTAACTGATGCGTAGTAAACAGAAGGGTTTTTCACTGATCGAGTTGTTGATCGTTGTGGCGATTATTTTGATCATCGCGGCGATCGCAATTCCGAACTTGATCCGGTCGAAAATGGCGGCGAATCAGGCGTCTGCTGTCGCTTCGCTTCGCACGCTCAACACGTCTGCGATCTTGTATCAGACCAAC
>Ga0187801_10000613_pt1 | contig 10069 bp, 7 predicted proteins | sample NC_wetland_sal_i_10_FD_132465 | JGI IMG/M metagenome (GOLD analysis project Ga0187801, IMG submission 132465) | Wetland sediment microbial communities from Neuse River Estuary, North Carolina, USA - Control_1 | ecosystem: Environmental > Aquatic > Freshwater > Wetlands > Sediment | place: USA...
GTACTTCCAGTCGAGGCCGGCGACGAACAGCATGGCGAAGGCAATGAGCAGAATTTCGACCGCCGTGCCCAGGTCGCGTCCGAGTACCACCAGGCCTACGAATGCCAGCACCGGCGCGAGCGCCGGCACGATCGAATGCTTCCAATCGTTCACCCCGAAGCTGTGCGGGCGGCGCCGGATCTCCAGAAACCACGCCAGATAAAAAATCACCACGAGCTTGGCCGCTTCCGAAGGCTGCAGGCTGAATGAACCCAGGCGAATCCACCGGTGCGTCTCGTGCGATTTGTCGAAGAAAAAGACGCCGACCAGCAAGAGCAGCACCACAAAGATTCCCGTAAAGATAATCTGCGGGCGCCGCAGCTTGCGGTAATCGAGATTCATCAGCGCAAACATGCCGGCGAGGCCAAGAACGAGCCACATGAGCTGGCGCAACAGGAAGTGATAGCCGTTGCCGTACTGATCGCGCGCCATGACGGCGGAGGCGCTGAAAACCATGACGGCGCCGATCAGGCAGAGAGCCACGGTCGAGCCGAACAGCCAGTGGTCGGTTTGGATGTGGCGGGCCACGTTCAGACTTTCCCCTTCGTTTCCTCCGCGGTGTGTTTGGCGGCAAGCTGCTCCACGAGCTGCTTGAACACGCGCCCGCGATGCTCGTAATTCTCAAACTGGTCGAAGCTGGCGCAGGCGGGCGCGAGCAGCACGGTGTCGCCCTCGCGCGCGCGTCCGGATGCGATTTCCACAGCGCGGGCCATCGTGCCGGCGCGCTCGACCGGAACGACTCCGCCGAGCTGCGATTCGATCTTGTCCGCCGCGGCGCCGATCAGCAGAACCATGCGCGCGCGCTGCTTGAGTGGCGTGCGCAGAATCGTGTAATCGCTGCCCTTGTCCTTGCCGCCCAAAATCACAAAGAGGCTGGAAGAAAACGCGTCGAGCGCTTTCAGCGTGGCGTCCACGTTGGTGGCTTTGGAATCGTTGAAGTATGCGACGCCGCCAATCGTGGCCACGTATTCCAGGCGATGCTCGACTCCGGCGAAGCTGCGCACGCCGCCGGCGATCGCGGAGGGGCTGGCCCCGGCGAGCACAGCGGCGGTTGCAGCGGCGAGGACATTTTCGAGGTTGTGCCCGCCGCGCAGGCCGATGTCCTCACGGCGCAGCAAGATCGTTTCCGCGCCGTCGCGGCGGAACACGATCTCCTCGCCGCGCATCGAGCATCCGCTGGCAACGCGCTTTTCACGGCTGAACCAGAAAAGCTGCGGGCGCGACGGCGCATACTGCGCGGCTCCCGCATCGTCGGCGTTGAGCACCGCTGAGTCCTGCTCGCCCTGATTTTCAAACACGCGCGCCTTGGCGCGGCCGTATTCCTCCATGGAAGCGTGGCGATCCAGATGATCGGGAGTGAGATTGAGGAACACGGCGACATCGGGGCGAAACTCAGCGATCGCTTCGAGCTGAAAACTGCTGGCCTCGACGACCGTGATGCTCGCGTCGGTCGTCTCGTCCACGCGCGAAATCAGCGGCGTGCCGATGTTGCCCGCGACTTGCACGGGAAACCCCGAAGTCTCGAGAATGTGGCCGACCAGCGAAGTCGTCGTCGTCTTTCCATTCGAGCCGGTGATGCACACGACGCGGCCGCGCAAGAAGCGCCAAGCCAGCTCGATTTCGCTCCAGATGGGAACGCCGGCCGCGCGCGCGGCCGCGAGGGGCGGCGTCGAAAGTGGCACGCCGGGGCTCGGCACGATCAGATCCTGCGCGAGGAACGTGGCTTCGCGGTGGCCGCCGAGTTCGAGCCCGACGCCGGCGGCGAGCAGTTTGGCAGCTGTTTCGGCCACCTGCGATTGGGGCCGCTCTTCGGTGGCCGTCACGCGAGCGCCGCGCCCGGCGCAGAATAGCGCCGTGGCGATTCCCGTTCGCGCCAGTCCCACCACCAGCACGCGCTTGCCCTTGAGTTCGATTCCCGGCTTCACCGGTCTACCTCAGCTTCAGCGTGGTCAGGGAAAACAGCGCAAAGACCAGCGCCGCGATCCAGAACCGCACGATAATTTTCGATTCGCTCCAGCCGGCCAGCTCGAAGTGGTGATGCAGCGGCGCCATGCGGAAAATCCGCTTGCCCGTCAGCCGGAACGATGCAACCTGCAAAATGACGGAAAGCGCTTCGAGAACGAAAACACCGCCGACAAAGAAGAGCAGGATTTCCTGCTTGATGGCCACGGCGACCATGCCGATCGAGCCGCCCAAAGCGAGCGAGCCGACATCGCCCATGAAAACTTCGGCCGGATGCGCGTTGTACCAAAGGAAGCCGAGCGCGGCGCCGACCAGTGCGCCGCAAAAGACCGTCAGCTCGCCGACCTGCGGCAAGTGCTGGATGTCGAGGTAGGCGGAAAATGTGCGGTGGCTCGTGATGTAAGTCAGGATCGTGAGCGCGCCCGCGGCAATGACGACGCAGCCGATGGCCAGACCGTCGAGGCCGTCGGTGAGGTTGACGGCGTTGGAGGCGCCGACCATCACCAGCACGACAAAGAGCAGAAAGGGCACATACGCGAGCGGCCAGAGATAGGCGCTCGTGCGCAGCGAGTGAATGACGAGGTCCGGATGAAATCTTTTCAGGAACGGGACGATGAGCTGAGTCGAATAGGTGCCCGTAATGGTTAGCGAAAGAAGAGTCACGGCGACGATGGCGCTGACCACGATCTGCAGAATAATTTTTAGCCGCGCAGTCAGCCCCAGGTTCCTGCGCTTCATGACCTTGCTGTAGTCGTCCATAAATCCAACGGCGGCAAACGCCAGAATGGAGAAGACGGAGAGCCAGACGTAGGCGTTTTCCAGATCGGCCCAGAGCAGCGTGGGCACGACCGTCGCGGTCACGATCAGAATGCCGCCCATCGTGGGCGTCCCCGCCTTGGACTGATGGCTTTTCGGGCCCTCCTCGCGGATGAACTGGCCGATTTGCATCGCGCGCAGGCGTTCCACGAGCCATGGGCCGAGCACCAGTGCAAGCATCAGCGCGGTCAGGCTGGCCAGCGCTGTGCGCACGGTGATGTAGCGGAACACGTTGAGCGCGTGGAAATAAGGCAGCAGCAAATGGTAGAAGAGGTAGTAGAGCATTTCAGCCGCGCTCCTTTGAATGAGCGTGTTCAGCGGCGCTGGATGCGCCGGCGGATCTTGCGTAGCGCGCGTCCAACGCTTCGACGATGCGTTCCATCTTCACGCCGCGCGAGCCCTTGACGAGCAGCAGGTCGCCGCGCGTGATTAAGCCGGCGATGAATTCCGCCGCGCCGGCCGACGACGGGAAAAACTTTGCGCGGGCCGCGGGAAGCCCCGCTTCGATTGCGCCGCGAACCAGGTGTTGTGCGTCGCCCTGCACGCCGATGATCCACTCAATCCTTCCCGTGGCAGCGGCGGCACGCCCGGCTTCGTAGTGCAGTTCGGGCGAGGTCGGCCCCAGCTCGAGCATCTCTCCGGCGGCGAGAATGCGGCGGCCCGAGGCGGGCGTGTGCACCAGCGTTTCGGTCATCGCAGCCAACGCGACAGGATTCGAGTTGTAGCAATCGTCGATCACGAAAAATCCTGCGTCGTAACGCAGCACGCGCCCGCGCATGCCGGCGGGCTCGAGCTGCGGGAATACGCGCGCCGCTTCTTCGGCGCCGATACCCCACACACTTGCGGCAGCAAGCGCGCCGAGCGCATTGGAAACGTTGTGACGCCCGGCCAGCGCGAGTTGCAGGCGCGCGCGCCCGGCGGGAAACACAAAATCGAAATCCGAGCCGCCCGTGGCCCGCTCCACAATATTTTCGGCGCGAAAATCGGCCGCGGCGGCGATGCCGTAAGTCAATACGCGGCCCGGCGCGACATCCGCAAATCGCGCCACGCGCGGATCGTCCGCATTCAACACCGCAACGCTATCGCTTCCCGCCAGTCCCTCGATCAATTCGCGCTTAGCCTTGGCGATTTCGTCCAGTGAAGCGAAAAATTCCAGATGCACCGGAGCGACGCGCGTCACCACTCCGATGTCGGGCCGCGCAATCCACGCCAGCCGGCGCAGTTCGCCGGCATGGGACATTCCCAGCTCGACCACCGCGGCCTGATCCTCATCATCGAGCCGCAAAAGCGTCAGCGGCAGGCCGTACTCGTTATTCAGATTGCCTTCAGACTTCAGCACGCGGACCCGCGCGGCCAGCAGCGCCGCCAGAATTTCCTTTGTGGTCGTTTTTCCGGCCGACCCCGTGACGCCGGCCAGACGGCGCCCCCAGCGCATGCGAACGGCTTGCGCGAGCTGCTGGAGCGCGGCCAGCGTATCGGCCACGCCGAGAAGTTTTCCGCGCACGGGCTCGGCGAATTCCGCCAATCGCTCGCGCGCAACGACCGCGGCCAGCGCGCCGGCTTCCAGTGCGGCAGAAACAAAACCGTGTCCATCATGACGCGGTCCGTGTATCGCCACGAACAGCTCGCTGCGAGCCACGGTCCGAGAATCAATCGAGACGCCGGCCAGCCGGGCCATGGGGGCAACTCCGCCGGGCGGCGCAACTCCCAGAGAGCGAGCCACTTCTTCAACCGTCCACCGCATAGCGTCCTCAACGGGCTGGGTCTCACTAGCCTCGAGCCACCCTCGGAGCAGCGTCCCGCAATTAGAAAGAGCATTCCGGCTGCCGGGGCGGCCGAGTCCCGGGCCGTTCAGCCGGTGTAACCGCGCGCGCGAAGAATGCGCCGCGCGACCTCGCGGTCGTCGAAATCAATCGTGCGATCGCGCAACACCTGATAGGTCTCATGGCCCTTGCCCGCGAGCAGCACGATGTCGCCGGGGCGCGCTTCGTCAAGCGCGATCTCGACGGCGCGCTCCCGGTCCGGCTCGATCAAACATTTCGCGCGCGTGCGTTGCACGCCGACAATCGCGTCGTTGATGATGAGCCGCGGGTCCTCGCTGCGAGGATTATCGGAGGAAAGCACGACGACGTCGCTGACGCGTCCCGCCGCTTCGCCCATCAGCGGGCGCTTGGTGCGGTCGCGGTCTCCGCCGCAGCCGAAGAGCGTAATGATGCGGCCAGACGGATTCAGCTCCTTCGCGGTGGCCAGCAGGTTGCGCAGCGCGTCGTCGGTGTGCGCGTAATCCACGACGACGAGGAACGGTTGTCCAACATCAATGCGCTCGAAGCGCCCGGGCACGGCTTCGAGTTGCGCGGCGCCCGCGGCGATCACTTCGCGCGCCAGGCTCAGCGCCACGCCCGCTCCGATCGCGGCCAGAATGTTGTACACGTTGATTCGTCCGACCAAGCGCGAACGCACTTCGATTCTTCCCGCCGGAGTGTCCGCGGTGAATTCGAGGCCGGAGGATGAGAGGGCAAACTTGCGCGTGGTCACGTCCGCGCCGGCTTCAAGGCCGTAACTCAGCGTGCGCGCAGCAAGGCCCGCGAGGCGGCGTCCATATTCGTCGTCAAGATTGATCACGGCGGCCGCCGGCGCCCCTGAGCCGGTGCCTTCAAACAGCTTTCGCTTCGCGGCGAAGTACGCTTCGAAAGTCTTGTGATAATCCAGATGATCGCGCGTCAGATTTGTGAAGATGGCGACCGCAAGCGGACAGCCCCACAAGCGGTCCATGGCCAGGGCGTGCGAACTGGCTTCGAGCACGGCGTGCGTTCCTCCCGCGCGAACCACTTCAGCGAAAAAGCTTTGCAGGTCCAGCGATTCGGGAGTTGTGTTGGTCGCGGGGCGTGTTTGATGAGGAGTGCGGTAGGCGATGGTGCCGAAAAGACCCGTTTTACATCCCGCAGCGCGGAGAATCGAATCCACCAGGTAGCTCGTCGTCGTTTTTCCGTTGGTGCCGGTGATGGCGACGAGCTTCAAGATGTCCGCGGGCCGGCCAAAAAGGTTTGCGGCCATCGTGGCCAAAGCCTTGCGCGCCTCGGCGACCTTGAGCCATGGAAAATCCGCCGGAACTTCCGCCGGACGCGGCTGCTCGCTGGCGATCGCGGTGGCGCCGCGTGCGAGCGCGTCGGCGACAAACTGATTGCCGTCCGTCTTCTCGCCGCGAATGGCCACAAACGCAAAGCCGGGCTGCACCTTGCGGCTGTTGTACGCAACGCCAGCAATCTCCAGATCCCCATGCGCCAGTGCGCCATCGAGGTTGACCCCGCGCATCAGCTTGACCAGCCGGATGGCTTCTCCGCTTGTACCCGCCGCGTTGTGTTCCTGTTCCGCCACGCCGCCCGCCTTCGAATTCACTTCGGTCTCCTCCGGTTCGCCCCGTTAGGCATTGCAGCGTCGCGCGCAAACTGCACCGTAATCCGGCTGCCGCGACGCATGGGAGTTCCGGGCTCCGGAGACTGGGTTACTGCAAGTCCTGTGCCAACCAGCTCGGGGTTCAAACCGATTTCGAGACATTTTTCCGTGACATCGCGCACCGTCTTCCCGACGAACTGCGGCGCCGGGATTCCTTCCCCTTCGGCGAGCTCCACCGTCGGCGCGTCAGCTCCAGCAGGAGGGGCGGGAATCTCCGGCGCGGGCATTTCGGCGCCGCTGGCCGGATCCAGTTGCGCCGGATCGAAGTCGCTAACGTCGGCATCGCTCTGGCGCTGAGCAACGCGGAGGTTCGCGCGCAGCAACCGTGGCGACACGGGCACATCATGCGGAACATCGAGATAAGCGAGGACTTGTTGCGCGATGCGCTGGAAAACGGGCGCCGCGACTTGCCCGCCTTCGTGCGGCCCCACGGGCGAGTCCAGCGTGACCAGTATGGTCACGGCCGGATTGTTGATGGGCGCGAATCCAACGAACGAAGCGATCAACTGGTTCGGTGAATAATGGCCCGTGGCCATGTCGAACTTCTGCGCCGTGCCCGTCTTGCCCGCGACCGTGTAGCCATCCACACGCGCGAGCGTGCCCGTGCCATTGAGCACAACTCCTTCCATCAACTCACGCATCGTTGCCGCAGTGCTCTCACGAATCACTCGGTGCGGCGACGGCTCCGGCGGCACCGTGATTTGCGCGCCGCGGCGAATCTCCTTGATGACGTGTGGCCGCACGTTCCATCCACCATTGGCGATCGCGGAGACCGCGTGAATCATCTGGATCGGCGTGACGCCGATTTCCTGGCCCATGGAAACCGAGCCGACCGATACCGGAGTCCAATTGTCCAGGCGCCGCAACATCCCGCGGCTTTCGCCGGGCAAATCCACGCCGGTGAGCTGGCCGAAGCCGAAGGCTCGAATGTATTCGTAAAATTGGGGAGCGCCGAGGCGCAGGCCGATCTTGATGGCGCCGACATCGCTCGAATTCGACAGGACCTGCGCCACGGTGAGCAGGCCATACGCTTTGTGGTCGCGGATGCGATGTCCGGCGATGTAAATCGCGCCGTTCTGGCAATCCACAATTTCATTGGGATTGGTGATGCCCTGATCGAGCGCGGCTGAAAGCGTCACGATCTTGAAGACCGAGCCGGGCTCGTAAAGCGCGCTGACTGAGCGGTCTATGCGCGATTCGGGCGAACTCGTTTTCGCGTCGTTCGGATTGAACGTGGGCCAGTTGGCGACGGCGAGCAATTCGCCAGTCGCCGGGTTTTCCACGATGACGCTTCCGGCCAGCGAGTGCGTTTCGCGGATGGCCTGCGCTAACTCCTTTTCGGCGATGTATTGAATTTTCTCGTCGATCGTCAGGACGACGCTCGATGCGGGCTCGGCCGCCTTGTCTGCGGAATCGTACCAGCGGCGGTGCGCGTCGGCGAGGATCATCATCTTGCCGGGCTTGCTGCGGATGCGGTCGTCGAGCCCATACTCGATTCCGCCCAGCCCTTTCTCGTCGATATCCACGTACCCGAGGACGTGCGCGGCGAGTTCGCGCTTGGGATAGAACCGCCTGCTCTCACGCTGGAAGTAGATTCCGCGAAGGCCCAGCGCCGAAATCCGCGCGGCCGTGTCCGGCGCGAGCTGCCTCGCGACCCAAACGAATGATCTCGATTCCGCGAGGTGAGTTTCGATTTCTTCGGGCGTGGTACCCAGCACGCGCGCAAGCAGCCGCGCAACCATGTGAGGATCGGCGATTTCCGACGGCACGGCGAAACAGGAATCCACGGGCACGCTCATGGCCAGCGCGTGCATTTCGCGGTCGAAGATGTCGCCGCGATGCGCCGCGGTCTCAACAATCAATCGCTGCTGGTGATCGGCTCGTGCGAGGTAGTCGCTGTAGCAGATTAACTGCAGGTAAGCCAGCCGCGCCAGCGCCGCCCCCATCCATACCGCCGCCAGAGCGGCCACCAGGAACAATCGGGTCCGGGGACTGCGCAGGTCCATTTTTTTGCCGGGGACTCCGTGCGAAACGACGCTGGGATCTCGCGGCCCGGAACGGCGATACCAGGCGGATGCCTCCCCGGCCTTTCGCACTCACGGCGGCGGGCCACGCCGCCGTTCAGAATTATTGTTGCGCGACGGCAGCGTTCACGGAGCGCGCCTGCGCCACCTCGGGTTCCGACGGCGCGTTGATCTGGGAAACCTGGCCCGGCACAGGAGCGGTCAGCCCGAGCTGGCGGCGCGCGATCGCGTCAATACGGTCCGGCGCGCGCAACCCGGCGACTTCCAGGCGCAACTCCTGATTGAGCTCGGCCGCCTGGGTGCGCTCGCTGCGCAAGGTTTCGAGCTGGTAGCGAAGCTGGATGCACTGAAAATGCTGGCAGGCATACAGCAGCGTGCAAACCGCCACCAGGCCGCCCAGCGCGACCAGCCGGACGCATTCGCGCGTGCGGTTCGGCGCCTGCGGACGAACCAGGCGCGAATTGTCAATTTTCTTTACCGTGTAGAATTCGGTCATTGGATTTCGAACTTTCTCCGCCGCTCGCCTGCCCCGATCTCATTATCCCAGCCCGCCAGCTTTTCCGCGGCGCGCAGCTTTGCGCTCCGCGCGCGCGGGTTCGCCGCAATTTCAGCCTCCGACGGCCGAACCACTTTTTTCGTCAGGATTTTGAATGAGCCTTCCGCGCCCAAGCGCTGGAAGGCCTGCTTCACCTGGCGGTCTTCGAGCGAGTGGTAGCTCAGCACCACCCACCGGCCGCCTGAATTTAACGTGGCAGGGACCCTAGAAAGAAACTGCCCGAGTTCCTCCAGCTCTCGATTCACCGCAATCCGCAGCGCCAGAAACGTTTTTGTCGCGGGATGCAGCTTCTGCCTTCCCCTTTTTTGTCGGGCCCCTGCCACAACCGTTGCCAGGTGTTCGGTGTCCCGGATGGGACGCGCGCGAACAATCGCCCTGGCGATTCTGCGTGAATCCCGCTCTTCCCCGTATTGGTAGAGCAGGTCGGCGAGCTCTTTTTCTCCCGCCGCGTTCACAATGTCCTGTGCGGTCTGCGCCTGTTCGGCGGCCGTGTCGCGATCCATGCGCATATCGAGCGGGCCGCGCGCACGAAACGAAAATCCGCGCTCCGCTTCATCCAGTTGCAAGCTCGATACGCCCAAGTCCGCGAGCACGCCATCGGCCGGCGGGAGCTTCAGCTCCGCTGCCACTTCGCCGATCTCAGAAAAATTGGCGTGCACCAAGTTCACCTTGTCCCCGAATTCCCTTAGCCGCTCGCGCGCGATTTCCAGCGCCGCCGCGTCGCGGTCCAGCCCTACCAGCCGCCCCCCGGCCCCAAGCCGCCGCACAATTTCGATTGCGTGTCCCCCGAGTCCCACCGTTGAATCGATGTACACCCCGTCCGGCTTGATCCCCAGCCAGTGAATCGTCTCTTCGACGAGCACCGGCGTATGCCGCGCGTTCAAGCTAGATGCCCAGATCGTCCAGCGTCTTGAAATCCTCGTCCGTGATTTGGTTCTTCTTCAGGTTCTCAAGCGACCGCGCGTGATTCCAGACTTCGAGGTAGGTGAGGTGGCCCATCACGTCCACATCACCCTTCATCTGCGCCGATTCCCGCAGTACGGGAGGAATCAAGACACGGCCCTGGCCGTCCATTTCCACCGCCTGGCCGTAATAGTTCGTCCAGGTCAGGAACTTCCGCTTGATTTGGCTGTGTGAGGAAAGCTTGGCCAGTTTGTCCTCAATCCCCGCCCACACCTTCATCGGGTAGATCCGCGCATATTCGCCGGTCTCGCTGGTA